>Ga0210242_102205_pt1 | contig 11344 bp, 5 predicted proteins | sample ChrtobMeP5a_16mM_FD_155445 | JGI IMG/M metagenome (GOLD analysis project Ga0210242, IMG submission 155445) | Chrysochromulina tobin associated microbial communities from unialgal haptophyte culture, Seattle, Washington, United States - P5a_16mM | ecosystem: Host-associated > Algae > Haptophytes >... | reverse complement strand
AAACACAGCCTCTTCGCAAGCCACTGAGCTGGTTAGCTGCTGGCGCGCCTGGCCGGATGCCAGCGGTACGTCGTCCAGCGATGCACCACTCGAGCCTTTGCGCCGGGACCTATCCGAAAGGCCATCGCGACGCGAACGGGAGACGGATGACGAGAGTGGGAAATGAATCGAACTTTTGCGGGGACAAAAGGCAAGAAAACAGCGGTCCATACGCACCCTTAATCCGGCGTGTGTAACAGATATCTCGGATTCGAAAGATATCGCTCGATCGGCCGCGGCGGCGCGACGCGCGCGACGCCGTTGCCGACGGGCGACGGACCGGGGGCGGTTCGTGGACCGCCTGGACCGTACGTTCTAAGCCGGCGCGTACAGCATCTCGCAATCGCGCTGTTCATCAGGATCGTCACACGCATCGCGGACATCGCGAGCGTCGCGGATCCTCCCGGCCACGGCCCGGCGCGTCTCGCGACGGCCGACGCGCGAGAGGTCGTCTCGTAATTATAGTCGTACTCGCCCGCTATCCGACGCGGTCGAGCTATCTCCTTTCACACCTCAGAGCTCTCCGACGATGTCGCGGACGCGGTGCGACCGGTGATGTATTCGCTATTCCGCGCGCCGGCGTCCGCGCGCGACATCGGGGGGAGGGGGGAGGGGCGCCCGCGTCGACGCCCGCGAGACCGAGCCGCCGGCCGCGGGAGCTGGGGCGCGCGCGCGCACGCTCACGACAATAACCGGAATACACGCCCTTCGCCTCCCCCTCCCACTGCCCTTCGCTCCGCCGGCCCGGCTTCGAGCGTAAGAACACCCTCGCCCATCCCCCCCACACTGTGTGGGCTCTCCTAGCGGGTTTGATACTGTCTCACTGCGCGGCCACTGCCTGGCTGCCTCACTGAGCTCCGCCCTGCGGGTGCGCCAGCCTCACATCCTCGATCGACTCGCTGGCCCACGCGGTGATGCCGTCGAGGTAGGAGCCCGCCCTCAGGCCGCCGAGCTGGTCGAGCAGATTGGCCGCCGGTGCGCCCACGGCGCTGCCTGAGGATGTGGCCGCGCGCTGCAGAGCTGCGGCCGCGCGTGTCGCGACGGCGTTTGAGAGCGCCGATGCATTCGAGAGGGCGGCCTGTGAATGTGAATGTGACGCATAACCAGCTTGGGAAGGCATGGCGCCGAGCGGCGGACGCCCGTACATGCCGCTGCCTGCTGCTGCTGCCGCCCCCGCCGCTCCGCCGCCGCCGCCGCCGCCGCCGCCGCCGCCGCCGCCGCCGCCGCCAAAGCCGTATTCGGCGAGGGTGCGGTACATGACCGCGGCGTCGGACGGCTGCGGCGGCCTGGCCCTGGCTGCGGTCAGTGCCGGTGGCGTGAGCTCCGCACGCAGCTGCAGCAATGCGGCCGCCTCCGCCGCCGCCGCCGCCGTCGCGCTGCCCGCGCTACCCGCGCCTCGCGCGCCGCGCGCTCCTCCGGCGACCCCTTGAGGAGCGCCGCGGGTCGCGGCTGGCTGGGAGAGGAGGTGCGCCCTTTGGCCGCCCTCGAGAGCCGCTGAGAGCCCTTCAGCCCAACCGCCGGCACTCGCGCTCGCTAGCGCGCGCGCGTGTTGGCTTTGCATCGCCGCGAGGGAAGGAGGGAGGGAGGAGTTCTGCGCCGCGACGAGGGTGGCACCATCTGGAAAGGCGCGGCCGAGGGCGGCAACCAAACGCCCACTATCTGCACCGCCCGCTCCCGACGCGATGCCGCCGAGAGGGCCGCCAACGCCAAAGGCGCCCCCGCCACTGTAGGCGCTCATGCCGCGGCCGTAGGCGCTGCTGTTGAGGCTGCCGAGCCCGCCGCCGCCGCCGTAGAGGCTGCTGGCACCGAACGCGCCGCTGCCGAGCCCGATGGCGGCGGCAGGCGGGTGGTAGCTCCCCGCAGCGGGCGGCGGCGCAGCGCCAGCGTAGGCAGCGGCAGCGTGGGCGGCGGCCGCCTGGGCAGCAGTGTGAGGCGGCAGCGGCGCCCCCATCGTCCGCCCGCCCGGCGCCCAGCCGCCCGGATGAAGCCGGTGGAGCTCGTCCTCGACGTTATGGCGCACGAGCTCGAGGCGGAGGCGCTGCGCGTCCAGTCGCGCCTGCTCCATCGCGGCGGCGTGGTGCGCCATCGAGTGCGCCGAGCGCCTCTCCGCCTCGCGCAGCTCGATGAGCCGCCAGTGCTCGGGCCCGGCGCCCCATGCCTGTGCGACGTGAAGGAGGTGCGACGGGAAGGAGAGGATCTTGAGCCGGGCGCCACGTCGCCACGCGCCGAAGATCATCGAGAGAAGCCGACGCTCCACTCGCTGCTGCACCATCCGGCGGTGCGCCGTGCGCTTGCGCGCCGCCTCTGCCGCCACGACGCCGAGCGCGCGAAGGTGCTTGCGAAGGGTGACGCAGGCGAGGTGGTGCTTGGCGGTGCGCACGCACAGCACGCGGTAGTTGTGCAGCTGCCACGTGGCATACGCCTTGCGCGACGTATTCTGCACGGCCGCCGCGTACGCGACGGTACGCAGCTGCCACTCGCCGCCCGGAGCCCCCAAGGCGAGCATGCGAGCGAGCGGCCGGCGCAGCGCCATCAGCCTCCAGAGGCCGTCCGCCCGCGTCGCCCTCACCTCGCCGTTCAGCCGGTTTGCCGCGCGACGGCTCAGGCAGCGCAGCGCGCCCAGCACGTGCGCCGCCTCGGCCACCTCGCGTTGCTCGGCGGCGGCTGCGCGCTCGACGAGCAGGTGCTTCCATGCCCCGAGGGCCTCGAACATCTTGGCCTTGAGCACGTGCGCCTTCGCCGTGAGCCAGCGCCCCTGCTGGTAGCGCACGAGCGACGCCTTGTACGCCTTATACAGGGTGACGAAGCCACGCCCGAGGCGCGAGTGCACGGCCGAGTTCTTGAGCATGTTGCCCGCCCTGACGCGCTTCGTGTCCACGCGCCAGATGCGGAAGCACTTGAGCAGTTTGCTGCCCTTGAGCAGGTGCACCGCGCGCTGCAGCTTCGCCATATCCGTCGCATAGGTGCTTAGCGTCTCGAAGGCGTGGGTGAGTGCCGCAACCTCCTTATTGCGCCAAAGGCGCCCGCACGTTTGCATGCGCATCTTCTCCATCTTGACGGCCTCACGGAAGGCCATCCACTCGACCCAGCGGCCGCGTAGCCCTCCTGCCCACTTGCCGAAGGCTTTGAGTGCCCCACTGCGGAATCGAACCTGCTCGAGGTACGTCTCCTTCCATTGCGTGAGCGGCGCGCGCAACGGCTGTAGCGACTCCGCCGCGGTGTTGAGCATCCCAAACGCGACGCTCGCCTCGCGTGCGGCGCTCTGCCATGTGCGCAGCGCAGCGGCCAGCTTCGCGTGCCGGAAGAGTTGCGCGGCCTTGCAGGCAAAGGCATGCACGGCCGTCGCCTTCTCTAGAGCCTCGTCCGTGTGCTCACGCCAGCGCTCGAAGCCTCGCGACTTGCCCTGCTTCCGGATGCGTTCGATCGCGCCACGCATCGTCACGAGCTGCTCGAGATGCTCGGAGACGGTCCCGTGCCACTGGAGCAGCGCCCACTTGGCCGCCACGTTGACCAGGGAGGCGGCCGCGCCGCGCCGCGCGAGTCGCTCGCGCACACACTCCCGCCATGATTCCCAGGCCGCGCTCGCCGCCCGGTTCTTAAACTTGCCCGCCACCTTGCGCGATATGGCCTGCGCCTCGCGCCCCTCTACCGCCGTCTCGAGCCACGCGCGCCAGCCACGCACCAGCTTGCGCCGCATCATCGCCGTCACGCACACGCGCAGAGCCGCGAGCCCCTCCGCGAGCGCGGCAAGGGTCGAGCGCCATGTCTCGAAGCTCGTGAAGAGTTCGCGGTTGAGGAAGCGCAAGGCCGTTGCCTGCGCGGCCGCGCGCTGCGAAGCGAAGCCACGCCACTGCCGCCACGCGCGCGAGATCTGGCCGTTGGCAAAGATCTGCGCGACCCGCAGCCCGCCGCGGCGCAGGCGGCCCCGACCCGTCCACAGGTCGAGCACGCGCCGCATGCGCTTCGCGGGGGCCGCGGCCTCGTTCGCCGTGCGCTTCAGCCGCTTGTTGCGCCGGCAGCGCTCGCAGTTGCCCTTGAGGGCGAAGAAGGCGTACGCAGTTCCCGTGTGCGCCATCCGGCCGATCGCCGAGCGCATCTTGGCGCCATCTTCGCACGCCGATCTCCACAGCTCAACCCACGCGCTAAAGGCACCGAAGAGGCGGCGGTTGCCCAGCGCGCCGAGCGTGCGGCGCATGACCTGGCTGTTGGACGCCAGGGCAGCGAGCCGGTCGAAGCTAAAGGCGAGCACCTGGCGGTGCCAACGGCCGACGGCGGCGCGCATGGGCGCGAGGAATCCGATCGCATGGCGTGTGCGCTCCTTCCATGTATGAAAGGTGGCACGCATCCGCGGCCCCTTTTGCTGGAAGGAGAGGGCGGCGCGCGAGATCGCACCCGTTCCCGCGTTCTCAATGTACGCGTCCTTGATGGACTGCATTCCAACGCGGAGCCACCGGGCACGCGTGCGCGCCCACGTGTGCTCCGCCGCGCGCCGCCGATGGCTCATCTCGCCGCGCTTGCGCCTCCAGCGCTTGAGGAGGTCGGCGCCGGGCAGCATGCGGCCATCGTGGAAGAGACCCTCGACCGCGCGCCGATACACTACCCACTCGCGCCAAACCACCCACGCGGCTGCCGTGTGCGAGGAGCGCCAGCGCGTCCCCACACGGAGCTGCGCCAGGTGCGTCGCATAGGACGCGTCCCACAAGAGCCACGCGTGCCGGAACGCCATTCGCGTGTGGAAGGCGCCCGCCCTCTCGAGCAGCTCGGGCGAGATGTAGTCGATGCGCTCCTCCTTCGTCCACTCGCGCCACGCGGTGATGGCCTTGGTGAGCAGCGAGTGCGCCCACCGGTTGACGAGCCGCTTGGTCGCCGTCACCGGGTCGCGCCTGCCGCCCGGCATGGCGCCCGGCATGGCGCCCGCGCCCAGCAGCGTGTGAAGATGCCATTCGGCCACTTGGTGCAGCTCGCGAATCTCCGTCTGCTGCTTGGCCAGCCGGAGCGCCGACCAGCGGCGAAGCGTGCGCGCGCGCACCAGCCGAGAGCCGAGCGCGCGCGCAGCCTTGCGGAGTTCCAGGTCGGCCAGACGCTGCTCGGCGCGCTGCTGCCAGCGCCGCATCGCCACCCGCTGCTGGTGCGGCTGCATCAGAGACTGGAAGTCGTCGGAGATGGCCGCGATGCCGGCGTCGGCCAGCGCGGGCGGCACCTCCCAAACTGCACCGGCCTTGGTGACGAGCGCGGAGCTTCTGCCGCCGTTGCTGTTGTGCGCGGAGGCGAGAGCCGCGTCGAGGATGGCCGCCGCTGAGGCCTCGAGGCCGTCACCGACGCCGCCGCCGAAGCCTGCCCCAAGGCGGCTGCTAAAGCGAAGCGGGTCGGGCGATGGCAGTGCGCGCGGGGCGGCCGAGAGTGCCGTGAAGCGCGCCGGCGGTGGCGGCACGGCCGCCGCGCTGCCCAGTGCGCCCGCGGCGGCGAGCATCGGCGGTGAAGGCGCGGAGGAGTTTCCCGGCGAGGTGCCGCGGGGTGGCGAGCGCGGTGGCGGCGTGCCACTGCGCCGGCTGTCGCGTGCGGCGCGGCTCGGCGGTCGACCCAGAGGGATGCCGCCGAGAGGGATGCCGCCGAGCTCCTCGACGAGCTCGCCCGCTCCGCCAGGCCCGCCCGGGCCGGCTGGCCCACCTGCGCTGCCACCGCCGACGACGCCGAAGCCGCTTGTTGCGGAGTATGCCAGGCCGTTCGGGAAATGACGCGCCGCCAAGGAGGGGGAAGCGGCGCGCCTGCCCGCCTCCGGGGGCACCGGAGTCGCCGCGACGGCGGTGGCGCTGGCGGCGTAGGAGAGAGTGGCTGGGAGGGCTGCGACTGCACGAGCAGGAGTCGCGGCTACGCAATTGGAGCTCGTCGGCGCAGTGGCGCGCAAGGCGGTGGCGGCAGGGGTCGTCAAATCGTAAGGCTGGACGACGGGGACGGGCGTCAGACGCTGCGCCTCCAAGCCAGACGATTGCATCCATCGCGCCGCGGCGCTCACCTGCATTACCTCCCGCCGGGCGGCCGTGGAGCAGGCCGTAGCAGCAGTGGCGGGTGCAGCCACTGATGGAGGCGGCGGTGGCAGCGGCGGCGATGGCGACGGAAGCAACGAGGGCGAGGGCGCCACTGCTGGTCGTGCTCGACCCAACTGCGCGCTCATTCGCTGCCCTGGGGCAGGCGAGGGGGAAGGCGACGCCCCCCGTGAAGAGCGTGCGTGCCTCGCCGACCGCAGGTCGCGGATGAGAGAGACCATGTCGTCCTCGAGCGGCAATCCACTGTTGAGCACATGGGATGCGACGCCTGCGAAGCTGTCAGGGCTTGGCGGCGGCATGCGGCGGGTAGTCGCGTGCTCTAGTTTGCGTCCCGATACATGTCCTGTAATTAGCTGAGGACACACAAGAAGCGCTGGGGTGGTGTTCCTGTTGCTCCCATCAGTTTTCACAGCTGCATCGAGTGGGACGCGACGCGCGAGGCGCACGAGACCTCCGACATGGCGGCGCAGGCTTCCATGGCGGAGCTCTTCGGCTCGGACAGCGAGGACGAAGGTGAGGAGCGCCAGCCGGCAGCGCCTGCCGGGGAAGCGACCGGCGATGCAGGTGGCGACGATGCGGACGCAGCCAGCGACCTCTTTGGGAGCGACGACGACGACGACGGTGAAGAGGCACCAGCGGTTGGGCCTTTGCCGAATTCGGCCGCGCCGGTTACGTTTGCTATCCCGTCCATGCCGCGGCCGTCAGCCGATTCGAAGGTGAGCGCGCGCTGCCACGCCCCAACCCTAGCCAACTACAGAGACACCGCCCACTTAGTAAAGTGCAGCCGAACTCACTGTTGCGTCGTCTGTGGTTTGCGTACCATGGCGCAGCTTTTCCTCGTTCGCCTGCCGAACACGAATCTCCTCGGGATACAGTCGCGGCCCTTTGACCCGGAGACCTTCGAGGAGGAGGAGCAGGTCGAGGAGGAAGAGGACGGTGGCAAAACGCGCGTTGAGAACGTCATCCGCTGGCGCGAGACGCGCGAGACGGGCGAGCGGCAGAGCAACGCGCGCGTTGTCACGTGGTCGGACGGATCGATGACGTTGCACGTGGGCAGCGAGGTGCTAGTTGCACAGCAGGTGCCCATCCCGGAGGGCACGACGCACCTGTTTACGCGTCACCAGGGGTCGCACCTCGAGTGCCACGGCGTGCTCAAGCACAAGCTGACGCTCGCGCCGGCCTCGCGCGACTCAAAGGCACACCAGGCGCTCACGCACAAGATCGCGCGTGTGCACACCAAGGGTCAGAAGATGCAATTTCACTCCACTACGGAGGATCCCGCCGCCAAGCATGAGGCCCGCCAACGCGACTATGACGACAAGAAGCGGCTGATGGCACGACAGGCGTCGCATCGGGCGCGGGCCGACGACTACGCCGACGCGGCGCCGCTTACCGCCGACTTTCTTGATGCTGCCGACGATGATGACCTCGACGGCAATCTCGGTGCTCTCAAAGCGCAGTTCAAAAACCGCAAGCGCGGCGGCCCGAGCGGCGCCCGCAGCAGCGGCGGGTCGTCACGACGGCGGTCGGGCGGTGGCAGCCGGCGGCGCAACGACGACGAGGACGACGAGGACGAGGACGACGAGGACGAGGATGACGACGAGGAGGAGGACGAGGGCGATCCCGCCGAGATGGATGGCTTCATTGTGGGCGACGAAGACGAGGACGAAGAGGATGCCGAGTCCAGCGATGACGAGCGCCTCGCCAAGACCAAAAAGGGCAAGGCGAGTAAAAAGCGAAAAAAGGCGCGTCTGGCCGACGAGGACAGCGACGAGTGAGCGCTCTTGGGAGAAAGCTCGTCCGCGGCTCAACACGGTTGGCCGCTGGGCGGTGCCTCTGTAACGGTCTGAGCCATGCTGCCCATGAGCTGTCGTGTGCCCTTCAGTGCCATGTGCGCTTCCCCGGCCATAGTGTCGACATGCAGACGACTGCCGTCGCATGGCTGCGGACTGCGCGTTGCCGGATGCCGCTGCCGAGGCGCGGGGGTGCAGAGTGTCGAACTCACACAGCGCCACTGAGTGCCCCCGCGCTGCCGGCCCCGCACTGTTGGGGACATGCAATTGACTCTCTCCCGCCGCCCTCGCACGTCGCGCCTTCTCCCCACCAATCACCGCCCCGAGGCGATTCGGTTCCTATCCGGTTTGGGGGGCGCTGGGCCGCTGGCGGGAGGCTCCGCGACGACATTAGCCGGGGGAGGGGGGAGGGAGCAGCAGCAAGAGCCACTACAGTCTACACGGCGGACCGCTGGTCCGCCGCCCCGAGCCGATACCTCCAGAAGCGCCCAAGATCCGGGATCCGCCCGCCGCGGCCCCGGCGTGGCCCGGCCATGGCCGCTATCGCGGCGTGTGTCGTTTCCCGCAAAAAGTTCCGAAAAAAGTTCGTGACAATCTAGAATCTTCCGTTTCACGAAACGGGTCTCACTGGCCAGTGGCCACCCCAAATCGAGGCCTTGCACGCGTGGCCAAGGCGCTGATCGTAAGTCCGCGGTCCCGACATAATGAGCGGACCGGCGACCGGCGCGCACCGGCGCGGCGACACGGACACGGAGAAAGATGCGCGACGCCGCGGCGCACACACAACGGACGCGTCTCACACCGTGGGCTCACTGCACAACGCGGCATCGGCGGGCCCACCTCGACAGACCATGCCCCAGGCGAATCGACATCTGCTTCTCAGCAGCAACAGAAGGTCCATGCTCATGGCGCGACGCGCTCGCTACATGCGCACACGGCGTCGACATCAAGAAACGCCCACTTGCTCATAGCGTAACCTCCGGGCCCGACTTGTTGACCAGCGAGCGCCTCTGCGACGACTTCTTGCCGTGCTCGGCATCGTAGTCCGCCTTGACCCTATCGTGGTTGCGCAGGAGGCGGTTGTGGAGCACCTCCCTTTTCGAGCGCACTATCTCCTTTGCAATCTTCTTCTCGTCGTCGATCTTGGCAAGGCGTGCGACTTCGTAAGTCTGCCGGCGTGCCTTGCTCTCGTTCCGCTCGAGCTTATGCATGGCGTTGTTCTGCTGCACGCGGGAGATGAGCTCCTGCTGCTGCGACGCGCGGTACATGAGCTGCTCCATGTACTCGTGGCGCATGTGCGCCGCTTGCTGCCTGTTGTTCTCGACGGTCATCGAGCGTGCCGTGACGACAGCCGCCGAGTTCGGGAAGACTCCGTGGCCAGAGGAGCGGACCGTCTCGGCGCGCTCGGCTGCGAACTGCTGCCGCTTGATTGCGAGCTCCTTCTTCACCTTCTTCGGCGCCTCCCGCCCTCCTCCCTGCAGGTGGAACTCTAGGATGTCAAACGGGATCGTCGATGGATCGAAGGGCTCGCCACAGCCGACGATGATGGCCGTGTCGAGCGCAGCGGCGTCAATGAGCTGCGGGTACGTGATGATCTTCTCGCCGCTCGGGAAGAAGAGCTCGGCCGCGTACAGCATGCGTTTGTCCAGCTGCATGTGATGCTGGATCTTGGGCAGGACCTCACCGAGCGTGTCGCACTCCTCGGGCAGGTGGATGACGGTCGCACGCCCTTTGTCGCACTCGGTGTTGAGGTAGCACGTGATTTTGGAGCCCGTGGCGCGCATGCGAGACGTGCGCGTCGGCGAGTGTCCGCGGCGTGAGCGGCCTGCTGAACCCGAGCCGGCGTAGCGGTCGAAAAGGCTGGCGTCGGTGCCCGTTGGCACTAGCTCGGGCGTTGCATCATAGCTGGTGAAGAACTTGTTCGAGTGCACGGCTTCGTTCGGGGGCATGCCTGGAGTGTGGGGCGCGGGAGCGGCGGCGCGTGCGACGAACTGCCGTCACCCCTGGGTGCGCCTGCCTCGCCAAACAAGCAAGGACTCCACGCGGGTCAAGCCAAAGTTCTTTTCGATTCAAGTTCGGAAACGGTCGTGATTCACGCGTGAAACAAGCGGGAACGCCCCCCCCCCCCTCTTCCCCACCGGGCAAAGACAGGGGGGCGCCGGCGTGCGGCGAAGTCAGGTTAGGACACATGTACATGAAGTCAAGTCAAGTCTATACATAAACAACAGACAACCATACGGAAGCCTATCGAATGTGCTCCGGAAGCCAGCAGGGGAGGACGGGAGTAGGCGGAGATGACGGAGGGGGTCCATCTAGAGGTGACACGTCATAAGTGCTGACATACGTGCCCTCGGAGAACAAGTAGGTGAGAAATAAACGGGCCGATCTCGAGCCGATGAGCGCCACTCTTACGCCGAAGAGGAAATCGGCTCGAGATCGACCGAGGCGTCAAGCATAAGATGGGGGGATTGGGGGAGAGGAAGAGGGGGACATAGGCGCCTCGACCGAGGAGCTCGAGGCCGGTCGGCGCCGCGTCACGCTCGCCGAGATGATCGACGCGAGCGAGAGGGCCCTTCCCGCAGTCGTTGCCGACACAGAAATCGGAACCCTTTCTCTCGCGCCGTTCAGCTTGACTCCCGCTCGCGTCATCCGCCGCCGATCGTCGCCCTCGAGCATTCGTCGAGCCTCGCTACTTCCGCCGCCCGCGCCGTCGCCGTCCTGCCTGTCACACCCTGCAGGCACCTCCCTCTGCTGCTCCCGCCACCCGTCTGCCTCTCGCGCCGCAGTCAACGACACACCTGTATGTCGCGAGCGCGCGCATGCGTGAGATATGGAGGACGGGGTGTGTGGCGCGCACCGCAGAAACGCCCTCGACCACTCTTGCAGCCGCCGTCTCAGCCGCCCTTGTTGCTTGGCCAAAATCGATTGACGTGCCCTTGTCAGGCCCAAAACGCCAAAACTTGTCGAAGAAAGGCCGCGCGCGCTCGACGCGCGGCGCCGGCGGTCGCAAGGCCCTACCGACACCTTGGCCCGTCGGAACAGCCATCGCGCATGCCCCCGATCGCTCCCATCGTCGGTCTGGAGCCGTGTTGCATTGCCGTACTGTAGACTTCCTGAAAAAGGCTCGATGTTGAAGCCCCGGTGCGCCGCGATGATCAAGATCAAGAAGATGGGGATGATGCCCCGACTCGGGGCTATCCAGTGGTGCCGGTTGCGCCGAGATCTGCCCTCCCGATCGCTCGCGCCAGCGATGGGCACCAAAGGCGGCGGAAAGGCGACCGCCATTTTGAATCACTTGACTTGACTTGACTTGACTACATGAATCGTCGAAGCGAGTTTTTGGCGGCGTTTTTCTAACGGTTGGAGAAATAAAAGAAAAAAAGGAGAAGGGAAAGGAAGGAGAAGGAGAGAAGAGGGGAGTCTGTAGGAAAAATGGCACTAATATAGTGTGCTGCTTCATATCTCAAG
>Ga0210242_102197_pt1 | contig 11419 bp, 7 predicted proteins | sample ChrtobMeP5a_16mM_FD_155445 | JGI IMG/M metagenome (GOLD analysis project Ga0210242, IMG submission 155445) | Chrysochromulina tobin associated microbial communities from unialgal haptophyte culture, Seattle, Washington, United States - P5a_16mM | ecosystem: Host-associated > Algae > Haptophytes >... | reverse complement strand
CCCGCCGCCGCCCTCGCCACCGCCACCCCCGCCGCCGCCCCCGCCGCCGCCGCCCTCGCCTCCCCCAACCCTCACCACCGCCACCCTCGCCGCCGCCCAGGCCGCGGCCGCCCTCGCCGCCGCCGCCGTCGCCTCCTCCACCCTCACCGCCGCCTCCCCCGCCGCCACCCACGCCGCCGCCCTCGCCACCGCCATGCCCACCTCCACAAATGCCGCCCCCGCCATTTGCAACCCCATCGCCGGCCGCTACCTCCTTTGCATCCGCCTCTGCCACCTCCACCAAGCCCGCCGCCTTCCATCGCTCCGCCGCCAGGCCCGCCGCCAGCGCCGACTCTAACGACACCGCCGCCCTCGCCGTCGCCGCCGCCCTCGCCACAGCAACTGCCGCCGCCATCCTCGCCGCCACCTTCGTCTCCCCCGCCTTCACCGCCGTCCTCGCCGCCGCCGCCCTCACCGCCACCATCACCACCGCCGCATCCCCCACCGCCGCCGCCCATGCGCCATGCGGTGTTTCCGACACGGTGCTGCTTCTTTGCGCTCGAGGCTCACACCTTGGTGAGTGCTGGTCTGCTGTTCGTGGCGATGCCTTCAGCCGAGCGTCATGGCGAGCACGTGGAAGCACGTGCACCCCCCTGCAGTGTGCGCCGCGGACACGGGTGACGTCAAACGGTAACGGAAGCATGGCGTGAAAACAGTGCGAAGTATCAGTGGTGTGTGTGCACAGTCACAGTGTCATCACACAGTGCGAAGCCCTCTAGCTCTACCCTGCATGCAAGGCACGACCTTTTCAACTGTGAGTTGGTGCCTTCTCGGATCCGGCTCACAGCCGTTTCACACAGATCTGCCGGCAAGCGATGTGTTTGGACTGTGCCTCTGTGGTCCGGTCAATCGAAAGTTCCTAGACTAGACTCCACCAGGGTCGACACATCATTCGATTTACATCTCAATCATTCATTACAGGACTCAATGCTTCATCTTTTCAGGTCGGGGTAACCGTCGCCCTCTTCTCCGTGCATGCAAACACGATCATTTCCTCGCGAGTTGGAGCTCACCCGTGGTCAACGGCGCATGGAACCTATCGACAATGCGTTCCAATCCATCGGGGGCGAGAGCTACTCCTGCCCCACATGCGGCGTATCATTCCTTGACCTGAGCTCGCTGCAAAATCATAGCAAGCGCTGCATCAATTTTGAAGCTCATCTGGCACCTGCGGCGGCGCTCACGGGCTTGGAGCCGAGGGCTTTAACCCATCACCCCTCACCCGCGCCTGCGCCCGCCGCGCCCGCCGCGCCCGCGCTGGGTCTGGCGCAGCAGAGTCGTTCGTCTGCTGTGGAGCAGGCTGCACACCACGATTTCGACGAGCATGAACACGAAGCGGATGACGTCGTGGGCATACAAGTCACGTTGCCCGAGCTGCCCGTGCTGCCCGAGTTGCCCGAGCCCGAGTTGCCCATCCCATCTCCGCGCCGACCCCACATCGCAGCAGCAGCAGCTGCGGCGGCGGCGGCGACGGCAGCGGCAGCCATGCAGCAGCAAAGGCACATAGCCTACTACCATAGGATGGCGCTGCTCCGGCGTCAAGAGAAGAAGCTGCACCCACTTCACATCTTTGGTGGCTTCATCAACTTTGAGCAGCTGCGGGCGTCGGTGAGAAAGTCGCACAGTGAATTTGACCGCGACACGCGCAGCCTGGCCGCCAACTACGTGCCCAAGCCTGGCCGCGGCAACCTCACCGTGCTCACGCGGAAAATTGCGGACAAAATCCTGCGCAACTACGCGCATGCGCTGGGCTTGGAGCTCAACTCCCAGCCTGTTGAGTTCTACGATGCTGCGGGCCACAAGCGCTCTTTGCCGGGATTCTTTGTCGACTGGCGCAGCGTCGTGAGATACTGTGCCGAAAATCCCTTCTACATCGGCGAGCAGCTTGTCGCGGGCTCCCCGTTGCTCCAGAGCGCCGCGCCCACCGAGCGCCGCCGAGCAGATGGCGACCGCATCTTCAACCATGCGAGCAACTCGACAGCGTATGAAACTGCAGTGCAAGAAGAGCGAACGAGACGCGTGGAGCTGCGCATGCCTTGGGCGGTCTACGCGTTCATCATCTTCCAAGACGCCGAGGCGGAGCGCGACGGCACCAGCTACATGATGTGGCACATGGTGCCGGCGCACCTGCCCATCGAGGAGCAGTCCAAGCCACGCGCATGGCTGACGGTCGGCATTGCCGCCAAGCTCACGTTCGACACACCAGCGATCGCCAAGCTGCCCTCGAGCGTTGTGCTGCGCGCCAACTGCGACGAGGCCTATGACGAGGCAGTGCTCTTGAAACTCTTTGCGATCGCCGAGGGCGGCGTCGCAGTGTCACAGACGTGGGCGCCCGGGCAGGAAGTTGCACAGCAGACAATCGTGTACCCGGCGGTGCACGCGCTGCTGCTGGACGATCCGCAGATGCACACCGTGTTGCAGACCACCAGCTGCTGCTGGTGCATGCAGCCGAACAGTCGGCGGGCGTGCTTCAGCGGGAAGGTGGCCGAGCGCGAAGCGGGCCAGATGCTAGCCGCGGTGCAGCAGGCCAGCGAGGCCGTGCAACAGGCCGAGGGTCCTCGCAATCTGGAGCTGCGCGTCGCGAAAGCGCGTTTCCAATATTTGGGATTGAGGTGGCCTCCGAGGCTGCCCGTCACGTTCCAGTCGAAAACACGCCTGCACCCCTACAAGGTGGCCGCGTTCGCGAGCCTCCACAACTTGGGGCTGTGTGTGCTGCCCAACCTGATGGAGCTTACTCTGAGGCTACTGTACGACGAGCTCGGCTCACAGGAGTTTGAGACGTGGCTGAAACTCGTCGTCGACTATGGGCGCACGCACGTTGCATCGTTCCACTCCATCAAGGGTCGGAGCCGCTCACGTGGGCTCGGGGGGATCATTCGCAAGAAGCCCGGCCCGCCCTCGCTGAGATCGAAGTCCAAGTACGATCTCGCGCAGGCCTTCCGCTTTTTCCTCGTGCTCGTCCACGAGCCGCTGCTCACGGTTGCGCGCCGCGCCGCCAACGAGGAGGATGAGGAGGAGGAGGAGGAGGAGGGTGAGGAAGTGGGCGCCCCATGCGAGCGTGAAGCCGCTTCACCTGAGGAGCGCGCCAACCGCGCGCGCTGTGCGATCGCCGCCCTCGAGGTCGCGGCCAAGTTTTCTGACACGGCCAAGAAGCCACAGCTCTCGGAGGCAGCCACGAAGGACGGCCTGCATGCGCCAGCCATCTCGCTCATGGCGCTCGCTAGGACCGCATTTGAGGGGCGCAAGAACTTCCACCTCTCTCCCAATTGGGAGAAGCTCCGTCACGCGGCCGAGCAGTACCGGCATCTCGGTCCATTTGTGGGCGGCACCAACGACGAGCACGCCGAGCACTGCCAGAAATTGGTACACGTCGCGTACCAGAACTTCTCGGGCAAGAACCAGCTCGCCGTCGGCAACGTTGCCGACTACCTCGGCCGCTATGCGGCCATGGCCCATGCCGAGCGATGGCTCCAGGTCAGCAACGCGGACCTAGTGACGTCGGCACAGCTGGGCCTAACGGTCAATGTGGCGTACCTGCTCAAAACAGGCGTCGCCGACGCCTTCAGAGTAGATGATGCCACCGGCCGCTGCCCGGGTGCCGACGCCCTGTCGGCGGCGTGCGTGCGAGGCGACGTTGCGACCGTGCAAGAGCTGCTCAGCGTAAGAGTGGACCCAAACGGCTGCGGCGCCGACGGCCGTGCTCATCTGATAGCGGCGGCGGCTGGGGATGCGCACAAGTGCGGCGGCGACGCGTCAGCAACGGTCCAACTGCTACTTCAGCAAGGTGCCAGGCCGACGGCCAAGTGGTCGCGGCTGAGCGCGGCCGAGTGGGCTGCTTGCAGTGGCCATGCGCAGCTTGCACGCACCCTTAATCAGGCTGGAAGCTCGCTTCGACCCGGCGTAAGGCCAACGCCGCGTATGGACCCGACGGCCAACCGCCTCAGGCCGCTGCCGGCTGGCCCCGAGCGAACAGGCCGCTGCCTCGACCTGCAATGGCTGGCCTCGAGCGAACAGGGGAAGACGATCACCATGGCTTGTCCTCCGCTCAAGGAGCTTGAATACCAGCTCCGAGTATGGTGCAATGAAGGGCGAGAGGATGTGCCGCTTGCCAGCAGCACGACACTGTTGAAGGGGGTCCTGTCGCTCGCCTTCACGCTGTGCTGCAACAGCGTGCGCGCGTTGATCCCGAGCCCGCGGCTGGACGAGAATGTGCAGGCCGCCATGCTGCAGTGCATGCGGAAGGCAATGGCCGATGCTCGCACAGCGGAGCCCACAGGATTTGGCGTCGAAGTGGCAATCGAGAAGGGCTCCGGCGACAGCGCTCTCATGCACCAGGCGGTCACCGTTGGTACCACACTGGTCTCGTCGTCGCTTGCGGCGCTGCTCGCGTCGACACTTGTCCGGGGCGCCTTCGCGAGCGCGGCCGCCCTAAGCGCCGTGATTTGCAGCCCAGAAGGGCCTCTCAAGAGCTGTTCGATTGCGTCTATCGATCAACCGCCCGTCGCCGTCTACGACCACGTGCCCCAACTGCCGGCGAGCAGCCTCGCTAGTATCGACGTGCGCCCGGGCATTCTCTTCATGCAGCATACTGCCGCTGATGACTACGGTGCCGAAGACGGTGAGATGGGCAGGAGCGGCGCGCGCCTGCTGAAGCTCGAGCGCTCCATACTCGCAGCCTACGACAAGTCGAGCTTGGGTCGTGTGGCGCCGGGGCGAGCGCATGCCGTCCAGGAGTTTGTGGAAATCAAGCACGAGGATGCACTCTACGACTGCTACATGGCCGAGCTTCTCCTGTGCTTTGAGTTTGCGACGCCTGCCGGTTCCACCGAGGCTCTCGCGCTCGTCCGCTGGTTGGACGACCCTCCGCAGGAGGAGCTCGGCAAACTCCTCGTCAACGAAGACGAGCCAAACCCTCGTCCTTCGTGGGAAGAGACGGAGCGGAAGCTGCGGCAGGTGAGAGAACGCAAACAAAAAAGCAGTCAGAAGCGTCACGCCGCGGAGGGAAACGAGGACGAGGTCGACGAGATGGATGCTGAGGATGGCGAGGATGACGTGGTGTGCAGCGTGTGCGGCGGGGCTGATGACGCTGGTCGCATGCTCCTATGCGATGGCTGCGAGCAAATTGGTGCGTGCCACACGTACTGCTGCGAGCCAAAGCTGCTCAAGGTCCCCAAGGGCCAATGGTATTGCGACGATTGTCGAACTCGGCGCCGCTTTCGAACGAGAGGGCGCACGAGCAAGACGGAGGATGAGGAGGACGAGGAGGACAAGGATGAGGAGGAGGAGGAGGACGACAAGGACGAGGGGGCTGACGACGAGAGGGCGGCGGCGGAGGCGGAGGCGGAGGCGGAGGAGGACAACGACAAGAGTGCCGATGACAGCGTGGAGGAGGAGGGGAGCGAGATGGATGATGTGGATGTTGCCGAGGGCGCGGGCGTAGAGCAGGACGCTAGCGAGGACGAGCGGGCAGCCGGCAACAAAGCACCGCCAAAGAAGCAGCGAATGGGCGTCGGGGGCGCCAGCGGCGGGGGCAGGGGCAGGGTCGGGGGCGGGGGCGGCCGCCGGCAGCGAGCTGAAAACTTTGGGCGAATCTTTCGTCGCTTCACGTACGCGGTCCGTACGCAGGACCAAGGCGCAGCAGCCAGGCTCTACAGCAAGCCGTGGTATGGCATCGTGCGCCTAAGCGACATCAGATGCCGAGCGCCGATTGTGCCCCTGCCCTGTTTGACAGACGAAGATACAGAACGCTGGAAGCGGAGCCTCGAGTCAATCGTGTGGGCAAAGACTGCCTCCAGAGGTACCAAAAAAGTAGACCTAATGGCGACGCTCCGCGCTCGTGGCAGCTTCGTGTACAACCACCACTTTCCATCCAGCTTCTAGAGAGAGATGAGACATTATGTTGAGATCTTCTAGAGAGAGATGAGACATTAACATGTTGAGACGGTGTCTCGGACGAGAGTGTGTCGACTGACGGCTGCGTAGTTCTTGTACCGTTGTTGTACCGGCGCGCGCGCGCAAACCGCAGTCCGCAGGTAATCCGCAGGCTCGGTCATGATGCTGAGAGTACGTACTAAAAATAAAAGTACGAAACATAACTTCATCTGTATCAACACGTCGCACCGCTGCACGAAGACAAAAAATAAGGCCCTCCTTCGAGATATAAAGATATAGCATGTCGTTTCGAGATTCACTTTCACAGATTCATCGGCTCCAACGGCTCCTCTCTCGAGGCGCGCTCGGGTCGCCCCTTTGCGGTGCTCGGGACGGCGCTCCCCCTCCCTATAATGATCCACACAGAGGGGCGCCGTCCCGGACAGGAGCGCCGTCCCGGGCAGTGGCGCCGTCCCGGGCAAGGGCGCCGAGGCAGACGGGCGGCTCGGCGTCGACATGGGACGCGCGAAGGCACCGCCGCTCCCGCCCAATCTGCCGCCCGCCAGATCACCCCCCTCACCGTCAACGCGGAAAGTGCCCAACTCGGCGCCACCGGCGCCACCACCGCGCGCCGCGTCGTCGTGGGCGCTCACCAGCCAAGTTTCGAGCAGCCGAAGGAGCGGCACGCGCAGCAGCGTCGTCGTGGGCACGCCGAATGTCCGTGAGCCACGTCAGCACGAGATGAACGTCCGCATCCGAGGGCGTTAGAGTGCCAGCGAGCTCCGCCAAAGCGAGCAACATGTTCTTCAACCCAGCGCCAGCGTCCACGCCCCCGCCCCCGCCCCCGCTGCCACCGCCGCCGCCGCCGTCGCCGCTGCCGCCCCCGCTGCCGCCCCCGCTGCCGCTGCCGCTACCGCTGCGTGTACTCCCGCTGCCGCTACCGGCCTCAGTATTGATGAGCGCCGTGCTGGGCGCGAGGCTGCGCAGCCCGTTGAGGAGGAATCGGACGGTGACGTGGGCGCGGAGGGTCGCGCTCGGTACGGCGCTCGGCACGGCGCTCGGCACGGCGGCCTTGGTGCCCACGACGGCGAGGTGGGCGCAGATCGCGCCGCGCTCGGTGCGAATCTCGGCGACAATCTCGGTGCGAATCCGAGCCGCTCCCCGAGCAATCTCAAATGGGCGAGCTGCGCCTCCGGGCACGCGCGCGCCCAGAAGCGCAGATCGCACAGGATGCCGACCTCGAGCTGCTCGGTCAGGTTGGCCTCGGCGAGGGGTGGTCTCGCCTCTCGCTCTTGATAGCCCACGCTCAGGTCGAGCACCTCGGACCAAGGCGCCGAGGCGCCGTGCTGGGCATCGCCCACGCCACTGGCCGCGCCGTGGTGGGCACCGCCCGAAGCAGCGCCGCCGCCCAACACGACGCCGGCGGATCGCTCGCGCACGAGCGCGAGGAGCTCGCGCGTCGAGGTCGCTTCTTCGAGCTACGCCGCGAGATTCTCGACCGAGACGGCGCTCAGCTGGTGAGCCGGCACGCGGCGGAACAGCCAGCTAAGGAGCGCGGCGCCGTCCTGGGCGGGGCGTGCGTGAATGTTCTCGAAGACGCCGCTGTTGCTGACGGTGAGAGGAGAAGGATGGCGGCGGCGGCGGTATGGCGAGTGATGCTGCATCTGCGCGCGTTGGTTTGGCACCGAGCTCCGTCGACGGCGAGTCACTCTGTCGAGGAGCGGAGGAGAGCCAGCGTGCGGTACGAAGAAGACGGGATGGCGAGAGGATGGCCGCGCGAGCGTTGCTGCAGGCGTCGGGCCCACTGCGATGTGGTGGCTGCGATGGCAGCACCGGCAGCACCGGAGCTCGTGCTTCGGCCGGTGCTGGAGGTGCATTCAGCGCGTTGGCGCGCGAGGCGCGGCTCATCGGAGACAGGCTCCGCTCCGATGTACTTGGACAGGCGCTCGCCTGCGTTGAGCCACGCGATAAAGGGCGCTCCGTTGTCTGCGTTGCGCATTCGGCACACGACGCTGCTGAGCGGAGGCGAAGGTGCCGGCGACGGAGGTGGTGAGGGCGGCGGCGGAGGCGCGGGCGGCGGCGTCCCGAGGAAATGCAAGCATGGACGTCGGCCGTCGGCGCCTCTCACTAGATCCGGATCGAGATACTTATCGAGATCATGTGAACTCGGGATTAAGAGCGAACGGCTAATGGAATCTCATTAACGGAACCCACGATATCGTGGACGGGCGCACGATATCGCGCGCAAACCACGCGATATCGTGACACCGCCGCGAGATCGTGTGGTTTCACGATATCGCAACACGGGCCCGCGATAACGTCGCGGGCCGCACGATATCGCGCCTCGCGCTCACGATAACGCGGGTGGGCACGATACCACGCCATGCCCATGATATCGTGGGAAAGCGTACGACATTGCCACGCGGACCTGCGATATCGCGCGCGGGGGACGATATCGCGCCCCGCGCACGATATCGCACACACACGCGATATCGTCGGTGCGCGCGGCGATATCCGGTCCCGTTGCGCGATATCGCGCGTCGCGCTCACGATAACGCGGGTGGGCACGATACCACGCCGCGTCGTGCGATATCGCGGGCCTGTGTACGATATTTCCGCGCGGCCCACGGCATCGCAAATACCCACGATAGCGCAACCTCTCACACGATATCGGCACGGGGGCACGATATCGGCGCCCTCCCGCGATATCGTGCGCGTACTACGATATTGCTAACCGGACTACGAAATCGTGAAATCCCACGATATCGCGACCCCCCCGTCAATATCGCACAAACCGACGAGTGGTAATGCAAGTAAAACAGGTTCCGGACGGATCTACATGGGCTGAGCGCCGCTCGACCCGAACACTTAGAATACATTTTTCCATCGACGAAGCACAAAAGACCCTTCGCCGTTAGGGCGAGTGCTCGGCTTCCAGGAAGTTTCGTCCACGGATGAATCCGAAAAGATGAAACCGTCGCTTGAACATCATCAGAGGTTCCTACGCGGACGCGAAAGCGAACCCTCTGGACGACCTTGCGGACGGAGCTGCGTCATGACGTCATGGCGCGCCGCGCCGCCCAGCTCGGGGTATGGGGGCGAGCCCTTCTTCTTCTCACCACCGCTGCGACCATCTTCCGCCCTCGCTCATCCGCTCGAACTTTTGGCTCTGGGCGAACCGGCAACCACTCCCCACAAACAGCCTCGACCCGCATCGCGCGTGTCCGCCCGTGAGCGGCCGCGCTCGTGCAACCCGCTTGACAGGGACGAGCTTGCGAATCCGAATTTCGAGACGATTTCCGACCCATGCAAGCGGTCCAAGTCTGCGACCGATGCCACGATGTATCGGCCAAGTCAAGGCCGAAGCGGCAGCCCATCATCCACTTTGCTCTTCGGGCGCACGAGTCCCAGTTCCCAGGCGGGCCTCATGCTGTTCCGTCAGCGCCGCCTCGATGCGACCGCCTTCGCGGTGCCGAATGCGCCACCACCCGTAACCCCCGTCCCGCACGTGCCCCCCCCGCCGGCCGGCAGCGCGATCCTCACGCTGCCGGAGAGGCCCGATCGCGGCACGGAGACGGCCGTACGTGTCGACCCGTCGCGGCCGCGGCCGCGCTTCTTTCAGCACGTTGACGAGCCTGCCTTTGGCTTCGGCCATCAACGACTCTCCCGGCGTCTCGCCTTGGCCGGCTTCGCCCTCGCCCACGGGCTACGAGAGCCGCCCCTCACCAATCCCCTCACCCCCACCCTCCCGGACCTGGTCTTCCCGATCGAGGACGCGTCCGATTCCGAGTCCGAGTCCGAAGACGAGTGCTGCCGGCTCGGCGCCATCGGTCGCGCGGCTGTATGCGCCCCTCGCCCACTAGACGAGCGATGATGGCGGATGGCATGCGCCATTCCACCACGATTGTAAGATGGGTGGCACTCGGTGGTACTCGGTGGCACTCATTTCCCATAGGCACTCGGAGGCACTCGTTGGCAACCATAGGCACTCGGTGGCACTCGGTGGCGCTCGGTGGCGCTCGGTGGCGCTCGGTGACATGAAGACATTCGGTTACAACCGAACCATAGGCATCGTCTCTCTCCTAACTCTCTCCTGGCGCGCAGTGGCCAGTGCGACAGTCTGTGCGGCCACACCCGCCCGTCCAGCAGAGCGGGTGGAGTTCAAAAGTGTGAACCGACACGCAGGATGTTAGAGACTCTCTAGTGAACCCCGTATACAATTCCCCATGAGGAACTTAGTTGCAATGCTCAGTTGCACACGATTATCGCTACCTAGTGCTCGCAGATTCATGCGTGTGTTGAGTCAGCTGCGGCCCGGCCCACATCTTCGACGATGTTGCCTGATGTAAGCCCGAGCCCTGCGCCTCAAACATCCGCACACTGAGAGGCAGAGCTCAAAGCCGTCAGCGGGAAAGGCTCAGCGTCCGGGAAAGCTCGGCGTCACTTTGGCCTTGATGGCAGCGAGGCCTTCGGCATAGTCCGCGGAGGCATAGCTCTGTGCCTGAGCGTCCGCCTCTCGCTGGAGCGCCGCGTCGAGCCCAAAGTCCGCCGTTTGGCGCAGCGTCAGCAGCGTGGCCCTCACGGCGAGCGGTGATTGTGCGGCGATGCGGCGCGCGATGCCGAGCGTCTCGGCGAGCGCCGCCGGAGCATCGGCGCACGAGGCAGTCACAAGACCGAGGGCGAGAGCCTCCTGGCCGCCCACAATGTCGCCCGTGAGCAGCATCCGGCTGGCCGTCTGCGCACCCGCCGCGAGCGCGATCGTGTGCGTGGCGCCCATGCCAGGATGGAGCCCCAAGCCGACGAATGTAAAGCCGAGCTTGGCCTTGTCGTGCGTGACTCGCACGTCAGCAGCCATCGCAAAGCAAAGGCCGGCGCCGATCGCTGGCCCATTGATGCACGCGACGACGGGCACAGGGAGCTTCCGGATGGAGAGGAAGCGGGCATAGAAGCGGCGCATGATCTCAGCATTGCTGGTGGGGCTGTCGTCTCGCCGAGCGTCGAGGAAGGCGAGGTCGCCCCCCGCGCTGAACGCACGGCCTGCACCGGTGAGCACGACCGCACGTAGCTCGCTCGGAGGCCGACTGCGCAGGTCGGCCACGACGGCCTCAATCTCGTCGCCCATCGTGGCTGTCATCGCGTTGAGATTGTCAGGCTGGTTGAGTGTCACGATCGTGACGGTCGCATCTGCGTCGTCCCGTGCGACCCGCACCAGCCGCTGATTTGAGGCCGTGCAGAGCAGCCGACGTGAGAGGAAGTGGGCAGCGACGAGCGACCGTCGCGGAAGCATCGCAAAAACTGCCTTTGAGCCCAGTGAACTTCGCGTCCCCGAGGGATCCCCTTTTGGTCCAATGGGTAGGTACCATTTGTCGCGGACCGACGGGAGGGCGCGTTCCCTCGTGGGGCAACTTGATTACGAACTAGGCGGCAGCAAGGCGGTCAAATAATGCACATAATGCAAGGGTACCAATCGACAGATCTCGGAACGTAGGCCCCAGATCCGCAATAATCC
>Ga0210242_102196_pt1 | contig 11421 bp, 15 predicted proteins | sample ChrtobMeP5a_16mM_FD_155445 | JGI IMG/M metagenome (GOLD analysis project Ga0210242, IMG submission 155445) | Chrysochromulina tobin associated microbial communities from unialgal haptophyte culture, Seattle, Washington, United States - P5a_16mM | ecosystem: Host-associated > Algae > Haptophytes >... | reverse complement strand
GATCACCAGTAGTGAGCTTGGCAAGCGCCAGCGCTTCATATGTTGATTAGAAGCGTGCTCGTTGGCCTTGGCGTGGTCGCCATGCACCAGACCCGGGCACCAGCGTCATGTCCACGTTGTTGACCTAATTTTGGCCGTGTTAACCCGCCGTAAAGCCAGCGCGCCACGCTGCCGATCGACCACATTGACATAATTGATCACGGACGTGTTCACAGTAATACATTTGCATGCCCGGTCGTGATTTTTGGTTTCTCAGTACCGGGAGGTGGCCCCTCGGCATTGTGACTCAAAACCGGGCCCTCCGAGGTTCCGGAGGCCGCCGAGGCTCGATACAACGCGCTTCGACCCTCTCGTCAGGCCCATGAAGGAACTCATGAAGGCTCTCGACTTGCGCCTGCTGCTTCTCGTCGCGCTGCCGCCTGCGGCTCGCGGCCAGTACGACGCCTTCTCCTACCCGGCATGCACGGGCCCGAACCAGTATCTCGACGTCTCCACGCTCCGCTGCTACGATTGCCCTACGAATACCGCGCCCGACTCGCTCGGCACTTCATGCCAGTGCTCGGGGAGCAGGGCGCTCTCGGACGGTGACACGACGACGGGTTCGTGCAACGCATGCCCGGCAAACCAAGCCGCGACGCGCGATGGTCGGAGCTGCCTCTTGTGCAACGGCACTTCGACGATCTACACAAGCCAGATCGTGCCCGGATTCGTGCGCAGAACGTGCGGGTGCCCGGCCGGATCGGGCCAAGTGCTCGTGGAACGCGACGAGAACGGCGCACTGCTGCCGAGCTTTGAGTGCCGGCGTTGTCCCACTGGCCAGCAGCCCTCCAATGGCGTCTGCGTCGACTGCTCCGATGCGCTCATGCAGGCGACTGCCACGTCAGGCTACGTGTGCGCGTGCCCGTCGCCGGCCTTCACAAACCGGCTTCACACCGGCGGGCTCTGGGGGCGTGACGAGTCGTGCGTGTACCAGCCCGAAGGCAGCACGCGGCCGGACAGCATCCGCCTCGACTTCAAGAAGGATTTCGACGCCATCCTCCCTGGACAAGGAGCCAGCCTCTCTGAGAGCGTGACGGATTCGATAGCCATCATGCAACTCTTCGAGCCCAATTTTGCCGCGTGCCGGCGTGCGATCGCCGCGCCGGAGCCGAACCGACAGACGCTCCTCGCGGGCACCCGGGCATGCCAGGCCGTCGGCAACCTGTGCGTGCTCGCCAACTACGATGAAGACAATTATGCATGCAAGTGCTCACCACGGCGCCCTGCTCTCCCCACAGGTGCGTGCTCGCCAACTACGATGAAGACAATGATGCATGCAAGGCGTTCGAGTATCTGAAGGCCTCGAACGCGCTCAACTCGGTCGACAGCAACGAAGAATGGGTGCGTGATTGCATGCATGCCCAAGTGCCCTTCCTTACTAAGATCGCGCTCATGCTCATGGCCCTCCCCACTGGCATGCAGGTGCGGTTTCTCCCCGGCCTCTTTTACGATCGGGGCGACCAAGCATGCATGTGCTCACCACGGCGCCCTTCTCTCCCCACAGGTGCGGTTTCTCCCCGGCCTCTTCTACGATCGGGGCGACCAAGCATGCATGTGCTCACCACGGCGCCCTTCTCTCCCCACAGGTGCGGTTTCTCCCCGGCCTCTTTTACGATCGGGGCGACCAAGCGATCACGCGCGCAGCACCGTCCATCCCGTTCACACTCGCGCTGCCTATGGCGGCCGGCTCGAGGCTGCGCTTTCTGCTGGCAGCCTACAGCCTGAACGGCACGTACCTCGGCCTGCAGGTACGCCTCGAGTGCGCCTTGAGTGCGCCTTGAGTGCGCCTAGAGTACGCATTGATTGCGCAAATATTGCGCAAATATTGCGCATCGATTGCGCGTCGAGTGCTGGAAGGGCACGTTTCTCGGCCTGTATCTCGGCCTGTATCTCGGCCTGTATCTCGGCCTGTATCTCGGCCTGTATTTCGGCCTGTATTTCGGCCTGCTGGAGCCTCTGATTGCCTCCCTCATCCATCATCTCGCAGGAGGATTACCTCCCTGATTGCCTCCCTCATCATCTCGCAGGAGCTCTCCGATCAGCTTCAGCTCTGATGACCTCCCTGATTACCTCCCTGATTACCTCCCTGATTGCCTCCCTCATCATCTCGCAGGAGCTCTCCGATCAGCTTCAGCTCTGCCCTGGCGGTGCATCGGACCCGTCCGCCTTCCTCAATGTCGGTACCGATTTGGAGCTCGCGTGCGAGGTGCGTGCGAGCTCGCCTTGAGCTCGCCTTGAGCTCGCCTTGCGCGCCTCTCGTGAACCGACGACGATACCACCCCAGCATGCAAGTGCTCACCACGGCGTCCTCTCCCCACAGGTGCCCGCCTTGAGGCTCCTCTCGCAGCGAACCGACGTGGTGCTGTACGACATGTACGTGCCTGATGACCCTCTTGATCGCCTCTTGATGGCACCTGTGTGCGAAATCGAGGGCATCTTGATGGCCACTGAGGGTCGCGGATTGCCTCCCTCATCAGCCACTGATTGCCTCCCCTCATCAGGTACCTCTACTATGACGAAACCGGGGAGCACTCGCTCACACCCATCGAGGAGCTCGGGCGAGCTTGTGCTCAGGGCGGCGCGTCAACCACCTCCGCCACGTCGCCCCCTCCCCCTGGTTCGACCACCTCCGCCGCGTCGAGCGGCTCATGCTTCCTCTACCCGATCCCGGTGCGGGTGACCAACTACAAGCGCAACGCACAGGTCGTCAACAAGCCGGGGGGACTCACGACTGACGATCAGCTCACGCGCCGCTTCTACGTGCTCGACGCCGTCTCGGGCGTCTCAGCTGGCGGCGGCGGTGCGAGCTCGGGCAAGCTTCCCGAGGCGGTGCGTACCTGATGAGCACTGATGAGCACTAATGAGCATTGATGAGCACTAATGAGCCTCGGGCAAGCTTCCCGAGGCGGTGCGTCACCTACGCTCGGCGGCAGCTCCTCTGATGAGCACTAATGAGCCTCGGATTGCCTCCCTCATCAGGTGCGTTACCTACGCTCGGCAAAGCTCACAATCATCGTCAAGAGCAACGACGGGACACCTTCACAGGTGAGTGCTGCTGATGGCCTCTCTGATCACCTCCTCGGCAGATGCTTCCTCCTCAGCTCCCTTGATTGCCTCTGATAGCCTACGATGACCTCTGATCGCCTCCCTCGGCAGATGCTTCCTCCTCAGCTCCCTTGATTGCCTCTGATAGCCTACGATGACCTCTGATCACCTCCTCGGCAGATGCTTCCTCCCCAGCTCCCTTGATTGCCTCTGATAGCCTACGATGACCTCTGATCGCCTCCCTCGGCAGATGCTTCCTCCTCAGCTCCCTTGATTGCCTCTGATAGCCTACGATGACCTCTGATCGCCTCCCTCGGCAGATGCTTCCTCCCCAGCTCCCTTGATTGCCTCTGATAGCCTACGATGACCTCTGATCTCCCTAGGCACCCCAGCTCGAGATCGAAGCTCCCTTGATTGCCTCTGATCACCTCCCTCGGCAGATGCTACCTCCCCAGCTCCCTTGATTGCCTCTGATAGCCTACGATGACCTCTGATCGCCTCCCTCGGCAGATGCTTCCTCCCCAGCTCCCTTGATTGCCTCTGATCGCCTACGATGACCTCTGATCGCCTCCCTCGGCAGATGCTTCCTCCCCAGCTCCCTTGATTGCCTCTGATAGCCTACGATGACCTCTGATCGCCTCCCTCGGCAGATGCTTCCTCCCCAGCTCCCTTGATTGCCTCTGATAGCCTACGATGACCTCTGATCACCTCCCTCGGCAGATGCTTCCTCCCCAGCTCGAGATCGAAGCTCCCTTGATTGCCTCTGATCACCTCCCTCGGCAGATGCTTCCTCCCCAGCTCGAGATCGAAGCTCCCTTGATTGCCTCTGATCACCTCCCTCGGCAGATGCTACCTCCCCAGCTCGAGATCGAGTACGCGGACATCATCAAGCCCGCCGCCGCCACGTCACCCCTCGAGTTTGAGGCTGAGCTCGAGCGATCTGGCGTGATTGCTCCGGCACTCTTCCGGATGACATACACGATGGAGTTCGAGAACTCGGACCAGGTGCGCTGATTGCCCTTGATTACCTTTGATTACCCTTGAGTTCGAGAACTCGGACCAAGTGCGCTGATTGCCCTTGATTACCTTTGATTACCCTTGAGTTCGAGAACTCGGGCCAGGTGCGCTGATTGCCCTTGATTACCATTGATGGTGCCCATGATTGGCTCTCTCTGACACACATTAATTGCCTAATATGGCAACCTTCGGACCAGACGATCAATATGCTCTTCATCATCGCCATCGTGCTCTGCCTCATCCTCTCGGCCATCTACGTGTACGTGCTTGTGCAGCGCACCTCGGGCAACTTCGGCGACTACCACCGCGTCCTCTGCCAGGTGCCCAGGACGGCGCTTGATTGCGCTGATTGCGCTGCCCTAATTGCTCCTGACGGCTCGTCGCCTAATATGGCAACGTGTCACCGCGTGGTCTTCCTGATGTGGTCTTCCAGGTTGCGGGTGCTTTCGCCACCGTCTTCTTCTTCCTCTTGTACTTCATCTGTACGTGGTGGATGATCCTCTACAAAGCTCAGAACGAACTCTTCTTCTTCATGCCCGTCGCCCGCCCGCTCGACAGCATGTACATGGTCGGCCCGTGGATGCCCTTCCAGGTCTTCATCATCATCCTCTTCATCGCCCAGTGCCTCCAAATGATCGACCTGCTCCTCGTGCAGACGCAGCACGACCTCTTCTTCATCGATTGGGAGCAGGTGAGCCACTTTGGATGACGTTGGATTACGCTTGATTGCCCCTGATTGGGAGCAGGTGAGGACCTTTTGATTATGCTGGATTACGCTTGATTGCCCCTGATTGGGAGCAGGTGAGCACCTTCTGATTTCCTCCCTCATCAGCCACTGATGGCTTCCCTCATCAGCCACTGACCCCCTCTGTCCTCCTCGTGTTCGGCAGCCGCGCTCCGCCGGCGTCGGGGCCAAAGATGAGGAGGACGCGGGCGAAAAGATCGGTAACAGCAGCATCTCGTCCGTCTCCGTGCATGCACGTGCTCACCACGGCGCTCCCCCCCGCCCCACGCAGGTGGCGGCAGCACGCCCGTCTCCGTGTGGCGCACGATCTTCGTCGCCAACGAGTGGGTCAAGCTGCAGGTCAGTCGGATCGTCACTGAGGCTCTCTCCCGAGGCGCATGCAAGTGCTCACCACGGCGCCTCCCCCCCTCTCCCCACAGGATGCTCGCACGATCTCGAGCGAGCTCAGCCTCCTCGTCCTCCTCTTCGTCCAGGTACGTGATTGCCTCGGATCGCCGCGGATCGCCGCGGATTGACTCTGATTGACTCAGATCGCCTCGGATTGCCTCAGATCGCCTCTTATCGCCTCTTATTACCTCTGAGGGCCTCTGAGGACCTCTGATCGCTTCTGATCGCTTCTGATCGCCTCGGATCACCTCGGATCGCCATGCGCAGGAGGGGTTGGGGCTAGTGGACGCCATCCGCCTCGTCCCGAAAGGCAACGGCGACGCCTCGACGCCCGAGCACATGCTCTTGCGCTTCGCCCTCTCGACCGGCCTCCTCCTCGCAGCCTCCCTCTCCCAGTACCTGTTCATGTGGGCCTTCTGGCAGCGTCGCATCAAGGACAGGGTGTGGCAGTTCGTCGATCTGCTCGCGGTGAGAGCCCTGACGTGCCCTGACGAGCCCTGACGAGCCCTGACGAACCCTGACGAACCCTGACGAACCCTGACGAGCCCTGTGGGAAGTTTGTCGATCTGCTCGCGGTGACCATCATCAGCTGCATCGTGCTCGAGGGGATTGCCACTCATTGCCTCACAGATTGCGAATGATTGCGCCCCTCATCAGGTGACCAACATCAGCTGCATCCTGCTCGAGGAGAAGCACTTCGGCTTCTATCTGCACGGGCGCTCGGCGCACGATCACGCGGACGCCGACATGGCGCAGCTCAACGCCAACCTCAAGCTCGAGGTGAGTGCGGCTGATTGCTACTGATTGCTGCTGATTGCTGTTGATCGCCGACATGGCGCACCTCAACGCCAACCTCAAGCTCGAGGCGCTCACCACAGCGCTCTTCGAATGGAAGCCCTCCTCCGCCTTGCATGCATGTGCTCACCCCGGCGCCCTCGCTTTCCCCACAGGCCGAGAGCCTCGTCACGACGCGCGGCTTCACACCGGACTCGAACGTACAAACGTACATACGAGATGAGATTCTACCTCTCGCGCACCGGCTGCGCGAAAAGTACCGCCTTGCATGCATGTGCTCACCACGGCGCCCTCCCCTTCCCCACAGGTACGAGATCTACCTCTCGCGCCGGATGCGCGAAAAGTACGACGCGGCCTTCGCGGGCGTCCTCTACGCGGAGCCGACGCGCCGACCGCCGCCCGGCCGTCGGAACGTGCGTACGACCCGGGGTCCCGTCAGTGTGCGCACCAAGGGGTTTCGCGCCGCGCCTGACGAAGGACTCAAGCGCCAGCGGGAGCTCAATCGGTGCTCGCCCTGACGAACCCTGACGAACCCCGACGAACCTGAGACTGATTGACTCAAGCGCCAGCGGGAGCCAATCGGTGCTCGCCCTGACGAACCCTGACGAACCCTGACGAACCCGATGAGCCCTGACGAACCCTGATTGCTCTGGTACCTGATGGGGTAGCTCGCGACGCCGTGCATGCATGTGTTCACCACGGCGCCCTCCCTTCCCCACAGGTACCTGATGGGGTATCTCGCGACGCCGTCGCCGCAGGCGGCAAGCAACCTCGATGAGCGGGCGGCGGGCGGCGCGCCTGCGGAGAAGCCGATCGTGCGTGCCAAAATAGGCAACGAGCAGTACGGCCTACCGCCCGATATGGTGCGACGAAACCCGACGAGCCCCCCGCACACGAATAACCTCCGATGACCTCCTATTACCTCTGATGGCCTCCTATTACCTCTGATGACCTCCTATTACCTCCGATGGCCTCCTATTACCTCTGATGGCCTCCTATTGCCTCTGATGGCCTCCTATTACCTCTGATGGCCTCCTATTACTTCTGATGGCCTCCTATTACCTCTGATGGCCTCCTATTACCTCTGATGGCCTCCTATTACCTCTGATGGCCTCCTATTACCTCTGATGGCCTCCTATTACCTCCGATGGCCTCCTATTACCTCTGATGGCCTCCTATTACCTCTGATGGCCTCCTATTACCTCTGATGGCCTCCTATTACCTCTGATGGCCTCCTATTACCTCTGATGGCCTCCTATTACCTCTGATGGCCTCCTATTACCTCCGATGGCCTCCTATTACCTCTGATGGCCTCCTATTACCTCTGATGGCCTCCTATTACCTCCGATGGCCTCCTATTACTTCTGATGGCCTCCTATTACCTCTGATCGCCACTGAGTGATCACTGAGTGGACACCGAAACCATGCTGATTGCTTCCCTCATGCTGAGAGCCTCCCTCCTCATGCTGATTGCCTCCCTCATCAGGGGTACGGCGAGCGCTCCATCTTCCTCGAAGACACCGAGGGGCGGTTCAAGCGCCTGCTGCTCGCGGGGCGTGAGTACGACGTCGTCATGTTCATGGTGCTCACGTACTGCCTCTTCGACATGGCGACCCAGAATACGTACATCGCCATCTTCTTCGCGTACATCTTCGACTTTGTGCTACGCGCCGTGCGCTCCGAGCTGGCGTCGCGCAACATCGCTGCCAAGACGCTGCTCGACGACCGCTTCCTGTTGTAGTGAACGTCAGTGATGTGATCTGCACAACACACACGGCAGTGAGAGCGAGGAGCGAGCGCGCGCAGATAGCTCGTCTTCTGGGGTGGGTTTCACATTCACACATTGGCGGCGGGGCGACCGTGGTGAGGTTCTTCAGAAAGTCTTACCACTGACAGCCTGTGAGCCCTTTTGTAATGGCTGGGTGCCATCCCGTCCTTAATTATAATATAATCACGAGACAGGTTCACTCGAGTGTCCGACCCGCACCGCGCGCGCCCCCCCCGTCCTGACCGCCGCGGCCGGCGGCGAGACGACGTCGACACGACCTCACGACGCAAGCCTAATTGATCATTCGGCGCGGGCCGCGATCGGGACGTACGTTGGCGCATGCCTTTGCATGCCACACCCGCCCCTGCCCGACACATTGGGGCCCGAATGTTCCGCGTATCTGACGCCGGTGGGCTTGACATGAATTGACTTGTCTGCGCCACACGAGTACGGAGTTTCCGCGAACTTTCATGTATTTTCGCAACATGCGTTTTGTCTTCTCGTTGCTGAGTGTGCTGCACGCTGCGAGCGCAAGCTTCGCGCCAAACGTACATGCGCGCGTGCGACCCACGGCCGTCCGCTCGCACGCGCTCCGGATGGCCGAAAAGGTCAAGGAGCCACCGCCGACCATTGTGCCGGCAGCGGTCGCCGTCCGCTCGCACGCGCTCCGGATGGCCGAAAAGGTCAAGGAGCCACCGCCGACCATTGTGCCGGCGGCGGTCGCGGGAGAGACGAACGTGCTCGCCGAAATTCCCTTCCCGTCGCTGTACGCGATCGCGTATACGGCGATCGTTGGGTTGACTCTCAAGGATCTGGCGGCTAATGTGGCCATCGTGAGCTGGATCGCAAACGGGGCCGCGCTGTCCGATTTCCCGTACACGTCCTTCAGCGGCGGCGTGGTCCTCATCGCGTACATGTCCTATCAGCTGGCGCGCATGGCGGGCGTGGGCAAAGTGGACCACTACAGCGAGGGCCTCGAGAGCGAGGGCGCCGCCGTCAACTCGCTCGCGAGCCAGGCCGCTGCGTGGGCGCTCGCGGGCGAGGTGCCCATGCGCTCGGCCGACGGCAAGTATGAGGTGGCGACCTTTGCAGGCGGGTGCTTCTGGGGGACCCCTCCCTCTGAGTCTCGCCCTAATTGCCCTAATTGCCCTAATTGCCCTAATTGCCCTAATTGCCCTAATTGCCCTAATTGCAGGCGGGTGCTTCTGGGGGACGGAGCTGCACTTCCAACGGCTGCCCGGGGTGATCCAGACGTGCGTCGGGTACACGCAGGGTCGCACGGAGCGGCCGAGCTATGCGGAGGTGAGCTCCGGCCTCACTGGGCATACCGAGGCTCTGATGCTCACCTATGATCCTAAACTGGTCAGCTACGAAGCGCTCTGCGATAAGCTTCTTTCGACCGTGGACAGGTGTGTGCGCTTGATTGTCCTTGGTTGACCTATGATTACTATGATTACTCTGATTGAGCTCTGAGAAGCTTCTTTCTTCTCTCGACCCAAATTTGGGACAGCACGCGGCTGAACATGGCGACGACGCCGGACGGCGCGAACGACGTGGGCACCCAGTACCGCACGGGCCTGTACCCGCACAACGAGGCGCAGCGAGCGGCCGCTCTCTTGTCGATTGAGAAGGAGCAGCAGCGTCAGATGCGCTATCGGCGTAAGGTAGTGACAGAGGTGCGCCCCGCGAAGATCTTCTGGCCGGCTCGGCATGCAAGTGCTCACCACGGCGCAATACTCTCCCCACAGGTGCGCCCCGCGAAGGTCTTCTGGCCGGCGGAGAAGATCCACCAACGGAAGCTCCAAAAGGGCGGCCAGTCGTCCGCCAAGAATGCGGCCGAGAGCATCCGCTGCCATGGGTAGAGAGAGAGAGAGAGAGAGAGAGAGCGAGACTCAGAGGGCAATTAGGGCAATTAGGGCAATTAGAGCGAGACTCAGAGGGAGGGGTGGAAGGCCGCGGAGGGCTCCATGCGCGGTCTTGTGGCAGACAGAACACGCGCGTGAATCGCCCGGTCCGAATCACCGTCCCGCGGGTCTGGGCGTCGCTCGACTGGCTCTGGGTCTCGGCGGTGTCGCGGCTCCAGCTCCACACGCCCGTCGCCCCTCAATCCGCATCCGACGGAGCGTTTATGTTCACCTTTGTAGGTTACTTCGTTCTTGTTCCGGCAGAGTGAAGACGCACCGCACGCCCGAGTCACCAAGGCCAATTTTTTGTTACATTCGGAATTTGAGAAACGGCAAACGCAGGCGGGCAGGGGCGGCTCACCATCCGAAGCTGAGAGCTGTTCCGGCACCTGCACCTCTTGAAATACTTCGACACAGCACGCGCCATCACATGACCGTGGCCCACACGTGCGACGTGCGACGTGGGCAGTCGGAGCGCGCCGGGCACACAAGGCCGACCACACGACCACACGACACGCACACCGACTTCGGGACTGTTTTCAGTCTCCGACTTCGGGATTGTGCACCATCATTCATATCAGTACAGATGTATTCATAGCGTATTCTATCATAGCGTCCCATCCGCCGTCCATGTTCGCCGCCGTCGCATCCCACCATCGACTTGACCAACCAGCGCCGTGGTGGGCACTTGCATGCAAGGCAGGGGGCGCGTCGCATCCCACAATCGAGTTGGTGATCCGTCACTGATCCGCATGCATTCACACTCACGAGCATCCCAGCACTGTGATCCGTCACTGTACCGTAACTGATCCGCATGCAATCCATATTGCCCACGAGAGCATATGCCCCGAAGTGGCACAAGGGGAGGCCACGCGGGAGTGCCGTCGGGCGCCGTCGTGGGCGCCCTCACGCCTCGACCGAGGCGTCCTCGGGCGCCGTCTCGGGCGCGTGGCTCGGCCCCCTGCGACTGGGCGCCGTCTCGGGCGCGTGGCTCGGCCCCCTGCGACTGGGCGGGGGGGAGCCCCGGCGGCCCGGCCCCGGTGGTGGTGGGGGGGGGGCTCCGGTTACCGGTAGGGACGAGCGCGCGGTGGTGGTGGTGACCAATGGGCCATTGAGCGCGCCGTGCTGGGCTCCGAACGCGCCGTGCTGGGCTCCGTACGCGCCGTGCTGGGCGGTGACCAACTGGCCATCGAGGGCGATCAGCGTGGGCGCTGGGTGTCCAAACTGTGCCGGTGGCGTGGCGGTCTCGAGTCCCCTCTTGGCGGCGGCGACGAGCGTGCGAGGGGGCGTGCGGGGCGGCGAGCGGCCGCGCGCATCGCCGCGCTCACCACCGCCGCGCTCACCAGCGCGCTCCTCGCCCAAGTGCTCATAACGGCGCTCGGACGCGAAGCCGATGAGCGCCGTGGTGAGCGCGCAGGGCAGGCAGCAGATTTGGAATGCCGTGATGAGGAGCTCACACTCCGCGAGGCAGGACGCAGCCCGGGCTTCGTCCACGCTCGCGCCCAAACTGAGCTTCGTCAAAAAGGCCTTTTGGCCGGCGCGCCCTGCGCGATCTCGCAGCTCGAGATAGCGCGCGCACACTGTGAGGCTGAGGAGGAGCAGCGCGCCGAGGGCGTACGGTTGGTACGTGGGTGCCTCTGCTACGTACGCGTGCAGGGGCGCAAGGGCGTCGCGTATCAAGTCACGCAGCAGGTTGGGGGCGGGTGGGGGATGCGGTGGGG
>Ga0210242_102184_pt1 | contig 11490 bp, 9 predicted proteins | sample ChrtobMeP5a_16mM_FD_155445 | JGI IMG/M metagenome (GOLD analysis project Ga0210242, IMG submission 155445) | Chrysochromulina tobin associated microbial communities from unialgal haptophyte culture, Seattle, Washington, United States - P5a_16mM | ecosystem: Host-associated > Algae > Haptophytes >... | reverse complement strand
CACCCCTCTCCCCACAGGTGTTGCAGCAGAAGCGTTCGGAGCTGGCTCGCATGGAGGCCGCCATCCAGCGGCTCTACGAGGAGGGAGAGGACTATGCGCTGGAGGAGGAGGAGGAGGAGGAGGAGGCGGAGGAGGAGGAGGAGGAGGAGGAGGAGGAGGAGGAGGAGTATGAGATGGACGAGGATTACGGGACCGCCACCGCGACGGCCGCCTCGCCGCTGGGGCGTACGTTCGCTTCAGCGGTCGCCGCTCTGCCCGACTACCAGTACATCGACGGGCTGACCGCCTCCGAGGATGACGAGGACGAGGTGGAGGACGTGCCTTGGGCAGCGCGTACCGATGTGCGCGGGATCTCCGAGCAGGTCGTCACTGGGCGTGCCTTTGGCTCAGCAGGAGGGCCCATGGATGCGCGTCGAGCTCCAATGGAGGCGCCTCCCGAGATTCGATCTCCGCATCCCGAGATTCGATCTCCGCAGCGTCGAGCTTCAATGGAGGCGCCTCGCTCGCCGCTCAAGGTGAGCACTGGCGACGAGGGCGCGCCGCGCTCGCCTCCCAAGAGCCGCACGCCGGTGTCGCCAGGGCGCTATGACTACGAGGAGGAGGTGCACGACCAGATCGAGCGGCCGCCGGCGTCGCCGGGGCGCTACGACTATGAGGAGGAGGCGGAGGAGGCGGAGGAGGCGGAGGAGGCGGAGGAGGCGGAGGAGGAGGTCCCCGTGATCGCAACCATTCTGCCGCTGCATCGCAACTCGATTGGTTCGACCGAGACCTTTCACGCCTCGCCGTTGAGTGAGGGCATATCGCCCAAGACGGCGCCCCAAGGTCGCTCCTTCCCTCGCGAGTCCCTCGATACCTTCACTGCCTCACCCGTGGGTGAGGGTATGCCGCCGCCCAAGACGGCGCGCGACAAGGAGCGGCACACCCGACCGACTACCGGCGCGCCTTACGTGCCTGCGGAGCCGGCCGATGAGCTCACGTCCGCCGACACGGCGCGCCTCGAGGAGCTTTCAGCACTGCTCGTGCAGCTCGACGCGCTGCGCACGCAGACGGAGGAGTCGCTCAAGGCGAGCGCGCCGCCAAAGCGCAAGAAGCTCACTGAGGCGCAGATGCGACAGGCGAGCAATGAGCTCTCGCGCGCGCTCGGCGGCATGTGAGAAGGAAGGGGAAGGAGTGCAGTTCAGCAGGCGAGGGGTTTGCAGGTGGCAGAGGAGTGGCAAGTGGCATGCTCGCTCGCTCGCTCATGTGCGGATGTGTGGTGGAGGAGCGATCTCAGTGCATCTCAGTGCGATCTTCGTGCGATCTCGGAGGAGGAGGCGCATTCGATCTCCATGCGATCTCAGTGCGCGATCGTGTCGCCGTCGATCTTGTCGGGGGCAGCGCGCGCGCAGAGGCCACGTCGGCACGCAGTCAGAAAAACGGACAGTCGTGGCGTGACGTGCGTGCCGTCGGCGGACCGCGACCCCGGCCCATACCGCCCGCACAGGACATAGGGATACATGTATAGGAGAAATGATCTCAGTCCTCGGCGGGGCGTCAGGCGCATACCGGGCTGTACAGGAGCGACAGGCGCGCGGACAGAAGTGTGCTGCCGCATACGCAGGTATGGGTATTTAACTCGACCCTGAGAGCTCCACCTGAGTCTGTAGTGAAACGAACTCTCCCCGCAAGGTCAAAACTCAAAATATTGTCGGACCCACACCGAGAGTTTAAACACCACACGGCTAGGATAATTTACCTACCTGAGCAGTGAAACACACAGGAGCGAGGTCAAAAACTCAAAATCTCGCGCCGACCCGCCGAGCTGCCGAAGTGTAAAGTGCGGCGGGCTCGGCGGGCATTTCAAGATCATGTCACGTGCATGCAATCGACGTAAAAGGATCTGAAAAACGGTCAATTAGAAAAAGCCAACACCGGCCCCCGTGGCTCGCATCCGCATTTTTCGAAAATTCTCGATGTTCGACCTCAACAGCGATGATTCCGGCGAGAGCGAGCCAGACCTGGAGCCGCTCGTGGTGCAGCCGCTTCTCAATCCGGCGGCAGAGGACGAGGCAGCAGCCGAAACCACAGGCGCTGGGGCTGTGGTATCGGCCGCGCCGTCGAATTACACTATTGGCGAGGTCGAACACGAGCAGCACCAACACGTGGCGGCAGCGGGTGCAGCACTAGCAGAGCCTGCACCTTCGGGCATGAAGCGCGGCCGGCCCCCAGCTGACCCGAATGCGGAGCCCCACTTCTTTTGCGACGAGCCTGGTTGCGGTGCCTCTTACATCACCTGGTGGATTGTACCAGCACCGGCGCAAGCATCACCCTTGGCTGATTGCTGAGGCCAAGCAGGTCGCTGTGGCCAATGGCAAGCGACCCCGAGGCCGTCCTCGTGAGAGCGAGCGAAACATGGACGAGCTAACACACGAATGGGAATGCCCCATTTGCGAGAAAGCGTACGCATCCTATGGCGGTTTGTACCAGCACAAGCGCTCGCACCACCCCGAGCTGGTGACCGCTCGCGGTGTGAGCAAAGTCAGCCTGGGCTATTACCCAACGGCCCGCAAAGCCGCGTCTGCATACGCCTTGTTTGCCAATTCGCAAGCAGTTTCTGCGTTGGCTCCGCCTGCAGCGACGTTAGCAGCGACGGCGACGGAGGCGATGGATGTCGAGCCGAATAGTGGACGTGGCGCCAGCTCGTCTGCAGCTCACTCCGAGGAGGTTGCTGTGCGACGAAGCAGCCGAAAGGGCAAGCAGCCTCTCGACCCAGCCATCGGTAAACGAGTGTGGAGCTGGCGACAGGACCTTCAGAGAACAATGGCGGGTGAAATCATGGACTTTCATGTCTGGCAAGATCGTGTTCGCGAGCATTTTGTGCGTTACGAGGATGGCGTGTCGCAGTGGCGAACCGAGGCAGAGTGGTGGGAAGACGAGAACGGGCCGACGCTGCCGTCGCCGCAGTGAGTACGCGCTCCGTGCTCAAGTCGACGCTCCGTGCTCAAGTCGACGCTCCGTGCTCAAGTCGGCGCTCCGTGCTCAAGTCGGCGCTCCGTGCTCAAGTCGACGCTCATGTGCGAGCCGCGCCGCTTCAGCGCCACTAGCTCGACAGCGCGCGGCAGCTCGCTATATATACTACGGAGACTATATACTCGAGATGGTGGATCTTTGAGCCACCGAAGGTAGCATCTACATGTGTACATGTACGGCCGCTGATGTGGGGAGACTGAGCTCTGAGGCTGCAGTGTGCCAGCAGCCGATGGCCGACAGCAGACGCACCGCGATCGCGCACCGTCTATTTGCTCTTTGGGGCAAGACTGTAGACTTGCCCATGTCGCATGTGCAAGGAGCACTTTTTACTGCTGGGAATTTTGCTAGTTACGCCTTCCCTTGTACGCCTTACATGTACGCGTGTGTCTTGAGTCTGCACCCTCCAAGCTGTGTCTCCACGGTACCTGTGGTCGTGCGTCTTGCCGAGATGGCAAATTTACGTGAACATTGTACGTGAATTTACGTGAACGTGAACGCTTGTTGTGCCCACACAAAAGGGTGCCCACAAACCCCACAGGGCTGCAACAGGGCCAAGCTTGCTTGCTTGCTTGCTTGCTTGCTTGCAACAGGGCCGATTACAGCGCCGGCACAACGCGACATCCTCATGGAGACTAGGACGCGCATTGGCGTCGCGCCGCTGCTCTTCACGGCTCCGCACACAATTTATCTGCATCGCGATGCGGAGGCTGATCATAAGCCCGAGGACCTCACGGGGTTCCTGTGCGAGACGTTCGCAGAGAGCACCGGTGGCTCTGCTCTCACCTGGTCCCGAGACATCTCCAGCATCAGCGCCAGGACCGCGCAGCCACAGGCAGGGTTGCGGGACCCGAACTATCTGCGCATCGATGAACTTCCATCAAATCCATGGAACGAGGCGCTGCGCAACGCGTTGCAGCGCTGGCCGCCGTGGGCATGCTTGCACTGCGACCTCCACGGGCGCCGTGACCATCATCCTGGAATCAACGACGACAGTGTGGACGCGTCCGATTGCGACTGCGGCCTGGCTGCGATGCGCGCACGCGCGCCGCCGCTGCTCGTGCGAACCATCGAGCGCGCGCTGCTGCAGCAACTGGGACGGGCGCTCTCCTCGACAGAGTTCGTGCTCAACCTGCGGCCACGGCTCAGTGGTGGGTGGACCAACGGTCGATGCACATTGAGCCAGCAGGCGGTCGAGTTCAGATATGCCGCGGTGCAGCTCGAGCTGTCGCTGCGGCTTCGGCGCGCCCTTCACGCGGACGACCGGCTGCGCGATCGCGTCGCCGCGGCGCTCGCAGCCGTCGCCCGCATCGTCTACGCCGCCGCCGCTTCGGGAGGGTGCTCATTGGCCGCTGTGGGGGCTCCGCTGCCTTGCATGCAAGTGCGCACCAGAGCGCCGAGCGAGGAGGACGTGGTGATGCCAGACGCCGAGGGCGCAGCCGCGCTCCCGTACGCCGCGCCGGCCGCGGAGGCTGTGATGCCTGTCCGCGCGACGGGTACAAGTGTTGTGTCGGTCTCTGATGCCGACATGGACGCTGGGGGTGCGAGCGCCGATGCCGATGCCGACGCTGACGCCGATGCCCTGGCGGCGTCCCCACGCTTGGTCGTGAGCACACCTCGTGCGCTCGCGGCGCTCTTCGTCTTCGCCCACCCTCTCGAACTTCTGGAGCTTGAGAACGTGCGAGGCGGCGTGCGCGCCGTGCTGCCCGACCACACGCGTGCCTTCGCCGCGTGCCCCTTTTCGTGCAGCTGGGGCGGCGGACTCTGCGTGCCTCGGCCGAAGCCGGGCGCGCGCCTGTACGGCGCCGTGTACTGGCTCACGTTCGAGCAGCTCGCGAGCGCGGACCGTCGAGCAGGCGAGGGGGAGCGTGGCGGGACTCGCCGAGTGCGCGTGCGCGTGCGCATCGGCAGCGGGGGGGCGGCGGATCGACTTTGGGCGACGGCGACCGGCGGCGGCGGCGGCACTGGCAACAGCAGCGGCGCCAGCTCTGGCGCCGATGGCAGCAGCGGCGGCGGCGGCGGCAGCGATGGCAACGGCATCAACGTCGGCGGCAGCAGCGGCGGCTACTGGGTGGAGGCACTCACTTACCTGCCACGCGAAGCCTCGATGAGGGAGGATGCGGCCGCTGAGCACCCTTCCACAGCATACCTATGCTTGATCCGACGGGCCATGGAGCAGAGCGCCGATCCGCACGCGGCCGAGCCCCTCTGCATTCGCTCTGCGTCGACGGGGCGCGTCCTCAGCACTTGGACTCACCCGGCGGGACGGCATGCGACGCTAGCCCCTTCGTGTGCGGTGCTTGATGAAGGGGAGGAGCTCAGCCACGGCGAAGAATCTAGCGAGGCTGCACGGGAGCGGTCAAGCCGCAGCAGTGGCGGTGGCGGCGGCGTCGTGGCGGGATTTGCGGCGCTGCCTTTGCTGGCGCTGCTGACTGAGGTGGGGATGCGCGTCGATCCGCCCTGGACGATATTCGACGCCGTCGCCAAGGTGCACGCCAAGTTGGTCTCGTGCGGGGTCGACAGCACAGCCAAGCTCATCGACGCTCTCTCGAGCGACACGTTGAACTCGCTCATCAAAGAAGGCGGGCGTGAAACGACCCTCCCCCAAGGGCCGCGGAAGCCAAACAAAACTCTCCGGTCGCGCTCATTAGCCGTGATGCGCGAGCTCTTGCTCGAGGAGGTTTAGACATGCTGTGCAGCACTTAATTGGACACCCACAGAGTCATGTTATGTTAAATTTCATGTCATTAACTTTCGCGCGGAACGTCGATCGGGATGTAGCATGAGCAGTTGACACCGCACCGCGACGGCGTCCGAAAAGCGAAATAAAAACCATATAATACGGAGACTATATAACTTTCAGAGCTCCACGAGGTGACAGCTCCACTTTGCTCCAACGCAGCAAACGACGCGCGACGGCGTCGCTCCGAAATAAAACTTTCAGACAAAGTGACAGCTCCGCACTGCGTAGAGTATGTTCAATTTTGAATTTAGTGACGACTTCCATGTCGCTGGGGGGTCTCGCGCATATGCGAGAACCGTGGCTGTCTGGAGCCGGGCGGGTGAGATGCTAGGCCGCACGCCAGTGGCCAGTCGTGAACCAGTCGGCGCGCGTCAGGCTGGGGGCGATCTCGAGAAATTGTGGGGGCTTTGGAATGCCCGGTCTGGTCTTACAGGGATTGGGAAGACAGATGTGGTGGTCATTTCCTGGAAAATAACCACACGACGTGAAATGATGACACATTGAATGGACTGACGGAACACACATGGGTTGCCCAAAGGCCCCCCGCACTCTCCCCGCGCTGATGAGAAGGCGAATATAGAAGAGTGAGGACAAATGGATGCAATCGAATGGATGGAGACGCTCAAGGTAACCAAAACAGGTTAAACTGGGGTGGGGCAGCACGCCGCGACTCATGCACGGGATGCACTCATCGGAGGGATGGGACACTTTTTAAGAGGCTTTGCTTCCCACCGTGCTGCCTACGGCTGAGAGGTGCGCGACGCGGATCGGCCGTTCGGACCATCTGCACCGCACCCACTAAATGCGCACCTAAAGAACCCGGGTTAAAACGGGACCAGACGTGAGACGTCGCCCTACCGGCCGCCGGACCCCGCCGGACCTCGAGGACCGGCGAATCTATTTTCATACCTTATTGGGCAAATCCATTATTAGCCCCTTTACATGTACCAATTAGGAATTCCTATGTCTTTTGTCGATTGACCTCCGACGGCATCCCACACGAGGATTCGACGCGTCTCAGAGAGAGCTGATCACGAGGTCATTATTTTACATGTTGGCAAATGAGCCCGCATCGCATGCGGCCGCTTCCAGGCTACATTCTAGCTCCGAGGCGCCCGCATCGCTATCGCCATCGTCGACATCCATACCCCGATCGCCATCAATCGATGTGGATGCAGTCACCCCCGACATTGAGTATGCACACGCGCTTTGGCTCAGCAGCAACAGCAGCGCAGAGAGCGGCGGCGCAGAGAGCAGCAGCGCAGCGAGCAGCGGCGCAGAGAGGCCCGAGACGAGCGGCGGCGAGGCGTCCGAGTCCCTCCCACAGATCCTAGAGAGTGCCACCGCGACTGACATGGAGGCTTCTGTGTTGGTGCGCCGGCCCCGCTTGCCCAGACCAGCCTCACAACCGATCATGCCCGGAGGACAGCTCATAGCACCGCCGCAAAGGCGATCGACGCAGCAAGGCAGATCGGCCGTGTCCTCGTTCTCGCCTTCCAGCAGCTCGTTGGAGTCCATTGGTGAAGACGACTCGTGCGTTCACCCAAGCCATCAAACCGCGCCCGTGCGTCTGACAGAGCGATCGATGCAGCAAGGCTGTTCGGCTGCGCTCTCGCTCTCGCCTTCCAGCAGCTCGTTGAAGTCCATTGGTAAAGACGACTCGTGCGTTCACCCAAGCCATCAAACCTCGCCCGTGCGTCTGACAGAGCGCGGCACCGCAGTCGCAGCCGCTCGGTTCCTCGAGTTGCTTCAAGCCCTAGACCCCTCAACCGGCAACCTGACGACTGCGCAGCTGACCAAGGGTGTTACTCCACGGGCAGCACCTGCGAAGACGGAGCACCTGCGAAGCCGGACACCTGCGAGGCCGGAAGCATTACATGCACCGGACGCAGCACCAGCGGATTCAGCAGGTGCTCCTGCGAAACCGGAAGCACAACGGGATCGCCCACGCAGCATGTTGGCGGAACAACACTCCGCGCACACCACAGAAATGGATCAACACTCCGCTCACATCACAGAAATGATGCTGCTGCATCACATGCGGCAAACCAACAACGTGCGACAACGCTCGACGAGCGGGGAACTACGAGGGGCAGGGTATACTCCGGCGTGGTCCCCTGGAGCGGGGAGGTCAAGAGCCCGTGCCAAGACCCTCGACTGTTTTGAGGGAATGTAGATACCATATAGTCAATAGAGACTACAGGACATGTAACTTAACGGCTGTCGAGCGCTGTACAAACGTCTACAGTAGCGCGGTGAGTTCAGTAGCGCTACCGTAGCTGCCAACGGGCCAGTCGACCGATGTCTCGTTCGTCTCGAGACTCGAGTCTCGACGCGACGTTTTTACGTGACGTTTTACAGCTAGCCGCACCGGTTAGGGTCCCTACACGCGTCGCGGCTCGCGCGACCCAGTGGTTTTTGCCCTGGCGCCGCTCATAGGACGTCGAGTATATCTATAACACCATGATTGTGGGGGGACAACGTACTACAACCGCCCCCCGCCACGGGGGGGACTCCAATCACGGGGGGACTCCAATCACCAAAAGAAGCCAAAGTTCGCCCAAATGCATGCAGAATTTCGTGAACTGTAAAACTTCCATGGCTCCAACTCAACCTGCCCGTGGGCGTGGCAAGCAGAGCTCTCGTTCAAAATCAAGATTTGTGGCTCTTGAGCTCGAGGCCCCGGAGCAGAGCGAAGCTCCGCCAGAGGTTGACAATATCACTCCAGTGAGCAAGAAGGAGCGGAAACGTGGTACTACCAGGTTGTGCGTGGGGTTGGCGGCGACGGCGACCATGCTGATCTCCGCTGTGGTTGCAGTCAACGAGTTGCTCCATCGTCCTTCATACAGTGACTTAACCATCCAAGCTCCTACACAACCAACTGCGCCAAGCCGTCTTCAACATCCGCCATCACCACTGCCACCAGCAACACCTCCATCACCATTGCCAACACTTCCATCACCAATGCCTCGTCTACCGCCCGCGCAGCGCCTGCCAGCCTTGCCACCATCCCCGCCTTTGCAGCCACCTGCCTCGCCAAGCGTTCCGCCGCCTGCGTACCCTCCGCAGGACCCCTGCGCGGAGGCAGTCGACATCTGGGCGCGTGAAGGGGCGACCACTCCGGAGGAGGCCGACGGGGCCGCCACCCCGGAGGAGGCGTGCAATGAGTGGGCTGCTGCCGAGTGGGGTGCCCTCGAGGGCACCCGCTCGCTCGAGCGCGCATGCCACACGCCCTTTGCCCTTTCTTCTTGCGCTGCCACGTGCTGCGCAAGGGCGAGCGTCGCGCCGCCCCGCGTGCTCTGGCGTCCCGGCACGCCCGACGCACCGTTCACGCGCCCATTCACACTCTCAGCGCACGCGGGAAAGCTCTGGATTGCGCCCGTCGTTGGGCTTGAGACCGATACGGTACGTCAGGCGCATCCGCCAGGCGCGGCCGCTGTGGATGTGGACATCGGTGCAGTGCAGTGGGAAGAGCTCAAACTCAAAGGCGCGAATTGGGCCGGCATACAAGCTAGCGGCTGTGTGCACGAGCTCTACAAGTATCCCGTGAGCGAGTACCTCGCGTACCTGCGCCGCGAGCGCTTCAATGCTGTGCGCTTGCCGCTCTCAGCGGCACTGCTCAACATGGCGGCTTCCGCCGACGGTTATGTACTCAGCAACATCTGTGGTGAGTACGCGGGCTGGGAGCTGCTAGGAGCCCTCGACGACCTGATCCGTCGTCTGGCGGCCGCTGGGCTGTTTGTCATGCTCGATATGCACACGCTCGACTATCCCGAAGGCAACAATGGCCTCTGGTGCACGGGCGAGGCGCCGGGCAGCAACCACTGTGGGCGCGTGAGTGAGCGACCAATCTACCGGGCATGGCAGCTGCTCGCTCAGCGCTACTGCTCGTTCCCGAATGTGGTGCTCGCGGACGTGTTCAATGAGCCGCACGACGCGTCCTGGGATGCATGGCGCGACTTCGTGCAGCGCATCGCGCGCGATGCGATCCATGCGTGGTGTGACCGATGGATTGTCGTCGCCGAAGGCATCGGCGGGGCCAGTCCATGTAACGATTGCTGGTGGGGGGAAAACGTCATCCGCCAATCAGGTAGGCCTATCACGCTCGAGCAGCCGCATCGGCTCGCCCTCTCGGTCCACATATACGGCCACGGCACCCAAGGTTACCTGCACGATCGCTCCTTCCCCGCCAACCTGCCCGGTGTGTGGGACGCTCACTTTGGGCGGATTCCACAGCAGCAGGGCATCCCTGTGCTCGTGGGTGAGTGGGGTGGCTCGTGGGCGGGCCGTACGTGGGACGGGCAACACATCCCTGCGACGGCGACGTGGCAGGCGGCATTGCGAGACTACCTGATCGCGCGTGGCCTGGGGTCCTTTTATTGGACATTGAACGACAACTCCTTTCGCACCGGCAGCCTCTTTGCCGATGCGCATGCCGCGGAGAAGGCTGCCTTGCTTTCAGGCCTGCCGGTCTCGAACATCACTGCATTGCAGGCGCGTTGGAGTCGACCGCCCCCGCCTCCTCGATCGCCCCCGCCTCCTCGATCGCCACTGCCACCAGCATCGCCTAGGCCGTCGCCCCCGCTACCCTCGCCCCCGCCCCCACCATCGCCACCGCCACCCTCCCCCTCGCCTCCCTCTTCGCCCGCGCCGTTGCTGCCGCCGCCACCCAGTGCGCCGCCATTTCTCCTGCTGCAGCTGACTGGTGCGCGAGCGGGCCTCGGAGCAGCAGCCACGCTGCTACTCCTCGTCAGTGGCGCGGCCGCCTGCAACTCACGCCGCCGAAGAGCCGACGGGTTCGCTCAGCAGCGTGACGAGAAGCTGCAACAGGAGACTCGTGATGCGGCAGAAATGGTGTCCAGCACACATGATAGCACAGCCGCGACCAGCTGAACAACATCGAGAAGGTCAAGTCCGTCTTAGACTGAGACACAGCCATGGACTCACCATGAACCAGCCATGAGACTCACGACGTCGAGCTCTGTGTGATCACAGTTCCGCACTACGCGACTACTCACTGTGCGCTTGAAGTGCTAGTTCGTACCGGCCTACCCCTACCGCATTCTACCGCAATACCGCCAATGCCCCTACCGCCCGGCCGAGACGCGAGAGATAGGTTCCGTAGGACGACTTCCGGACCGCGAGTCGAGTGTCGTCCACGTTTTCGTCCGCTCGCTGCAATTGCCCCGCTGTACCGAAGCGTCGACGCGTGACTTCTCATTGTGCTTGATTTCCTTCATGCTGTGTCAGTCTGCTCGGCTGCTGCATTTCCTGATGCTTGTTTGGTCTTCTTATGGTGGCAAAAGTACTTTGTGAATATTTGTGATTGCGAAATAATCACCACAGCGGAACCCCCGCGGACCCACGCTCATCGACTGATCGACGGAACAGGGAAGTGATCTCGCAGCAGTAGTCGAGGTCTCGAGGAAAAGGGGCCGGAGCCTCCAAACATATGGGGTGCAGGGGAATAAAGTTAACTGTTAACACACACGTTGTCTGAATCGATGCGGGCTTTCGTGGATAGGGACACGGAGTGTCTCGAAGGAGAAGCTAGTATCATCGCGCCGCGTCCAGACTTGACTTGACTTGCCTGGCGCTGCCCGCCGACCGCGGAGCGTCGGCCGACAGCGGGGCGGGCCACTCTCAGCTGGGTGCCTTGTTGCGATCCTAACCGACCCTGTCGAGATCCTATATGGAGTACTCTGCCGACCTGTACGCGGACGTTCGGGTGCACACGGCGA
>Ga0210242_102174_pt1 | contig 11546 bp, 9 predicted proteins | sample ChrtobMeP5a_16mM_FD_155445 | JGI IMG/M metagenome (GOLD analysis project Ga0210242, IMG submission 155445) | Chrysochromulina tobin associated microbial communities from unialgal haptophyte culture, Seattle, Washington, United States - P5a_16mM | ecosystem: Host-associated > Algae > Haptophytes >... | reverse complement strand
TACGTGTAAAATACATGCACAATGTTAAGGATACATGTATTCTCTTGGATTGTAACAGAACATGTAGGATACATTTGAGATACATCAGGATACATTCGGGATACATGTATCCTGCAGGATACATGCAAGATACATGCAGGATACATGCAGGATACATCAGGATACGTATTGTATAGGAAACCCCCCCCAATTTGTATAGGAAACCCCCCCTAACCCTCGGTGTGAGAGCTGAGAGCGTCCTTGTCTCCTTGAATCATGCTTGAGCGTGCTCCACGCTGAGCGGGTCGGGCCTGGCGGTCGGTTGACGCCGCAAGCAAAGTGAGCTGATAGACAATCAATCTGTCTATCGAACTTGGAACTTTAAGGTAGTCCGCTCATGGTGTACATGGGGCAAAAACTGATCTCCAAAACTACTGAAGGGATTTGAACGAAACTCAAGCCAGAGGTGTCCCACGCACTCCCATCTTGAGTTCTAGCGCAAAACTTTCAGAATCGAACGTGGAAATCCCATACTCTAGTTCACAAACCAGCCCAAAACCTTAATTTCACCTAAAAAAGCAAGCGCGGGAAGTGCCCCCTGAGACTCGAACCAGCTTATTTTCACTGTCTGGCTCCACCGTTGTCCATTCTTTCCCCACCCTCCCCCGCTTTCCCCATCCTCCCCCGCCCCGGGGGCCTTGGGACTCATTGATTTATGTAGGGCTGATTTCCAAAATTACCCTAATGAGTGCGAGCGGACTACCTTAAAACATATCATTCGCGCGCGCGGCGTTCAACACAACGCGACGCGATGGCGACGCGCCTAAATGTGCTGCCCGACCATCTCGCCGTTGAGGAGCGCCCTGGCCGTGGCCGCTGTCTCATCCTGAAGCGTCCGGCTGCCGCCGGCGAGGTGCTGCTGGCCGAGTCACCCGTGTGCTGGTGGGTTGACGCGGATCGGCGCGATCAGATTTGCACGCGCTGCTTGGGTCTGCTGCCTAGTGAACTGGATGACGCGTTGTGCATTTCGTACAGTGCGTCCTGCCGGATGCGGTACTGCTCGGCGGCATGCGCTGCCGCCGATCAGGAGCGCCAAGCGGGTCTCTGCGGCCTTCTGCGGTTGGACGACGAGGCGCTTTCCACAGTCCCCGGCGCGTCCAACCTGCTGCACTTTGCGGCGAACGCGCTCGCACTGCGAAGCTCAGATCCGAGAGTGTTTGCGCAACTCTGGGGGCTGCACGAGGACGGCGTGGTACTCGATGCGGAGGAGACAGCCGCTTGTGAGGCGGTGTGCGCTCGGTTACTGCAGGCGAGCGAAGCTGCGGGAGAGCCTTCGGAGGCGTTGCCAGCGTTTGTGATGTCGCTGTGCCGCAAGGACAAGGCGAGCAACATGGCGCTGACGATGCCGCCAGCGGAGTCGACCGACGACGGCGGCGGCGGCGACGACGACGACGACGACGACGACGACGACGACGACGACGATGATGACGACGACGATGACGGGGGCTTGGCGACGAGGCGCATTCGCGGCTATGCGTGCTATCCGTCACTTGCATTCGCCAACCATTCGTGCCTGCCGTCCATCGCACGCTTTGACTCGCTCGACTTGCCGTTTCTGGAGCCGCCGCCGCCCCTGGCCTGCGTCGGGGCCCTCGCCGCCGCCGCAGCCGCCGCCGCCGCCGGCGCCGCCGGCGCCCTCCCAGCTCCCCACAGCATCGCCACGCGTTACGTGGCGATGCATGAGCTGCCCGCGGGCGCCGAGCTCACGATCTCGTACATGCCACTCGGCGACCCACCCGACCTGCGCCGCCAACGGCTGCGAGACGAGTACAACTTCAGCTGCGACTGCGCGCGTTGCCAGGTGGAGGCGGCATCAGAGGCGGCAACGGTGGCGGCCGAGGCGGCCGAAGTGGCGAAGGCCATGGCGGCAGCGGGCGGCGCTGCCGATGCGATGGCTATGGAGCAGGGAGATGAGGAGCGGCCACCTTTTGCCGTCGGTGACGTGGATGAGACGTATGTGGCGCTCTATGTGCTCAAGCACGTCTGTGATCAGTGCCTGGGCACCATGGCGCCGCTCATCACGGCGCCTAGCTCGTGCCTGTGTAACCGTTGCGGCACGACGCGCACGGAGGCGGAGTTCCTCGCGCGCGCGGAGGCGCACTTTGCCGGGGACGAGCACGAGCACGAGGACGATGAGGAAATGATGTGAGTGAGATTACGGATGACGAGTGATCGTAGGCGATCTGCGACTCACCGCCGACAGCGGTGCACCCAAAGCGACGGGAGGGGCGCTAGTTGAGTGCGTGATCTCAGCCGCATTCCATGTTGCCGGTGCGGTGCAGCCGAGCTATCCGTTGTACGCGGAACTCCAACTGGCCATGCAATCCTTTGTCGAGTACCTCATTCCCCATTGCGATTCTTGACAGTGTGTGAAATGCGCGTGCGAGTGTGCGATGTGACATGCATCCCGGATGTGAAGCCTCGCGAGACTGCAGCCACTCCCCACCCTCCATTCTCCGTGAACGGCCGATGCCGTGTATCACTCCGTACGGCTGCGCATGGTGATTTTAGCTATGTGAAAACGGGGATTTTAGCAACTGTGAAACTGGCAAATTCCACCGTCCAGGACGGACCTTTTGCAAGCACTGCTCACATCCTGGACGTGTCCTGGGCCCTTATCGAGATGGTTCGTCTCGGGAAATGCTTGTCATCTCGCTACAGTGCTGTGCCGATGCTGCTCATTTCGCTACCGACGTGCGTGGCGTTCGTCGCTTCAAGTGCCGCTCGTCCAGGTTCCACCTCCTTCCACACGCCATGCACCCGGCCATCAGTGCAAACAGTGATGCAAACAATGATGGCTTCTTCTCGGTCGGCTGCATTCGTCAAAGATCGTGCCGCCGGGGCTGCAGTCGCAGGCTCAAACGGCTTCATTGCCGAGGCAACCGCACGCAGGTTGCCCATCTCTCTCTCACCGCTGAAGGGTAGGGCATTCGCCAAGAAGCGGCTCCTGCATGCTGGATACGGTGCGACGAGTTCAGTTGCCAAGATACTTACCATCGGTTCGATCATCATGATGATGGTGATGGTGCCGCCGCTTCTTTTCTTAATCGACAGCGGTGTCGCCTGTCTCCATTTTGCCGCCCACAAGCACGCTGCGGTGACCTACTAAATCCGAGTCTTCGTGAGTATGTTCGTGTACGTAATAGACGTCACGTGTATGTCTGTGAATAGGCCTCTCCGTTGAACAAGTATAATGGGTATGGTAAACCTTGCTATTATCCGGCTTCAGGCAGCCCGCGCGTCTCCTTAACAGTTGCGCGCACTGTGCCCGCATTTGAAAGCCGTCTCGTGAAAACGTGCGAGTATGTAACCGCGCACCGCCGGGCGCGCACGCGGGCAGGGGCACTGGCCTGGATGAACGTGGATGTATTGAACATGATGTTGTGATTATCTCTAAACGACCACACCTCTATTCACACATACGAACGCACGGTTGTGTCACACACAACACAGAGCAGTAGTGGATGGCATCGCTGCGCCGGAGTCAAAGTCTTTGTGAGTCGATTGAGACTTTGTCAATTGAGACTTTGTCGACTGCGACGCCATCCAATCGAGTGGGAACTTTGTCGATTGCGTGCGGCGGCTCCGATGCATAAGTGGCCGCCGATCTGGCTCCGAAACGCGCCGTGTGGCGCGAGGCACGTGCTCAGCCGCAGCACGAATAGTACTTGTTTCGCCAGAAGGTGTCCTCCCACTCGGACTCGGGGGGTGGGCGCGCCCAAAGCAGGACGCCAGCAGGGCAGCAGAAGTGGCCGATGTTGCCAAAGAGGCCCTGCGAGAAGGGGAAGGAGAATTGGTAAAAGCCCTCCATGTACTCGAGCTTCTCGAGCTTGACGAACTCGTACGTGGTGGAGGAGGTGAGCATGTTGAAGGTGTGAATGCACCAGAGAATGCTGAGGGGCACTCCTACGGCCCACGAGAGGACGTTCACAATGAGCAGCGGGGTGTTGACCACCGTCCATGCGAGCGTGCCGTTGAACCAGACTTCGGCGCGGTACGAGAGCGACAGACCCGTCCAGATCGAGATGAGCTGGCACGAGAGCAGCCGGTAGTATCTGCCGTGGTTGAGCTCGCCGACCGAGGTGCCAATCACGTAGCAGTAGTGGTCAAACTTGGCGACGATACGCCCGTGCTTCTTGCAGAACTTGGCGCGCAGCGGCAGGTACATGTCCGCGTCATCGCAGTAGCCCGAAAAGTAGTCGTTCACCCCCTTGGGCGCCTCGCGCCGCGCCTTGGCGATGCGTGCCGCCTCCCGCGCCACCTCCTCTTGCCCCTCCTCCGGGATGCCTACTATACGAGGGTTGAATGCGAGCTGCCGCTTGAGATCTGACGCGCCCACGTCCTCCTCATCCGCCGGAGCTCCGTCGCCGTACATATCCCCGAGCTCGACCCCGTCGGCCGTGCGCGGGGTGGCGGAGGAGGAGGTGGCCGGATCGATCTTGCAACGGCCCTTGCCAGGAGGCACCTTGCGCGAGCGTGACCCGACCTCCGCCGTGTCCTCGTCGTCGCGCATGTCGATCGTCACTTCGGCCGCCACCACCGCCGCCACCACCCCAGCCTCCGTTGTGGGAGGGGATGCCGCCGGCGCTGTGCTTCCCGTGGGTCGTGGCGAGCGTCGTGGCGAGCGTGGCGGCTCGCGTGGCGGCTCGTCGCCATTGGTGGCAGCGTCCCACGCTGCGAAGGCATCATCCGTCTCCTGCGGACTAGCATCGAAGCGCGAGCGCGCGCGCTTGTTGGCCAGCGCAGAGCCGTCCAACGCGTCCGGCGCGAACTCGTCGTCCTCCGACTCGGAGCCCGATACGACGTCCCCTCCGCGCTCGGCGCGGCGCTCCTCGCTTGCCGGCCGCATGGGGCGCTCGGCCATCGGCGTCATCTCGATGCCTGCGCTGGTGGCGGCCGCGCCGTCGGCAGCCTGCACCCCAGGCAGCTGGTTGGGATCGCTGCCTACCACCGTGACGCCGAGGTTGAGGCCCTCCGTGAGCCGCAGCAGCGTCTCCTTGTCGATGAACCCCGGATTCGAGTAGCACGTGGCCACGTACAAGAGACCGGCGAAGAGTGTCGACCAGAACCACCAGAAGGCGTGGACTGGTTGTGCCTCGTAGGCGTGGAAGAGGGAGAAGACGATGATCGCGTACAGGTGCAGCACACACCAGCCGGCGATCATGACGATCCTCACGATGCCCTTTTCGGGCCGGCGGCGTGTGATGCGGCGATTCTTGACCACAAAGTGATAGTCAGCGATGATGTCCCTCTTCATGGTCACGAACTCTTGCCGCCAGCGCTCTACCCTCGGCGCGCAGCAGGATAGGTAAGCGGCCACGACGATCGACATCCGCGGCACGAGCGTGCAGCGTGAGTGAACGCCCACTTCGTGGCGGGCGTTCGCGGGTGCCTATCGCGGGCGTGCAATTGAGACGAAATTCGAGACGAAATTCGAGACGAAAGTCAGCAGAATTCAACCATGGGACTTTTGCTCACTAAGTCAGTAATGTCACACTTCGTGGGAGCTGTGAATTAGGCTTTTTTCCCACGATTTCACCGTCTAGACCTTGCAAGCAACGCCAGCGCGCTTCCCTGCGGACGACATGGCCGAGGAGTACGAGGACGATGACTTCATCGAGGACATCGTCGAGGATGAGGAGCTCTCACCAGCCAAGCCGGCCGCTGCCAAGGGAAGCAAGCCATTCGGCGGTGCGGCGGTCGCGACAGGCCTAACCGCCGGCTCCAAGGTCGACGATATGCTCTCCGACTTTGACGCGCTGTTGGCCAATGTCAAGAAGCAAAACGCTGTGCGTAGCTTTTCGACCAACTTGATGCAGCAGGCCAGCGTCCCTACCGCAGTGCCAGCGCCAGCGCCGCATGTGGCGATCCCACCTCCTGCCGAGCCGTCGAGCACCCTTGGCAGCGCGGCCGCGCCGGCCAAGGCAGGCCGTCGTGCAGGTGGCGGCCTCTCCGACCCGTTCGGCAAGCCGTCTGCCGTGAGCGACCCGTTCTCCTCCAGGCCGACGGCCGTGGGCGACCCGTTCGCCAAGCTCGCGAGCGTGAGTGACCCGTTCGCTCCTCCGCCCGTTGCTGCGCTGCCGCCGTCCCTCGCCAAGCCGGCTTCTGACTCATTCGCCAAGCCGTCGCCGCCGCCGCCGCCGCCGCCGCCGACCAAGCCGGAGTCACGGGCATCGGCGGCACCGCTCGCGCCACCGTTCTCGAAGCCACCGCTGGCGGGCGGCAGCAGCGCCGCCGCCGGCGCCGCCCGCCCGAAGGTCAGCGGTGGTCCGGCCACTCGTTTACCGGTGGCCCCGACGGCAGTCGTGGCTGCGGGTGTGGGCGCCGGCGGCTCGACGGACGCAGGCGGCGCCGGCGGCGCCGGCGGCGGTGAGGACGCGAGTGCGCTCGCGAGCGACAATAAACGACTGCAGGAGGAGGTGCAGCGCGCGCGTGCGGAATTGGCACGCATTCTCAAGGCAAACGGCGGCGTCGCCGACGGCGCGGCGCGCCCGCCGCCGACAGGGGCATCGAGCAGCAGCCGCGGCGGCAAGCCGGGCGGTAACCGGCCGCGCACGATGCCGCAGGATGGCGAGCGTGAGGCCCGCCTGGTGAGCCGCGTGAATACGAGCCTGTGAATACGAGGCTGTGAACAAGAGGCTCCAAGCCGCTGCCCTGATGGCCATCTGATTGCCATCTGATGACCTCCGATGACGCCCCTCATCAGGTGAACAATGCGAAGAAGATGCTCGCGTACTACGCCAAGGAGCGCGAGATGCTGCGCAAGAAGCTGCAGCGCGCGCGTACCGCCGACGAGCAGCTGGGCAAGCTCGAGGCGGCGGTTGCAAGTACCGAGGCCTCCCTCGCCGAGGCGCAGCGCAAGGGGCGCGAGCTGCTACGTACCCAAAAGGACCAGCAGCGCCTGCTCGCCGCGGGAGGCTCGCGCGATGAGTCCGCGCGCAAGCTCTCCGAGCTGCGCGAGGACAACCGAATCGCCAAGGAGCGGCTTCGCGTACGCACCGAAGCCAACGAGGCCGAGGCCCATCAGATCGTGCTCGCAGAGAAGCGTTGCGCCGACCTCCAAGCCGGCATGGGAGAGCTCGAGAGGCTGTATGAGTCTCATCTGCGCACCGCGCAGGAGGCGGCGCAGAGGGCGGAGGCGGAGGTGGCGGAAAAAGAGCAGCGCGCCCTGCTGCTCGAGGCGCAGGCAGAGGCGGAGGCGCAGCAGGTCGAGGCGCATCGTCTCGAGCACCAGCAGCAACGAGCCAAGGCGCGGTCGATGGCCCGTCAACTCAAGGCCGAGGTGATCCGGCTCGAGGAGCTGCTCAAGGATGTGCTCATGGAGCGCAAGCGCGGCGAGCTCAAGGCGAAGCAGGCGTCGGAGCGGGCGCGCGCTAAGGGCGATAAGAAGGCGCGCGAGACACCGCGAGAGGCGCGAGGTGCGATCTCGGAGGTTTCGTCACCCGCTGGCGAGGTGCCACTTGGCGCCGAGGTGGGCTCCTCGCGCGTCGCCGATGATCTCCGGCAGTTGGAAGCTCGGATGCGGGAGCATGGCTCGCACGCCGCCGCCGCCGCCGCCGCCGCCGCCGCGGTCGCCGCAGAGGCGGCCGCCGCACAAATGCCGCCCTCCATCAACCCCTTCAAGGTCTTGCCACAGATTGCTCCTCCGTCCGCGGAGCCGACCGAGCCAGAGGCGCCGAGGCCCGCCGCAATGGGACGGCGTGTCTCCGCCGAGCCGGAGGCACCGAAGCCAACCGCGCCCGCCCCGGCGCCCGTCACGCTCGCCGCGCCGACAGCCACGCTCATCACAGCATCTCTGTCGCCGACCGCACCGGTGGCGGGCCGGCGCGCCGCCGCGCCAGCACCTCCCGTGGCCCCGGCCAGCCCCGGCGGCGATGACGGCGACTACGATGATGATTTCGAGGAGGTCATTGATGAGGACGACAATTGAGCTTCCGCTTCGCGCTTGCGCGCGTAAGTAGTAAGTAAGTAAATAAGTAACGACCGCCGCGGAGCGGCAACGGCACACGTGGCGAGGGCATGGACCTGTTCGCTTGCGCGCGCCTGTTCCCGGTTCCCGCCCGGCGCCCGCCACTCGCTCGTAGTTGCGTCGCTTGGTTTGCTCGGCTGTGGCCTGTGGGCGGCCTGACGGTTGGCGCCCCGGGCCCCCGCGGCGCCCGGGTCGTGTCTGCCAGTCTGGCCGGTTCGGATCGGCGTACCCGTACGTACGAGTTACTAAAGTCTAAACTGGTTACACTTAACTCTCGGAGTACGGAGACGCTCATGCACAGTCTGTTGGAACTCAAACACAACGCTTGCTCAACGCCTCACCGGGCAGCGCACGATACACAAGCCGACTGGGCCACTGCACTGCCCTGCCACGGCACTGCCACTGCACTGACGGTCCGTCACCCGACTAAGAAACGGTTCATGGTCTTATGATCTATCGACACCGGAGCGGCCAACCAACTCTACTGCGCTTCAGGCTGCGGCACCAGGCCAGCAGTGCGTGCGTGCGCGAGGCTGCGCGCCTCACCGAATGCAGGTGATCGCCAAGAGGAAGGTTACCATCGCAGGCAGGACGAGGTAATACGTTATGCGTAGGCCCGTTTTGAAGCCGGGCAGCGTGCTGAACATGATGTGATCATCGACGGGAGTCGAGAGCAGCCGGTACGAGGTGAGCCAGAAGCCGGGCTCCGCGAGCATCTCTCCTCGCGTGGTCATGATGTGTATCGGCGGCGGCACTGGCGGCAGCAGCGCAAAGAGGCCCTCTGGTTCAGGCGCAGCCTTTTCCATCCAATAGTGGCCGATGCGTGGTTCACATCCCAGCCCCCGCTTGATGCAGCCACCGACTGGCTCGCAGCCGTTTTTCGTGTTCCGGCACGCGACGTGCTCGACGCCCTCGACTGGCCGCTCGCGCTTGGTCATGGCCTTCGGATCGAAGAGCTTTGGCGAGCCGACCAGAGCATTGAAACCATCGAGTGGCGCGTGGCCCGTGGCCAGCTGGTAGGCCATGGCGGCGAGCAACAGTGCGCTGCAGACGTATATAGTCGTCTTGAAGGCGCCCATGATCGCGAATGACGAGCCTCTCAGCCAGCGCCGCAATTCACGGCGCAGCGGCGGCGCGGAAACAAATCATATTCACAGCTACGGATGTCATGTCAGTAACAATCTACTTTGGGACGTACGACGACTTCTTTGTTGCTTATCTCTCTGACACTTCTATCTGATGCATCTCTCTCAAAGAGACAATCGCGGGCGGGGGGTCTAAAACCCGGGCCAGACGGGAGCTTGAACTACGACGACTGCTGCGCATGCTGTTCCGCTGCTCGCAGTCGCGCACGCGTGCCCCGAGTAATTCGTTATGATGGGTTCCAGGATCACGGTGGACGCGGAGGATGACGGCCACTCGCGTGGTGACGTGGCCCTTTGCCTTTCGGTCTGGGCACCGTGACGGGCGCGTGAGGCTGTTCGGGTGTGTGAGTCCCAGCGGTCGTGACGGTGATGGGTGAGCGGCGGCAGCGGCAGCAGCTCGTCTGCGAGCCATCCACCTCGCCAACTTCGCCTGCCCCCGTTCGAGACACCGGCGAGCCGCCGCTGCGGCGACATCATGCCGCCCAACACGGCGCCTTCGGCGAGCCGCTGCCGAGATCTCTGACGCGGTGACATCCCGCCGCCACTGGCGAGGCTGCCATCGGCTTGGACGCGAAGCGGGGCAGTCAGACCAATCCAGCCGCCCAGCCGCCCCGCGCCAACGCCGTGGGTTTGAATGGTTGCTCGGGGGCTCGGCCGCGCGCGAACATTCCACGCGTTATCGTTTGATATCACCGACGACGAAAGCTCACTTGCCCGCAAGGGCACTTTGGCCATTTGTACGACTGCGGGAAGCGCACCGTCCCCGCCGTCACCGCCGCCATTCCCGACAGGCGTGGAGGGTGGCGCGCGTACTCGCCTTCGTCGGTCCAACTCGTTCGACTGCTCGGCCTGCAGGTGTGAATGTGAATGGTCCTCCAAAGTCTTTTCGCGATCGCCCACGGCCAGGTCGAGCCCGAACGTGGTGTATCGGCACCCTGCAGGCGCGCGACCGCCGCTGACATGACGCGGGTTCGTGCCCGACTCGGGGCTTTGCGGGCTGGTGCGGACGTCGGTGTTCTCTTGACTCTTGTCCATCCGTTCACGATCGCGCCAGTCCATCGCTTCGTGCTGGCTCTCGAGGGCTTGCCTTTTCATCGTAAGGGCGCGCCCTTCGAGCCGGGGCATCCATCCAGGACCCGCCTTTTGCCCGCGCTTGCCACCCGCATCGTCATGATCGCCCAAATCCATGTACCCGGTCTGCGCGTTCAGGGCGCGCCCACCGCCCGACGGCCGCCACACCGGTTCAGCATTGCTTCGCCGCTTCGTTCCCTCGCGGTCGCCCCAATCCATGAGCTCGCTTTGCGCGTTCAGGGCGCGCCCACCGCGTGACGGCAGCCACATCGGTTCAGCATTGCCTCGCTGCTTCGACTCCTCGCGCTCGCCCCAATCCATGAGCTCGCTTTGCGCGTTCAGCGCGCGCGCACCGCCCGACGGCAGCCATATTTTCCCAGAGCGCTGCTGATTCTTGCGAGCGGCCTCGCCACGCGCTTGCGCTTGGAGACGCGTCGCCGCCTCCTTCTGCTCATAGTACTTTTGCTTCTGCTGCTTCCCGCGTGCACTTTTTTGGATCGTCACCGCGGCCCGGCGCTGCTTATGCTCACTGCTTCGTCGCATTCGCTCCACCGGGCTCGTTGCCTTTGCCCACTTCCTCTTGTGCACCTTGTCGAAGCAGGCCTCGTGCAGCCAACGCAAGAACTCGACATACTCTGCGGCCTCGGTCGTTTCCGTCCACATGTCGACGAGCTCGAAGAGACTGTCGTAGAACCGGGAGCGCGTGAGGAACCCTTGACCGCCTGACTCCGACTCCCACGCCTCTTCAATGATGCGCACCAACTCCGCTTCGTCCAAATCCTCCGACTCGCGTTCAAGCACGGCTGAGGACGCGAGAACGTACATCTTGAGGTACATGTCCCTACACATCACCGTTGCGTCTGGCGACCCAAAGTGCGCTAAAGCCGAGTCCCACCACATGTTTAATTCGCGATGCACCTCCTTGTTCGTCCGATTCTTGTAGCGGGCCTCGACCGCTTCGGCCGAGTACATGGCCGTGTTGCCTTGCTCCCACTTGTGAAGTTGTTGAAGTTGCTCCTGGCTTTGGACCTCCAGCGTGAGCGCACAGCAGGAGATTTCGGACAGGCGATGTATGTGGACGCGCTTCAAGATCGACCCTGCCGCCTGTACTGCCCCGAGCGCGTGTGATGCCATGCTCGCACGCAAAAAATGGTTGTGCGCTCCGGGTGGAACGAAGTACTGTATACTGTACTTATTAAGGTAGTCCGCTCATGGTGTACATGGGGCAAAAACTGATCTCCAAAAGTACTGAAGGGATTTGAACGAAACTCAAGCCAGAGGTGTCCCACGCACTCCCATTGAGTTCTAGCTCAAAACTTTCA
>Ga0210242_102172_pt1 | contig 11549 bp, 7 predicted proteins | sample ChrtobMeP5a_16mM_FD_155445 | JGI IMG/M metagenome (GOLD analysis project Ga0210242, IMG submission 155445) | Chrysochromulina tobin associated microbial communities from unialgal haptophyte culture, Seattle, Washington, United States - P5a_16mM | ecosystem: Host-associated > Algae > Haptophytes >... | reverse complement strand
TCCAGCTGTTGATCGCCTTGCGCATGCTGCGCGTCGCTGGAGACAGCGAGCGGATGCACGCCCGCAGTTGCTGCTTCGTCACAGAGACCTCCGTCGCGGACACCCACGACGCGAAGCCGGCGCGCTGAAGACGCAGCGACACACAGTTGACGGCCGACGCCATCACCTCCCGATCGTGCAGCAGGCCCAGCCAGCCGTTCCACGCCTTGCGCATACCGTCGCCGCGGAACGCCGACGCAGCTGAGAGCAGCGCCTGCTGGTTGCGCTGGCGAGCCTCCGACATCGCGGTCCATGTGTTCATCGCCGCTCGCAAGCTCTGAAGCGACATGCTCTGGATCGCTCGGCGCGCCGTCTCCTCGACACGCTCCCGCTGCCTGCGCACAAGCGCCGCGTGAGCGCTCCACGTGCGCAGACCCCACAGCTGCTCGCCGCGGATCAGCGATGCAACGGCGACGACCATCGATCGTCGCTGCATCGTCACGCCCGCCCAGGTATTCAAGGCGCTGCGCATCGCGCGGCCCTCAGGCTGCAGCGAGCTCAGAGCGCCGGCCAGCACGCGCGACGCCTGCGCGTGCTCCTCAGCATACGACGTCCACGTGTTCAGGCTCGCACGCACGCTCGACTGCAGCATCGACGACACCGCGCGACGCAGGGCAGCGTCGCGCTCGCCCTCGCCGCACACATGCTCGTGCCACGTGCTGAACGCGACACGCTCCTCGCGCATGCGCAGCGCAGCTGTAGCTCGGCGCACAGACTGAAGAGCATTGCAATCACCCCACCACTTGTTGAAAGCCCAGCGCATCGCACGGCCCTCAGGCTGCAGCGAGCTCAGAGCGCCGGCCAGCACGCGCGACGCCTGCGCGTGCTCCTCAGCATACGACGTCCACGTGTTCAGGCTCGCACGCACGCTCGACTGCAGCATCGACGACACCGCGCGCCGCGTGGCAGCGTCGCGCTCGCAGCTGCTGCACACGTGCTCGTGCCACGTGCTGAACGCGACACGCTCCTCGCGCAGACGCATCGCAGCAGCGCCGCGGGACAAAGCCCGTATCGTGTACACATACTCGATCCAGCTGTTGATCGCCTTGAGCATGCTGCGTTTTTCAGGAGACAGCGAGCTTATGCACGCCCGCAGTTGCTGCTTCGTCACAGAGACCTCGGTCGCGGACACCCACGACGCGAAGCCGGCGCGCTGAAGACGATGCGTCAAACAGTTGATTGCAGTCTCCATCAAGCGCCGATTGTGCAGCAGGCCCAGCCAGCCGTTCCACGCCTTGCGCATACCGTCGCCGCGGAACGACGACGCAGCAGAGCGTAACAACCGTTTTAAATGCTTGCGACCCGTATAGAAGTCGATCCACGCTCTGCTTCCAGCGGCCAGCTTCCGACGTTTGAATGCTCCGATTCCTTTCCGGAGGATCCGCATCTTCTCCGCACGGCTGCTTGCGCGCGTAGACCACTGCCGACATGCAGCTTGAAGAGTGCTTACGTATGGTTTGATGAGGACCGCGAGCTGGACTATCTCCTCTTTTTTCTCCGCTTTTGCAACCCGTCGGACTAGTTGATGCAAATAGGGCACGCTCTTCTTGGAGTCCAAGCTGCCGCTTTCGGCGTCACTCTGCGTCGGAAGCTCGCGGCCCACAGGCGTGGTCTCCTCCCCAAATGCCAAGTCGGCGGCAGCAACTAGCGGGCGCGTCGGCTCATTGGATCGCCGAAAGGTATCCTCCTCATCTACCGCATCAACAGACTGCGTCGTCGGAGCGTCGGAGTTACTCTGCCCCGGAGGCCGGCGGCGCACAGGCGCGGGAGGTGATGGTGGAGGCGAGGGTGGAGGAGGCGAGGGAGAGGTTGAGGGCGGTTGCCTTCTCTTCATCTTCATCTCGGCGGCCACAACTACCACGCGGAGAGCACGAGCCCTTCGTGGTCGTCGCGGCCGCGCGTCGGAATCTCGACGCCGCACAGGGTCGGCGAGGCAAGTTTACGCTCTAGAGATCTGTTTTTGTAACGACTTCTCAAAAAGGCCCATCTTTCCATGACGTCTCAAGCAAGCAAGCAAGCAGCTTGCTTGCTTGCAGGCGTCTCGTGCCTATTTTTCTTGCCTCCGCTTTCCGCTGTTGGTTGAACTGTTGGATGGTCGACCCGGCCCGGCGCATTGCCCTGGCGTGTGCCGAACGATACTGACTGTGGAGTGTGGTGTCGACAGTAAGAACACGTGCGCATACGGCATGTGCATGCACGCACGGCGCCCATTAGTGTGAAGTACGCCATACGGCGATCGTATTGAGCAACTGGAGCGTATTTTCCCCATTTTTGCGTACAAGTGTATTGTAGCGTCGAATGACTGCAATTTTCACATTCAGTTTAAGCCTCATTCCGTATTGCGCGCGTAGTCGCACACAGACCACCCCTTGCCCGCACAATTTCTGACGTGTTACAATTGTAACGTTCACACGTGTATCAAGCTCACCATGGGCATGTCGCCCTTCTAAACCGCCCCCGCGCGGTACCCGCCATGGTGTGAATGTGTGTGAATGTGTCTGTGTGATTTCTAACACGTGATTTTCGCGGCGAAGTTGCCAAGAGCTTTGTACAAAGCGACCACGAGGAGCGGAGCCTTTCAATGTGGGACGAGCCCTCTCTTCCGCCCTTCCTTCCATCGTCGCCGCGCTCGCCAACCACAGCGATGGCAGAGATTGATGCTGCCAAGCAGTGGGAATCTGACTGGAACGAGGTCGAGGTCGCTGCCGCAGTCGCTGATCAGATTGCTAGCGAGGAACACGCCCTTGCGATGGCAGAGGCAATGGCCACTGGACTGGGAGCAATGAGCATCATTGCGTCACCGCCACCATCCGCTACTGCTGAATTGCCTGGAGCGCCGATCCCGATCCCACCACCAGCGGTTCCCGCCGCCAAAAAGCTTGCGGTCGCCTTCGCATCCGACATCGTCTCCGATGCTGGGGTCATCATCGAGCGCCACTTCTTTGCCTCCGATGGCACGCATCCCAACAATGAACGGTACCCGCTGCTGCTGTACCGGCAGGTCTGCACGGCGATCGAAGTGGCGATGCTCGAGAGCCATGGATGGAGCCGGCCAATGCCGAGCGGCTCCGCCACCGACCACGTCTACTACTCAACTACGTGGGTGGCGCTCCTCTGCATGGATGGGGAGGCCGACGTGCAGTTTGGGGGGCCGCTTGGCCCGTGCCTGCGCCCGATGTGCGGCGACCTCGTGCTCGTGCCGCCTGGCGTGCCCCGCCTCGTGCACGGCGAGGGCGCAAGCGGTTTCACCATGCTCGTCAGCTATCCGCGGCACGACGGAGGCCATCTCCCCACAGCGAGCGGCGAAGGCGCGGAAGTCTCCCGTGGCCCGGCCTCGCCTCTCGATGCGGTCAACATCGTGACGGTGCCGCCGCCCTTTCGGTGCCCGCGCTACGGGGACACGCCGCCATGGGCGGGTGGCTTTGCTCGTCTGTTCCTCCACCCAACGCATAAGCCCAGCGCCATCGCAGAAATGGCGAGCCAGCTGCAGCAGCCACCCACGGCGTCGGGCAGGACAGGAGCCGACGAGAAGGCACCGCAGCGCGTCGCACGCCCGGAGGTGCCCGTGCTCATCATCGGTCCACTGCGCGGCGCTGGCAAGCAGCGCAAGTTGCCTGATGGTACCTGGGAGTATCCGCGACGCAACGTAGTGTACGCGCGCTGCGACGGCGGGGCGACAATCATCGAGCTCGGCTGCGGCGACCTGCGCGTCGTTACGGTGGCGGATCTCAAGCGGTGGATAGCGACGAGGCCTGGACAGCTGCCCTCGGGCCGCATGCATATCCATCTGGGCACAGGCGGCGGCGCCGAGCTGGAGGACGCCACCACGTTGCACGAGGCGGGTGTCGACTATGAGGGCGAGGTGACGGTGCGTTTGGAGTGATTTTTCCGAAAGGTGTTGGCAGCACTGTTATACATGTATTGGGTGTCGAATTATAAACATTGGCTGTGAAACTATTTTGTTGTGAATCGTTTTTTTTCCTTCCATATCATGTTGGTCACCGAGGAGATACTGGTAGACCGCTCGCCGGTCGGGCGGTTAGCGCAGCTCCGTGCAAGCGTATCGACAGGACGTGCCGAGCTTCGGGAGCTCGAAGCGCGGCGGAAGCAGCGCGAGGAGGTCCTCGCGGAGGTGGCATCGATCGAGAGTGAAGCCTCAAAGCTGCGCGCTCAGGCACAGGCGATGGCCAAGCGCGCAGACGCGGAGGAGGAGAGCATCAAGACGGCTCCGAAGCAGCGGTGGACGGATCCGGCACAAAGCGGAGCGCCCGATGCGGAAAAGCTGGCCGAAGTCGTCAAAGCGATGCGCAGTCGCAACACGAAGCTCGTCGCACTCAAGGCCAAGGTGAGTGATCTCTCGGTGGCCCAAGTGGAGGAGGAGGCCCTACAGAAGCTTCAGTCGCAGCGGCAGGCCATTGAGAAGGAGCTGCAGGGTTGCGAGAAGGATCTGCTCGTGCGCGAGAAGCAGATCGCCAAGGCGAAGGCACAGGCGCTACTCATGCGTGCGCCGATGGTCGCAACGAGCGGCGACGAGTCACAGGACGCGGAGTTGGTGCAGGCGTACGTTCACCGGCTCACGACGCTCAATCAGACGACCAGCGAGGCGAAGGATCGCGCGCAGGCCCAGATGATCGCGCTGCGCGCCGAGTGGCAGGTGTGGCATGCCATTCTGAGCGGCTGCGTACGCAAGCTTCAGGCGCGCGCCGATGCGGGCGATGCACTCGCCCAGCAGGCACTCAGCGATCCCACGCCCGCTCCGGAGGGCGGCGCGGGCGCGGCGGGTGAGGGCGCCGCAGCCGGCGTGCCCTCAGCCGAGCCGTCGGAGCCGTCCGCTGTGCTGCGCGTGCTACAACGGCTGCGCGACCTGACCATCGAGGCGGCCGTGCTTGGCAAGCGTCGGCGCTCAGTGGACACGAAGGAGAACGCCGCCAAGCTGCGGCTGCAGACAATCCAGACGCGCGTGCGCGAGCAGAGCGTCGCGCTCAAGAATCAGCTCCAGCGCGAGAGGCGCGTCGCCGCAGCGCTCGCGGCTGTCGAGGCTGCCGCGGCCGCCGAGGCGGCAGAAGTGGCCGAGACCGAGCGGGCAGCAGCCGAGGCCGAGCGGGCAGCAGCCGAGGCCGACCGGCTGATCGCGCAGGCGGATGCGGTGGCCATAGAGGCCGAGGCTCAGGCGGCCGCCGCCACGAAGAGGGCAGCGCCTAAGTTTAAGTCCCCAGCGAAGCCGCCGTCGCCCGTGCCGCCACCGCCCGAGGCGCCGCGCGCCGCGGTGGCACCTGATCCAGCAGTGGCGCCCGAGGCGGCCGCCGCCGCCAAGATTCAGGCCATGAAGCGCGGCAATGCAGACCGGGCCAAGGTGGCCAGCATGAAGGCCATCCGTAATGGCGCCGGCGATGTCTATCCGAACCCATAACGACAAATGCGCCCGCCAGGGCGCGCGCCGAAAATTCACGTTCACATCATCATGCAAGAACACACACAAGAAACAAGCGCTTTCGAAGTCTCTCACTACAATGTAGCCAGCGTGCCAGCCTCCCATGGCCTCCCTGTCCCCCCTCTTTTTACCGGTATGAAGACTTTCGTGTCGCTCGCGCACACGCTCGCGCGCAATTCCTTTCGGTGTCAACCGCGCCATGAGCTTGCTCTGGGTGGACAAGCACCGCCCGAAGACGCTCGATGCGCTTGACTTCCACAAGCCACTTTCTGCCCAGTTGAAGCGCATGGTCACCGCCGGCGACTTTCCGCACACGCTCATCTACGGTCCGTCTGGCGCAGGCAAGAAGACGCGGGTCATGGCGCTGCTGCGAGAGCTGCACGGCCCGTCGGTCGAGCGGCTACGCGCGGAGCAGCGCACCTTCAAGTTCGGCACCACGCAGCCCGTCGAGCTCACGATCCTCACGTCGGCCCACCATATCGAGCTCAACCCGTCAGACGCGGGCATCCGCGACCGTGACGTGGTGCAGGAGGTGATCAAGGAGATTGCGCAGTCGGCGCCGGTGATCAAGCAGACGGGCGAGGACGGCGCGCCGGCGCCCGCCCACTTCAAGGTGGTCGTGCTCAACGAGGTCGAGCGGCTGAGCAAGCCGGCGCAGCACGCGCTGCGCCGCACGATGGAGAAGTACGTGGGTACGTGCCGCCTGCTGCTCTGCTGCGTGAACCCCTCGAAGGTGATCGCGCCGATCCGGTCGCGCTGCGTGTGCCTGCGCGTGGCGGCGCCCACGCACGAGGAGGTATGCACCGTGCTCAGCGCCGTCGCGCACAAGGAGGGCGTGCAGCTGCCGCCCAGGCTCGCGATGCGCATCGCTACTGGCTGCGAGCGCAACCTGCGCCGTGCTATCCTGATGCTCGAGGCGTGCAAGGTGCACCAGTACCCGCTGAGCGCCGAGCAGCCGGTGCAGCAGCCCGACTGGCAGCTCTTCCTCTCCGCCACCGCGGACGAGGTGCTCGCCGAGCAATCTCCGCGCCAGCTCATGAAGGTTCGTGGAAAGCTCTTCGAGCTCTTGAGCAACTGCATCCCGCCCGATATGATCATGCGGGAGCTCGTGCAAGCGCTGATGAGAAAGATTCCGGTGGCTGTGCGCCACGAGACGATCCACTGGGCCGCCATCTACGAGCACCGCATGCAGTCGGGCGCCAAGCACATCTTCCATCTCGAGGCCTTCATTGCGCGCTTCATGTCGGTCTACAAGAAGCACTCGCCCTAATTGAGAAGTGCCCTAATTGAGAAGTGCCCTAATGGGGCGCCCACCCCCCCCAGTGCGCGGCTTCGGTGGACGCGTCCGCGCCACGCACGCGCGATTCGGAGGCGCGGGGGTCTGGCGGAGTCGCACGCACGTACGTGGGACAAAATGGAGCAGGAAAGCCACTGGAGAGGCAGAGGATGCGAGGCATGAGTTGAAAGGGAGAGACCTTAAAGTACGGTCGTTTTGTGTTCCTGCCCTTGCGCGCCGCCTAACGCCAATTTTTTATCAGCATGCATCGCATTCAAAGGTTTTCCAAATGAGGACGGCCCGTGAGATCCTAAATAGGATTAAGAGCGTCCATGCTGTACCGATATGGCGTCGTCGGCCTCTTGCTTGTCGTGAGCTTCACGGCCGTGACTGCCTACGGGCTGCCCGACGAGCCAATGGCGACGATCATTCACCCGGTCGGGCTCCACAAAACGGCTGCCGAGCTGTGGTCGGATGTTTCAGGAGCCGAGGTTGCCAAGGCCTCCGCGAACAGGTACCGCTCATGCGAGGAAGTGCATCTCGATGGTATGTGCGTCCACGAGCTGGCGAAAAAGAACTGCCGGATCACGTGCAGCACCACCAAAATGATGCGCTCAAGCGACCTGCAAGCTACAGCAAACAAAGATCCCCCGCCGCCCCCGCCGCCCCCGCCACCGCCGCCACCCTCGCCCGAAAACGACTGCGCCGGGAAACTGCCGGAGCTCTGTAACCCAGATGCTATTGGCGTTAAAAAGGCGCTTCCTTGAAGGCGTGTCCCGGTGTCCGGCCCGCGTCGAGTGTGATCCTGGCAACAGAGCGTGTGCTGATCTGCGTGCGTGCAACGCTGGGTAAAGTAGGACAAAGCATCGAGCATGAGAAGGCAGACCCAGGCAGACGCAGGCCGACGCTGCAGGCCGACGCAGGAGGATACAGCCGCCAATCTGTACTTCATCTCTCGCCCGCGTTGGCCAAAGTATCGGTCCTCGTCGTATTTTTCTTGGTCCGCCCGCATTGAGCATGGTGTGTTTTCCGTGTGCAGACCCTAGAAGCGAGTACATATAGTTCGACGTGAATTTGCCCTGGTGACAACGCAAGTGATTTTTAAAAATCAGCTTAAAGCACATGGATAAAATGCCGCGCGCGCGTTCCTACGCGCACCGTCACCGATCACCGTAGAGCGTAGTCAAACGCGTACGGTATACAGTATTAATATACTATTAGTTATACGCGCGCAGCTCCTCCGTAGCGTGCGCGCGTCAAGGCGCGCGGCGAAAGGGGAGGGCAAGTCGATGGCCAATGGAGAGATGGTTGGGAGCACCAATACACTGACAGTACTGGTGGTGTCAAGGGGATGGTGAAAAACCGCCAATCACACGAGTGCTCACGAGCATGCGTTGGCCCTGACTGCTGGTGCTGCGCGCTGAGCTTCGTGGGGTTGCCACCGAGGATGTCCACTTCAAACTTCTACTTGATTTCATTGTCGTGTTCTCGCCTTGGCCAGTGGTCGTGCGCACGTGAACCAGTACTCCAGTAGGTACCCCGTCGCGATCGGCGATTGCGTGTTGGCCATCGGGTGTTGCCCATCGGGTGTTGCGTTAAAACACACACTGTTTTCGTAACAACACTCTCAGTTCAGTTCAGTTTCTTCGCAACACTCTCGCACACGCACCTCTCACACACATGAACTCAAGAACTCAAGAAGACCCTGTTTCCGTCACAGCCCGCTCCACCCGCGATACAGATACAGCACCCGAATACCACACAATGATGGTCAAATCCCACAGCGCATCCCTGGTATGTCGAACAATGATGCGTCCTGACGCCTGCGGGCCGCCACACGAGGCACGAGCGGACGCACGGCAGTAGACACGCCCGTCATCATCCACCACATTATCGAATAATTATCGAGGCCATCGGGACTCATGCCCTTACGCAGCCTCTCTGCGACGATATCAGGCAGCGGGAAGCACAGCTGTCAGCCGCTCGCCTCACAACGCCAGGGGATCACGCCACATGATTCCAGCCAAAGCAAGCCAGCGCTTGACACTGTACGAAGTATAGTGTGATGACCAGCGCTTCGATCCAAAGCATACTTCCCATCGCATCGTTCCCAGCTTCCAGTCGTATCATGCTTCGAGTTGGACGGAGTCTCAAATGCGAGCCGCACCAATAGCCTGCTCCACACTCATTGTCACGTTGTCGAGGAACAAGCTCGTGTCGCCTGCCAGGTCGCAAACGTCAAACTTCTGCCCGCTGCCGTGAGCCGTCTTACGGAACTTTTCAGTCATCGCATCGGTAGACGTGTTCATCTTAAAGAAGAAGAAATGACACTTGAACTCGTTCATGAGCTTTTTCAGCATGTCGCACGCTGTAGCAGTATGCGCAAACAAGAGGTGCGCGAATCAGCGGTGGGTCTTGAAGCATGTGGGTGGCGGGAACTCAGACAACCATGGTTAGAGTCCTGCGGCGGCAGCATACGATCGGGATCTTGGTGCCCTGGGTAATTGTCGCCCATTCCGCCATTGTACTCCGAGCCGTGCGCCGGGGCGTCGGCGATGTGGATGATTATGCGCGTATCTCCCTTCCAAGTGAGGGACAGCGCCATCTTTAGGCCGCCAGCGACGTCTTCGGGGCCGTCCCCACCGCCCATGGCATTTGAGCGGGCAATAAACTTGTGCAGGTCCGCCATATCCTTCTCCTCGACAAAGTCTTTGAAGTCGTAACGGTCCTTGTCCGAGCAGTCAAAGTCACGGTCTGCGCATGGTTCGAATCCGCCATGTCAGATGGTGTGATCTCAGAGCAGCGTATGGGAGCGAGACAGTGAGCAAGCAGTGGAGGCGTGGAAAGAAGGCAGTTAGCTGAACTAAAATGCTGCAAGGAAGGACGACGGTTCAATTCCGAAGGGCTGTAAGCCGAGCGCACATCCGACATAGGCGACGCGCATTTTGACTCCGAGCTTCGCCTTGGTGTTCTCGACTATCTTGAAAAGCTGCGTCTTCGCCACTTCGATCCACGAACCCATCGAGCCGGTGCAGTCCATCAGGAAGGCGAGGTCCACAGAGCCGGAGCCGCAGTGCTTGTCGGCCACTTCATGCAGCATCGACAGCAGCTTGTGCCGCGGAAGCTTACGCAGGTAGTACTTGCGCGTGTTTTCGAGCAGCTCAAACGTTTGGTTATGCGCGTCGCGGAAGGACTCAGCCTTTGTGCACTGCTGGGCGAAGCCCTCAGAGCACGCGGCGTTGCGCAGCTCGTCGATGCGCTTGTAGAGCTGGCTCGCGCTCATCGAGGCGGCAGAACGCTGCAACTCGTCCGCCTTGGTCGGGTTGACGCGCTCCCGCACGTCGGCCCAGTTGAGAATGAGGGCGTAGCTGCCCGGCTCATTCTTACGCGCGACGCGGCCACGGATCTGCACCTCGTCCGCTTTATTGACCGAGAGGAAGAGCTGGATGGCGTGGCCACCACCCTTCTCGAGCACGGACGGCCGATACTTGAAGTCTTCTCCTCGACCGTAGGTGGCGGTCGCGAAGGTGATGGCCTTCGGCTCGCCAGCACTCCGGTAGATGATCGTCTCTTTGTCTTTGCGCTCGCCCTCCGTGGAGTCAAGCTTGTGGATCTTGCCGAAGCTCGCCTTAGCGTGATCGTAAAACTTGTTGAGCATTTCTGAGTCACGCACAAAGACGAGCACCGCACGCTCTAGGCGCACCACCTCTTTGATCTGCGCAATTGCCTGCTCAAACGCCTCCGGCCAGCCTTGGGCCACCTGGAAGTGGTTCGCCGTTGTGTCCTTGGTGAGTTCGTTCTCGGACCATGCGAGCTGGCGCTTCCCCCAGAAGCTTGGAAAGTAGCTGAACTGTGAGACGCCGTAGAACTCTTTGAGAATGGAAAGTTGCTTGGGCGGCAACACGCCCAGACTGCCCGTGACACCGAAGATGGCCGAGAATTTCTTAGGAAGCTCTGCGTACGACAGCTTGCCCAATGGCACATTGAGGTAGCCGTACTTGCCCTCGCCCCAACGCCCCTTCTCACCGAAGCCCTCCTGGCACAGCCTGATGTACTGGAAGGCGTTTTGGTAGCCGAGGATGATGCTCTTGTCGAAGATCTCAATGCCGTGCTCCACGTGCTTGTAGAGCACGAAGCCCTTTTTCTCAGGGCCATCCTTGTCAGTGCCGATGCAAAAAGCGCAGTCGGGTGGCACAGATTTGTCAGCCATCACTGAGCGCAGCCCATCTGCCATCTTCTCGAGGTGGCCCGCGAACATCTGCGAGTTTTGCAGCTCTTTGTCAGCGTCGCCGCCTTCAAGGCCTTCAAGCACGGCCTTGGTCGCCAACTCATCGAGGGGCGCCTTTGCATCCCACATCTTGCTCTGCAGTTCGCCGCACGCCTTGGATGCCACCAACGAGACTGGGTTGATGCTGGTGCCGTACAACTCGCCAAAAAGCACATCGACCTCATCGATGAGTAGCACTGTTTTGCTTTCCATGCCCAGCTGGTATGAATCCATCTTCTCATACGCCTCCTCTTCCGCGGCCTTTGGGTTGGCGATCGCGTCTGCGATGAGCTCTTCAATGCCGAGCGGCCCAACCGTCTTGTTTGCTGTCTTGGCGGTGCTCTCGAGCATCGACCAGCACATCTCGCGGTACGTCTGGTAGCGCACGTCGCCGAGCGAGTATTTCTTTACCGCTGGCATCTTGCCGCGGCCTTTGTCTGCTTTGTCGTCTGGCGGTGGCGGAGGCTCGGCAACGCGCTTCAACAGCTCGAGAAACGCAACTGCGTCATCGCGGTCACGCTTGACGAGATCGGCGT
>Ga0210242_102170_pt1 | contig 11569 bp, 3 predicted proteins | sample ChrtobMeP5a_16mM_FD_155445 | JGI IMG/M metagenome (GOLD analysis project Ga0210242, IMG submission 155445) | Chrysochromulina tobin associated microbial communities from unialgal haptophyte culture, Seattle, Washington, United States - P5a_16mM | ecosystem: Host-associated > Algae > Haptophytes >... | reverse complement strand
GCCAGGCCATATCCATGAGCGCCGTGCCGATGCCACGGCGGCGCCAGTCCTTGTGCACGTGGAGCTCATACAGGAAGACCTTCACCCCACGCTGCTCTGTGCCACTGACTGCGAAGCCGATGAGGTCACCGCTTGGCGCGATGGCGAGGTGGGTCATCAGGTCCCACCTTGAAAAGTAGTCCTCAAACTTGGCGCCGTTGCGCTGGTGTCCCTGAATAAAGTCAGCCTCGATGGCCGCCATCTGCCGCTGCAGCTCAGCAGGCACAGTCGCGCAGAGCTCAGATCGGAAGCTCGGCAGCTCGACCGGCGCTGGTGTTGGCGCCGGTGCCGGTGTCGGCGCCGGCTCCAGCTCCTCCGTCTCCATCGGCTGCTCATCCTCTACAGCCGTCGCCTCAGCCGTCGCCTCTGCTGACGCCTCGGCCGCCACCTCCTCGGCCTTATCCAGCTCTACCTCCGCTGCCTCATCCTCCGCCTTGTCCGCGCGCTCCTCGTACTCCTGGATGAGCTGGTCGTCGACGATGAATGAGTAGGGCTCCCAGCTGTTATAGCTGGAGTCCCAGCCCTCCCACGCCACCAAGTACAAGGCCGAGCCGAGTGTGACGTTTGCGTCCTCCACTTTGGCGTAGCGCGACACGTCCGCCGGGGTGGCGGCGCGCTTGTCGAGGATGGCCTCCACCGGCCAGTCCTCCTGCTCGTCATCCCACTCCGACTCGGCGGCCGCCTTCCGCTTCCTGCCGCCGCCCTTGCTGCCCTTTTTTGCCGCAGCCGCCTCAGAGGGCGCCGCGCGTGCCTTCGCAGTCCGCGGCGCGCGCGAGTCGCATCCCAAGTCGCCCTTTTTCAGGTCGTTGGGGTTCTTGTCAATCTTCTTCTCCTTGAACTCAAGCTCCATCAAGCCTTGCAACTTCATCACCAGCCAGGCCCGCCCGCCCTTAGGCGGCGGCGAGCAGATCAGTGGCTTGCCGCTGCTCTCCGTGCGCCCGTCAACCACTCGCCGAATCTTGAGCTGCTCGATGAGCTGCGGGTTCTGGAGGAGCTTCAGGCCAGAGAAGGTGGTGCAGCGGAGCAAGGGGTCATGCAGCCGTGCACGCTCAGCCTCGCGCGCCGCGGCACGCGCACGCAGCTTCGCCAGCTTTGCCTCACGCTCGGCGGCCTTCGCCTTGAACAGCCGCGCAAGCTGCTCGCGCTGCGAGCCCTCCTCCTTCCGCAGCCGCGCCGCCTCCTTTCGGCTCACCTCGCCGTAGAGCTTGAGCCTCTTGCCATCGAGAAGCTCGCCCCACGCCCACGTCTTGTTGTACTTGAAGAGCGTCCAGCCACGGCGGTACACGAGGTTGGAGCCCTTCTCACGCGTCGAGAGGTACTTCTCGAGCGCGAAGACTGACTCGACCACGGTGTTTGTTCGATTGACACCGCTCAGCTTTGCGCGCAGCTCGGGTGTGACGTTGGCACCCGTGAGCGCGCCGCCCACCTGCAGATAGCAGGTGTGCTCTTCAAACTTTTCTGCCAGCTTCGTCAGCCCGGCTTTGAGCAGCTCCTCCATGCGCGTGCAGTTCTCTGCCTCTGAGTAGATGCGCGCCATATCCGTCCTAACGCGGCCATCCTTGGTCTTTGTGTGGACTGCTGACTGCGGGTACAGGTGCGGGTAGGACGGCAGCAGCTTTAGCTGGTTGGTGGCAACGAGCCGCGGCTTGTCCATCGCGTACTTCAGCTGCTTGAGCGCCTCCTGGTAGATGGGCGCCATGTCGAGGATATGCGGGTCTGAACCGTCAGCTGGTCGGTGCTTGAGTGCACGCAGGATCGGCCAGCCGAAGAAGTCGCCTATGATGGCTTCGGCACGCACGCACGCACGCGTCTCTGGCGACTCGGCGCCAGCGATGATCTGCTTCCGGATGCGCCCGCCACCCGGGTTGGCGAGCTCCTCGTTCTCCTTGAGGAAGCGGTAAAAGGAGCCTGGGCCGTCTTGCATGATGCGATCGACGATGGGCGCGTTGAGCATCGTGACGTACGAGCGCGAGCCCTTGATTGAGAGCAGGTCCTCCATGTGGCCAAGCGCCAGGATTGACTCACGGTCATCTGGGTTGAGCTGGGCTAGGTACTCATTGTAGCCTCGGGCCTCCTGGCCGACTGCGTATCCCTTGTCTGAATGAGTGGCCGCATACTTCGAGGTGCAGTAGATCAGCGCACCAGAGGGCGACGAGTTCCACCCGACCGCCATGTTCAGCGCCCGCACCTTGTGCACCTCGAGCTCTGCTGCAGCATCGCTCTTGCCCATCCAGCCACGCACAACGGCATCCATGGCCTTGGTCGCCGCGGCCATCGGGTTGACGGCGGCGCCGTGCTCGCCGCACGTCGGGTTGACGTGCTCGGACTCGGTCATGAGGCGCGCAGCAAGGAGCTCGGCGTTCGCGCGGTCATTCATCGCGGCGCTCGGCTTGAGCTCAGCGATCTTCTCGGTCTCCTTCATCTCCGCCTTTAGGCACAGCGCTGCCACGTCGCGGCAGATGCTGCGGAAGTCTGCGGCGCGCGTCGCCGCCGTCTTATCCATCGCCCAGCGGATGTCGAACAAGAGGTTCTGGATGCGCGACGGCTCGCCGGCGCGCGTCGGTGGCCGATGGCCGAGCACAAATGCCGAGAGCTCTCGCCCCTCGGACGACGCGGCGTCAGAGTGCACCGCAAAGTTGCCCTCGGTGCCGCCGCCGGCGATGATGGCCTCGCCAACTTGCAGCTGCGACAGTGGCCCCATCTCCGAGCGAATGTTTTCGCACGTCGTCACCCTGGGATACCAGAGCAGGTACTTCTTCTCGTACTTGCGCACGCCATCCACAACCTTGACGAGCACCTGGCGCCAGCGGCCTGGCAGCTGGATGCCGAAGTAGCTCGCCATGATGGTGTAGATCTCTGGCACGTGGCTGTGGCACACGTTCGCGATGGCGATCAGCTTCATGACCATGAAGCGCAGAGGCATCGCAAAGGCGCCACCCTCCATGGGCGGTGGTGGGTACACGACGCACTTCAGTGCCACCGCCTCCGCTTCCATGTCCTCGAGCGTCTCCTTGAGCACGATCATCTCGGCCTTGAGCCTTGGGAGCTGCATCGCCTCCTGCGCGAGCTCGAGCGTCTCCTTCGACCAGTTGGTGGTGATGGTTGACCTCAGCTCCGCGTTCATGCGCTTGAGCTCCTCAACGCGCCGCTTCTCGAGGTTGAGGAGTTTCGTCGCACCCATGTTGTTGTCCCGCCGTCCGCTCAGCTCCATGATTTTGGCGGACTGCTCAGCGATCTGCTGCTCGAGCTCCGCCGTGCGGCCGCGCGCACAGCGCTCGCGCACGCGCTCAAGCTCCAGGGTGGCCTTGACGATGGACTCATTGAGGGAGACCAGGTCGGCCTGGTGGCGCTGCTCAAGGTCGTCCACGAGCCGACCGGTGCTCGCCTTGCAAACACTGAGCTCATTGGTCACCTTAGCCAACTGCGCACTGAGCTCCTCGATCTCAAGTCCTCTCTGCTTCCACGCCGCCTTGAACTCGTCGCGCTCGGCTCTGAGCTTTGAGCTCCTCTCCTTGAGCTCGTCCATCTGCTCCTCCATCTGCTCCTCCATCTGCTCCTTGAAGCTGGGTGGGACGCGCGCAGCAGCCGTGAGTGCAGCGGCTCGCGTCTGGCGCATGGGCTCCATGTTGAGGGCTGCACGAAGCTCGTCTTCGTGATGATGCAGTAGACGTGCTGCCTCAAGGCAGATGTAGGGCGCCCGCTTGACATTCCTCTTAGGACGTTTGATCTCAAGCGTACCAAGCATGCCAAACCATTTGGTCATGGTGCCGAGTCGAGGCGGCTCCTTGAGGTTGCCCCAGCGCTGCAGGGCTGTCCCGTACACCATGTAGTTGAGCGCCGTGGTACCGATGCGTTCCATGATGATTTTATGAATTTCCCCATCGGGTCGCTGCCACTCGTCCTTATCCGGCGGCTTAATCCAGCCTGCTGCACCGTACGAGCTGTCAACCTTGAGAACCATGCTTGTCCAGCTCGCATGATCAATCTTGTTATCGGGCGACAGCAGCGCGAGGGCGATGAATGCAGCCTCCATCGGTGTCGGTCTCTCACTCGGCTTGGTGCTCGTCGGAAAGCCCGACTCCTCCGACTCGAGCTCGAGCTTGATGCAAGCAACCTTGGCAGCGTCGCCGTACGCCTTGTCATCCGTTGGTGAACTTGGGAGCTCAGTTTGCTCATCACCTGCGAAGTAACTCCATTCAGAGCAAGGTCTGAGATGGGGCTCGGGCATGCGCGCTCGCGGCGGGCGTAGGTACGCACTTTTGTCGATATTTTCAGCTTGGAGTGCCTCTGGACGGCCATCTGCACATGCGACAATGGCAGGGCTTTCTCTCAGTATCTCTAGCATTTCGTGGCTCCGGACGTGGAGGGGCCGATTCACCCATGAGAGAGGGCCTCGGGAGCGCAGGGGCGGACTGGGGCACCGCCCTGGGGCGGCGCTGGGCAGGCCGCAAGATCTCACCTGCATTGACGCCATGCCTCGCCTTCTTGACGTTTCGGACGTCGCCAAGTCTCTCCTGCCGTAACGGCGCGTGCGCAGGCGTAACGGGCAAGTGATGAGCTTCCTAACGGTGTCTGTATCACGATTGTAGGTGGAGTATGAGCGGGGGAGGCTGCTTACCACGAGAATGCCCAACGGCATCGCTCTGCTACACCCGTCGTTGTCGGAGCGGTTACACGCTCCGTTCACATTCACGACACGATACCCAACTGTCGAGATACGGAGGATACACACGTACAACTCCCATAGATCATGCTCTCTTATGCAGTGGTGCAGCTCCTCCCCTCTCCCGCCTCGGCCTCAGCCTCCACCTACGCGCGCAGCGACGCACTACGTCTCCGACACGTCTGAATCGTCAGAATCAGTGCGGCTCGGGCACTTGGCCGTAGCTGCTCGGCGGATTCGACAGGCTGGCGGGCACGACGGGAGTCGAGCACGGCACACAGTATGAGCTTCCAGGCGGGTTGCATGCGCGCGGCACAGCAGCAGTAGCCGGCGGCCGGGGAAGCGCCGGCACTGCAGCACGCTTGTCGGGGAGGCGTAGCGCATGGCACGCGCACTTTCAGTCGACGCTGTGGTATGACCTATCAGAACCCAAGAATTCGTCGTCGCCGAGCCAACGTTCGACATACCTTCGAAAAATCCCTCGTCGACGCCATGTCGCGTGGAGATTTACAGGCCGCGAGTAGATCTGCAGGCACGCACGCACGAGGATTAGACGTGGCAGGCACGGTTGGGTTCGGGTTAGGGTTAGGACTACAGGCGTTCACCGTGCCACGACGCGTCTGGCACTGTGCCGAGGCCTTCCATATTTCGTAGGCATCCAGTTCCCGCAGGAGTGGGTTGGTTGGCGGCGGGACGACCGTGCTTGGGGCTGGAGGTCAACTCGCCGCACTTGACGGCAGACGCGAACGCGTCAAGCTCACGTCTCAATTATCACGTGGGGCGGGCTCTGGTACTCAGTAGAGCCCCCCCACGTCGCTCGACGACGAGAACCGGCCGCGTTGGGTCGTTCTCGACCGCGGCGAGGTGTGTCAATTGCGCGAGCGCTTCAGCATTTTTCGCTTGCGGGCGGAAACTTGGGTGTTTGTGGGACCTACATACACGACGCACGGCAAGAAGACGCATACGGACAAGGACCACCATCGAGGTCGCTGTCGTCCAGTCACGGAGCAGAGTCAGGGACTGGCTCAGCCCGGATACTTGCCCGGAAAGGCAACTGGACAACCTCGACCATATGATGATCGGTGACACAACCGTGTTCATGTGTGAATAGTGGTGGGTCGGTCTGTAACCGATCATCGCATGGTTGAGGTTGTCCGGTTGCCTTTCCGGGCAAGTATCCGGGTCGGACCAGTCGCGGACTCTGCTCCGTGACTGGACGACAGCGACCTCGATGGTGGTCCTTGTCTTTGTGCGTGTGCGCAGTTTGGCGCCAGTGCACGGCTCAGTGGAGCATACTAACAGTGAAACCAGTACGTCTTAGCACAACAGCATGTCAACTACTGGCTCTTCAAATCGGTTACAGACACCCACCACTATTCACACATGAACACGGTTGTGTCAAGAGACCTGGTCTACCAACGGTATACCAACGGTATACCAACGGTATACCAACGGATACTCAACTTGAAATTCGCCACTTTTATGCTGACACGCCGCGTCGGGCAACCGTACCCCGGAGCGTTCAACCGCACAGCCACAATGTGGAGCGCGCGCGGCGCTCGCGCCTCGCGGTCAACCTCCAGCCAGCTCACCGGCCCGGCGGCGGCATCTGTCCCCAGTTGCAGCCTGTGCCCGCGGCATTGCACGCAGTTTGGGTCGTGTACGTGTGGCACGACGGCCCAAGACAGCCGTAAGGCTGGCCACCACCCGGGCCCACTGGTCCAGGTGCAGGCCCCGGACCAACCGGCCCTGGCCCAACTGGCCCTGGACCAACAGGCCCTATCGGACCACCCGGGCCACTCGGGCCCGGCGCCGGTGGCGAGGCCCAAGATGTGATGGCCGACTCATCAGCGGTGATGTTCATGACGAAACTGAGGGCATACCACTCCTCGGGAATGGTGTACGGGCTGCCGCCGCTGATCGCCCACGCCGTCTGCGTGAGCGGCTTGCGCCCGTAGCCGGTCGAGAAGGCGACGTCGAGGAACAACTGAAGGCAGGCAAAGCTTTGTCCCGCGCCTCCGATGCACCTTGCATTCTTCATGACGATGCCCAGCTTGGGCGTGCCCGATTCATCGGCGCCGACGCGCACGTCGGGGCCAAAAAGGGAGAGGTCGTGCCACCAGCCACCAGATGCGTGGGACAAAGAGCCGTCCCAGCACGCGGGCGCAGGCTCCTTGACCACGAGCTTGAAGACCGCATCGTCGTCGCCGTAGTACTCGACAAACTCGGCCGGATCTGCCAGATTGGCGAAGGCGAGGCCTGGGCGCTTCTCCTGGCACTGGACAAGGAACGTGGTCTCGCACGTGCCCAAGGTATTCAGCGGGACCCTGTTTGCGAGGTCAGCCTGCCAATTGATCGCTGGTCGAGAGATCCGTCGTTCGACGAGGGGTGGATTCTCCAGAACCAAGATCATTGTCAACTCCACGCCCCCCGAGGTGCCGCGAGCGACTTTGACGGACTGGATCAGGTTGACTGAGGTCTGCAAGTTCCACTGGATCGCCTCGCCCCCAGATGAGGTCCCACTTGGGGGGCTCGTCAGCGCCATCATCCGCGTCTGGAAGGACACACTCGCTGGGCTCGACGAGAAGGGATTGGAACTTGTCAGCTTGCTTAACGGCTGCCCGAGCAGCGGCAGCGTGCCCACATCGCATGGCGGCCGTGCGCACGTGCGGAAGACGGCGCACTGCCAGCCCGCAAGGGCAGCGATGGCGAGGAAACCCGTGGCCCACGACGCTGCCGCATATGCCAGGAGCAGCGCGCGGTAGACACCCTTGCGACCCACGCCCTTCGGCACCCAGACGCGCAAGCCCAGACGCGCGTAAGTGTCGTCGTGGCCCTTGACGGCACGCCTGGCGACTCGCTCGAGGCGGTTGAGCCACTTGGCGTGGAGCTGGACGGCAAGGGAGATGGGGGGCAGCGCGGCTGCCTGGCACTGAAGGAAGAGGTGTGTTCCAGAGATAGGCTCGTAGCTCACCACGCCTGTGCCGTCAGGCATCTCGATGTACAGCGCAATCAGCGCACTCGAGGCAAGGATGACGTACCTGATGCGGGAGGCAATCAAGTAGGACACGAGACGCAATCGCGCGCGAGCCGAGGATGACGTACCCGACAAGGGACGTCATCAGAGGCAATCAGGGCTGATGAGGCAGGCCATCAGAGCTCAGTAGGATCAGGATGACGTACCCGACGGCGAGTCCAGCATTGAAGAGAGTGAGGGTTTGGGGCCAGCGGAAGACGATGAAGATGGGCGTGGCCAGCGCCGACGCCGCGATCAGCGCGCCGTGGACCCTGGGCTCTGTGATGTACCGCGACGTCGGGTTGGCGAACGCAACAAACTGCGAGACCAGCTCGAGTGGCCAAAAAAGGGGATCAATGACGGGGCAATCCACGCTCATCAGAGGCCATGACCTGCGAGACGAGCTCGAGGGCCTCGTTGATCAATGGGGCAATCAACGCTCATCAGAGGCCATCACCTGCGAGACGAGCTCGAGGGCCTCGTTGCCCACCGCCATGGCGAGTAGCATCCAAGGATTGGATAGGAGGCTCCAGCCGCACCCGCCCTCTTGGCGGTCGGGCGTTGAAGACTTCCTCTCGGGGGCGGCCGTGGGCTTCTTTGACTGAAACCCGAGCATCTTCGCCGACTTCCCCACAATGGACTGGACGACTTTCTTCGCCGACCCGGCGGCCGACTTGGCCAATTCGGCCTGCGCCATCGTGGAGCCCGCTGCGGCGTCCGCGAGTGTGCCCGCCTTCCCCACGGCCTGCTCAATCTTAGCAAGCCTGGCCTGCGCAGCGTCAACGGCTCGAGCACTGAGCTCGATGCCATCACTCGTTCGCGCGCGCTCCCATGCAGAGCGCAGCTGGCGAGGCGTGTGCACCACCATGCGAAGCACGACGAGGACGAGGATCGCTGCCGGAATGCCGAAGGTCAGACCCAGCGCCACGCCGGACGACTCGCGCTGGTCGGCGTACGAGGTGCGCGCCTCGCAGTCGGCGAGGAAAACTTGGCGGTCGATGAAGGGGCAACGCTCCAACTTCGTACCGACGCTCCTGGCCTGGTACGCAAATGGATCGGGCTCGTTGGTCGAGGTAAATGTGTAGTGGGAGAACATCTCGCCATCGCAATCAACGTGCTTCGCACACTCCATGTGCCGGTGGACCTGCAGCATGCACTTGTTGAAGCGCTCCGCAGAATCCTCATAGTCGGGAGCACAAGCAGCGGGCGGGTTACAACCAGAGGGGCAGGTCAGGGGCAGCACGTCCCAGGTCTCACTGTTTGAGCAAGTACCCGCCGTGCTATAGTCCTGGCCCGGCGGGTACAACCATTTTTTCCAACGCAAGTTCCACGTCTCGCCCTGTGTAGCAGATGCAGTTGTTTGTAATTTGTAGTAGGAGGGGAGACACTGGGCAGTAGGCGACACGACCATGTTGGTGACCGTGACAGCCGCAGCCACCATGGCGATCGCCAACCCGGCAGAGACCCAGATCAGGAAGATGCCAGGCAGTCCTAGCGCCGACGCTGCTCTAGGAGGAGCGTTCGCGACGCTCACCATTGGGTCTTGAGGAGCGACCTTGGTTGGGGCAAACCAAACGGTGGTCATCTTTGCCGGAGCACAACGATGCTCATCAACAGACGTCATCATGTTGTGGTTTCTTTCTTCGTCAATGGCCAAAATACTAAAAAGACACCGGGGGGGAGCCGGGACACACACGGGACTCACGGGACACACGGACGCACAAAGGTACTCGGACCACACAGACGAACCTCACAACCATCCAAACTCACCAACAACACACACCCCGCACGTCAGCGCGACGACCGAAGCCGCGGCCGACTCAACAGCCGCAGGCCCGGAGCCGACCGCTCCCCGCGGCCGACTCAGAAGAGGCCGCCCCCAGCGAACCCGACCCTGCCTCCACCCGCTCCCAGAGCGCCTCCCCGCGCCTGCTCGAAAGCGGTCGGCGAAATGAAGGCGCGTGCGGCAGACGCGTAGCGGCCGGCAGTGCGGCCGGAGCCCCCGATAAGCTCGAGACGCGAGAGGCGGAGGCGGGCATGCGCAACGGCCGCGGCGAAGCCGACCTGGGAGCGCAGCGTCGAGATCATGAAGGATCGCGCGTCGAGCATGGAGCGAGCGCCGAGCGAGCGCCACTGTCCCACTGACGCTGGGCTGACGACGACGCAGCCTGGGCAAGGAGGATGCCAACCTCCCTGGACCCCCCGCAAGCGGTGCTGCCAAAGACCAAAATACCGGTACAGTGGTTGTCAAAAGTCCTGACCCCCTGGGTGGGATGGGGTACCCCCTGGGTCGGCCGAAGTGGCCGATCGCGCCCTGCGCCTCCCTCACCGACGCTCTCATGGCGTCGACTGCCCCGGGCAAGGCTCGATGCGCGGTAGATGCGCGGAGCTCTTCCCGCCCGGCGCCCGTCACCTGGTGACCCTGGGCAACGCCGATCGCTACACCCACCCCGATGATCAGCCAGACCCTCCAGAGACGATGCAGTAGGGGGTGAAACAGGTGAGAAGTACATCACGATCAAGCGGCGTGGCGTGGAGCTCGACCTTGCGAGCATCAAGCTGGAGCTCCCCGACTTCCTCGAGCTCTATGATCCCGTCAACGTGCCCGTGGTGCCGGCGACAGTCCCCTCTAGCTCTACGCCCGACGTGCGCATCTCCGTCTTCGCCGATTGTGCAGGCCCGTTCAACTGCACGCTCCTCCAAGGCGATGTGCTCCCGAAAGAGCCAAGGCGGTGCACGGAAGCCCACGATGTCATATCCTTGGTGCAGTGGGCTCAACGATTGGGGATGCAGCCCATCGCAGAATTGGATGCATGGCTGCAGCAATGCCCTCAGCACACGAGGCGCAGGACACACTGAATGGCTCCAACACAGTGCAGAAAGCGTCGCATAAGCGGCTCACGACATGTCGGGGTCGCCTCATGGGATACCTCGACCGGGCTGATTATCAGAGAGCATCACACTGTTCTTCCGTTGGTGTAACGTTAGTGCATATTTTTCTGCATAAAGGTTAATGATCGTGTCGAGGTAGAATCACTCTCGCCCGAGGTAGATAAGGGCGTGTTGTTTGCCGAGTGTTGTCGTCGGGGAGTCGAGTACACGCGTCACGAGATCGAACTCCTCATCCTTGCTAAGTGCCCTCGGGCGGCCTTGAACTCCTCTCTTTGGCGGGAAGACGTCGCCGGTCTTCTCGAAGGTCGACAACCAGCGCTTCTGGCTCGAGGCTGAGACGTGCAAGTGTTACTGTAGGTGACCTCCCTGGCCGTCAGCCCCAAGGTCGTGCGCTTGAAAACAGCGAGCCACCGGATCGCTGCGACGCGCTTGCAGCGCGAGTCGTCGGGGAGAGAGAGAGACATGAGAGCAAAGCGAGACGAGGAGCGCACGACGACGATTTCGCGGACCCACCCCACCCCACCCCACCAGGGGGTCAGGACTTTTGGCAACCACTGTAAAAAGACAACTGGGGGAGCTGGGACACACGGGTACATTATACTTGTAATGGGCGAACTTTATGGGAGTGTTAGAGCGGACCGGCGGCTGCAAGCCCCGCTGCAAGCTCATCCCTTCCGACCGATTTGTCGACACCGGGGGAGCCGGGACACGCGCGCGCGCGCATGCTCCGCGTCTCATAGGGGTCATGTAAGATGTGTGTATTCTGAGCGGGCAGTAACAGTGCCGTAGCAGAACAGGCGAAGGTGGTCGGATGGGTGCTGGTGGCGCCTCGGAGGAGGAGGGATGCGATGGAACGTCACGTCCCTCCACGATGCGAACGCTGCTGTCATGCATGCTGCTCCTCGTCATCGACAAGCTGTCAACGTCAACGGACGTTTCTGAATGATGAGGTGCCCTGA
>Ga0210242_102167_pt1 | contig 11588 bp, 17 predicted proteins | sample ChrtobMeP5a_16mM_FD_155445 | JGI IMG/M metagenome (GOLD analysis project Ga0210242, IMG submission 155445) | Chrysochromulina tobin associated microbial communities from unialgal haptophyte culture, Seattle, Washington, United States - P5a_16mM | ecosystem: Host-associated > Algae > Haptophytes >... | reverse complement strand
TCTCGCGCCCCACTATGTAGAAACACCATAGGGTAATTACCTGAGTGTTGAAACCCTCCCCCAAGGTCAAAATCTCGCGCCCCACTATGTAGAAACACCATAGGGTAATTACCTGAGTGTTGAAACCGCTCCCCCAAGGTCAAAATCTCGCGCCGCTGTTCTCGTGTAGTCTCTTAACGTGGCCTCCCGTCTCCGAACGTACGTAATCTAGATACGAAAGATTCTTCCATAGATCCGGCGCGCGCGCGCGCGGCGGGCCGAAATGGAGGCCGCATGCCGGAGGCGACGCTACACGGCTTCACGATACACGAACGCGAAATTTCGGAACAGGTAGTTCCTTGTAGATTGTAGTTGAAGTAGTTCAAGTTTTGACTCAGTGACGGTTGACGCGCCGGACGGAACCGCTTTGGCCTTTGCATTATGCTTATGCATGCGAGTATCCCGTATGTGTGCGCGGGACCGGGAGGGGGAGGGCGGAGGCGGCACCGGCCGCTGCGGGGCACCGGCAGCGGGGAGGGAGAGGTGTGGGAGACCGCGCGCCTCTTTCAGCGCACAGGAGTCGCACCGGGCACCGCTCCGCTTGCACAGGCCTCAGATGCCAGCGGAGCCCCCACTCCCACGCCCCGCGTCTCGGCGTCGGGGGTCGCGCGTCGTGCTCTCGACGCCTGCGTCTCCTATGCCGTGCACCACACCTCCTCTCAGCATGCTACTGAGGAAGAGCGCGCTGCACGTCGCGTTGCTATAGCTCTCGGTTTGTGTCTAACATCTCGGTCCGCGCTTCGTCGACGCGCGACCCGCTGCCCGAGATCACCTGAGATCCATTCGCTATTTAGGCGTCGGGTCGCGCAGGAGCATGATGGCAAGGCTGACTAGCAGCACAGCGGATGGTCCTAACGTGGTGTCACGAAGCGTCTCGCTCACCAGGGAGCCCACGACGAAGAAGCCCCCAATGGCGAGCAGCAGCGCGACGAGGATCAGGGGCGCAAGCCGGTGCTGCCACGAGAGGAAGGGGTATAGAAGTGTGCGTGTGTACCTGTAGCGCACGAAATGATGGAAGCTCACGTACAGGGTGCCTACGATCAGCACGAACGGCATGTTGCCCACCTGCGACCAGAGGCAGCAAGAGGCCAGCGAACGCCATCAAAGGTCATGAGGGAGAGCGTCAGAGGTCTCCCGAGGCACTCATGCGACGCACGTGGATCGAGAGACGTCCGCCGAGCAGGTCGAGCACGAGCGAGAAGCTGTTGAAATTGTGCATCACCAGCTCGTCGAAGCCGAAGAAGTGGTGTGCGGAGGTGCCATTGCGGATCTTGCTTGGCACGAGGACGAAGGTCACCACCACCGTCGTCAGGACCGCGAGTGCGAACGCGATGCCGAGCAGCGTCTCCGTCGCACAGGACGCCGTAGAGGGTGTCGACAGCCACGCCTTGTCGTCGGCGCGAGAGATGGCGGTCATGGTGAGGGTAGCCGAGGCGATGAAATAGACGCAAATGATGCCAAACTGCCACTGCGTCAGCCCTTGCATCCGCCAGAACCCGTGCGAAGTCAGATGGATTGGGCGCCGGTCCAATGTTTCCTCATCCGCAGAGGACTCGCTCAGGCCGCGCCTCACAAAGATAATGCTGCAGAAGAGGCCGCACACTCCCCGAAACGTGGCGAGCGCCCATGCGGGTATCCGTCCACTCCCAAAGTCATCCGGCGTCGCACTGCAATGTGGCGGATAGAGAATGAGCCATCCTATGGCCAATGCTGTTATGAGGCTCAGGTAGACGGCGTACAGAGCGAGGCCTTTACTCCGCTCATCTGTCTTGGCTATCTCTTGGGCGTCGCGCTCGAACCATTTTTCGCCGTGGCGCGCGAAGACCTTCGCACGTGTCGGCGCCATGAGACTTGCCGCGACCGGGAACCGAATTTGGCTCTCTGGGGCTCTAACACGCAGTGACGAATGCTCAGCGGACCTTTTTGCGAACTAGCGAGCTCTAGCGGCGATCCAAATGCGGAGTTAAAAATGAGTTGTATGTGAAAATGAGGCGGCCGCTAGCATGCGCTTGGCTCTAGAATCTATCGGAAAGTTCGCTTCTAGTTCATAAATTGAAAAAATTTGAGCAATTTCGTGGCGAGTGCATTTCATGCTCTCACCTCTCAGTCATGATCAATGCGCTCCTCAGCCTCAGCCTCGCAGCTGTTGACGTCAGTACCGTTCGGCTTCCCTTGATGCGCGCATTTGGTGCTGCGCGACCGCAGGCCCGTACATTGGTCGTCGCATTCTCCTCACTGGGATGGGACGGTCTCGTAAAGCCAGAGTGGGCCTCAACGCTGTGCAGCGCTGCAGGCACGATCGACGTCGTGCACGCTCTGGATTACGCACAAAGCTGGTTTATGACGAATCCAACCAGCGGGGAATTCGACGATGGTGCATGGTGGGACGCCTCGCTCGAGGAGCTTTGCGCACCATACGACCAGGTCTGTCTGCTGGGCGAGTCAATGGGAGGCACGGCTGCGCTGAGATTTGCACGGCATGCAACGCAATCCGCCATCGCTCTTGTGCCGCAAATTGACCTTCGCGATTTTGTGTGCTGCTCGCGAACGGACTTTGCTGACGCACGCAAGGTGAAGCTTATGCACGACATCGAGGCCGCGATCGCTGAAACGACGAGCGCCCAAATCATCTTGCATGTCGGAAGGGACGCTGATGATCTTCATCAACTCAACCATCTTCCGTCAGTTAAAAAGCTGTTCGGCGACTCATCGGACGGGAGCGAGGTAGCGACGGCTGCCGACGCGCCGCTCCCGCGCGACGGCGTCACAAGTAGCCACACGATGCGTGCTGAACTTGGTGCTGGGCAGCTGCTGGTGGTGAAGCACGATGTCGAGGGTCACGCGCTGGGTGCTGGGCTCAAGGGCCAAGGCTCGCTCGAGCGGATCATTCTCGCTGACATCCTACCTATGAGCCGCCGGAGGGTGGGCTCCGGGCCGTGCATCCAGCTCGATCCACAGCCGCAGAGCAGCACGCGCATTGAGGTGAGCGAAGGTACTTGTTGGGCGGCCCACGCGGCCGAAGCGCTAGAGGTGCATGGGTACTGCGTCCTCGCGGCGCCGCCCTCGGCAGAGCCTCTTGTCCCGCTGGTGGTGTGTGCCGCGTGCCGGCATGCGATTGAGGCGCGGCTCGACGAGCTGCTTCGGCGCGTGCTGCGGCGAGGTGTCGAGCCGTCAGACGAATTCCGTTTTCGAGAGGTGGTTCACCGGGAGGGGCTGCGGTACGACGTGCCCATCGAATGGACTTGCACAGATCGGTGGGGGCGGGCGAACGACGCCGTTGAAGACGACGACGACGCGAAAGCAGCGTTTGTACGCGCCTTTGCTCGCTTGCATGTGGCCACCGATGTGGTCGCGCGCGCGGCGTTGGCGGCTGTCATCAGCCGCGCAGCCGACGAGCGCTTTCCGAGTGTGAATGAGGTTCCGAAGGCAGGCTGCGTCATCAGCCACCCACGCGCGTCTACACAGACATGGCATTCCGATGGCGACGAGCCAGGTCTCTTCAATGCCTTTGTTCCACTGCTCAGCCTCACAGCAGCGAATGGGCCGACGGAGCTGCTCCCAGGTACCCACCTTGGTCCTGGCCGAGGAGGGTACGTGGAACCACGCACAGCACCGCTCGTCCAAGCAGGCGAGCTTCTGCTCTTCGACTACCGCGTGCGCCATCGAGGGCTGGCGAACGGCTCTGACGAGCCACGTCCAGTAGCGTATGTAACTTATGCAATCGGAGCGGCAAGGGACAGGAATTTCCCAGACGCACTCACGTTGGAGTACGACTGAACGCGGCTCGACTTCAAGCCGATTTACAGGTATACGTGCGTATTTTAGGCTCTGTTCGCGCCTATGTTCTGCCAGAGAGGTTTATTTGGCTCAGGTTTGAGGCGGCCACTCAAAAGCACAAAGGTGAACCACGCTCATCGCATGTACCGCTTAATATGTGAACGTTCAACGTACGCGTAATATGAAAGTCTGACTATTGAGTGTCACTGCTCGTCCGTGTCGTGCGTCATGGTGTCGTGTCACGTGTGCGCGCTGAAACCCCAAGCCCGGGAGCCGGACCCCGGGACGGCGGGGGGCGCGTATTCTACGTTTCACACTGTCAGAGAGAAAGTGGGGTTAGCGACAATAACCAAAAGAGACGAGTTCGTTTGTGAGACTTCGCAGTTCATCACTTCCGTTTGTGAGACTTGAGTTCGAACACTTCCGTTTGTGAGACTTCGCAGTTCGGTTACTACCGTTTGTGAGACTTCCCGTTTGTGAGACTTGAGGTCGACCACTAGCACTACCGTTTGCGAGACTTGGGTTCCATCGGCCACTACCGTTTGTGAGACTTGACTTCGACCACTACCGTTTGTAAGATCTGAGTTGTGAGACATCGCAGTTCCGTTTGTGAGACTTCGCACTTCCGTTTGTGAGACTTCAGTTCGAACTCAAATCTCACAAACGGAAGTGGTCGAACTCAAGTCTCACAAACGGTATTGGTCCAACGAACTCAAGTCTCACAAACGGAAGTTGTGATCTGAGTTGTGAGACATCGCAGTTCCGTTTGTGAGACTTCGCACTTCCGTTTGTGAGACTTCAGTTCGAACTCAAATCTCACAAACGGAAGTGGTCGAACTCAAGTCTCACAAACGGTATTGGTCCAACGAACTCAAGTCTCACAAACGGAAGTTGTGATCTGAGTTGTGAGACATCGCAGTTCCGTTTGTGAGACTTCGCACTTCCGTTTGTGAGACTTCAGTTCGAACTCAAATCTCACAAACGGAAGTGGTCGAACTCAAGTCTCACAAGCGGTATTGGTCCAACGAACTCAAGTCTCACAAACGGAAGTTGTGAGACTTAGTGTGAGACTTCGCAGTTCCGTTTGTGAGACTTCGCTGTTCCGATTGTGAGACTTGGCAGTTCCCGGTTCCGTTTGTGAGACTTCGCAGTTCCCAGTTCCCGGTTCCGTTTGTGAGACTTCACGGTCCCGTTTGTGAGACTTCGCAGTTCCGATTGTGAGACACGGCCAATCTCGAGAGAGAGATGAAGCAGTGCTTCTGAGACTTCGCGAGGTTTGGCAGCTTCCGAAGGGCACAGAGACGGCGCCCGATGTCCTCCCACGGCTTTCCCACGGCCAGGGTGCTGATGAGGCCTCAGTGTTGAACCACTCTTCTTTCGCTCAGAGGAGCACACCACATCAAGCGAGCCGCCTTTCTGGGAGTACATAGGCCACTGCCCCCCCTGAGCACAGTCGACCCACTCTCGCACTTTCGTGCAAGGGAGCCTTGCCATCCGAAGATGACTCGCTCATGACGGATGGGATGGACCGACTCCCCGGCGGCTCTCCGATGCAGCTAAAGAGGGTGACACGAGAGGCTAGGATCAAGCACGATGGCTCACGCGGGGAAGCTGGGGAGTCCTTTGGGTGACATCCCTGCGGCCTTCTTCCACGCTCCAGCCTCGCTGCTCATGCCACGCTGCTGCCGGCTGCCCTATAAGATCCTGCCAGATGTGCCCTACAGTTTTGCGAGGTCCGTGTTGAATTGCACCATATTGTAACCATATTGCACCAGACCACGTCCACCTTCCAGGACCAATTGCTCTGTCCAGGCTCAGAGATCTTGTCAGTAGGCACTCAGTAGGCACTCAGAGCGCATCAGGGAGCAGTCAGGGCTCATATCAGTGACACTCAGACATCATCAGTAGGCACTATCAGGGCTCATCAGTGACTCAGTCTTAACTCAATCTCAGAGATCATCAATAGGCACTCAGGGCTCATCAAGTTGCACTCAGTGATCATCAGTAGGCACTCAGACAGTCTCAGAGTGCATCATGTCTCTGGGCTAATAAGGTTGCACACTCATAGATCATAGTAGGCACTTGGGGCTCATCATGTTGCACTCAGGGTACACTCAGGGCTCATCAGTAGGCAGTCAGAGCGCATCAGGGAGCACTCTGGGCTCATATCAGTGACACTCAGAGATCATCAGTAGGCACTCAGGGCTCATCAGTAGGCACTCAGAGCGCATCAGGGAGCACTCCGCATCAGGGAGCATCAGGGAGCACTCCGGGCTTATCAGGTTTGACTCAGGGCTCATCGCAGGTGAGGTTTCACTCAGGTCTCATCAGGCGGCACTCAGAGATCATCGTAGGCACTCTACAGAGCGCATCAGGGATCATATCATTGACACTAAGAGATCATCAGTGGGCACTCACCACTCATCTGTTACACTCAGAGATCATCAGTAAGCACTCAGGGCTCATCAGTGACTCAGTCTTAACTCAGTCTCAGAGATCATCAAGAGGCACTCAGGGCTCATCAAGTTTCACTCGGTGATCATCAGTAGGCACTCAGAGCGCATCACAGGGAGCACTCCGGGCTCATCAGGTTTCACTCAGAGCTTATCAGGTGGCACTCAGAGATCATCAGTAGGCTTTCAGACACATGTGAGTGGTATTTGAGTGGCACCTGAGCATGTGGTAAGCATGCTGGAGCGAGACGAGCTCGCGGAGCCGCGACGAGGTGCTCGCCATCACATCAGTAGAGGCCACATGTGCCGCGTCAAACCGTGCCTTCTTCGGCGTCTTGAAGATGCATAGGCCATCTGTGCGTAGCGTGCCGCTGCTTTGGGATGGCGTGGCGTGGCGTGTATGTGACAGTGACCTCGTCGATCTGTTGCCCAGCGAGCGCCGGCACACTCGCCGCGTGGGCGGGCACACGGCAGCGAACCACAGATGATCTTGCACGCCACCAGGAGCACCGAGCACTTCTTTTTATCGAGAGGGAGCCGCGTGCAAACAATGCGCTGGCTGCGGCGAGCCGCGTGGTGCAGATGAACTCGACGATGCTATTATTGTGGGCCGGGCAGGGGCGCGATGACACCAGCCGTCGAGCACCATCTCGTATAGGACTCGTACTTCTTGATATCGTCGCGCGCGGCACGCCCATCTTCGTGTGTAGTCGCCGAAGATGAGCTTCTGCTCGGAGCAAAAGGTGTCCTCAGAGCTCTTGCTCATCTTGATCTGCTCCTTGAGTGAGTCGACGCCCATGCCGCCACAAAGTACTTGCGGTCGTCGTCGTCGATGCTATCGTCGATGAGGCAGTCGGAGAAGACGCGCAGCGCCTTGTGCGCCCAGAGCATCGCGAGCGTCTCCTTATTCGGGATCGGATTCGGCCGCATGCGCACACCCTGCACGATCTTGGCCACGCACGTCACGCAGGTGCGCCTTGGCCGGGATCGGCTTGTGCTTATCACCTGGTGCTGGAGGAGCTGTGCGGCTGAATGTTGGGCGTGAGCGACCTGCTCCGTCGGCCGCTTGCGCGGCATGATGTGCGCCTGCGCCCGCCAGCTACCGGCTGTCTTGAGACCAGCGCCTGCGATCTTCACCCGGGTGAAGCGACTTCACCCGTCGTCTTCACGGGTAAGCCCACCGCGCGCGAACTGGGAAGTCTCACAAATGGAACCGAACGAACTAAAGTCTCACAAAGGGAAATGGAAATGCATCGCGCCCACACAAGTGATTCTTGCAGTTATACCTGGTTGAAGATAGGTTGAAGAGGCATCGTGTCGTGTATGTGTGGTTAAGTGTGGGGGACTTACGTGATAGGATAACGGTGAGGCCTATTCACATACCTCGACTCGGCCCAGCTAGTCAACACCTTCTACGCGCTCACGAGTGCGCTCGAGGTGGATGTTTGGTTCAACTACGTCGAGTCAGCGGCGAACATCGCCGACTGGCCCTCCCGCGGTCAAGTCGAGTTCGCCAACGAGGTGAACGCGATACGCATTGAGGGGGAAAGCCTCAAATTCCCAAAACTAGGGAAATGGGGCAGTGTAGAGTTGGCGCTCGAATGGGCAGGCATGCCCGCGACGAGCGCCCTGCATCATGGCCCGCCCGCGAAGAAGTGACGCATGCGTTGACTCGTCGAATACTCCGGCCAGACGCGTCATTCACACGTACCAACACGTGTAAGGGGAAAGGTACTCGGGGGAGTTCCGACGAATTCTATGAATTTGTAAACTTGCGGGGCAAGGACGTGTCTGTGGGATTACCCGACGTCTCTGCATCGCATAGGTTCTTCGCCACCACCCTTTCTCTTCTTTCAAAGGCGGGTTTCCGCCGGGCCAATCTAACATTACCCGATAATCTCCTCCTCCGCCGCCTCAAATAGCAGAATGATCTCGAAGAGATCTGACCCCTTTGAGGTTTCGAGGACATGCCTGGTGTTGCTGTGTGGGCCTCGCGAAGTACTCGCGAAGCTGCAAGCTCCTAGTGCGCAACGGCTGCCACCACACGGCCATCCAGGAGATGATCGTCAGTGACAACGGACGCGTTGGCGTTCGTGCTAACGTTCGTGCAGTCCAACATTATGTATTTCATAGTTTTCGAGTCACACATATAATTTCTAAAAATTTGAAATTGGGCGAGGCCGAAGGTGGCGTTGTCGCGAGGGCGGAGGTGGCGCGGGGCGGGGGCGGCGGCGAGCTAAGCGGCGAGCCCGCGCGAGGGCTGCGGCGTCAAGGGCGGCGGCGGCGGCGGCGGCGGCGAGGGCGGCGGCGGCCTGCAAGGCGGCAAGGGTGGCGGTGACGAGGATGAAGGAGGCGACGGCGGCGGCGGCGAGGGCGGCGGCGGTGACGACGGCGGGCGCGGCCTGGGTGGCGGCGAGGTCGGCGGCGAGGGTGGCGGTGGTGACGGTGGTGATCATGGTGACGGTGGGCGATGCCGGGCTCCTCGCCATGCAGACTGGCATGCTGGATACGCTGGAATGTGGACACATGAGATTGTATGGCGATGTGAGGGCGGCGGCGACGGCGCCGATGGTGAAGGGAGGTCTGCGATGGCGAGAGTGAGGGTGGGAGGTCCATTTTGGGGAGATTTTCTCACACCACGGTCCTTTTTAGGCCCTTTTGAAGGGCCCTTTTCTCGGCCCCTAAAATGCTAGTAACCACGGTCGCAGAGCTCGAGCTATGCACGTCAGGTAGCCAAGCGCAGTTCTGGAACACACCTGCCAACCGAGATGCGCAGGTGAGACTTCATCCGCCAAGAACGCCAAAAGAGTGAAAGGCCAAGAATGCCGCATGCAAGTTGCATATAAGCAGGTGTGGAACTCATCCTCGACAAGCAGGGTCCTCAAGGCGCACACGTTCTCGATGCGTGCCAGCTGCTGCGGAAGGCGCACGGGAATCGCATCGCCTTGACTGTCCTCGGTGATGCTTGCGCAGCAAACAAGTGCAGCACATCCCAGTGGTGCAACCGGGTTAACGGGTGAAAGAAGACCAACTGGCAGTCGATGAAATGGAACCCTCCCAAAGCGCACTACGGGCTATTGGTGATGACAACCACGGGCGCAGCGCTCGAGCTTAGCACGTGAACACGGGTAGCAGTTCTGGAACACACCTGCCAATCGAGAGATGCGCAGCTCGGGCTTCATGCACTCCAAATGCAAAGTGTGCCGCATGCAAGTTGCATGAGCAGATGGAACTCATCTAGAACTCATCCTCGACAAGCAGGGTTCTCATAAGGCACACATGTTCTCGATGCGTGCCTGCGGAAGGCGCACGAGAATCGCATCCGCCAGTGTCCTCTGTGCGTTTGCGCACAGCAAAGCAGTGCAGCACATCACCACATCACGACGGGGTTGACTACGCATCGCTACGGACGCATCTTAGGCGCATCTGCGCGCAGTGTACGATGCAGCAGCAGGCGCATCTGCGCGCAGCGTACGATGCAGCAGAAGCCTAGCAGAAGCCAGGTCCGAAGAGACGGAATCTGAGACGGAAAACCTGCAGACACGCTTGGTGGTAGTAGAGGTGGGTGAAAGAACCACGGCTCATGGCTCAACGCACGAACATCTTCCCCTACACGCCACACTGGATGTTCCGGTTCCTCGCTCACTCTTGGCACCAAGGGACCCTCACCCTACCCATCATACCCATGTGAAGTTGTGACACTATACAACCTGAGGATGCGCCCTGTGGATGCGCGGCGAGGATCACGGAGACGAGCTTTAATTCCATCTGGTCGGTGAATCACGAGAGCAAATAAGAAGGTAACATGGATGGGTCAGGCTTAAAGATGCATTGAAGCCAAGCGTCCTCAGGCAAAGAGCACAGTAAGTCACGATAACGGCAAACTTGAGTCACGTACTGAAGCCCGCTGATGCTGTCCTCGTCTTGAAGTTGAAGTAGTTTGCTGTGTAAAGCAACGACTTGTAACACTGCCCGTTCAGCTACAGCTTCAAGTTCGGAATCGTCAACTAGAGATCTCAGGGTGCCACATCGATTTGCGAGGAGTAAATCACCGAACGTCAGTGACATCGGTATGCAACTCATGACCACAAGGTGCTCAGAGGGAATAAAGACGTCGCGCAAGAAGCAAAACAGGAAGATGTGCCAAGCGCCGTGGTGCTAATCAAAATCCAAAACCCAGCCTTGGACTGCGGTTACGTGCGCCAGGAATTCGCACTCGGCGAGCGGTGACGCTCTCCCAACACCGAGCGGGCTGCACAACAACGACAACGTCGTTGCGTCGGATGCAGGTCGGACACGAACCAGTGATCCGTGGGACACGAGAGCACCCCCAAGCACGGGCCAAGCGGTCGACATGACCTATTCACTTGTGGCAATCAACGTGCCCCAGAACGACAAAGCCTCGTGTTCGAGGGAAGGAATGGACATGGGTCGAAGAGAAGGCGCCGCCCCCTACCGTGTTTGGAAGTCTCACAAACGGTAGTGGCCGAACTCAAGTCCGGGTCGAAGAGAAGGCGCCGCCCCCTACCGTGTTTGGAAGTCTCACAAACGGTAGTGGCGAAAAGAACTCAAGTCTCACAAACAGTAGTGGCCGAACTCAAGTCTCACAAACGGTAGTGGCGAAAAGAACTCAAGTCTCACAAACGGTAGTGGCCGAACTCAAGTCTCACAAACGGTAGTGGCCAAAGGAAACTCAAGTCTCACAAACGGTAGTGGCCAAACTCAAGTCTCACAAACGGTAGTGGCCAAAGGAACTCAAGTCTCACAAACGGTAGTGGCCAAGCTCAAGTCTCACAAACGGTAGTGGCCAAAGGAACTCAAGTCTCACAAACGGTAGTGGCCAAGCTCAAGTCTCACAAACGGTAGTGGCCAAAGGAACTCAAGTCTCACAAACGGTAGTGGCCACGCTCAAGTCTCACAAACGGTAGTGGCCGGGCGAACTCAAGTCTCACAAACGGTAGTGGCCAAACTCAAGTCTCACAAAGGGTAGGCGAAGTCTCACAAACGGTAGTGTTCGAACTCAAGTCTCACAAACGGAAGTGACGAACTGCGAAGTCTCACAAACGAACTCGTCTCAACGAAAAATCCGAATGGCGACTGTCCAGGCCCTTGCTGGCTCGTCCCGGACCGTCCTGGCACGAATTTGGCGGCTGATCAGATGCTCCGGCTGCGAACATAGGATATCCCGAGTGCACCGCATCCAGATCCTCATGGATGGCCACTCGTGGACGACCAAAACTGAGCTCAGGGATGCGTGATCGGAACACTGGATGCAGTAGAGGAGTCGAATCACCGGTGCGATGGACCTCACCTTCAATT
>Ga0210242_102163_pt1 | contig 11637 bp, 12 predicted proteins | sample ChrtobMeP5a_16mM_FD_155445 | JGI IMG/M metagenome (GOLD analysis project Ga0210242, IMG submission 155445) | Chrysochromulina tobin associated microbial communities from unialgal haptophyte culture, Seattle, Washington, United States - P5a_16mM | ecosystem: Host-associated > Algae > Haptophytes >... | reverse complement strand
CCGCGCCGAGCGGCGTCCACGAAAGCATAGCAATAGCTCGCGCTGTCTGCGGCAGGCTGCGCCGGGCGGCGTGCATGGAAAAGCTCGATAGTATCGAGCCGCCAGCGATATCGCGATAGCGCAGGTATCGCACGCCACGCCCAGCGGCGTCGCCGAGGAAATGTGCGTAGCTCACGCCGTCCACGGCGGCGCCCGCGCCAACTCAATATCGCACGCTGCGCCAATCGACGACCATTGAAGCACAATAGGATCTCGCGCCGTTCGCGGCGGCGCTCGTGATAGTGTGATAGCGCATGCCGCTTGAAGCGGTGTCAACGAAAGCATGGCAATGTCTCACTGCGTCCGCGGCGGCACGCGCGCGAGCTGCCGAGCTCGGTAGCGCACGCCGCCCAAAAAAAACGGCGTCCACGAAGGCTCGATATTATCACGAGCCGCTCGAGGCGGCGCTTGCGTTAGCTCGGAAGCTCAAAGTGGCGGTCCCGATAGCATAGGAATAGCTTTCGCTGCCCATGGCGGCGCCTGCGCTAGTTTGAGAACGCGCGCCACGCAAATCGTTCACTGAAGTACGAAAGTGACGAGCCGCTCGCGGCGGCGGCGCTCGCGATAGTTCGACAGTGCGCGCCGCTCGAAGCAGCATCCATGACAGCGTAGTGATGGCCCACGCAACCCATGGAGGCAGCCGCGGCAGCTGAGTGTCCGCGTGCTACGCCAAGCGGCCTGCATTAAAGGACTGAAAGTGACTAGCCACTCGCGGCGGAGGCCCTCGCGATAGTTCAGTAGCGCATCCCGCTCGACGCGGCGTCCATGATAGCATAGTAAGAGCACACGCCGTCCATGGCGGCGCCTGCGTCGGCCCAAGAGCACACGCTGCGCCACGCTGCGTCCACTGAAGTAAATCGGTGCTGGTCCGCTCGTGATAGTTTGGTAACGCACGCCGCCCGAAGGAACGTGCAATGAAGCACAGCCATAGCCCACAGTGGTGCCTGCAATAGCCCGATAGCGCGTGCAGATCATGGCGGTGTCCGCTGTAGTACAGCAGTAGCCCGTACCGCGCATGGCGGCGTCCGTAATGGCTTGATGTTCTGCCCCAGCGCCGAGGTGGTGTTCGCGATAGTTCAACATCGGGCGCTGCTGACAGCGGCGCCAGTGAGGGCTCGACGATGTGCCCGCCGCTCGAGGCGGTGCGGCGGCGCTTAAGGCGTCGCCCTTGGCCTGGTACGAAAACGCGTGCGCCGCCCGCGGCTGCATCCATGGTATCCCGGTATGAGCGCATACCGCTCACGGTGGTAACCGCGATGGCTGCCCACAGCGGCTTACACCGTAGCACAAATGTAGTTCGCGCCGCCCCAAGGCGGCGCCCGCAGGAGCACGTGAGTGGTGGAAGTCGCCTAGGCAGTGCTAACATCCTTTCTATGTGGTTCGCGCCCCGCACGGCGGCGCGCACGGTAGCCCAGCAGTGACGGCGTTCGGGATGACAGAACCGCCGATCGACGGTATGTGACGGCTGCTGCCATCAGAAACCACACGCTCGATGCGAGGGCGCGCGTCGGTCGCGGCGAGCCGGCGCAGCGGCTGCGGTAAAACATGGTCTGACTGGGCGACGAAAATCGAACGCTGCCTGCGTCGTTCGCGGCGATGGTGCGAGAATGGTGAGCCTTGGTTGATCAGCTGCGCCTAACGCGGAGGCGCTTGCTCGGGATTCCGACCGGCCGTGCGTAGCCCATGGCTGTGTACGCAGTTCTTCGCGATGGTACTGAGCACGCTTGGGGTCGACGAAGCTGCAGACCGCGGCTGCCGCTCAGAAAGGCTGGCGCTGAGAGACACCGAGCCCCTTGGCGTGCTGGTGGATTGACTGGGGTGGACGGTGGGCGCGCATGAGATGCGCGATGACTTAGCCGCATGGTGTGACGGCCGCGCGTGCCTCGCGCGTGCCCCTTGAGTGCTTGAGACCGTCGCCGCGATGTGCGCGACGGCAGCGGCGAGGCAGAAATGCCACGCCGAAGATCAGAAAAAGACAAGGAGTGTGAAGTGGCGGTGTGGTTACACCGTCCCCACGATGTTCGTTGTGTGTCTCGTGAAGGGTGTGAAGACTTCTCGAAAGAAACCGGTGCCGCACTAACGTGCTTACCGCCATTCTTCCGGTGCCAGTCGTTACCCTTCACAAGACTAGCAACTCGCGCCGCCGACACGGCGCGCTTTAGCATACTGACACTGAATAGCTCGCTCTACACACGGTAGGCTCTATGGGATGAGAGATCAGGCGAGGCTACATACAAGATAGCTCTCGCTCGCCTGCCTCCATCGAGAAACCAACAAAGGCGTCTCGCTTCCCATAGAGTAGACAGAGACGCATAGGCGCATCCTCCCTTGTGGGCACATGATAGCTGGCCCGGCGCTCAGCGCGGCTCAGCATTAGAACAGCACGTGGCTGGGTTCTCGGCCGGGCTCAGCAAGCAGCAGGCCCGGCCCTCAGCATGGTTGAGCATAGCAGCTGTCCCGGCCCTCAGCGCGGCTCAGCATGATTAGCTGGCTTGGCTCTGATCGTGGCCCAGCAAAGCAGCTCGTGTCTCGGTTCTCGGCACGGCTCAGCGTACCAGCTGGCTCGGCTCTCAGCGTGGCTCAGCATCGCCGCCGGCTCGGCTTTCAGCACGGCGCAGCGTAGCAGCTGGCTCGGCTCCCGGCGCGGGTAAGCAGAGCGGCTGGCTCGGCACTCAGCCCGGCTCAGCAGAACATCTGGCTCGGCTTCCAGCACAGCTCAGCATTCGCTTCCTTCGTTGTTCTTGGGTCTGCTTCCCCACACGGTCCTTGGATCCGCCGAATTTGCGGTCCTCAGGTCCGCTCCCTTTGCGGTTCTCGGGTCCGCGCCCTCAATCGCAGACAGGTGTCATGAGATGCGCGATGACTTAGCCGCATGGTGTGACGGCCGCGCGTGCCTCGCGCGTGCCCCTTGAGTGCTTGAGACCGTCGCCGCGATGTGCGCGACGGCAGCGGCGAGGCAGAAATGCCACGCCGAAGATCAGAAAAAGACAAGGAGTGTGAAGTGGCGGTGTGGTTACACCGTCCCCACGATGATCGTTGTGTGTCTCGTGAAGGGTGTGAAGACTTCTCGAAAGAAACCGGTGCCGCACTAACGTGCTTACCGCCAATAGCCGCTCCACTGGGTTGCCGACCGCTCCGCGCCGGTTTCAAGTTCGGTGGTTTCGAGGCACGCACGCGCTACGACCTTATAAATATCAAACTGACAAAGTACAAAAGAAAAGGTGATCCTGCAACAATGGGGAGTCACTTGAAGCTGGCGTGCAGATGTGTTGGCAGCTGGATGCCTCCACCGTGCTTGTCATGCACGAGGCCTTGTGTGTATCCCATACCGAGAGCTTGCACGTCCGGGTCGTCCATCCCATTCTCGTAGCCAAGCTCCTCGAGCCGCCTTACCATCATGTTGTGCAGCTTGCCCACGTAGCGGTTGTCTCCAGCCATGCTGAGGTCGGCGAGCTTCTCCTGCACCTGTGCAAGCCACTCGTCCCCACGGCTGATAGGCTGCTTGTCCGGGCGAAGCATCGTTGGATAGGAGGGCATCTCAGCCTCACCTGTCGGCTCCCGTGGCCGAATGTGCGACAGGAGAGTGGCGTCCCAGCAAACAAAGTATAGGTCGCCGTCCAGGTCGCCGTCAGCGATGGTGAGCGGCAAGGGCGGGCCGTTCCCTGCTCCAGAAAACAGCACAGCTCCAAAGGGCAGAGCCAGGAGCCATTCCCACAGGCGGGGCGCCATGCCAGCCGGTCGTGTGCAGACAGTTGGCAGCACACGCCCGTGTGAGGGGACGACGCACGGGCTGCGTGTGATGAAGACCTGGTGCAAGCCAGCAGCGACCAAGGTGGGCACAAGCCCACTCACAAATATGTGGCCTGCCTCAGAGGGTGGGGGTGAGCATGGCGCTGTCAGCACAGGTGCATGCAAATGCACATGCGCACGATGCCCACCGACAGTTCACATGCGAGGAGATGGGTTCCGAAGGGTGGCGTCGTGCATCACGATCCAACGTACCGGCAGGCAGCGCGGCAGCGGCGTCGGAGGCGATGCTGGTGGCTGGGAGGGCGGCAGCGTCCTTGTCCACCCGTGCACGCGGAGCACTGGCATCTGCCACTCCCACGACCCAAGCGTGCGTGGCCTGCTCGACCGACTTCTTCTCGTACTCCTTCATCACAGCCTCGGGCAAACCCAGAGCGTACAGTAGGCGCTGGACCATCCCCGGCTTGCTCCGGTCCTTCTTGTCGCGCATGTCGAGCTGCTTCTCGAGGTCCTTGCGGGCGGAGGGGCTCAACTCCTCGCCTGCAAGCACCTGCCGAAAGAGTGGGATAAAAGTGGGATTGAGTGTGGTCGTGGAGGGTGGGATTGATGCGTCATTCATGAGCGCTTGAATGCAGCTGAGGGTGAGTCAGATTCGAGTCAGATTCGAGTCAGATTCGAGTCAGATTCGACTTCTCGTAGCGCATTCGAGGGTCGATCCTTGGCAACCAACCTTGGCGATGAGTGCGTTTCCGGCGGAAGGGAAGACGTTTTTGACGACGAGACAAACCCAATCGGCGTCATTCGAGTTGCTCGGTCCCACTTTGATCATGGATTTTGGTAGTTGTATTTTGGTGATGCCCGGCTTGCGCATGAGGTTGCCCTTGGCAACACCGATCCGGGGACCGATGACACGCACCTGAGTCGCCAACGCATTCAGTGCTGCTTCAATGGCCGAAGGCTGCTGCTCTTGACCCGCCTGCTTGCGCATGGCATCGATCTCATCCGCAATCTGCTTGAGGCCCCGTACGCCAGCCTTGGTGTTCATGTTCACCTGAGGGTGGCCAAGGCCGTCGGGAGGTGTTTGTGTGAGGGCCTCGTTTGATGGGTGCGGCGTTGGGGCAGTGTGCGGTGGTCTATGGATGTGCCAGCAGTGGCTATGGATGTGCCAGCAGTGGCTATGGTCACAGAGTGTGCTCATGTCGCGCTTGCTTCCTCGTCCCTCACTTTGCCCCTGAGCCCCTCCTCCTTGATGATCTCCCGCAGCGCCGTCAAGCCCCCATTCGCCTTGCCCATTTTCTCGACAATCTCCAGCAGCATGCTGTCCGGGATGAAGCCGCAGCCGTCGAGCATCTCTGCGCCGTTGTCAGAGCAAGGCTCGCTGATGACCTCGAACTGATCTGCCTTCATGTCGAAGATCTCTCCGGGCGAGCGAAGCAAGAGGAGCCGGGCAATCGTCTTCCGAACGGTCGAGTCCTGCAGTACTCGTATGGGGAGAGTGTCAGACGAGAACGTGCCGCCCGCGCACAAGAAAACATTGGTCGGGTGGCTGGAGTGAGGGTGGCTGGAAAAGGGCTGCGCACTTGCGCCTCAAAGGCTGCAATATCCTCAAGCTCCTTGCGGAGGTCAATCGTCTGCAAGCCCTCTCCGGCGACCGCGACGTAGTGCATCGAGTAGACCTCCCCCGCGCCCCACCGGCCACCGCCGTTCTCGTCCTTCTCAACCTCAGCACACAAGAGCTCCCACGTACGCCCCATGGCACTGAGGGTGCGCTCTAGGAGCTTGGTGCCAGGCTCGACGGGGAGCTTGTACTGGAAGAGCTTGATGCGCTCGCCGAATCTCTGCATGAGGAAGTTGGATGCCTTGGACGCAGCGAGCTTTGGGCGAAGCGTGACGCGCTCGATCACCATGCCACCGGCGCCTTCTATGACAGGCGCATCTTCGCTACCTGAGATGGAGTAGGAGGCTGGAGCTCGGGGCGGCGTAGCCTTGGATGGTGGCCTGCGCCGCGGTTCTGGCATAGCGGACGGATTGGCCGACGCATTGATGACCGACGCATTCGTCAAGCTCAGGCTTTCAAGGGTCGCCACAATATCATCCAGCAGCTCGACACTCGCAGCCGGCACTCTCGTCGGCTTCTCCATCGAGCCGGGAATCTCTGGCGATGAGATGTAGTACTGCTTTGGTGTGAGCGATACGACTGTGCCATGCTTGCCGGCGTACTTGCTGCTAGATGTGAAGCGCACCGGAGAGCCCGGCTGCAGCATCGGCGCACCTCAAGGTCAGACGCGCAACGTGTTGTGTTCGAGGCGACAGACACGAGACTGCCGTTCGAGGCGACGGCGAGGAGCTGATGACACAGGAATGAAGAAGCTGCATCAAAACCCCACTTTGAACTGCGAGTGTCCGGGCGAAGGCCGAGTTTCGTCAAAAAATGGGAACACACTTTTTCATTGCCATTCTCGCGAGCTTGCAGGGCGCCGTGCTCATGGCCGTGCTACAGGGCTGCCGCCGCCTCGTGCGTGATTTCTGCTGCCTCAAGCTGCCTACGGAGCGCGGCGACCTCCTCGGTCTCCAACAGCTCCTCCTCATCGAGCGTTGCCGCCACCGCCGCGCTTGCAGCCGCTCCACCCTCGTTGCCGCCGCCCACGGCGGGAGGAGCGGCGGCCCTCATCCGGTTGCGCACGTCACGCAGCTTGGCGTCATGCCAAGAGTGGAAGGAGAATTGGGACGAGCGCACCGCTGCCGCCAGCCGGATCGCGGCAGCGGCACCTTCGAGGTCGCCCGAGGCCACCCGCAGCGTCGCGAGCTCGAGGCTCGCAAAGGCCTCGACCCACCTGTCGGGCAGCTCCGTGGACGATGGCTCGCCGCAAGAGCCCGCGCGGCTCGCGGATTGCAGCAGGGACTCCGCGGACGACACGTTGAAGAGCGCACCCAAGGCGCACGCGTCGCCGATGAAGGCGAGTGACAATGGCGGCGGCGGCGGCGGCGGCGGCGGCGGAGGAGGCGGAGGCGGCGGCGGAGGCGGTGGAGGCGGTGGCTCTGGAGTAGGCGCGTCACTTACGGCCAGACTCACGTCGCCGTCAGCGCTCATGCTGCCCGCTGAACATGCCAGGACGACGCCCTCGCCCTCGCCAGTTGCGCCCAGGACGACGCCCTCGCCCTCGCCAGCTGCGCCCAGGACGACGCCCTCGCCCTCGCCAGCTGCGCCCAGAACGACGCCCTCGCCTTCGCCAGGTGTGCCCAGGACGACGCCCTCGCCCTCGCCAGCTGCGCCCAGGACGACGCCCTCGCCCTCGCCAGCTGCGCCCAGGACGACGCTCCCATCCTGCGCTAGCGCACGAGCGGCTGCAACGGCTATCACGGCTTGAAGCAACTGTGCCGTCCGACGCACCTCGTCACTGCTCGAGGCGAGTGCCGGGCCGAGGACGGCGGCCGCGTGCGCTGCAAAGCGGCGCAGGTGCACCGGAGCACTCTGGCTGCCTCGAAAGTACTCCGTTTGGTAGTGTACCTCAAGCGCACAGAGAGGCAGCGCGCTGTCGTCGCGTGCGAGCCAGAGCTGACAGCGCTGCCAGAGCTGTGCGTCGAGCTTGCCGCCGCTCTCCGCCGCGCGCGCGCCCACGGCACGGAAGCATGCGCGTGCGCCGTCGCAGTCTCCCTCCACAGCCAGCGCCGCACCCAAGTGCCAGACGCTCATCGCTTTGGCCGTGTAGTCGCTCTCGAGGGCGGTGAGCGGGCGCAGCGAAGCTATGGCGTGGGCGTACTCGAGGGCAGCGAACTGGATCTGCGCCACGTTGAACCCCACGCGATGGAGCGGCACGCCGAGATCGAGCGCCCGTGCGGCGAGAGCCACTTGGCGGACGCGCGCCGCCGCCTCGTCCAGCCGTCCGATGCGTCGCAACACCGTACTCGCCAGCCAGCCGGAGACGAGGGTCTCGGAGCCCACGGCTGCGTCCAATGCGACGAGCAAGGCATCGATGGTTCCAAGCGGCTGCTCGGTGGGCGAGCTGTTGGCCCTCCCTTGCTGGGCAGTCCCTTGCTCGGTGGACCCGTCCTTGGCAAGAGAGCTGCCTTTGAACAGCAACAGCGTCGCGAGGGCGGCCCAGCAAGCGCCATGTTCGTACGCGCCGCCCGTGCATGTGGCTGCATGCTCGAGCAGCTGAACGCTCAGCGCCTCGGAGGGCCCCTCGGCGCCGAATGGGCTGCGCCAGCTGCCGGTGAGTGTGAGCATGCTCGCCACCGGCTTGGGCAGGAGCGCGAGGAGCAGTGCAAACACGCCGAGGCCCCACGAGCGCACCGCCGCGATGGTCCCGGTGCTGGGCTCCTCGGGCAGCGCGGAAAATGCGGCGAGTGCGCGCCGCATCGTGAGGAGCGCGACGATGAACTTCTGCATCATCCCGTGCGCCATCGCCTGCATGAGGAGCGCGAAGGCCTCGATGGCTGCCGCCTCTTGCTGCGCCGGCGTCTGCTCGACCGAGACCACAAACGAGGCGGCCCAACCACCCCAAGTATCGGACGTCTGCGCTGCGGCGCTCTTCGCGATGCAGGCCTCGAGCGAAGAGACAGCTCGTGCGGCCACCGCATTGTCACCGGAGAGGGCGGCAAGCACAAATGCACACTGAGAGCGCAGCAGCAGCGCCCGCAAGGACGTCTCTGGCGCGTTGTCGAGGATGGCCTCCGCGAGACGCACGTCGCACTGCAAGATCTGAACAAACACGCGCCGTGCGGCCGCGTCGGAGAGCGTGTCCATCGCCCCCTCCGTCGAGCCCCTCCCGCGACGATGTGGACGGACGCGCGCTCTCGCGGAAGGGCGGACCTCGCCGCGGGAGCTCGTGCGGCTGCCCTGCTGTGAAACACACGACGCGCGCACACTCTCCGCCCCCCCTAGCACAAGGGAGCTCGTGCTGCTGCTGTTCAACACTACGCGCATCTCCGGACCCCCAAGAAGCACGGGACCAAGTTGTTCAACCAACGCATTCGCATATCGCAAAACCAAAAGAAAATAAGAACAGAACACGCAAACAGTCAAAGGTTTTTGTCACGGATCCGCGCCCAACAACGCCCCAAGGGTGATCCCACAGCCCCCGGTCGCGTCCCGCAGCTCGCAGTACTCGGCGATCGCCGCGCCGCGCGCACCTCCACCGCCAGCGTCATAAGACGCGTCGCGGTGTCGGATGGCCGTGAAGAGCCGATTCTTGGGCGTGTGCTCAGCGCTCACAAACTCGGCTACGTCCACGCGGTAGCCTTGCCCACGAAGCAGCGCGAGCCGAAGCGCGTCCGTGATGTGCGAGGCGACCTCACGCCGCAAGTTAGGCTGCCGATGTACCAGACCAAACGAGCTAGCGCCTGCTGCCGCCGCCGCCGTCACAGAACCACCGCCGCGCGCCACGCGCGCCTCGCTTCTCCGCTCGTCTGTGGACCTCCTTCCAAGCCTGGGCCCTCCCTCCTCGTCTCTGAGGGCAAGGTCCTTCCACGCGGCGGCGAGCTCTGCCTGGCAGCACGGCGCGACGAGCAGCGCGTGGGCGCGGCTGCGCACGCCAAAGTGCAATGCCTCGTCAGTCGCCGTGTCGCACGCGTGCAGCGCGAACACGCCGTGCGGTGGCTGGCTGCCGTGGCCTGGGAAGGCTTGAGGGTACAGCTGCTGCCATGTCCCCAGGCTCGCCACCCGCGAAGTCGCATACCGCAAAGTCTCGGCGCCAAAGCCGAGCAGAGCCGCGCGCTGCTCAGCTTTGGCCACGCGCGCCGCATCCGTGTCCACCGCGATGATGTGCGCGGGCCGCTCCCAGCGGTGTCGTGCAGCAAAGGCGAGCAGGAGCGCGATGTGCGATGACGAGCCCGAGCACAAATCGACGAAGCGCAGTGGCTGCTGCGAGCGTGTGTCATGCAGCGGATCAGCGACCGCATGTTCAATGGCCGAGTACATCGAGGTGAGCTGTTTGTACTTCTTGAGCTTGTCAGCGCCAAGGCTGCCGTCGGGGTTCAAGATGCCGAGCACGCGCAGCAATGGTGCGACACCAGGTTTATCCGGCGACAGTGGATCGTCGCGCCCATTGGTGAGCCAGCCGACCCGATCGGATGTCCAATATGAAGCCGCAAGGCGGTCATACGAGGTGCTAAAGCTACGTCGGAAGCATGGACGGAAGAGGGCATACCGCATGTGGTGAGACTTCGTGCAGAGACTTCGGCTGTTCCTGTGAACGTTAACTCGACAGAGTGACGCGACAACCGCTACGGCACTGTTACTGCCCGCTCAGAATACACACACCTTACACGACCCCATATGCCCGCTCAGAATACACACACCTTACATGACCCCATACGAGACACGGAGCATGCGCGCGCTCGCGGCTTTGAGTAAAAAGTACCGGGTACAGCTACTACATGAGCAAGGGTAGCAGCCAAGGTAGCAGCGCGGAGCACCAGGTTCACACGAGTCAAGGGGTGTCGTAAAAACTTGAGCGACGCCTACAGCCTACTGTAGGATAAACGCCACATGTAGCTACATGTATGATGTAACAGGTGTACGCTGTACCCTTTTTTTAGAGGGGTTTATCACCATGCAAATTGCAATGCACTGGCACCGAACAGCATCCACAACTGAATCGTGCCGTCCTCACCCCATCATGAAGCTCGATAAAGTAACGCCGATCGCTAACACGATGGCCAAGGCTTTCGACGGCGGCACCAGAACAGAATGAAACAGGACCGAACATTCAGCCTCACCATTTATCATGTCCAAGCGGTCCGAACACGGTATCCCGCCGGCTCGTGCTGCAGAGCGCTCCCCTTGCTCCCCTCTGTGTGGGCCGTCGCTCCCATTTCTAAGCTCCCCCGCTCCCAGCTCATTCCTCCAGGAGTGTGGGCAGCGTCCCCACCGATGTCGAGGGCCTCGTCGCCTCTGCCTGTTTGCTGTGCCCCAGTGACAGGCAGCATCTGGCAGATGCTGATGACTTGGGTCACATTCGTCACATTCGTCACGTTCGTCACATTCGCCGCATTCGTGAAACTCATGAGCTCTGTGTTGGCGGGTCCGTCGCCTCTGTCATTCCTCGCCGCATTGATCACGGAGTGGGGCTCACAGGGCGCCATTGTGGAATGGACACGGGACTTGTACCCGCGGCGCACCCAGCAAAAGTAGAACGCGATGGCGAGGGCACAGACGCCGGCCACAACAGCGACGACCATGATGATGACTGTCTGCAAGCTGATGGCCGTCTGGATGCTGCTGAGATCGGAGAGCAGGTCATCGAGGGCGGAGCCCGATGGCGAAGAGGGCGGCAAAGGCGGCGGTGGCGCAACAACGACCATTGGCACGGCAACGTTATTTGCGACCGTGATGGCGGGCGCCTGCGTCACATTCACGGCGAGGGCCGCCGAGAGCGCCTCTGGAGACTGCGACGTGAGGGCAGTCGCGGCCTCCAGCACCGTGGCCGCGAGGTTGGCAGTCGGAAATAAGTTTGGTGCTGTGCCCGCGGGAGGGTTGGGCACTGTGATCAGCGCCTGTACATTCACCGACGCGGATGAGAAGAGGAGCCGGAGCTGGCACGGATCGTAGCATTCGAGGCGTGAGCGGAAATTGGCGTCCAGGTTGGCGCGCGCGCTCGAGCCCTGACCAAAGTCGTTGACGTCGCCTGCGACCTGCAAGTTGATCGTGATCACGGTGGCCTGCACCTGGACGACTGCCTGGCCCGCCGAGACGGGCGCAAAGGGTGGCACCGCCGGTGAGGGTGGCAGTTTCGGAGGCGCAGGCGGCGGATTCTTGGGCGGCGGCAAGCTCATCGGCATCGACGCAGGTGGTCCCGGCGGCGAGATTACGGCCACGGCAACAGGTGGAGGGGGCGGGGGCGGGGGCAA
>Ga0210242_102156_pt1 | contig 11697 bp, 8 predicted proteins | sample ChrtobMeP5a_16mM_FD_155445 | JGI IMG/M metagenome (GOLD analysis project Ga0210242, IMG submission 155445) | Chrysochromulina tobin associated microbial communities from unialgal haptophyte culture, Seattle, Washington, United States - P5a_16mM | ecosystem: Host-associated > Algae > Haptophytes >... | reverse complement strand
GTCGACAACGGCGGGTGCACTTTTCCGGTGCGTGGCTGCCAAAACCCGACGGCGACGAACTATGTGGCCGGCGTCACGGCAGGGTTTGCCACCACGTGTGTTTACATCGTCTCGGGCTGCACGTTTGCGGGGGCATCCAACTACAACCCGAGCGCCACCGTCGACAACGGCAGCTGCATTGTGGCGTCGCCGCCGCCGAAGCCGCCGCCGACGTCGCCTCCAGCACCGCCGCCGCCTCCGTCGCCGTCGCCCCCCCTGACGCCTCCGCCGCAGTTTCCGCCGTCGGAGTCGGAAACGCCTTCACCATCGCCACCTCTCGAGACGAGCGGGTCGATGGGTATCATCATCGGCGCCATCGCCGGCTTGGTCATCGGTCTTGTACTCGCCCTGGTCTTCGTGCGCCGTCGTTGCCATCTTGCTTGTCGTCGCAATGATAAGCGTCGCAAGAACGTAACCCTGCAACTGAAGGGCAGCCAACCGGACGAAAAGGTGGCCGCAGCTTCGACAGTGCATGTGACAGCTGAGTGGGCCGTTGAGATGGCATCTTCGACAGTAACAGCTGAATGGGCCGTTGAAATGGCGACCCCGGAGCCCAAACTCGCGGTCGCAACTGAAGGTGGTGCCGATTCCAAGCTTGAGCATGCTTCTGGTGGAGACACCAGCGCGAGCATGACCAGCACGGGTGGCCATGTTTCCCGCCTCGAGACCGAGCACATATAGGCTGCCGCCGACAAGACAAGCAGACAAGGAGGCGGGTGGCTGCTCTATCGCCCTCACCGCCGAGACCTGACCGCTGACCGCTGTGGCTAGGCGGTCTGGAGAGAGTACTTGTGCAGTGAGTATGGGCCGCTGTGGCTAGTGGTGGTCCGTTGTGAGAGAGTATCGGTGGAGTGAGCGCAGACCGCTGTGGCTAGGCGGTCTGGAGAGAGTACTTGTGCAATGAGTATGGGCCGCTGTGGCTAGTGGTTGAGAGAGAGAGGGTGGGTTTTGCGGACGCAACCTCTCTTCACCTGGAGACCAACGAGGGACGTTCCAGTGCTCTGGAAGCGGCCTTGCTCTCCGGCCTCGCGATTTTCCAGCGGTTCTTCGCCAACCCCGGGATCTTGGCGACCAAGCACGCTGTCTTCGCCTCGCTCACGCTGTGCCTGTGTGAATTACCGGCTTACTTGGGTAGGGCCCAGGCCGTGGAACCGGGCACCGACGAGATCCCGGAGCTCCGTGAGAATTGGTTGTTCGATGCCGCTCAATGCGATCTGCTCTTCCAGGGTCGCATCTCGAAGATCGCCTGGTTCGGCCCGCTCGGCTCGCTGGGGCTGATGAACCTCGAGGCTGCCGAGCCCTTCGCCGAATGCCCGGCTGACCAGTTATACGTCGTAGAGGCGGTGCTCGAGCAGATCATCCCATTCGTGAAAGCCACGATGATCGCGGCGGGTTGGGCGGCAGAGTCGAAGGGTGGCTTCACCTTGGTTGCCCTCTTCGAAAAGCAGCTAGCGCACGTCAAATGGATTCGCAAGCAGGGCGAGCTCGAGATTGGCGCTCTCCTGCCGCACGCGCAGCAAAACTTCGTCGAGGCGCTGCTGGCGTGCGATGCGACGCATGCGCGCATGCTGGCACACCCCGAACCCGCCGAGGCCAAGCTCGGCTGGCACCTGGCTTTTGACGGGCCCTACGACAGGGCGATCAAGGAAAAGAAGACCGGCGTGACGCCCTTCATCAATATACGGCGCGCCTTCCCGGGCCTCTTGCCCCCGTCCGCGCCTCGCTCGGTCGCCGGCGTGGTCCTCCCCGAGCCCGTCGTTGCCGCCAAGGTCAAGGTCGGCAAGGGTAAAGGTAAGGGCGGTGGAGGAGGAGGCGGAGGCGGAAAAGGTGGCAAGGGCGAAGGGAAGGGCGAAGACGATGATGATGACAAGGTCGCCTTGAAGCCGGGCTCCCTGAAAGGGGTTGTCTCGTGGCCGGACCCGACCCACATGCGGTTGGGCCATACGCTCTACGACACTGCCGCGATCGCAAGCCACTACTCCCTCGACGCGGACCATTGCTTCCCCGTTCTCTTGTCGATGAAACAGGGTAACGACAAGCATGCTCTGTGTGCGCACTGGGGAAAGCCCGGGCACACGTCGGGGACGTCGGAGAAGCACGCGCGCCCCAAGAACTTCGACCTCCGGTACGTCGATAAGCATCTGGCGACGCGTATGGATAAGACCGAGCAGGATGACACGAAGGGGGGCAAGAAGCGGAAGAAGCCTGGGTGAGATGGCGCCAGCTGCGTCGGCGACGGACGTCTGGATCTCGGCCGAGGATCTGGATGTCTGTCGCAGGTGCAGCTGGTCGACGACGGCGCGGTTTTATCTCTCTGGTGTACCTTCATGGTATGGCTCGGCGTCTGGATCCGGATGAAGGCTCATGAAGGGGCCACGACACGTCGAGCTCTCCCTCCTTTGGAAGGCTCAATCTGCTATAACGAGCCGTCGGCTAGGCTGGCCGACGGCGCTGCGATCCGCGTGGATCGTGCACTGACTGTGACCTTGACATCGATGACATCGATGACTGTGATGCGACGGGCGCCGCCGGCTGCGATCCGCGTGGATCCAGCTGGCGGTGGCACCCGGGTGACGTCGATGACTGTGCAGCTGCGAGGGGCGCCGCCGGCTGCGATCCGCGTGGAGGCAGCTGGCGGCGACACCCGGGCTGCGATCCGCGTGGATCGCGCACTCGCAGCGCAGTCGCCGGTTCCCCTTCGGTCTGTGAGCGCTGCGCTCGCCGGCTCGAGCTCGCTGCTCGCCGGCTCACCATCTCGGCCCCGTGACTCGCGCATGACGCGCACCCGCGGAGGTGGTGAACCCGAAGAGGATGGTGTGTCCAGGCCTGCCCTGCACTCGAGCGTCCGCGTGGACCGGCGACTTCTGTCGTCGCCTGCGCTCTCGGCGACGCGTGCCCGAGAAGCGCAGGGCTCGGCGAGCGTCCTGCCTCTGTCGCCTTCTCATACTCTGTCGCGCCATGGATACATGGGCACGGAAGAGGGGCGTAGCGAGGCAGCGTCTCGGCCTCTTTCCACTCACGACGTTACCACTGATTCTGCCCCTGCTGACACAGCGTTCGCGCGCTCCTGGTGCCGTTCTACCGAGGCGAGGGCGTGCTTCGACAGTTTCGCTTGGCCTCTGCGCTCACGCGCGGAAGTGTGCCGCCTGCTTGCCTCGCGCGTGCTGACACCCACGTGGCTGCTCCTGGGAGAGTTCAGTGGCGCCTTCTCTCGCGTCTGCGAGACGCAGCGGGGTGTGGTCGTCCTCTCGGTCGACTTGCGCGAGCCCGAGCGAGAAGGGCTCCACTTCTGCGGCTCTTTCCACGAGATTTTCGACCTCGCTGCGTGGGACTTCGTGGCGGCATGGCCAAGCTGCACCCACACGGCCTACAGCAACGGTGACCTGCGCGTGGCCAAGGCGCTCGACGGGCGGGCGTTCTGGGGGCACGTGGGCGTGCTCTATGTGCTCCTCGCCGGCGAGGCGAAGGGACGCCTGGTCGAGCAGCCCGACTCAGATTTCCACCGCCTTTTCGCGACGCCGCGGGTACGCGTGCGGACCGAGCATTATGGGGATGCCCATGCCAAAACCATAAACCTCTATCTCGTCGGCGTCAGCCTGCCCGGACTCGCTGCTGAACATCGCACGGTGCCGCTCGCCGATCACGTGCGCCGCCCGGCTCACTGGGAATTTGCCGACGCCGAGGCGCGCGACCGCTTTCGCAGCTCTTGGGAGCATTTCCCTCTGTTCATGAACGCCCTCGTGTTCTGCCTCTCGCTGTGCGAGGCGCCGCCTCCACCGACGCCGTTCGAGGAGGGCTTGGAGGCTCTGGCGTGTGCCTGGCACGATGCGGGCTGGCCGGTGCCGGCGGGCTACGACGCCTGCAGAGATGGCCTCCCCACCGACGCGGCCGCCCGAGAGTATCAAGCCGTGCGTGGACCGGGTGACAATCGTCGTCCCCCCAGAGTGATCCCGTTCGCCAGGAGGAGCGACCTAGCTTCGGACGGGCACACGCTGATCGCTCTGCCGCCGAGGGCCGAGGCTGGCGTCGCGGATCTGCGCCGACTCGCGTCGGCGCAGGTGGTCACGCTCGCCGAGCTTACGGCGAGCGGGGTGGCTCTCTTCTTTGTGACCTATCTACTGCAGCCCCTCGTGTTCGCGCATGTCAACGGCTTCCAGGTGCTGGGGGCGGAGCTCCCTATCACCAGCGGTCGCGCGACGCCTATGCGCCTGCTAGAGCAGTGGGCCGAGCTGGCGTTTTCGGCAGATGCCACTGCCACCACCTTCATGATTGGCCGCTACAGTCAGGACGGGCCTCGGCTGGGAGTGTGCTTGCTGCCCTTCGCGCCCGCTGCTTCGATGATCGTGCGCAATGTCGCCCAGCGGCGCCGGCGCCTTGGCCTGGGAGCGACCTTTCTTTGGTGCACCCTCGCCAGTTTGGCCGGGACTCTACTGGCTGACCCAGTGGCGCGTGCCTTTGCCAGTGTCGAGGCAGCGGCTGGGCCGGTCACGCACATGCCTGATCTGATGCATGAGGGCGAGCTGCTCCACCCAGTCTTCCGAGTGGGCGCCACCCCGAGCGCGAGCATGGTCGGGATGCGCCCGATCTCGTACGACCCGGGGTCAGTGGGTCACGCGCTCCGCCGAGATGCCGCCCACCAGCTGCTACTTCGCCGCGAGCTCGAGGTCGGCGCGGGAGCCGACGACCCGCTGCTCAAAGGGTGGGCCGAGCGCATTCGGCCGCCGCCGCAGGAGCTGCTTGACTTGGTGCGAGTGCAACTGCCAGACATGCTCGCGCCTGATCTGCTTAGCCTGCCGTACACCCCGATCTACGTGCCGCCCGAGACGCCGTACTTACCGCGCATGCCCGCCCAGCTGCCAGCGGTGACGCCCTTCTGTGTACGCTCTGCGATGGAGCTGCTTGAAGACGCGGCGCGCCACAGTGTCCACTCGTGGCTCTCGCGCGCGCTCGATCAGCTCCGCTGCATCGAGGAACACCCGCGAGAGCACACTGGCTGCGAGCTCCTGCGACCGCCGCCGCTTGTGCTTGGTCAGGAAGCCATGCTACCGTGGGCACGAGGGCGAGTGTGGGACCTCACGTTCGAGCGAGCCAGCTGCGCCGTGCCGCTAGACATGACGCTGCCGCTGGATTCGAACTTCGACCTGTCCCGCCTGCGCGAGCGGCTTCACGGCTACCCCGACCAGAATCTGATCTCGAACCTTTTGGAGGGTATCCGCTTCGAGGCCGACGTCGAGCTCCAGACGGTATTGGTGCCCCACCTCATCTCGTTGCCCATGGGCTTCGCTTCGGTACGGAATGAACTGTACCGTCTCCAGACGCTGGGATGGTACAGGTTCTTCGACGGGCTGCCGTTCTGGCCGATCTACATCAACGGCCAGGGAGCGACGTCGCGCAAGATGGAGGACCGCTACCGGCGGACCACGGAGTGCGGAGGGCCGCGGCGCCCGACATTTGACGGCAGCGGGCTGCGCGCGCTCTCGCTCAACGAGGCCTCGAGGGTCCGGCACATGCCGATCTGGTACCAGCTTCGATTCGACCCGCCGTGGCAGAAATACCTTCAAGAACGGGCGCTCGACGTACCTCTCGAGTGGGGTATGCCTTCGCAACGTCCGCCGGAGCTCAAGCCGACGCTCAAAGGGGTCATGCGAGACCTCTCTATCCTGCTGGCGGCGGCGCGCCACCTCGACGAGCCCCTTTACGTCTTCGGCGACGACGCCAAGGACTATTTTAACCAGCTCGCGATAGCTTCGGAGGACTGGTGGAAACTGGGCGTCGTCTTCCTTCACGCAGAGGAAGTCGGAGCGCCGCGCTCGGCGCATGAGCGGCTCTTCTTCGTCTCCGAGCGGCGCCTGGGCTTCGGCGCACGCCCGTCGTCGAACATTGCGCAGCGGTTCAGCGAAGCGCTCCTGCACTTCCTGCGGCAAGACATGGACGCCGCCGAGGCGGGTGTACCTGTCGACGTGCGACCATCCGCCGCGTACTGGCGCGCCGCTCGCGCCTCGATCCACCGACAGGAGCCAGCAGAGCACCTAGCCCAATCTCGCCTCTACATCGCGCACATGTACACCGATGACCCCATCTTTGCAGTCGTCGGGGTGCAGCGAGCGATACGGCTGCTCAAAGCCTGGATGCGCCTGGTCACCGAGCTGCGTATGATCATGGCCATCGAGGAGAAGCGACATTTAGGCACGTGGGTGCCCTGGCTGGGCGTTCTCCTGCTCGCCGGTTTGGGCATGGTGCTCATACCCAAAGCCAAACTACTACGCACCGTGGAGCGGGTCGACGAGCTGCTCACGAACGGCATGCCCTTCCAGGACTATCGCTCGCTCGTCGGCCTGCTTGAGCACCTGCGGTGCATCTACGGTGCTCAGCGATCGGCCATGTACGGCCTCTATGCCCCGCACGGCTCCCTCCGTGTGCGCCTCGAAGGACCAGCCGCGCTTATCCGCCCGAACGGGTTCCAAACCGAGCAGCTCCAGCGGCACCGCAAGCTGCTCATGAGTACGGGAGGCGCGCCGGTGACGGCGGCCCTGCGACGTGGCGACGGTGCGGCGGCTCCGCCCTTTGCGGTCAAATTCGTGGTATCTGCCGACGCGGCCACCGACAGCGCACCGCCAGGCATCGGCGGTTTCTGCCACGGGCTCTATTGGTATGCCCCGATCCAGGAAGAGTGGCTACTGTACCTGCACATCACTGTGCTCGAGCTGCTCGCCACGGGGCTGGGCGCCATCATCCTAGCGCCGTACCTACGGCACGCCCAACGCATCCGCTTGCAAAGTGACGCGCTAGCGACCCCTTTTGTGCTATCTCGCCATGGAGCGCACAGCGCAATGCTCATGCTGGCTCACCACCGGCTGCTGCAGGACGACCGCTATGCCGCCGTAGCGGCGAACGCCGACATCCAGCACCTCGACGGCGACAGTAACGCCTTCAGCGACAGCGTGTCGCGAGGGCTCTGGCAACGCTTTCTTCTGCTCTGCCGCGCCGCGAACATACAGCCAGTGCGAGTGCAAGTGCCGCAGCATGCCCTGGAGCTCCTGCGCGGGGTGGCGGATGAGGCGCGCCTCGCCGGCGTGCAAATACGACGATCGCAGTACGTGCGCCCGAGCCCAGTATTGCCACCGGCGATGCTCATGCTCGGCCGCCGCTCGACAGCCTGCGAAGAAGCCGATGCCGTAGCGAAGATCAGCCCTCGCCTGGCGGCGGCGCTGCGCGCGGCGGTAGTGGCACAGCCCGAGCGCACAACGCACGGTACGCCGGCGGCGCGAGCCATCTCTGCGCGGCTGGCCAGCCGTCTCCGCGGGGAAGTGGCGGCAGAGCCGCCCAAGCAATCGACGCCGAACATGCCATCGATGGCCGCGCCCAAAGCCGCCCAGGTGCGCCCGCGTGCACCGACCGAACGGGTCGTCGCCCCTCGCCCGCTAGCCGCAAGGCAAGGGAAGCTCTCGCTCACCACCATAGGTAAGCTGCGCCTCCTTGCTCTCCCCCGACCGGTCACCGCGGCGCCTTCGCCGGCTCGCGACGCGCTAAGAGCCGCCGCGGGCACGCAAGCGCACAGGCGTGCCGCTCTTTTCGCCAAGGCCGGCTTTGGTGCCAACCACAACGTGGACCAGCTCGCAGAACTTCTCAAGCATGCAAGTGACCTGCCAGACTTCGGAGTCTCGCACGGCACCAGACGGAAAAACGAAGCGGCGTGGGCGCACTGGGAACAGTTTTCAGAACTAGTCGGCTTCGACCCGCTGCTCTCCGCAGAGCAAGCGCGCAACTACCCCAGTGAAGTTGGCACTTTGCTTGCCACCTTCTTGCTCTATATCTATCCCAAGATGAAGGGCAAGCGCGGCCGGCAATGGGCCTCTCCGCGCAGCGCGTTCGCCTATGTCTTGTCGATCATCCGAATCTTCCGAGAGTGGAAGATCATTCTGCCGCCCGCAAAAGTCGTGCAAGGCGAGCTGCACGGTCTGCTACGCGCTTTCGTCGGTGTGTACGGAGCGCACGCCCTGATGCCCCAGAGACGCGAACCCTTCCGCTTCTCCATGGTGCAAGACCTGCTCAGGCACCCGAAGGACCGGCTTGGCGCACGCAGCTACGATCCAGCCAGTACCATCGGGTGGGCCTTTCGAGGCATGCTTGCGCTCGGCTGGCGCACCGGCCATCGATTGGCCGAATTCGTCGCCCACCCGTCGGGCGAAGTGTGCTACGTAACGCGCCACGACGTGACGTACCTGATCGCAGGTGTGCCCGTCGCAGACCCGACGCCGGCGCAGCTCGCCCTGCTGCGTCCCGGCGACACGATCCTCATAGCGCCACCGCGTTCAAAGACGGACCAGTTTGGAGAAATCCACTCCCCCTTCCCATCGGCGATCGCCTACTCCGCCGATACCAACAGCGCCGGCTACATCATCCAGCAAATCGAACTCCTGCGACCTGTGCACGGACGCAGCCGAGAGAGCACGCCGCTGTTTGCCGATGAGTCGGGCCTGCCCTACACGCACAGCGTCATGGACACGCTCCTGCACGCCGCCCTCGTGCGCCTGTACGGCGAGCAGGTAGCCTCATGCTACTCGTGGCATTCGCTTCGCTCTGGCCTCGCCACGGCGCTCAAGGCGGCAGGTTGCGCCGACGACGTCATACAGATGATATGCCGCTGGGCAAACCCGGAGTCGCTCAAGGTTTATGCCCGCCACGGCACATCGCTGCACATAAACTGGGTAGACCGCGCCGAAAAAGCCGTGATCGACGCGATCCTATCCTCCAGTGTGCCAAAGGTGTGCAACAGCGAAGGCAACATCGCCCTGCAGCACCACTTCGGAGGCACCGTCCCAACGCGGGCCAGACACGTTCTCGACAACGCAGACCGGGATGCAGGCGATGCAACCGCCCCACCGCCGGCGCCCCCCGATGCGTCCCCGCTCACCCACACCAACGCCACAGGGCGTCGCGTGCGAGTGCCCGCGGCATGCTGGCCGACCTACCCCTGCACCGAACACGCAGGGCTCGGTTGGACGGCGCACATCATCTCGGTGCACCAACCAACCAGCGCCGCAACCCTACGCTTCGCCGAAGCAACGGATGACCGCGGCCTCCCTTTCGCAGATGTCCAGCTCCACCTAGGAACCCTCGTACCTTTCTAACTCCATATCCACGTCACAGACCAGCCGTCGTCGACGAACGGCAGCCTTCATGAAACGCCTCGAGCGTGGATAACTCGGCTGCCAGCAAAACAATAACCCACCCTCCCACCCTATATGGGATTCTACACCAGTGACCGCACGACGCCGCCCAACCGCCAATACCACCGCCCCTCGGCACACCACACTATGGGACTCAGAGCCAGCCCCTGGCCGGCTCTCGGGGCTGTTTATTCATAACCATCCCTTTAAGTGTGATGCACAGAGAAGACGGTGAGTTCTAGCGCCTCGGCGCTAGATTGGTTGTCTTCCAGGGCAAACAACGCAACTTTGGGCGGAGGCGCGGCGGCTCGACTAGCCGACCGCGCCGGCGGGCGGGTATGCATGCATGCATGATACATATCATAACCCTCAGGTAACAGTCTGTACTATTCCTGTGGGAAAAGCGCAAGTGTGAGGGGACCTCGTCGCTAGGCCTTGTCGCTTTCGTGCCACGCGCCTGTGTGAGATCGCCCCGAGCGGCTCTCTCACCGCGTGTTTGTCGTGCCCCACCCTCCCGGACCCGTACTGTCTAGAATAGGGGACTCAGAGCCAGCCCCTGGCCGGCTCTCGGGGCTGTTTATTCATAACCATCCCTTTAAGTGTGATGCACAGAGAAGACCTCTTCACATGTTCGGGCGCGGAAAGATTCGTCAGGCAAAAGTCTGGAACGAGAGCGACCCTTCCAAAGGTGATGCGCAGCGTTCTTGCGTTCCTCCTCGCGAGCTCGGCGAGTGCGCTGCAGCTATCCTCGCCCAAAGCCCTTCTGCACAAGTACAAGAAAGAGTTCTGAGGCGGGTGAGGGTACAAGAAGTAGGCGACAGCTCTCGAGGAATACGTGGCCGGGCGATTTGGTTTCAGCGTGGCATTCTCATGCCTCAAAGCGCCCACGACGACTGGCTGCTTTGAGGTGTCGGTCGCCCTTCCCGGAGTTTCGTCGTGGCCGCCCCCGCCAGTGGCGGAGAAGAATTATCTGTTGACGGTTGTCCATTGAGTTCACCCTGGCTGCAGGGGCCCCAAAACACGAAAACACAAAACACAGCCCACAGGCGAGCAAGGCCAAAACACAAAAACACAAAACACACGCCCTGCGGGCGAGGCTAAAACACGAAAACACAAAGCACCAAAACACAGGGGGGATCAAGGGCTCATTTGGTTTTCGACCACCTTTTTGGTGTAAAATGGCGACTTCGCGGCCGTCCCGCGCGGCCGAGCGCGTACATGCGGGGGCGCGAGACTTTCAGGGATGCTAAATCAACCCACCGTCCGGGTCCGGTACCGCTTCTCCGAGCTCAACGCGTGCGCGCGCTGGCGCTGAAGAGCTTCATCTTGAGAGCACCAAGCTCTTTTCAGCAGATGGTCGAAAACCAAATGAAGGGTATGTTGGTGCTTCACTGCCGCTCCTGCGCATGCGCCCTGCTAGCCATGAGCATCTTGTAACGTAACTGTAACACCGGACGGCATGCAATTCTTCGTCGGGCGGGCGTTGGCCGTTTTGTAACGAAACTGTAACACTTGTTACTGCGTCTCGATCAGCTTCCGGCAAAGTCTCATCCGTCGCTGTATTGCGTCTTGCCCTCTTGCCTGCGTCGCTGAAGGACCACCCATACTGTAACATTTTGCGACTCTTGTCGATATGCGCCCCACGACCCTTCTCCGTGCGGGGCTGCTGCTTGCAGTGGCCTCTGGACAGCTGCCCCCCCCGCCGGCGTCGCCCCCCCGGCCGCCATCGCTGCCGCCTAATTGCCGCTGCAACAACGAGTGTTTGGGAGCTCCCCAGTACGCCGAGGACGGCACCTGCGACGACGGCGGTGTGGGCAGCACATATTCTGACTGCGAGCTAGGCACGGACTGCGAGGATTGTGACTTCCAAGTACGCTGCTTGGTGCCGCCGAGTCCGCCGCCGCAGCCACCCAAGCTGCCACCAGATCCCCCGCCGAGGTCGCCGTCGCCATGCCCCCCGCCATGCCCCCCACCTCCACGTGCGCTGTCGCCACCGCCACCTCCGCCATCCCCATCGCCGCCTCCGCCGTCTCCGCCTCCGCCGTCGCCATCGCCGCCTCCACCGTCGCCATCGACGCCTGCGCTGTCGACCCCACAACGGCCGCCACCGCCGCCTGCAACAACGCCGCAGCTTCCGGCGCATTGCACGTGCAACGACCTGTGCGTTGGCAATCCCACCTTCGCCTCTGATGGCTTTTGCGACGACGGCGGTCCCGGAGCAAGCTTTGCTGAATGCGATCCCGGCACGGATTGCCAGGACTGCGGGGGGGTCGCCCGTTGCACTCAGCCGTCGCCACCACCCTCGCCGTCGCCGCCGTCGCCGCCGCCAGCGCGACCGCCGCCACCCCTCGGCCCGCGCCACCGGTCACCATCACCACCGCCACCGTCGCCGCCACCGCCGTTGCCTCCGCCCTCGCCACCGCCACCTTCACCACCGCCCTCACCTCCCCCTTCACCACCACCTCCGAGCCCTCCACCCTCGCCACCC
>Ga0210242_102154_pt1 | contig 11716 bp, 8 predicted proteins | sample ChrtobMeP5a_16mM_FD_155445 | JGI IMG/M metagenome (GOLD analysis project Ga0210242, IMG submission 155445) | Chrysochromulina tobin associated microbial communities from unialgal haptophyte culture, Seattle, Washington, United States - P5a_16mM | ecosystem: Host-associated > Algae > Haptophytes >... | reverse complement strand
GCAGCGTGTTGAAGCACCGTCTGCAGCACGGAGAGCACCGGCAGGGTGACCCGCGCCTTCTTGATCTTTTCCGCCTCCGCAGCACCGGCCTCGGCGTCGCCGTCGGTGCGATTCGCTCTTGCCGTGGCCAGCATCGACCACGGGCGTCGCCTCGAAGCCCGAACGGGCCGACCCGAGCGCGTTTGAAGCCGCCAGGGAGCCCGGCAGCGACGCCCAGTCCCGCCCCTTAGAGAAAAAAAGGGCCGCAGCTTATTCGGCGTTTTCTGATCAGAATTTTCACAAGGTGACGGCCGAAAGTGTCATCTGTCAAGCGCCGCCCGCCGCGCCGCCGGGGACGGGCACGCGGGCGGCCCCGTTAGAGCCGGCCCCGGCGGCGGGGCCCGCGGGGCAAGCCGGGGCGGGGGCACGAAAGGGCACGAGCGCGAGCGGCCGACCTCGCGCGGGGCACGTCACGGTCGCGCATGCGGGGTTCGGCGGGCCGCCCCGCGGCGTTGGAGCTATTAGATAAGTAGGAAAAACCGGTGTCGTGTGTGTGTGATACAAAATAATTCTAATTCCCGCCGAAGAGCACCAACCGTGAAGCGAAGACGAGCGCCAGGAGCAGAGGAGCTACATCGCGAAGTGTTCACAATAGGCTACGCCGAATGGCCCTGGCCGCCTTGGGTGCGCCGCCGGCCTTGCCCGTCGCCTCCTTAAGCCTCGCGGTGAGCGCCGTATCCATGCGCGGCGTTGGCAGGAACTTGCGCGCGAAGAGGGCTGGAGCGGGCTGCTCCCAGAGCATCGGGATATTCTGCTCGTTGAACGTCTTCGAATGGCCGGTCTTCGGGTCGCCGGGCTCCATGTACGTCGTGAGCGTGCCTGTGATCGGCAGTCCCTTATGCAGCAGCAGCGTCGACCAGTACGTCTCATCGGGGATGCCATTGACGAGCTTCGACCAGCCCCAGCTCGCGAAGACGCTGTCGTACTTGGACTCGGTGTCGAGGAGAGCCTTGGCGTGCTCCCACCAGAGCGTCACCCAGCCAGGCGAGAAGCGGAAATCCTTCGCCGGAAGCCCCACGCTAGCGCAGCCTGGGCACACCTTGACAAACTCTGCACGCCATTGGGGTGTGTCGTTGCGTTGGTCTGCCGTCATCGGCCGCTTGTCCTCGATGAAGGACCGCGGCGGCGTGGCGGCCGCAGCCGTGCGTAGGAGCGCGTGCGCGGCCTTGCATGTCGAGATCGGCGCACACGCTTCGGAGAAGAACGAGAAGAACAGCGGCGGCAGGTGCGACTTGGCCTTTCCATCGGTCGCATACCGCAGGAGCTTCATGCGCGCGCGCACGAGCTCGTGGCCAAAGCGTCGCACCTTGGCGAGCTGCTCACGCGGCAGCGTGTTTCTTCGGTTAAAGTATTTTGCGGCCGGACCCTTCTCATCGAGCTCAGTTGCGTTGAAAGACGGATCTACGTGGATGTGGATGCGGAAGCTGCCAGGATCGCAGCCATCAAAGTAACTGGCCCACACTTTCGGCATCGGGTGGCGCGCGCGTCGGAGCGTGAACAGGTAGGCGAGCACTGGCGGCTCAGCAGGGCTCGGTGGCTTGGCCATGGACATGTTGGTCCCCTGCAGAGACCACGGCATTGGGCTGTTTTTCTTCCGATCTCAACGACAACAAATTCGCCCGATCTGGTAATAATGCATGCATGCTCGGCCGGACCGGAAGGAGCACCTACTGAACACAACCACACCTGGACCTGCGGTGAGCTTGAGTACAGGTACAGTATGTAAGTTGTCTACTACAGGTGCAGTCAGCAAATTCAGGTCATGTTGTCCCAGAGTTGCCTATCAGATATGCAAAAAACCTCCCGGCGGCGTGTCCGAGATTGACTATCAGATACAATTCCATGGATCCCGTCCGGACAAAAGCAAAGTTGGCAGCCGTCGGAAAAACCAGGCCTTGCGTGTACTTGCGCCCATGGAACCAGGCCTTCCTCACCCAACCGCGCAGGTCCGCGAACGGCGGAAGTCCAGTGATCAGGCCAGCAGCTGCTCAAATGCCATGCATAGCACTAGTGGGTCGCTGCACAACGCCACCGGCGGCTGTGTCGCGTACACTCCTCCATGTACTCTGGTTGGAACGGAGGATGAGGGGTTTTCCCATGCGGGTTCTCAAGCCGCCGCCCGGGTCGACTCAGTCCCGGCGCTATTATCGTGGCTCGACTCCGGCCCGCCGTCGCAGCACAGGCCCGACTCACCGAAGAAGCTGCCGACAAAATTCCGCGCGCTCAAATACACGATGTTCCGGCCGCCGTATGCACGCGAGGTACAGCTACGGGACGGGTGCATAATAACAACCGACCCTGTCACGGGCGAGCAGACCAATAAGTGGCCATTCGACCGCGCCGTCAGTGCGGTCGTCGAGCCGCGCGGCGACGGAGCCGTGCTGTGGCTGATGCTCCCCGGCCGGTTGCTGCCCGTTCCCCGTCAGCGCACCCAGCTCGAGGTGTATATGCCGAGCGAGGCGCTCGCGCAGCGCACCGCGATGCAGCTGGGCTTCGAAGCCGCATGATTCATACACGCCCGGTCCTTCTCTCAACTGTCGACGAATTTGGTGTGTGGCACACTCTCGCTCTGAACATACTGGGGTTCTCTCACCGAGGCCTCCACCACAACGCAGAGGCTCCAGAGGTTCCTATTAGCGGCTTTATGTTGTACGTGTAGCGGCCGGTCGTAAAGTTGTGTTTTAGCCTTATTAGGCCACGTATCTCTAGTGTACGAGCCTATCAAATGAAGACGAACGCATACCGCAGCGCGACATAAAGCCAAAAGCGGAGCTTGGAGCGGTTACCGTAGTACACTAAAAGAGCCGACCAATTTGGGCGCTCACACATGTTAAGGACCTGCGGTCCCTGACCTTGTTCCTGACGCGGTGCGGCTGCGGTGTGGTGTTCACGTCTCAGCTTGAACACGGTTCACAGCTTCTCTACACAACTACAAGAACTACTGAGATAGTATTGTACCTCATGGCAGATAGGAGCGCACGCACGGCTCAAACCCCGGGGTCCCGGGCTCCTGGCACCGGCCGACCCTCGGCCAGCGCCACTCACACCGCATTCACACGTCGAAATTCGCGAAAATGTCGCGTGCCGCCCGACTCTCAAAGCGGACTGCCGCAGTGGTGCGCGTCGTTGGCCACGTGCTCGAGCAGCAGTGGCTTCCATTAGAAGCTGCTTGGGAGCGTGAATGTCACTTGCAGCGCTATACGGGCTTGGATCGTTCGTTGCTCCGGGACGTGTGCAGCGGCACCTTGAGGCATCTCACGTACTATGAACGGCTGATTGACTACATCGAGCCGCGCGTTTCACGCGTCGCGAGTCTGCGCCTACTCGCAGCCTCGACGCTGTATCAGGCAGAGCATATGGAGCGAGCGCCAACGTTGGCTGCCCTGTGCCGTGCTGCCGCAGACTGCTGCCCTGAGCCGAAGGCTCGTCTGCTGCTCGATGACGTGTGCCATCGTATTGCCGCGTTGCCGGACTCGGAGCGCAAAACGATATTGTGCCCAGCAAGCGAACTGTCCTTGCCCCAATGGTTGTACAGCCGGCTTCGTGCTCAAGGGCCGCTCCTCAACTATGCGCACCTCTTGCTCGAGCGACCTGACTTCCTGACGCTTTGTGTGCCACCTGAATACTGCAGCACGCGCGAGTACGTGAAGCGGCTGCGCGAGGCCGGCTGGGACGCAAGCCCGAGCCACCTCGCTCCACATGGCGTACAGGTGCACTCGCGACCGCGCGATGTGGGCAGCCTACCCGGGATTGCAGAGCGACGCGTGCACGTGCAGGATACAGTGCAGCAACTAGGTGCCTCGCTGCTCTCACCACTCGCACCGGGCGATCGCGTGCTCGATGCATGCGCCGCGCCCGGCGGCAAGACGCGAGCGCTGCTCAGCTACCAGCCACACGCCACCGTGGTTGCTCTCGAGCTGGACACACGCAAGGCCACTGCCTTGGCGGCGGACATGGCGGCCCGCAGTCCCCGCGTCACCGTGCTCTGCGGCGATGCGCTGGAGCCAACGACATGGCACGAGCACAACGGCCGCCCGTTTGCAGCCATCTTGCTCGATGCCCCGTGCTCCGCCACCGGCCTGCTGCGCACGCTTCCCGAAGTCAAAGCCCATCAGACCGAGATGACCGTCAGAGCGAGCGCCGCAAAGCAGCTCGGGCTCCTTAAGGCTCTCTGGCCACTCCTCGCGCCTGGCGGTGAGCTTGTGTACTCGACGTGCTCCATCTTGAGTGAAGAGAATGAGCACGTCGTCGACGCCTTTCTCAAGCACGCCCGCGACGCAAGCCCGCTGCCGCTCGAGCAGCTACTGTCACGGACCGCGCAACGGCCACCGTCACCAGCCGCATCGCGGCCGCCGTCGAAGACCACCCTTGCCTCACGAGCGTCACCGCCCGCGAGCTTTGTGCAGCGCAGAGGGATGGGGCTGGCTTTCTTCCCTTCGACGGATCATCAGGGTGGCTTCCTTGCGCACCTTCGCAAGTCCACAAGGTCTCGCGGAGGTGGAGTACACAAACGTCTCTTCAGTAACACACCTCGACGCTCCAGCCCTCCACGCCATTTCGTAACCGACCGGCTCGGGTTCTCGCGTGCGCGGCGCGGGGGTCTCGGCTGTTGACGATTCGCGTCTCCGCAATGCCGCGTGCCGGCTGGAGGAGCTTAAACTAATTACTACATGCAATTCCCCGAGATCCTACTATGTTTGACGAAACGTATGGGAATCCCAAAGAAGGAGATGACAGCGCGTTCAGCGGTGTCGCACGAACCGCTCGTCGTCTATACTGTTATCGTTACCCGCGGAGGCGTCCCGAAGGTGAACGTGAAGCAAGTAAATCGACGAGCCGCGGCGAGCACTTTCTGGCACCGTTTGTGGACACAAAATTGCTGTAGCACGAACGCCACCGCCCGCCCGCGCAGCTTGTGTAATTGTGGCAAAGCAAACCTTTGATGGCGAGCGAGCAATGGTGCGTGCGCTGCCACACATGAGCGCGCCCGATGCTATCCACCGACTTCCTCCGCTGCACGCCCCATGTCACCGGGTGCCAGAGCGCTGTCGTTGGTGCCAGCTTAAGTCCGGTTTCCCATAGAGAACTGAAGTGGTCAGCTTCGCCTGCATCGACTGCAAAGAGATTCAGCGCACTGCCATTGGTAACCATACTCAGAGCCAATCCGAGAAAGACATCTTCCCAGGCCCACGTCTTCTCTGCCCGCGTAGCGGCACCCACCCCAATTTCGCGACTTAACGTGCGCAGCTCGGCTTGCACCCATGGGTCGGAGGTCACGCGCGCAGCTAGCTGCGCTGAGAGAAAGTAGAGCGGCCCCTTGGCGAACGGGAAAGGTCCGACGATGCTGCCTGATGCTGCGACGGTCGACGCATCGGCGAGCCACTCTCGCGGTAACTCCCTTGAGGCAGCGAGCCTGACGAGCGCTGAGGAGCTGTTTGGAGCGAGGCGTCGATGGCAGTACTCGAAGCGCCCGCTACCAGACCAAGATCCGGCCGGTAGCAGACGAAAAGCGAAACGAAGACCTCGAAAGCCAACAGGCCGCCTCATCTCAAGGTCCCAATGATATGACTCCATCGAGCCCCAGTAGAGCAGCGGTGATGCATGGGGCTGCTCGAGAGCAAGCTTGAGCAAAGTGTGGCGCAGAGTGCGCTCAACGTCCGGGAGGTGCACCCAAGTGTCATCATCTGCCTTTCCAATAAGGGACGCAGATGGCCATGCACTCTGAGCGCATCGGAGCCACGAGATGAGCTTTCGCAGCGTCCCTTGCATGCACGGCATTCGAGCCGGACACTGCAAAAAGATCATGTCACCTTGCGCTCGGGCCTCATCAATAGTACGCTTGAGCGCACCGAGGCCGCACAGCACAAAGTAGCTGTGGATGGCTACCGGTGATGCGAGCCATGTGCTACGGATTTCTCGTCGATGGCGGTCATGCTCGTCGACAGTGAAAATACCAAGCACCGCAAATAGCGTAGACTCCGACATTTCAGGACAGAAGTGTTCCACATCGGCCGTAGGCTCCGACGCATCGGCCGGTTTGTCGCAGGAGCGCATCAACCAATGGACTTGGAAAAACCGTGGGAGGAGAAGGCCAAGGCGGCAGGTCGCCCGAGATCAACTCTCGACGTACGTGGCAAGCGGCTAGGAATATAGGCCAACATTTCTGACAATGAGATTTGTTCAGAACGCAATCAGTCCATTTACGGAATCGAAGAAGCGGCGGTGCGACGTGGACTGACTTGGCCCTCAGATCCAAGGCAAGACCGTGTCCTCGATCCCGAGCACGCGCCCTGCGGTGGCCAATCGGCTGCGTGCCGCGGCCGGCGGCCTGCGGCGGCGTCCTCTGCAGCCGCGTTGCGTCGCATGCGACGCAGATGCGGTAGCGCTCCGATGGCTGGTGGCGCCCAGGAGCCGTCGTCACTGCTAATCAATCGCTTGCCTTCGATGCCGATTCGCAATCATGCGCACTGGCGCGCGCGTGGGTGCGATTCGTCTGACCACGTGTGTGCGCCCCGTGCCGTGCCTCTCCTCGCGCAGCTGCTTCGAGCGCTCAATATAGGAACCCCCAAAAACCAAGTGAGTCTGCCTCACTGCGCTTGCCTTTTGCCGGTGCCGCCGCTTCCGCCGCTGCCGGTGCTCACCACTATCCGCTTCCGTGCCTCGCCTCCCGCCGCAGAAAAAAACAGCAAATGCAGAACTCGTTCGCGACGGCTTCCCTCTACGTTGGCGACCTGCACCCTGAGGTCACGGAGGCTCTGCTCTTCGAGCTTTTCAACGCCGTGGGCCCGGTCGCTTCGATCCGTGTGTGCCGTGACTCGGTCTCGCGCCGCTCGCTCGGCTACGCGTACGTCAACTTCCACTCGGTCGTCGACGCTGAGCGCGCTCTCGAGACGATGAACTACACGCTGATCAAGAACAAGCCGTGCCGCATCATGTGGTGCCACCGCGATCCGTCGCTGCGCAAGTCAGGCTCGGGCAACGTGTTCATCAAGAACCTCGACAAGTCGATCGACAACAAGGCGCTCTATGACACTTTCTCGGCCTTTGGCAACATCCTCTCGTGCAAGGTCGCCACCGATGACTTGGGTGGCTCCAAGGGCTACGGCTTTGTGCACTACGAGACGCAGGACGCCGCACAACTCGCTGTGTCCAAGGTGAACGGCATGCTCCTCAACGGCAAGAAGGTCTTCGTCGGCTTCTTCGTTCCGCGCAAGGACCGCGCCGAGTCGGGCGCCGCCGCCGATGCCACCTTTACCAACGTCTTCGTCAAGTCGCTCCCCGCCGAAGTCGACGACGATGAGAAGCTCATGGGCATGTTCACGCCGTACGGCGAGATCAAGTCGGCCGTGGTCATGAAGGACGGCGACGGCAAGTCGCGCGGCTTTGGCTTCGTCAACTTCGCCGAGCACGATGACGCGACCAAGGCCATCGAGGAGCTCAACGGCAAGGAGACGGACGGCAAGACCCTCTACGTCGGCCGCGCGCAGAAGAAAAGGGACCGCGAGCGCGAGCTGCGCGATAAGTTTGACCAGCTCAAGCTTGAGCGCGCGAACAAGTTCACTGGCGTCAACCTGTACGTCAAGAACCTCGACGATATCGTGGACGACGAGAAGCTGCGCGAGGCTTTCGCGCCCTACGGCTCCATCTCCTCGGCCAAGGTCATGTCCGACGACAAGGGCAACTCCAAGGGCTTCGGTTTCGTGTGCTTTGGCTCCACGGAGGAGGCGACCAAGGCGGTCTCGGAGATGAACGGGCAACTGCTGGGCAACAAGCCGCTGTACGTGGCGCTCGCGCAGCGCAAGGACGAGCGCAAGAACATCCTCGAGCAGCAGCACGTCCAGCGCTCGAACATGACTGGCATGCGCATGGCGCGCGGCCCTGAGGCGACGGGCGCCATGCCAGGTGCCTACCCAGGCCAGCCCTTCTTTTACGGCGGCGTACCCCAGCAGATGGGCATGGGCGCGCCACGCCCGGGCGGCCCGGGACAGTACATGTACCCGCAGCAGATGATGATGCGACCCGGCTACGGTGCCCCCGGGATGATGGGCGCCCCGATGGGCCAGTATGGCCTCATGGGACAGATGGGGCGCGGCGCGGGCGCCGGCCGTATGCAGCAGGGACAGCGCGGCGGCCCCGGCGGCCAGATGCGTGGCGGCAAAGGCGGGCCTGGCATGCAGGGGCGCATGCAGGGCATGCAGGGCATGCAGATGCAGGGAGCCATGCAGGGAGCCATGCAGGGAGCTATGCAGGGGATGCCGCCACAGGGCGTGCCGCCGCCGCGCGGCGCGCCGCCACCCGGACAGCCGATGCCCGGCCAGGGCAAGCGCGGCCAGATGCCGGGCATGGGCATGGCGCCGCAGGGCATGGCGCCGCAGGGCATGATGATGCCGCAGGACATGACGGCAGCCTCGCTCGCGGCGGCGCCGCCCGAGCAGCAGAAGCAGCTCCTCGGCGAGCGCCTCTTCCCGCTCATCTCCCAGGTACAGCCGGCCTCTGCCGGCAAGATCACGGGCATGCTCCTCGAAATGGACAACGGCGAGCTGCTCAACCTGCTCGAGTCGCCCGAAGCGCTCAACGCCAAGATCATGGAGGCGGTCTCCGTGCTCGAGATGCACGCCGCCGAGGGCGATGGCAAGCCCGAGTAAGCGCTCGGCTCAGCGCGAGCCCCGGCACCAGGGCGGCAGGCGGCACCGGCACGGCGCGGCGCGTAGTGCGGGGCTGGAGTGTGTTTGCGCCTCCAGCCCCCCATTGTGTGCCCCGCCGCTGTCCGCACGTGTCGTCGCCCGCCTTGCCGTCTTTCTGAAGAAGGACAAGTCCGTTCGACGAGAATCTGTACCCACCCGCCCCCTCCATCACCGCCTCCGCCCTCGCCCGAGTCGCGATGACGTGTCGTTTAGACGCCCTCGCGCCTCGTGCTCCAAGCCCGCCGCGTATTCCCATCCCTTCCCGCGCGGCGGCACCTCCCCCACCATTCGTCAACTTCCCGCCTGCCACCTACCCGCCACCATTCTCTACGCTCCCCGCCAGCCCCCCCATTCCCCCCTGAGCGCCGAAACAGCCAAGGGCCGCACCGCCGCAGTATTAATCGCGGCAGTGGTGCGGTTCCGTACCGGAAGCAACGTATCGCCAATGAGACGAGTTCGCGGGGAAGGGGTTCCCCTTGCCCTCGCTCGGCCATCCGTCTGCTTCCACAACCCGACTTCTCCCCGCCACACCCCGCCGTGCCCCCCCTCCCAGGGCCCACCGAGGCTCGACACCGTCGCCGTGTCGGCCGCCCCCGCCTGCGTCGCATGCGTCTACGCGTGTGCGCGCCGGCGGATAACCCACTCTCCTCTTGCTCCTTCGACAATGGCAGGAGCCGACGCCCATAGCCCGTAGCCTGCTGCGGCGCAGACGCCAAAGGCAGGCAAAGACGGCACACTGTGTGAGGCCGCCCTACTCCTCATCACGCCTCCTCCCGGGGTGCTGACCTCTCGTCCCCAGCATGGGCGCCCGCGTCGTCCGAGGATGCATGCGTTCGTGTGTGTGCGAGCTGGGTGGCTGATGCTGGGGCAGGTGGTGTGGTGCGCACGTGCCACGTTCTCCTCCCTCTCTCGCTCTCCTTATCGCGCGCACATACCATGCGCGGCCTCTTCGCCGACCGGGGACTTCGTGTGTGCGTCTGTGTGTTCGTCCCCCTCGAGTCCTCCTCGTGGGTTGGGCGGTGGGCGCATGGATGGACTCGTTGAACTCGGGGATGCCTCATTTTGCGGCCCTGCCAAGTGGCGTTGTGGGGGGCGTTGAGTAGTTGTCGTGCGTGTGCGTTCGGCGTCGGAGAGAACGACACGCGTCACGTTTTTGGATTTTTGCGAACGGAAATACGGAATCGGCAAATGCCGCGGCGCCGGCGGCGCAAACGCGCGTCAGCCGTCGGTCACGGTCGCTCACGGCGACCGCGGACCGTGAGCTAGGGAGACGCCGTCGCGCGCATGCGTCGGGGGCTCGACGCACGCGCAGCCAACTCCCGTCCATCGTGATTCAACTTCGGCGAACGGTGCTTCGGTGGACCTAAACGGAGCAGAACGAGGGGGGCTAGATGCGCGACGCGGGCACACGACACAGGTGGTACGCTAGCGCGTGAGTCGCGTCGGGGCGTGAGTCGTCACGGGGCCGGGTCGAGCGCCTGCAGCACAGCGTGCTCAGAGACGCCGCGTAGCTCGGCAAGCCGTTGCAGCGCACGGAAGAAGTCGTCGCACAGCAAAAGGCCTTCGCGGCACGTGCGCAGATCATTGTCATCGGCTACCTTGATACGGACGAGGTTGCGCATGGCATCCGCCTGCAACGTGAGCCTGCTCCAGTGCACGAGACTAAGCCCGAGCTCTGTGGCCATGTTCCCACCGATGTGCTTGACCGAGTTCTCGAGCTGAGCGTGACCACAGCCGGCCGCGCGCAGCGCCTCGATGAGCCCCTGGAAGAGCTTACCCTTGAGCACATGATGCGAGAGCGCGAGCAGGTCGAGTTCGTCATCCAGAGTGAGCGACTCCGCCACAGTGCGCGAGGCCCAAGCGATGCCCTCGCCCGAGCTGAGGTCGACTCGGAGCAGACAGTCGACCTCGCCCCGACGAGCCCGCACCAGCGCGAGCAGCCCCTCCTCGGTCGTGGGCAGCTCGGTCGGCGCAGCGGCGGCGGCGGCGGCCGAGGCGGCGCTCGTCGGGGCGGCGCCTCTCCTAGCCGTCCGCTGCCGTCGCGTCTCAGCCTTGTCGCCGACTTTTGCGGGTGCCGATGCATCCCCTGCAGAAGAGCGCACACGCCACAAGCGCTTCGAGGGCGCGAACACCTGTTGACTCGGCACGTGCTTAACCACGTGCGTGCCGCTTCCGCTGCTCGTTGCCTCTAGATCTGAGTGCACTGTCCATGAGTCGCTGCCAGCCGCCTGCCATTCGATGTGCAACGTCTCACCCTCGTGCATAAACGCCCGCTGCCAGCCAAGGCGCACACCATCCTTTCCGAACGGCTTAACACCCATGTGCAGTCTCGGCGTCGCGGGCTCGACATTCTCTTCGCCGCCCTTTGCTGTGCCCTTGGGTGGGGAACGAATTTTATCACGCCACTGTTTTGCCATGCCGCGGACGCGCCCGTTGAGGCTCGCAAACGGGTTGCCGTGTACAGCAGGTTGCCACCCCGCGCGAGGTGGTGGCCATGTCTGTGCCAGGTCTACGCACTCGCTCGGCAGCTGTGACGGAATGGCATCGTGCGTGGTGCAAAGGCAGGGTGCAAAGCCACTCGGCGGTGGTGCAAAGGCGGGATGCGCCTTGGCAAGCACGACGGGCCCAAAGGAGCCCCCGCTCAGGCGGGACGCAGCAGGGAGCCCAAGTGGGCTCGCTTTGGGCATCCCCTTCATAAAAGGCATCGCGGACCGTCCACTGCTAAAAAGGCGGTGAACTCAGATCGAATTGCGAAAAACCTGATTTGAGCATTTGAGCGAGGTTGAGAGCTTTCACTGTCACCGCCGATGCTACTGCTGCTGAGGCTACCGCCGCTGCTCATGATCATCCCGCCGAGGCTACCGCTACTGCTGCTGCAGCTGCTGCCAGAGCCGCCACTGCTGCTCATGCTGGCGCCGCTGGCAGCCATCATCGCACTTTGTAGCTGCACTGCCGCGGTGCCTGATGCGTCGGAATAGATTGAAAGGCCTTCA
>Ga0210242_102148_pt1 | contig 11752 bp, 5 predicted proteins | sample ChrtobMeP5a_16mM_FD_155445 | JGI IMG/M metagenome (GOLD analysis project Ga0210242, IMG submission 155445) | Chrysochromulina tobin associated microbial communities from unialgal haptophyte culture, Seattle, Washington, United States - P5a_16mM | ecosystem: Host-associated > Algae > Haptophytes >... | reverse complement strand
CCGACAGTGCACACGGTATTGACCGAAGCCATCACTGCGCCCGAGTTGTTCTGAAACTTGGCCGACACGAGTATCAAGCACGCCGTCTCTGCCAAGGAGCCGACCAGCCCGTTGAGAAAGTAGGTGGTAAAGAAGATGGCCTCCATTGGGGGCAACCAGTCGTAGTTTGAGGCATCCGCGTGCGCTCGCCAGTGCGGGAGCAGGTCGGGCACGAGCCCAAAGGCCACCGTTAACCCAGATGTCGCGAGCAGCCCCACGAACACCGAGACGCACGTGCCTATGCGCATGATCACAAGCGGCGCAAAGACGGACGTGATCGCCATCCCCAAGGGGTACGCCGCGAAGATGAGGCCATTCCAAGAGCCCGAGAAATCGGAACCAGGCGCCACGCTGGTGAAGAAGCTCGAGAGGAACGTGGCGACCGTGTAGCGCAGGAAGAGAACGAGGTACGAGCTCAGGAGAAGGCTGAGCCGCGCGCGGCGCTCCTTTCGAGAAAGGGAAATCGTCAACTTCTCACTTGACATCAGCGGGTCCGAAAGCGTGTGCGCATCCGTCTGGGTCGACATGCGCTTCGGACCTCCGGCGGCGGCGCTTCCGACGGACGATTCGGTTTGTGTGGACGGAAAATAAGAGCGCCGTTTTGAGCGTCACCCTGCTTGGGCCCGTACAATGTAGTCAGGCAACTTTGTCAAAGCTACCGAGCCAGCCGGCAACCGACAGCGCAATGATGCAACAATCTCTGAACGAAGCTCCAATTTTGTGCGCTGCGCGAGCGAGATGCTCTCTGCGCTCTCTGGTCTCTGTGCGCCGCTACAAGTATAAGGCATTCGGCACCGTGTTCGGCACATACACAGGAGCGGCTCAGGTGAACAGCCATCCAGAGGACTCTCGCAGCACAGACTGAGTCTCTTCCGCCTGCACGCGCACATGTAACTCCTGCTCGCGGTCATCGTCGCTGCCGCCGCCGCCGCCGCAAAGCCCGGCTAGACTGAGTAGGTGCCGGGGCCTGGGCTCTGCATCGCGCGCGCACTGATGTTCATGTAGGCGAAGCGGTCGGCGGTCCCGAAGCCAGCCCTGCCTGCGTTGGGCCGTGTGGACGACGCCTGAAGGCCAATGGAGGCTTGGGGTGTGTACACTGCTGGGCCGGGCCCGGTGCGGCCGAAGAAAGGGCCCTGCATCTTGGGACCCATGTAGACGGTGGTGGCGAGCTTCTCGCGCTCCGCGCGCGGGAAGGACGGGACTGCGCTCGAGGGCTTATCGGATGTTACCTGTCTCCCCTGGCTCGAGCGCAGCGCATACTGGCCAGGGCCGGGCGTGCCCTTCACCGAGCTCGCGTCGTCAAAGAAGCGCTCGGCGGTGCCCATGCCGTAATTGGCAGCGGAGGTTTTGCGCGAGTCGCTCTGGTTGCCCACGCCGCCATAGTGCGTGTACGACGCCGGACCGGGCGATTCGATGAACTCGGTCACGCTCTTGGCGTGCTCGGCAGAAACGTACACCTTGGCTTGGTCGGCCCGCGTGGAGGTGCCAAACTTCCATGAGGAGTACGAGTGCTTCTGCGAGTCGGCCTGCTTTGCGACGGAGGGATTCAGCGTGTACTGCCCTGGGCCTGGCACCGGCGACGCTGAGCGCTTCTGCTGCGCAATCGAGTAGCGATGCGACGTGCCGAACGAGGGAGACGGTGCCGTAACGTGACGGCTGTCGAGGCCCTTGACCGAGTACACGGGTCCCGGCGAGCCGACGCCCATTTTGTCGGAATTCATCTCATTGGAGATGAAGACCTTTGCGCTGATCTGAGCGCGCTCAGCCGTGCCAAAACCAAAGCTCGCTGCCGAAGGCTTTGATGAGTCGTACTGGACGCCCATCATTGAGCGACGCCCCCGGTAGGTGGCGTCAGCCATGGGTGCTATCTGTGGCGCGAACGGTGGCAGAGCGCGCAATCAGGCAGCGGTCCGGGTGGTTTGCACAGCTCGTCGCAGGCCGCGCGCGCGCGCGTGGCTGGAGCCGGGCTCACATGCGGATTTGTAACAGCGTACTTCGAGTTTCGTCTTTCATTCATCTAAAAACACTAGTGCGTCTCTAGAGACGTGCGTGGACGGGTGGACACTCAAGTGGCCTCGAGTTCGCGCATCGATGATTGCCCTTGCATTACTCTTGCATTAGGAACTTAGGAAGCGGGAAGATGGAGGACTCCGACCGGCGTCCCCAAGTCGATCATGTCGGCGTCCCTCCTGCAGCCCCCTCTCGACCGCGCCCTCACCGCCGGCCGGCGAGCGCTCGAGGAGACGCGTGCCCGCATCGCCGAGGCATCTGGTGGTCCGCCTCCTCGTACGCTGCTGCCTCCTCGTACGCTCGACGGTGGCTATGTAGCCATGCGCGAGGCTGCCCGCGCCGCCAAGGAGGCCGACAAGCAAGCGATCGCCGCGGCGGTCGAGACGTTGCGTAACGATCTTGCCAAGGCAACCGCTTCCACCGAGAGCCGCTCGGCTAGAGCCCGATCCGATGCGGAGGCAGAGGCGGCGCGCGAGGCAGCAGCCGAGGCGTTGCGCACGGCACGGCAGGACGCGCTGCTTGCGCGCGACGAGGCCGACCGCGCGCACGGTGAGCTGGTCGTGGCGCAGCGCTCGGAGGCGCGCGCGCAGTCGCTCAGGGCGGAGGAGGCTGCGCGACGCGAGGAGGCTGAGGCCGAGCTCACCGAGCAGGACCTGTACCTCGCTCAGCTCACGAACGAGCTGCGCCTCGCGCACGATGCGGCGCTGGCGGCGGCCGCCGAGCGTGACACGCTCGGTAGGCGCCTCGCCGAACGTGTGCACAACATCGGCGAGTTTGGCGACCCGCATCGAGCAGCGGTTGACGGCGCGGCGGCGGCAGCGCGCGCCGCACGCCAGGCCGACGAGCGCGCGCGGCACGAGGCACAGCGCGCAGCCGCCGAGCGCGCGACATCCGAGGCGCTGCGCATCGCATACGCCGACCTGCACGCGCTCGCCTCGCGCCGGCTCGACGCGCTCGCCGCCGCGCTCGCGGATGCAGGGAGCCGCGAGCTGACACTGCGCCGAGAGGCTGTCGATACGGGCACGCTCCTGTTGCGCACGCATGTGGCGCTGCAGACGGATCTGGAGAGTGCGCCACGGCTGCTCGCAGTGCGCCAGCGCCTCGAGGAGCTCGCGTACGCATCGCCACCCACCGTGCCGGATGAGCTGCTGCGCCCGCTCGAGCCTCGAGAGCCCCCCGTGCCGCGGACCATCCCCGCGATCAGGCCGGACGGCCTGGCTGGGGGAGGGCTGGCGCGCGAAGCATGGCCCCCGGAGGAGCCGCCGACCGTGGCGGCGGCGACCACTTCAGCGGACGCTTCAGTAGTGGCAGCAGCCTCCGCGCCGCCCGCGCCGCCCGCGCCGCCATCAGAGCCTTCGGAGCCGCCCGCGACGGCAGCGCCGCCTCCGGTGCAGTTCGAGTCCGAGGTGAGCTTCCTTCGCAAGATGGCTGCGAGCTTGGCGGAGCATCGTCTGGTGGACGAGCGCGCGGGCGCCGCGCTCCAGCTGCATGCCACGATGGTGGCCGCCGGCACCTCTCTACTGCGCGCGCCCTCGCATGCCCATGTGGGCTTCGCGACCTCCGCCACCGAGCGCGCACGTCGCGCCGACGCGTACGCTCGCCGGCAGCAGCAGCGCGCCGACGCACGGGCTAAGGCCGACTCGGAGGCGGCGCTCGCCGAAGCACGGGAGCAGCTGGTTACAGAGCGGCAGCAGGCGGCGCTCACGGCCGCGAGACTCGAAGCGCGTGCCGAGGCCTTTGAGGAAGGTCGGCGTCAGGCGGCCGAAGCGGCTGAGGCGACGGCGACTGCGCTGCGGGTGCAACTTGCCGATGTGACGGCGCGCGCGACTGTGCTCGAGCTCGGGGCGGCCAAGGTGCAGGCAGAGGCCGTGACCACGCAGCAGGTGAGCTCGCGCCGACTCGAGGCACTGATGAACTCTGATGCCCTCTGATGCCCTCTGATGCCCTCTGATGACCTCTGATGACCTCTGATGACCATCCTCATCAGGAGAGCTCGCGGCGACTCGAGGCTGCCGAGCGCGCCGCAGAGGAGACCAAGCAATCCGCCGAGAAACTCGCCGAGCTGAGCGCGCGCGTGCAGTCGCTCATCCTGGCGTCGGAGCGCTCGGACGCGCTCGCAACGGCGCGCGCGCAGGAGGCGGCGGCGGCGCGTGAGGCGGCGAGCGCTGCGCAGGCCGACGCACTCGCTGCTCGGACGGAAGCGGCGACGGCCAAGGCGGAGGCGATGGCAGCCAAGGCGGAGGCGACGACGGCGAAGGCGGAGGCGGCGAAGGCGAAGGCTGACGCGCACGCGGCCACCGAGATGGCTGGGGGTGTATCCAAGGCGGCGCACGATGAGCTGACGGCGGCAGAGCAGCAGGCGACGCTCGCTCGCGCGGAAGCGAGCGCGGTACGCGCCGAGCTGAGCGCCGCGCGCGCCGAGCTGAGCGCCGCGCGTGACGCGGCGGCGAGCGCTGAGTCGAGCGCTGAGGCGAGCGCCGCTGCGGCCGAGGCGGCCATCGCCAGCGCCAGGGCGGAGGCGGCCGCGGCCAGGGCGGAGGCCGAGGCCGCGCGTGAGGAAGCCGCGGCGATCGCCGAGGCCTTCGAGGGCTCGCAAGCGCGGGGCGCCGTGATGAGCGCCGTCGCCCTCCCCCGCTCGCCCTCAGAGCTCGCCTCATCCGCTGCGTCGGCCGTCGTTGCCGCGGAGCGAGCGGCCGACGACGCCAAGGCGGCTATCGATGCCGCGGAGCGCGCGAAGGCGGAGGGCGTGCCCGCCATGACGCTCTCACGCTCGCCTTCGGAGCTCGCCGCGTCGGCCGTGAAAGCCGCCGAGCGTGCAGCCGACGAGGCCTCTGTGGCCATCGACGCCGCGGAGCGCGCGAAGAAGTCGGCGGCGCAACAGAGCCCGCCGCACAGCCCTCTGCGCGTGTCTCCGATGCCACGGCTCCTCGTCTCACCTCAACCACCCGCCGCCGAGCCACCGGCGGCATCCGAATCGACGGGGGCCGAGGGTGTCGGGCCCGCCGCCGAGGCGCCGTCAACCAAGCGCGGCCTCTTCGAGAGCGTCGGGCCGAGCGTCGCGGACATCGAGAGCCGTGCGTCGGTGCTGCTGCCACCGGAGCTGCTCAGTGCGTTCAAGGCGGCGACGGCGGCGCTGAGTGACGGTTCGCCAGGCAAGCAGCTCTTCCTCCGCGTGGCCGCGCTCGACCCAAGCCTCACATCGCTCGACCTCGCTCACGACCCGGAGATCGCGCGCTGGCCCCTCGAGCGCCAGGCCGCCGCGCTCGCGCTGCTCCAGGGCAGCCCGCACGTGACGAAGCTCAACCTGAGCGGCCTCAACCTGACGGATGCGGTGGCGCCGGCGCTGCGTGGCGTGCTCCAGGCGCCTACCGGCCGGCTCGAGGTGCTCAGCCTCGAGCAGAACGACTTCCGGGAGGCGGGGTTTGTCGCGATCATCGAGGGGTTACGCACCAACACGGCGCTGCGCGAGCTCCGACTTGACGGGCAGAAGATGCCCACGTCCAAGCGCGCCGAGGAAGCGCTCGCGGAAGCCCTCGACAGCGGCGCTGCCACGAAGCTGTGCAAGCTCGGCCTCACCATTCGCAACGACGCCGCGCGCCGGCGCGTCGACGCGTCCCTCTTCCGGGCGACCGAACGTGCGCGGTTACAGCGCAGCCTCTCTCTGCGCACGAGCGCTCGTTCGGGCGAGGTCGCGCCCGACGACGCACCGCCGGCCGCCGAGGAGAAAGCGCTGGCCACCGCGGCGGAAGATCCGGTCGCGGCGAGGGAAGCGACAGATGCCGAGCTGCACCGAAGGCGCGGAGCTAATTCTACCGCCGCTGACACCGCTGATCCCTCGTCGGCTGAAGCCGCTGGCGACGCTGACGCCGCGACGAGCGCTCCCACTACCGAGCTGACGCGCGCGCGGTCCGCTGAACTCATGCGCGCTTCCACCGAGCTCCGAGCGGCGTACGAGGAGGCCCGAGCAGAGGCGACGATGGCGCAGGAGCAGGCCGCGAGTCGCGAGGAGGCATGCGGCGCGCTCGAGGCGCAGCTGCAAGCGATGCAGCTCGAGGCGGAGCTGGCAGCGCAGGCAGTGGAGGCGGCCGAGGCGCAGGCTGGCATGCTGCGAGAGGAGCTCGCGGCAACGCGGGCCCAGCTGCACGCCGCCCAAGCGGCAACAGAGGCGGCGGCCGCCGAGACTGCGACGGCCAAAAAGGAGGCGGCGCGGCTCGTCTCCGAGCTTGAGAAGATCGAGCTCGCGTCCGGGTATGGCGGCAGCGGCGGCGGCGGCCTTGCCAAGGCGGAGAAGCTCCGGATCGAGATGGCGTTCGAGGCGAAGCTCGAGGCGCTCGAGGAGCGTCTCAAGAAGAGCACGGCGGAGCTCGAGGCGGCGAAAACGGAGCTCGCCCAAGCTCGGACCGAAGCAGGCCGAGCTCAACTGGCGGCGCCCAATGCGACTCCGATCACGACCACGACCACGGCCACGACCGCCGCTGGCGGCGCCGCCTTCACCTCGCTACCCAGTGTGCCAGACTCGAGGCCACCAGCGCAACCTTCTGCACAGCCCACGCGCACGAGCGGCGCCCCCGCGGCGGCGCGCGATCAGGTCCGGCCGCTCGCCTCAGTGGACTCCGACGATTCCGATGACAATTCGCCGCCCGTCGCTCGCCCCATCGTCCGGACCCTGGCGAGCGCCGTCCCGGGCATCGCCTCCCGTCGACCGGCGTCCGCAGCATCGGCGGCTGGAGCGCCGGTGCGTTCTCTGATCATGGCGCGCGAGCCCCTCATGGCGCGCGAGCCCCCCTCTCCTGGCGAGTTGAGCGCTGACAGCCTCGACCTCGAGACCCTCGAGGACGCCCCGATGGCTGCTCCAACGCCGGAGCCGGAGCCGGAGCCAGAGCCGGAGCCAGCGGCGGCGCCTCAGACCGCCTTGGCTCCGTCGGCCGCACCGCCGTCGGCCGCCGCGCCAGCGCCCGCACCGACGTCGCCACACTCTATGGACGACGCTTTCTATCTTCAGAGGGCCAAGGAGGTCAAGGCGAGGCGCGAGGCCGCCGCTGCTTCGGCGGCGTCGTCTGCGCCTGCCGCGGCAACTGCCGCAGCATCCGCCGCCACGGGCTTGCGCAGCTCGCTCGGGCTCCAAGGCGCCGAGTCGACGCTTGGCATCGACGACTTGAGCGCAGGTAGCGAAGACGACGAGGCGGGCACGAAGCACGACCGAGACGACTCTGACGACGGGTGGTAGCTGTAGCGGGCTCGGCAGTACATGTTGTGTGGCTCAAAGTCAAACGTATCCGTGACTCAAATCCATGCATAGAAATGTACTTCAATTGTGAACAGGACGACACCAAAAGCGCCTATCCTCCACTCATGGGCGGTAACACTGCAACCTCGTCACCAGCTTTGAGGGAAGTAGCCGCGTCCTCAGTGACGTACTCGCCGTTTATGGCCAGCGCGCAGCGCGGGAGGATCCGTTCGAGCTGCGGGTACTGCTTTTGAAGCGCGCTGACCACCGCACTTGTGCCTGTGCTGTCGGCGTCCGCGAGCTCCAGCTCGAGCTCCGGTGTGCCGGCCGCGTCTCTGGCAGCCGCGAAGAGTAGGACCTTGACTTTCATGTCGTCCTTGGATGCGTGCGGGCCACGAGAGATGGCGGTAAGCATGTCAAGTCAAGTCAAGTCAAGGCCCACTTGACTTTGCTTGACGGACGACAGTGGGAAGCACGCAAGTGCCAGACAATACATTACGCGGGGAGAACGGCTCCCTGGAACTTCCCGATTTGGTTCTTCTTCTCGCATCGCGTCGGGACCCCCCTCAACGATTCCACCAACGCCATCGTCGGCAGGCTTCGGCCAGCGCGCCGCAAGCGCTCGGTGATGCCTTTGAACAAAGCCGTGCCGCTTTTCGCCGTCGATGTCTGCGCCTCGGACGCTAATATGGCGGGACATGTGGTGGTCTCGCGGGAGCGGTCGGAACGGCGAGATAGCAGAGAGAGAGCGGCGCAGCATGACCTCCACGGGTCTCCACACGGATCCTCCCACCTTTTTCGGGTCCGGGTGGCTGAGATGGCCAGTGGGATCGTGACCGCCTGCGAAACCGCGAGCTTGAAAGACCTCGGAGAAAAGATTCGGGCGCTCGCGAGCGTCCACACGGAGATGATCGACGAGCTCTGCTCTCCGGAAACCCGAAAGCACAGTGCGCTGAAGGACAAGGACAAGCTCTCCGGCTCTCCGGGAAAACGAAGCTTCAGTACAGCGCTCTCTACCCATAATGTGGCCTGTGCGCTGGAGGCCCAGGGCACGCTCCCCGGCTCTCCAGCAGAGCAAGACTTCACGGCGGTGGTCGGCACTCTGAAGGTCGAGGGCAAGGCGCAAGGGGCTGTGGCGGAAGAGAGTGCGACGGCGGCGGATGGCAGTGCCGCCGCCGAACCCGGTGCTGTGGAGACACCAGCTATGCCAGCACTCGCCAGGGACGAGGGCGCCGACGCAGCGCCCATCCGCAAGACGCGTAGGTTGCGATGGCTGCCCTCGATCGGCGGTGTCGCCGACTGCATCAGAAGGCCGCTGTGTTGCCTCGCCCCGCGGCTCATCGCGAGCGAGAGTGCTTCGACGGCCACCGCCATCGACACGCCATCGGCCACCATGAGCTTGAGCATCGACGTCCCAGGTCTGGATGACTCAGATATGGGAGATATGGGAGATATGGGAGATATGGGAGATATGGGAGATATGGGAGATATGGATGACCCGCCGCTGGCCACCCAGTACGACCCGTCCAGCGCCGGCGTGACGGGCTTTCTCATCGACCTGGACGGCACCATGTACGACCCTGCGGGACTGCTCCCCGGCGCGAGTGCCTTTTACCACTGGCTCGTGGCGAGCGGCACCCCGCATGTGTTCCTGTCGAACACGGGCGCGAAGAACGCGGCGTCGGTGCAGCGAAAGTTTGCCTCGCCCCACTACCGCATCGCTGGCCCCGGGCACCTCGTGCCCCTCGATCACATCCTGACCGCGTCGGAGGCGCAGTGTGACTACATGCTCGACAACATCCCCGCGGGCTCCAAGGTGCTCGTGATCAGCGGCGGCGAAGGCACGTGGCGCTCCGACCTGCGCACACGCGGCGGCGCCTGGGGCGAGCAGCTCTTGGACACGTGGGAGCTGCGGAGCTACATTGACGAGACCACCGCGAAGGAATGGGCAGCGGAGTACGCGATGTCGCGCGGCTCCGGTGCCAAGAAGACGACGCTCTGGGTCTGCTTCTTCACGGACGGCGAAGTCGGTGGCTCGGAGGCGACAGAGAGCGCCAGCCACTTCAACGACTGGGGCTTCGACGTGATCAAGATCGCGGGCTTTTTGCTCTCGCATGGCGCGCAGTTCGTCTACACGGCCGAGGATGCATACAATCCGTCCGTCGATCCCAGGCATCCAGGGCTCGTCTTCCCGCTGCCCGGGCCGGGCATGTTTGCGGCGATGATGAAGGTGCTCATGTACCCGCACGGCCAGTCGCAGATTGCCTGCGCGGGCAAGGGGGGCAACCAGGGTGGCCGTTACATGATGGAGCAGGCACGCCAGATGCTGATCGCACAGGGCCACTCGGGAGATCCGCGCCAGATCGTCATGGTGGGCGACCGTTTCGACACGGACGTGCGCGCGGGCCTGTCGGCGGGCTTCCTCACGTGCCTCGTCACCTCGGGATGCCATAGCGTCGCGATGCAGGACCACTACCGTACCGATCCCGTGCATTTCTATGCCTCCGGCGTGGGTGATCTCGTACCGGTGGCAGAGCGCGCGGTCGCCCACGTCGAGGCCCTCAGCCTGGCAAGTGAGGAGGGCGCGGCGGGCGTGGCGGGCGCCCTGATGGCCGAGCGCTGTGCCGAGCGCCTGCCACAGCGCATGTCTCGCGAGGCCTCCGCCCAGCGGCTTCAGTCCTGGGTGCTGGGCCAATCCAACCTTTTGCAGCCGTTAACCCCAACCACACGTCAGCGCCGGGAGGCGGAGCTACGCCCAATCTTGCAGGGGTACTTCGACGCGCTCGACATGGATGGCGATGGCACCATGAGCGAGGCCCAGGTGCTCGACGCCTGTCGCGCCTTTGGGATGGTCCATCTACTCAACCAGCCGGCAGCGCGCAGCAGCAGCAGCAGCAGTGATGTATGTGACAGCGGCTGCGGCGACCGCGCGGTGGGCGCCGGCGCGAAGAACCAGCCGCATTCTCAACACTACAGCTTGCTCACGGCGCTGCGCACTGAGTCATCCAAGTCCGCAGACGGCAAGATGAACTTCGAGCAGTTTGCGAGCGTCATCGAGGAGGCGCTCGCCGAGTGCGGCTTCGAAGCACGCAAGCAGTGGAAGAAGATTGGAAATTCCTTCAAGATGTCCCGAGCTCTCGTCGGAGCTCAATCTAAGCTCAATCAAGCGTCCGATGACGCCCTACCCGTTCCGAGCCCGACGGCGCCGTGGTGAGCACTTGCATGCTGATCGGCACAGCCCGATGATGCCCTACCCGTTCCGAGCCCGACGGCGCCCTTCGGAGCAGAGCTCTACGGAGCATGCCATAGGTTAGCATCGAGCTAGAGCCTAGCACCGAGCTACTACGTAGAGCATAGCACCAAGCATACATGGCACCGAGAAGGGATAGCGAAGGCAGAGGCGGCGAAGGCAGAGGCGGCGAAAGCAGGCGAAGGCAGAGGCGGCTAAAGAAGAGGCGGCGAAGGCTGAAGCGGCAAAGGCAGACACCCATCAAGGAACAAGTCGAGACGAGAAAGTCAACCGGCGCGGAGGAGCGCGCACGCCGCATCAACCAGGCACTGGCTTAGCAGCGCTAGCTGGAGGAGGAGGCGTCGCAACTGTCCAAGTAGGAGGAGCACTATGTGATGTGCATCCGTGCATGCCACTATCGGAGAGCCGACGAGGCTGATAAAGCCTGGTGCGGATGGGGGCTGGCCTGGGGTGATGTGCGTGCCTGACTGTCGTGTAGCCTGCGTGGCCGACGGCGGGCATTGCGGAGTAGCATACTGAGAGCATTATAGCACCGAGCGATTATACGGGATAGATGGATACGGACCGCGTGATGTGGCTTACCGCGTATCGACTAGTACGATAGGGCGCGACCGTATAGATCATTCTTAGCTGATAGGTTTTACTTATGAGCGAATATATAATGCAGAAATAGGCCGCATCGTCCGTCGAGCGTCGTGCCTCAATATCGCGCACGTCGATTACCTCGGCGTAGGTAACGGCCGCAAGTATTAAACCGTATTAATAGCCAATAAAAGTCGCTCTGTGTCGATGAAGCAACTCTGAGTGTCAACCCGGGTGACCGCGCGGGTCCACATGAACATTTCTCGGACGTAAGCTCGTTAAGGGATTGAATGTTTAGAATGCCGCGGGAGCTCGCCATGGCGCGAGCCCCCTACGGTCCACACACAGTAACACAGAGACTGGTGGTGATGGGGATGGTGGTGGGTTCACCAAAAACTGCACGCGCTACGCCACGTACGAGGGCGCGCGCAGGCTAGCTCTGGTCTCCGCATCGTGCGACGCGAACGGAGTTTCCGATCCGTCGGCGGATTTCCGCGCTGTGCGCGCATATCACTCCGTCTCCGACAACCGTTGGGACATTGACTGACTGAACGCAGTCGACGTGGCAGCGAGAGGCTTTCCGGACGCTAGCCTCGTGCTCGGCTACCCCCATGCGCCGATAGACGTGTAGAGATTCAGGACAC
>Ga0210242_102145_pt1 | contig 11761 bp, 14 predicted proteins | sample ChrtobMeP5a_16mM_FD_155445 | JGI IMG/M metagenome (GOLD analysis project Ga0210242, IMG submission 155445) | Chrysochromulina tobin associated microbial communities from unialgal haptophyte culture, Seattle, Washington, United States - P5a_16mM | ecosystem: Host-associated > Algae > Haptophytes >... | reverse complement strand
CACAAAGAATCTAAAGCACTCTAGTGCACTGTGCACTAAGTGCACTGATATGGCAAAGCACTGGGCACTGAGGGCGCAGAGAGCCCAGTGCACTCAGTGCACAGTGATTGCACTGTGTGTGGTGTGGCCGCTTCGTGGCGGGCAGCGGCGACAGCCATGATCGGCGACGGCACCGCGCAAGGATTTGCGCGCAGCGTCTTCGGCGATGCCGTGCAGCGGCTGGTGGCGGATGCAAAAGAGAAGCACGTGCTCACGATCGTGCGGCTCGCGGGCGAGGAGACGGCGGCGCAGGTGGATGCGGAGCTCACGAAGAAGTTGCCGCTCGTCGGCCTCGGCGACGTCGGCACTGTGGCTCGCAGCACACACCGCAGCGAGCTCACGCACCGATTGGGAGAGCAGCACAGTCGTGCCTTGACGTGAGTTTCACAGTTAACCGGCTTGAGAGCCAAACACGTTTAAATGTGAAACTTTGACAGGAACGTTGGGCGTTAAACGGTAAAAGTTGCCCCTTTGACTTCGACAGCGCCGGTTCTGTTCTAAGCACTAAGGTCAGGTCTAGCACCCCGGCCACTGCGCGCGAAAGACAAGGTATAGCTATAGGCTATAGAGCCTGATCCTGTTCCTGATTCGCGTTTGTCATCCTTTGACTGTCACATGTCGTTTGTAGGTTTGTTGAGGTCCGGCCGCGCCCGTCTCCCGTCCAATTGGCGAATTGCGCCCGTCTCGGGTGATTTTTGTCGGGGTCCGGCGCACCGTCTCATAGGGTGATTTTTGTTGTATCGTGTTGAAAGGTCCCGAGCCCCGAGCCGCAAGCACGGCTGGGGCAAGCTTCTGGTCGGAGGCGACCCCGACGCCGCGACGCGATGGCGGCGCAGGCGTTCGCCGCGCTCCAGGCGGGCGAGGATGATCGGCGACGGCACTGCGCGAGGATTTGCGCGCAGCGTCTTCGGCGATGCCGTGCGGTAGTATGAGCGTGCAATTATGAGCGTGTGAGTATGTAGAGCGTGGTTACCTTTTTCCTCCTCATGACGACGCGGCCACTTGGAGGGCTCTCGCTCACGATCTGCTGCCCACCCGCGAGACCCGTGGCCACGACGAGAAGCGAGCGGGATTCGGCGAGGCGTAGGCGTGAAAACGTGGGGTCAGCGGGCAGGGGGGGGGCAGTGCGGGCGGCATTGGCGGGCGGTATTCCGGTATAGGCGACATCTGTGGTCGGTAGGAGGCGCCCGATGGCGCGTTCATGGAGTTGGGGTTGGGTGGAGGGTGCTGCACCTATGCGTGGTTATGCGTGGTCAAATGGTGGCTGCTGTTGCGGCGGCGGCTGTTGCGGCGGCGGCTGTTCCGGCGGATCTGTAGCCCCGTCACCGCATACGACTGAAGCCATACTAAAGCCACACTGAAGGACTGATGTTGATGTCGAGGAGCTGATGAGCGGAGCTATCATCCTAGCGCTCAACTACTCGAGACAGTGTTGTCCGGGAACGGGAAGCGCAAGGAGCTCTCGAAGCAGGAGTTGAGTATACTGTGCCTCGTCACGTCTTGAGATCTTCGAGCACAAGCTGCTGCTGCACTTGCGTAGGCCGGCCTAGGCGACATCCCCGAGCGCTTTGCGGCTGGTGTTGATCCTTCGCCATCGACACATCATCTGTCTTTGCCCGCTTCCTGTACGATCAGATGCAGAACGTGTTTAACAGCAGGACTTACACGCAACGCTTCAAGGATGTGACGTGAAGACGTGGCTCGCTGCAGCCCTCGCCCAGCCAAGCACAGCCAGAGCCTTTGAGACGCTTGTGCAGGCAACCCAAAGCGACGCTCGCAGATGGGCCTGATGTTGCCGACGGCGCGTACGCTGCGCGACCTCTATAAGACCGAGATCGCGGCGGGTGCGTCCTAAGTGCGTCCGGCTCCGCCACCGATAGCACCGCTGCCGCAGCCATCACCGCTGCCATTGCTGCCGACTCTGCCGCCTCCGCCTCGGTCGACACGACGCCACCGCCTCCACACAGCCAATGCTCACCGCCGCTATACCTCGAGCTACCCTTGCCACACCTCCTCCACAGTCCAACATGGACGCAATGATGGAGGAGATGACTGCTCCTCATGCGATGATTGCTGCGGCTTGCTGCGGTGCTGTGCGCCAAGCGAGTGCAAATCGGCTGGCTCGAGCGCGCTCTTGTGAGCGAGCATCACCTTGCGGTTTGAGATGCCACCTCTTGGACCATGAAGTGTAAAGGCGGGGGCAGCCTCTTCACATGTGCCTTCTCTGCGGCGCGGTGAGCACCTTGCGATGCGCTGGAAGGGGCTTCCCCAATCATGCGTGTGACGTGCACGTTGCTCACGACAAAATTGTTGACGTCTTTGAACAGGCGATAGCACTGAAATGAGTTGCACGCAATCTCGGAAATGCCTCTCAGGAGTGCTGCATGGCCTGCATCATGTTGGCGGGTTGTATCGCAGAGCTGCGCGTACTGGATGATCTCGGAGTCGCTCGGGGGATACCCCCGACCGTCGAGGAACAGCACACTGTGCAAGATTTGCCCGCAGCGACTCGCTTGCCGCAGTAGAAGCAGTCGCGCGACGTCATATGGCACGCGCAAAAAAAAACTGAAAACTTACGCAACTCATTATGGATAATTATGGAATGAGATTTGCATGCCCCGCGACCGCCGACACAGGCACCAAAGAACCATCGATCCTTTTTGCACGCCGGACGCTATCCAGCGGCTGGCATGTCGACGTCGCCGTCCTCCGCGATTCCCGACCAGGCGCCGCCGCCGCCGCCGTGCAAGGCTGCCCTTCCTCTTCACAACACGGTTTCTCGCAACACGGAGCGATGGGCGCCGCGGCCATGGATCTCGCACCTTCAAGGCCGCACGCTCGTCGAAGGCATCGCCGAGGCGTTTCGGCACCCCACTCCCGACTGCCCCGACCCCTTCGCCGAGCTCATGACGGTTGAGGACGCCGGCTGGGAGAACCTCTGCGGCGTCTTCGTGAGTGCAACCTACCCCGAAGGCAGGTTCTCGCCCGACGAGCGTGAGCGCATGCGAGATGCCTTCCGGCGCAGGTTTTTCGAAGGCAGGCGCGACGGTCTCGCGCAGTTCCGCCGTGAGATCACCGAGTTCCAGAGCACGTCGCCCGACGAGGCCATGCAAATGTGCGCAGGCGCCTCGGCCTGGGCGGCCTTGCACCTCGTGATTTGCCTGACCTGCTCACCACCCGCGTGCAGGGAGCGAAGGCTCGGCGTGAACTTGTGCAGTGAAGAGAGCAGCCGAGTGCTGACGGCGTACTTCATGCTCGCGATGCTGCGCGGGTGCGGCGCGCTTGCCAGCCGCAAGGAGCTGCAGGACAAGGGGGTGCTCGAGGTCGACTGCCCCGTGTGCCTCGGTCAGTTCAAGGCAGGGAACGGAGTCGTCATCTTCCACGTGCTCGAGTGCGGGCATCGGTACGAAGCCACCCTCACTTGCGCCTTCCCGCGACCCATGTCCCACGACCCACGTGCATGCGTCGGTGCCGACGCCAAAGTCGACCGCCCCATCCCCGCTCGTTCCGATTGCAGGATCCACAAAGAGTGCCTGCTCCAAATCAAGAAGACGCCAGATGCCACCGGCGGCGGGATGCGCACGTGCCCGCTCTGCCGTGGCGCGTCGCGATCCATGTGCGCCTTTGCGATGCATGGCGCACTGAGGTGAGGTACATGACAAGGCGTCGGGATGCTGCGCTCGGGCGGCGTGCTTGCCAGCCGCCGGGAGCTGCAGGACAAGGGGGTGCTGCAGGTCGGCCGCCTCGGTCAGCCTGCGTCGGGGGGGCGGCTTCGTCACCTTCTCCGCGTGCGCGAGTGCGAGCACCGGTGCGAAGCCGCCCGCACACGCGCCGTCCCGCGCCCCCTCCCACGTGCATGCGTCGTTGCCCCTTTGACTTCGAGAGCGCCGGTTCTGTTCTAAGCACTAAGGTCAGGTCTAGCACCCCGGTCCCGGCCACTCGGCGCGTGCGTCCGTGAAACGCGCAGAGTGTAGGCCTGATCTTTTTGTTGAGCTTTGAGGTCCGGCCCGCCCCGTCTCCATCAATTGGCGAATCGCGCCCGCGTCGGGTGATTTTTGAATTTTCGATTGAATTTTGTCGATGTCGTGTTGAGCTTGAGGTCCCCGGCGCAGCGCGCACCGGTCTCATAGGGTGTTATAGGGTGATTTTCGTTGTATCGTGTTGAAAGGTCCCGAGCCCCGAACTAGCCCGATGCCCGCGGCTGCCCGGGCGTCTCGTGTCGGGATGATTCCGTCCACCATATGCGCCGGCGTTTTGAGCCGCGGTGCGCGGAACCGTCCCGGGTCTCGGGTGAAATATTTGTTGCTTTTGAGCCCCCGTCAAGCCCCCGGGACCCTTAAAAACGGAACGGAACACGGTCGAGGACACGAGAGAGCGAACGACGCGGTAACGCGCGAAGCGTCAATACTCGTCGCCTCCCAGCAGCACGCGCCATTCCGCCGCCGCCGATAGCTGAATCTATAATCACGCGTTCACACACGCCCGACCTTTACCCGACCTTATCATCACTTGCGCACAGCATTCACACGGCCGCCACACAATCTCTGCCCAAACTCGCGCCCCGCATGCGCCGGCGAATCCAACACTGCTGCGTCTGGTCGATGTGTGCCTGTGTCGCTCTCGGTCTCGCGCACCGAACACACTCACCCGGACAGTGTATGGACCTCCCGGCGCAATTCATCGCGGGTGTTTCGTCGAGTGGCTTCATCTCTGTTGGCAAGCATGGAAGGTGCAGCAGCGTGACCAGCCGCGGCGAAGCGCGCGGGGGTGTGTGTCCTACAAGCCCCATGCGGTGCCCGGCCCGCCTAGCGAGTCCCCGCCCTCGTTCTCACTCCAGTCGGGAAAGGGCTTGTTGTCGCGCACAAAGTGCTGATGATACTCTTCGGCGAGGTGCCAAGCACTCGGTGGGAGCACAGGAACGAGCTCCGCCATACCGGCCTCAGCCAAGACCGCCTTTGCTGTGCGAGTCTGCACGCCATCCCGCGCCCAGATCGCAATGCGAGTTTGCGCACGGCATAAGAGAGTGGATTCGCCCGCCATCGACGTGCCATTCGTTGGCCTCAGCCGTTGTACTCGTGCGTCCTGCGTGATACGGCGCACAAGCGCTTCGTAGCTCAGGACAGCCGGGTCGAATTCGAGCCGCATCGCCTCGGTATGTGTGTTGCGCTGGCTGCACACGTATTCGTACGTGAGGGGTAAGTCGGCCGACGGGTCGCCGTCTCGATCGCCTCCAGTGTAACCCACCCACGAGTTGATCACGCCAGGGAGCTGTGCATACTCGAGCTGCGGCTGGTGGAATCATCCGAGGCCCACCGTGGCCGTCTCCGTCGGAAGATGCGCCTCGCCAGGCGCACCCGGGCTCACATGGCAGACGTAGTACTGCCGTGCGGCTGTCGCCATCTCGGCATGTCCTGCCGTCGTCGCCATGACCGACGGTCGCGCCGCCACGGCCTTCATCCATGCGGCAGTGCGCGTGAGGCTCCGCTGCCGGCACAAGTCGAGCACATCGAACCCTCGCCAATACGGGAGCATCGCGAGCATGCGTTCAACCCAAGGTGCAGCCACGCATTCCGCAAGAGAGAAGCTGCTCCCCAGAAGGAACACTGCCGGGCACGCCTCCTGTCAGCTCAACTTCATGTCCGCCATCCACAGCCTATCTTCTACGGCTTGCAACGACTCCATGAGCCCAACGCAGCCGAATCTCGCCTCATCCTCGGACTCAGCCCCAAGCACCGCGTAGTACGCAGGCTCAACGGACTCAGTCCAAAGCTTGACGAAGGATTCAATTTCCGGCGCACGGGACGCTGGAAGCAGGTCCACCTCGTCGGCCTTGTACGTGTGTGCAATGTGGCGGGCAATCTCGACGCTTTCGCTGATAACGGTGCCATCATCTAGCTCAAGCAATGGCACCTTTCCAGTCGGAGATACAGCAAGAAATGCCTCCGGCTTGTCGCGCAGGTCGATGAGTGCGTGCTCAAACGAAGTTTGAGTTTCGAGCAGTGCGATCCACGGCCGTTGTGCAAATGGGCAGATGCCGCTGTTGAACAAGCGCAGCGCCTCTGCGAGCGGTAAACCGACCAATAGCAACGCGTTCACTCTCATGGTCAGACCCCGATCACACGCAAATGTGCTGGGGTTACTTGTAGGGCCTGTGAACGATAACAAGAGTCTCGAGGTATGCTCGAGTATGGGGCGTACATATTTCGATTATTGGTTAACATAGCTCGCGAGCTACAGCTAGTCACCTCGGGGTACGTGGTGTAGAGTGTGAATTGCCATGTGTAATTGAGTACTTAGTACTAATACAACCTATCACGGTACAGGCTACGCTACAGCGGTCGTCGAGTGTCCTCAGTGCGACGAATTCATTCTGTTTGGGACGACAGTCGAGAAACTCATATCCGGCTCGCGCCATTGACGCAGACTTTCAACAGAACGACGGACGTCCACGTCGCGACGACGACGACTCTGACGCTCGAGGCTACCCGCCACAGAGCGTGATCGCCGCTCAATGGCAAGTGAAGCGGTGTGACCTCTGCGGCCGTGCGGCCGCTGACGTCAGCACGTCAATCTGCACGAGTACTCATGTAGTTACGCGGTGGCGGCGCGGGATCGGCTTCCAATACCGAGCGCTCGTTTCAGGGCGTCGGAGGCGAGGGCCCAGAGCGCCTTTGCGGGGTTCCCGTCGAGCTCGTCAAACAGCTTGATGTTCAACGCGAACACGAGATTCGCCTCATCGACGATCTCCTGCTTCTGCTTGTCTGACAGCTCGAGCGCGTTGAGCTGCGTGTACCATTCCTCAATGAAAGGCTTCGCAGCAGGAATCTCGTCGAATTGGTAAAAGGCCGTGCCGCGGCCGTCGTCGAGAGAAAGACTCCTCCGCGCCATGCCGCCCATCATCTGCCCGCCGAACAGATCGCCGAGGTAGCGCGTGTACATGTGCGCTATGAGCAGGTGAGGCTGCGTGCCTGCGATCTTGCGCACTCGAGAGGCATACTCCTGCGTGGCCGGCGACGGCCGGACGGTACTGCGCCACTCCGTGCCAAAGTAGTAAGCCATGTCCTCCTCAAGTGCAGGCATGCGACGCAGCGAGTTGTAGTCGAGAGCCTTAACGCCGGCGTCTTCGGTCTCGTCAAAGGACTTCTCCATGGCCTCGTACACAAAGTACAGCGAGCACACCAGCTGGCTGAAGGCTGTTTTGGTGGCGATGCCTCGGAAGAAACCGGTGACAAAGGCGGTATTCTCGGCAACTGAGTGCGACTTGCGTGTCCCGTCATCCAGAGCGAGGGCGAGGCCAGCCGCGCGTGCCGATGTCTCTGCCACGGGCTTAATCTCCATCGCCTGTGAGACACGGCTTTGCTGCTCCTTCTTCCCAATGCTCTGCATGCGAACCTGTGAGACACGGATCTGTTGCGCCGGTTCGGCAGCCGTCGTCGAAATAGCTGCTGGCTCGGCATCTGCAGTCCCAAAGGGAGTTGGGTTCAGCTCAGGCACTGCGCTCCATACGAATCCTTCTGGAGGCATAATGGTGCTCATCCTGACCTGCATCGTTCGGCCCATGCTGACCTGCACCGCCGGGCGCGCCAACATCGGCGTCCGCGCGTAGGATTGTGTTGCCAGGAGAGAGATGGCCAGCATGTGATGAAATCGCTTCTTGGAAGTTTCAAGGTACCACGGATCAGAAGCATAAATTTTCACGACCGTTACGAGAGGAATTACCAACTTCTTTGCCTTGGCCTGTTGCCTCTAACTTCCTCCCTGAGCCGCTCGGCAGCGTCGGCGCATCTCCAGCCCAACGGGAGGTCGACGCCAGTACCGGTACATGAGACCACTGGGCACTGGCGGTACATTTACAAGTATAAACCGTGAAGGTCCGTAAATGTGTTGCCTCGTGGGGTTGATGAGCGATGCCCATACAAGTACATGTACTGTAGGAAACACCCAAGACCGCTGATGAGTTCATGGATGATGGATCTTCTATTCCCGAGATCATCGCTGCAGTAATTTTCATCGCCAATGCCGCGTTCAGCGATGTTGGCACGGTTTCAAGTGCTTCTCCTGGCATCCTCCACCGCTGCGGGCTGGGTAGCAGACCGTGTCGCAGCGAGCATCGTTGGCCGCCCCTCCGCGATCCGCGGTCCGGCATCATACGCGCCCATAATGACCGTATCTTTGTCTCGCACGAGCCTTGCCGCAGCAGCTGCTGCAGCCTCAACCCCGGAGAGCTTGCATGCCTCGAGCGTCCTCTCGCGCTTCCTGAGCCAGTTCCGTGGCCACTTCGACAACCATGAGCAGGTCGAGACCGAGAAACTTGCGGGTCTCACGCCTCGTGAGGGCGGTGGCCATGAGCACATCCATTGCAGCCTGCAGCCGGTCACGCTCCACGACCGGCCGCAGGGCCAATACGTGCTCGCCTCGTACTACTTCAACGGCGACCCGGACGCCGTGTTCCGTGAGCGCCTGTACGCAATCGACGAGCTCCCGCGCGACCCCCAGTTCGGCACGTGTGTGCGCATGCGCATCTACAAGATGCGGCTTAGCACTGCTGAACGGCTGCGCGCGGGCATGACGCTGAACGATGTCGCGTGGAGCGCGGCAGAGGACTTGCACGCGTCCTTGCACGTGCCCGAGGCGGACGTCTTCTGGCGATGGTGCGGCGAGCGCTTCGAGGGCTCGATGCGCACCCAGTCGATCGAGATCATCTCGGAGCGATCTGGCCGTGCCATCCGGGTGCGCGACGACGTGGCGCTCTGGCAGGACGCCCTGTGGGTCAACGACCGGGCCACAGACGCCGAGACAGGCGCGTACGTCTACGGCAACATTCACGACATACCATACAAGATGGCACGCGTCAACGCTGAGTAAGTAAGCAAAACGTTGTTACTCGTAAAGTAAGCTAAAAACAGTGGTCAGCTGCTCGTGGAGGCGGCCGGTGGCACGACTCACGTGCGACGTGCGAGCCAGCGCTCGCAGCCGTGTGGTCGCGGCGGTCTATAAGCATGCTCACTCTGCTCGCACACCTTGTTCACTCGATATCCTCGACGGACCGACCACACGCCGCGCCCCGCGTCACTGTACCGTCACGTTCCGTCACGTCCGGATGTGTCTCGCTTTCGGGGGCCTTCTCGTCGGCACTTCAGCTTAATTTTCAGAACGTGTTTAAAGGAACACTCCCCTGCCCGAAACCAACTCCCATGGAAAACACACGAAAAAACTTAAAAAACTCCAAAACTCCAAAAACTCTCGACCTCGGCGTCTCGTTGCAGGGAACACCTTCACACACGCGCCCCGCTTGCTGGCCTGTTGCCAGTAGTCATGTAAGTGCGCCCCCCCGGGGACGCGCCTGCATGAGCGCCGCTGTACTGTGTGGTCCTGTTTCCAATTCACACACACACACACAAAATTCTGCGATTCGGGCCGGCCCGAATCGCTGCAGGAACGACGTCCCGTTCGTTTCGGAAATTGGATTCTTCCTTTTAGCCGGCAGCGTGCGAGAGAACTTTGTAATTTACCAATTACCAAGCAACCTACACACGGCTCACGGCAGTGCGAGTCGGTTATCCCAATCAGGCGCACCTTTTCACCGGCGCCCCTGGACAGGCGGGGTACGCGGTTGTCGCTTGCTTGCTTGCTTGCGGTAGCGGCGCGTAGGCCGGTAGCGACGGTACTGTGTACATTCGCACAGTCACGACTCACGAGAGTCACGACGGTCGACCGTCCCCCATACACCGCTCACCCCGGCGGGCATTAAGTCTGACGCACACGCAGCTGTGTGCAGAGCACAGAGGTTTCAAGTTCAAGTTACTACATACATGTAAACAACAGACAACTTGAACTTGAACTTGAACTTGAACTCAGAGGTTTCAAGTTTGGGAGGCTGCAAGTGTCAAGTTTGTGCACCAGCTCCTACCCTCGGCGACTGTACGGCGCCGTGCGCGACATTTCCATGGTGCCGCATATCCCATTTCAAGGTGGCCACAGCACACGCCGGCTCACCATCAAATTGAATCGACCGCTACCAAAGCCTCCGAAAATCTTTCCTGTTCCGAGACCCATGCTCCCTGTGCGCCCCTCGTCGTCGCCATGCGTTGGCGTGTTTGAGCGTCTGGCGCAGGCCCTGCCAGAGCTGCTTCCCTTGGTGATCAGCTTTCTTGGACCAGCCCTAGCGGTGAGACTCGCGGCGACGAGTTCGAAGCTGAACGCGGCCTACCGGAGTGCGCCATGGCAGCGCCTGGTTTTTGTCGATCCCGGGCCCCCGAGGCCGTCGAAGGAGCAGATTTTGGGGCTGGTCCGCAGTGCTGTCCATTCTGTCAAGGACCTGCGGCTGCGCCTCGTCACCGCAGGCGCTCGCTGCTGGGACGGGGCCGAGCTGGCCGAGCTGTTGCACGGCAAGGCGAGCTCTCTACAGCGGATCGAGCTCACGCATGCGTACGGCATATCCGATGAGACCGTCTGCTTGCTTGCGGCCTGCGAGTCGTTGCAGAGCGTGGTGCTGCAGTGCTCGGGGACGCACCGTCTCAGCGAGCGCGCACTGCGAGCGCTGCTGGCACAGCCGAGCCTGCGCGAGCTGCGGGTGATGGCCCCTGGGGTGCGGCTGAGCGACGAGGGCATGGCGGCCCTCTTCACAGAGGCACGGCGAGGCACCCTCACGCACGCGCATATCGGTAGCGACGCCCCGGCCAACGCGCTGCTCACGCGAGGCGAGGTGGCCCTGGCATTGGAATGGGCGAGCCCGGCCGTGTGTGCCCATTTGGCGGCGTGCCCCTGCCTCGAGCGCGTGACAATTGACACAGACCTACCGTCGTTGCGTGAGCTGCTCGCCGGGGCCCCTCTGCTGCCGTTACTCGCGCTCGAGGTGAGGCTCTGGTGTCCCTCGACGCAGATCTTGGCCGACTGCCTGCGCGCCTTCACCCCGCCGCCCGCGACGCTGGTCTCGCTCGTCATTCGACTGCATGGCGAGCCAACCGGGGGTGGTGGCGGCGACGGCGACGGTCACGATGGCAGACGCACGCTGCGCTCGCTCGTGCAGTCGATGCTCCATCAGGCGAAGCAGGCGGCCCCTCTCGTGACCGGGGCGAGCGAGGCCGAGGCCGAGGGCGCGCAGCCGCTGCATCTCATGCTGCACTTGCCGCGCCACCTGGTCCGCTGGTCCACCGCCGATCTGGAGCTGCCAGGTGTGAACGTGCAGATGGGGCCTATCTCGAGTTGTCCTTCGAGAACGTGTTTGTCTTCCATGCCCATGCTTTTAATATTGCCCTACTCTTAGCGGTTGACCCCCCTACCGCTCAAGAGGCTCAGACGAAACCGGGCGCCCAGTGGGAGGCGCAGATGGACATGAAGTACGATGCCAGATGCAGATGTACAGATGGTCTCCATCGAGCTGTCCATCGGAAAGGTTGGGCTTGAAAGAGGTGAGTTTGAGAGGACTGATGCACCCAACACGCCAGTTTAGGTACTTCTAGTACTATAGATGACTATAGATACTCTTGTGAGTTGTGTGGTGTAGGCTGTAGCTCTGCGAGGCGGTGACCGGGGGCGGAGTTCTCGCAAAGTCCGGTCCTAAGTCGTCGTGCTAAGGGTGGGTTTTTAGCGCGAAAACGTTAATGGCGGGTTACCCGCAAATGGCGAGCCGTACCGTGGGGGTTGCCCCGGGCCCGTGGGGGTTTCCCCGGGCGGCAACATGCTCTCTCCGCTTGCCCATGCCCAGGTTGACCCGCGTATG
>Ga0210242_102128_pt1 | contig 11916 bp, 8 predicted proteins | sample ChrtobMeP5a_16mM_FD_155445 | JGI IMG/M metagenome (GOLD analysis project Ga0210242, IMG submission 155445) | Chrysochromulina tobin associated microbial communities from unialgal haptophyte culture, Seattle, Washington, United States - P5a_16mM | ecosystem: Host-associated > Algae > Haptophytes >... | reverse complement strand
CGAAGGAGTGCACCTGCAGCACGATGAGAGAGCGGCCATGCTCGCGGAGATGGAGGTAGACGTGCCGCACCTTCATCAGCGAACGACGCAGCTCCTCGCGTGCGCCTCCGCTAGTGTTGAAATTAGGCGCTCATTTGTTAATTTGGTTTTTTCTCGATCCATTAGTTGGTACCAGAAGTTCGGGGTTCGTCACTAACATTGTGGGTTCTGTGCGTATTTGAAATAGGTGTTTTCTTGAGTGGAAGGCCCGCGTCTTGCGGTTCACATACCGTTTCGCGGGCACCATGTTTGAATTCCGCAAACGGGGGCGTTTGACTAGCTCTCCCGCTATCCGCGTGGCCGACGACCGACGCGCCTTTCGAGAGCACCAGGATGAGCTCAAAGCGCCTGCGCGTACACCGTGTCGAGGTGCGCCACCCTGTCTCCCTCCTTGACTGTCTCTCCCTCCTTGCCCGGCTGTCTCCCTTTTCGCTGACCTTGTGTGCCTGGCTTGCAGGAGGATGGGTCTGGCTCGCAGCCAGTACCCATTCACCCTGGGCCGGTTAAGAAGACCGTGCCCAATGTAGTGACGGCTGCGGCCACAGTGGGCAGTGTCGGGGCTGTGGCCGCAGCGGTCGGTGCCGCGGCTGCGGGGGTCTCGGCACCGGCGGGGCCGCTGCTCAAGATGGTACTCTTCTCGTGGGCACAGTGCGACAAGTGTGAGAAGTGGCGCCGACTGCCCCGGGGCTGCGAGCCGAGCGACGATGCGCAGTGGGAGTGCTCGATGAGCCCCGACTGCGCGCTCGCCACCTGCGAGGCCGCCGAGGAGCAGATGGCCGAGAACGAGCTGGCGGGTGAGGTGCTCGAGGCGGTGAAGCAGCAGCGCACGCAGCAGCGCAAGCAGCAGCGCAAGCAGCAGAGCAAGCAGCAGCGCCAGCAGCACAGGGAGGCGTTCATGTTTACCTGCGAGCACAAGGGCTGCGGCAAGCACTTTGCTGATCGGAGCGACTTTACGAAGCACAAGCGCATGCACACTGGTGAGCAGCCGTACATCTGCAAGCATGAGGGCTGCGGCAAGCGCTTCTCACGGATGGACAACCTCACAGTGCACAAGCGCATGCACACCAAGGAGGCGGAGGCACGGCGTGAGGAGCAAGCGCTTCTCACGGATGGACAACCTCACAGTGCACAAGCGCATGCACACCAAGGAGGCGGAGGCACGGCGTGAGGAGCAGCGCGAGGCGCAGGCGCGGCGTGAGGCGCAGCGTGAGGAGGCGGAGGCGCGGCGCCTCGAGGCGCGGCGCGAGGAGAAGGCACGCGAGAAGGCACTCGAGAAGGCGCGGCGCGAGGCGCAGCTTGAGGAGGAGAAGGCGGAGGCGGAGGCACAGGCGCGGGCGCTGCTTGAGCGCTTCGAGGAGATCGAGCGCCGCATTGGCAGCGAGCACCAGCACGATCTGCCGGAGCCCGTGCGACTGGCCACGATTGCAGGCTTTGCTGGCGATCAAGTTTCAGAGTGGCCAATGGCGGTTCAGGACTTCGTCAGCATGTCCAACCTGGAGGAGAGGATGATGCCCATCCAGGAGCGAGCGCGGAAAATCCTGCTTCTCACAGATGATGAAGCCTCTCGCCTCAAGCGAGAGGCAATGTGGGGCGTGGCCGTCGCAGCCATGTCCTCTCTATACTCTTACGGTACCCTGCTTGGGCGCCTGACACAAACCGAGCGTTATGGCCGGCTGGCCGATGCCATATCAGCAGCTGGCGTGGCGGCCATCATGGCCTGCAGCCGCCGCCGTGGCATCCAGCTAGCACCAGGCACAGAGGCCGAACTGCTGGCACTTGCTGATGGCCCTTTGGAGGCGCCCAGCAGCTCAGCGCGGCACAGAAAGAACACCAAGGCCACAGAGGCGCCTGCAGGGCACTGGCTGATGTGCCACTATTACTCAACCCGGCTGGCCGTGAAGGAGGGACGCACAGCGTTCTTCCTGGCGGCCACAGCACGCAGCCCTGTGTCATGCGCCGACACGCCACACACACTGTTACTGCCTGGCCTGACACTGCCTGATGGCAGGAAGGTGGCAGGCGATGCCTTCGTCAGCATGATTGTCGCGCCGGTCCTGGGGCTGGCCGGGCTGTGTGTGGAGGCGCTCAGCGGCATCCGCCGCTGCGAGGCCAAGCACGTCTGTTTGCCAGTGACGCATCCGTTGCTGCAGATACGCTTTCAGTTGCCGAGCGTCTCGCCGCTCTCCTCGTGGTCGAACATCGATCAGTGTGTGGCCATCGTGTGGCCTATGACGCGTGACTCGACTCAGGGTGAGCGGCTTTTAGAGGTAGCCACTACGGGCGTCGGTGCTGAGCACGACCCCCTGGAGTTGCTCGGCAGCCTGGCAGCCCCTCAGGGGGGCTTGGCCACCATGGCCCAGCAGTTCGTGCGTGGCGACACGAGCAGCATTGGTAAGGCAGGAGGCTACCGCCTGATCGAGGATGTCGGCATGGCGCTCAGGGTAAGCGCCATAGCACTTCGATGAGCTGCACAGTGTCCCAGGTCACAGTGTCCCGGGTCGAGGCGGGAGCGATCATCTTAGTATTCGTTGTAATATTCAGATATGAAATTGAAAACCTCCCTCTGTTTTCAGGTGAGTGTGGGAGACCTTCTTCGGAACTGTCCACCCTTTTTGAATCAGAAACCCTTATTTAGTTTCTCTAGGCGACCGCCTTGAAACCAAAGATCAGTCAATTGCGACGTCATTAACAGACTCCCGACTCGAGCGCCGCACTCGATTTATTTGCGAAAGCAAGCATGGGCAAGCAGAGACTAATTCACTAATAAAGAGTTAAATAAGACTAATAAGAAGCTTGCTTCCCACCGGTCACCCACGAACACTGCACCAACCGCTAAACGGAAAACGCACAGCGGAGCGGGACGTCACACAACATACGCACCGGAGTCGGGACACATCAGAGTGACGATGTGACCCCACGCTCTCATACGCGCCGCCCCAGCCCGTCTCCTCTTCAGAGTCCTAAAGGTCTTGTTGTCGTTGTTGACTTCCAACCAGCCTGCGCTTGCCCCCCCACCACACGAAGCAGTCGGACGCTGCGCCTTGGCGCAAGAGGCGCGAGGAGCCATGAGGAGTTGGCGCGAGGAATTCCTCCGAAGTCTTCCAAGGGCCTGTAGCCCCTCACCGCAGCATCCCACCGGTCAGCACCATGGCGGCCAGCACACACGCCCCTGCGATACACCCTGGCGCCACCCTGGCCCCCAACGTAGAGCACATGCCTCGGCCCTGCGCCCTCTGGCCGCGTCAGGCCCCGCAGACGCATACTGTAAATTCGCACATCCTCCTGAAAAGAGGGATGCACGGGAGCGGCTTCCTTCGGCTTACTTGTACTTCTGCTTGGCGAGCGAGTACAAGAAGGTGCCCGCGACGGCGATGGCCGAGCCGGCCGCGCCAAGCGGCGTGAGCTTGTTGCCGAAGACGAGCACGGTGGCGAGGATGATGGCAACGCGCTTGAAGGTGTTCGCGATCGAGTGCGTGATGGGCGACACCTGGTTAAGCGTGATGAAGGCGACCTCGTTGTACGCATAGTAGTAGAAGCCGTCGAGGGTCATCTGGCGGATGAGCCACGGCGCGCCCACCACGGCCGTCGACTTGGCCCACGCGGCCGCAAAGCCCGCGCCCTCGTAGTAGATAGCAAAGGGGAGTGAGAGGAGGAAGGCGATGATGGTCAGGACGCCGTACAGGTTGGCAGCGCCCATGTTCTCGCCGACAGGCTTGTCCATGGTGGCCTTGGAGAGCACGGCGCGCGAGGCGAACGCGATGTTCGAGGTCAGCGCGCCATAGAGAGCCTTCCACGTGAAAGACATCTCCTTAAGCGAGGCGAGAATCACGCCGCCACAGATCGGGAGGAGCGACGCGTACACGGGCCACTTGTAGACGGTGCCGAGGACGAGATAGGAGAGCACGCACGTGAAGACGGGCTCAGCCGCCTTGACCGTCTGCGCGAACGAGACCGCACCCGCGCCCAGCGCGATGACGGCGCCGGCGTGGCCGAGGGCATGCGCCGCACCGATGGGCAGCAACGTCTTCCACGCGCCAGGCTGCAGCTTGGGCGCCTTGCGGAGTCCCGAAGCCCACATGAGCAAGACGTACGGGATGCCAACGAAGAGCGACACCACGGTCATCGTCCACGGCATGGGGAACGCATTCTGGCATTTCTTGTTTGTGATGTTGTACATGACGTTGAGGAAGAACCACACGAACATGCACAAGGCGAGCCGGACCGTCTTCACGATATTCATGGGCAACTTGATCTCGCCGGCAGGCCACGAGGCAACGACGCACTCCTCGACGACATCGCCTTCAATGCACACCTCCTCCGCAGCCGCAGGCATTGCCTCGCCCAGGCCCATTACGGCCTTGTTGACGCGGGTGGGCACGGCTACGAGCGCCGGCGGCGTCTGGATCGCGATCGCCGTGCGCGAGCCACCCACGAGCGCTCCCGGCGCGCGGGCCACGTACGCGTCCGCGCTCGCAATGAGCAGCATGCCAAGAATGGCGGAGGACATCTTCATGTGTCAGTGGGGGGAAGATGAAGGGCGGTGGGCGATGCACGTCTTCGAAGGTAGACGAATCCTGTGGAAATTAGTCATCACATCACCTCGTCAATTCGTCAGAACGCAAAAGAGAAATTGGATCCACGCCATGTTGTCTACCGCAAGCAAGCGAGCACAAAAAAAGAAAAAAAAGACGTAGAACGCATGTCGCAGCGTTGTGCTTCTGACGAACGATGTCGTGTTCCAATATCCAATATCCAAAGCTATCCGGCTATTTCCAATAAATTTCCAATTGTACAAAAAGTACAAAAGTACCGAAATGTACATCGCTACAGTCAACAGTGAACATTCATTGAGCCGGATCGATGTTAAGTATAAGTCCGAGCGGGACTGATCACTCAGCCGCATCCTCAAATGGTGCCGCGTCTGCACTGGGGTACTTGCCCCACCGGCGCAGGACCTCGTAGAGGGCTATCGCCGCGCAGCACGCCACGTTCAGTGAGTTCTTCACACCAAATACTGGCACGACGAGCACCGCATCGCACACGGCCAGCACGGCGGCATCGACGCCGGAGACCTCGTTCCCGAGGACAAGGGCGACGCCCGCCTCCTCATCTCCTAGCTGTGGCGCCGTGTGCATCGGTATCGCGCCATCCACCGTCTCAAGCGCCACCACGCGAATGCCGGCCCCGCGCAGCGCGTGCACCGCTTGCAGCGTCGACTCGAAATGCTCGCACGGCACCGAGGCGTGGGCCCCGAGGCTCGTCTTCTCTAGCTTGCGCTGCGGCGGTGTGGCCGTGATCCCACACGTGATGACCTTGAGCGCGCGCGTGGCGTCCGCCGTCCGAAAGATCGAGCCCACATTCTCTGCAGAGCGCAGGTTGTCGAGCACGACCGTCACATTGTGCCGTGGCTTGCGAGCATTGGCTCGACCCTGCTCGACGTCGTCCACGTTCCGCAGCAGCGTGTTGCGCCGTGTGAGCTCGTGGCGTTGCAAGAAGAAGATCTGCTGCGCGAGCAGCGGCGCCCTGCGTGCGATGTACTCGGCATCGCATGGCTCGCCCTCACGAGGCCGAGCAAATGTATCATACGCCTTGCGCGGCGGACCGGGCACGATCTCATCATCAGGCGCCGCAATTCCCAGCCTCTGTAGCTCCGCATCGAGCGCGCCAGCCCTTGCTTCATGCCGTGGTCGCACCACCGTGTTTACAAAGTGCGATCCAACGGAGCGGCGTGACAGCTCTTCCTCAAGCGCCACGCTGTCAATGGATTTGAGAACTTGTAAGAGCTCCTGCCGAGAGCGATGCCTTGCTCGGGAACGCCGAAGTTGGTTCACGAAGATGGCGGCGATCAGCAAGCCAGTGAGTACGATCGCGTTGGCACCATTCACAGGCGATGTGAGCGGCATGAGTCGCGCCGACGTCGGTCGTCGCGCTCGCGCGGGGAGACGTCGGGCGCTCGCGTAACCACGGATGTGTGACGTGGAGTGGCAATTTCGCACAAATCAGCACCGGAGATTTTTTTTTCTCAGCTCATCCAGGGAGGAGCCCAGGAGGACATCAAAGCTGCGGTCCGATCACCTCTGCCCCTCGCCTTAAGGTACGAGCTCAGCATCAGATTGGCGGCGTTCGGGTCCACGGCCCCAAGCGATGCATTTCGTGCGCGCAGCTGCTCGATGCGACGCCCCTCCTCCGCAACCTCACGCTCGCGCGCCGCGCGCAGCCGCAACACCAGCTGGCGCTGCTCAACCTCTTCCTGCCTGCGCTCCTCGACGTGCCTCTGCTGCATGCGTTCCGAGTGGTGGTGCAGGCGCTCCGATGGCGGCGGCTCGTAAACGGCGTCGGGCGTCGGTGGCCGAGCGGCGTGGTGGTGCGTAACGACCCGAAGGGTCAGCGTGGGCAGCCCCACCCGAGTGGGCAGCCCCACCCGAGAGCTGGCTGCGGGCGCCTGGGCGGCCAAGGAGCCTCCCGCTTGCCTGCCCAACCTAGGTGGGCGACCTGCAGCGGGAGGACCAGGCGGTGCTGCAGCGGAGCCCTCCTCTTCTTCCCGGATCTGCGAGATCATGATCGAGCTCCTCGGCTCGGGCACCCGCACCAGGCGGGGTTGTGATTGGCGTGGCACCAAGGCTGAACAGGCATGGAGTTGATCCTTGCTCCGGATGGACTGAGCCGATGGACTGAGCCGACGCAGATGGATTGAGCCGAGTCTATCGATTGGCGGCAAGGCGTCGACGCTTGCATTCGATGAAGAGCGTACTTGCCTAGAAAACTCCTCGTGACGCGACCGTAAGCGTTTTTGCAAGCCCGCAGCGTCCTCAGCTGCGAACGCGCCGCACACCGAGCTCTCTGTCTGGAAGCGGGCGTTGGCCGCCTCGGTCTGACGCGGCAGCAAGTGCTTGCGTTCGCGTCGGCGGACATGCATTTTGCGCGCAGCTGCCTCCTCGCGCAAGAGCGCGCGCATCGTCCGGACGTCCACGCATGCGCCAGCCAAAGGCATTTCGGTACATGTACATGTACACTATCGTGGCGCAGGAGACGAAACAAATCGCATGCCACAAGTCTGACCACAGCTCGATGCCGCAGATCAAGCTTTAAACTCTTATTCACACTTCTTGTGTTTCACTTGCCCAGGCTTGCACCTGCTTCGCGATGCGCCGTCCCGCCGCGGAAAAGGCCGCTGACAACTGGGGGGACGACTGGACCACGCCTATCGCGGCGGCGCCATCCGCCACCTTCCCCACCGCTGCGTCCGCCGCGCAGCCGCAACCCTACGTGTACGCCACGCCAGCGGCGGTGCCGGCACCGCCGAGCAGGCAGCCTTTTGTCTACCAACCTGTGCAGCAGCCCGCCCGCGCAGCGCCGAGCCAGCCGGCCGGCGCGTTCAGCTACCAGCCATCGGTGGGTGCAGCGCCTACGGGTTCGTTCACGCAGCCGATGCAGCCGATGCAGCCGATGCAGCCGATGCAGCCGATGCAGCCGATGCAGCCGATGCAGCCGATGCAGCCGATGCAGCCCATGCAGCCCATGCAGCCCATGCAGCCGATGGCGCCAGTACCGCAAGCGCCAACGGGCTATAAGGGCAACATCTTCGTGCCCGGGCAGATCAGTGGTGGTGGCGGCGGCAGCGGCAGTGGCGAGGGCATGGACGCGGTCGCCGCCGATGCGGTCGCCAAGGTGCAGCAGATGGCCGCGGGCATGGCGCTTAACTACATGATGCCCGGTGGCAGCAACCAGAACCTGGAGACCTCGATCGCGGCCGGCGCCAACCAGCTCACCGGCGCCGCCGCGTCCTTCACAGGCTCGCGCCTCGCGGTGCTGCGCTATTACTTCGACGTGAACAACGCGTACGTGCTCAAGAAGCTGCAGATCCTTCTGCTGCCGTTTAGGCACAACGAGTGGGAGCGGATGGCGGACGGGACATCGCTGCGGCCGCCGTCGCAAGATCCGAATGCGCCCGACCTCTACCTGCCACTCATGTCGCTCGTCACGTACATCCTCGTCGCCGGCTTCGTCTCGGGCGCCGATGGGCGCTTCACGCCCGAGGTGTTGGCATCGACAGCGAGCACAGGGCTCGCCATCGTGCTTCTCGAGGTGATCCTCATCAAGCTCGGACTCTATCTGCTCCAGAGCGAGGGCGGGACTGTGCCCATGCTCGAGCTCGCCTCGTGCTCGGGCTACAAGTTCGTCGCGGCCGTGATCGTGCTGCTCACCAAGACAGTGGGCGGCACGCTCGCTGGCTACGTGGCTATCGCACTTGCAGGCCTGAGCGTCGGCACCTTCATGACCAAGACGATTCAGCAGTGCCTGGTGCAGGGCAGCGGCTACGCGCATGGCTTCATCATGGCCGACGGCATGGGCTCGCCCGGCCGCTCCGAGAGGCGCAAGAAGCAATTCTACTCGCTGCTCGTCATCGGCCTGCTCCAGCCCTTGTTCTTCTGGTACCTCTCTCTCGTGTGAGCGCCCAAGGCGAAGGCCGAGGAGCGTTCTCAGAGGAACGTTCTCAGAGGAGCGTTCTCAGAGGAGCGTTCACAGAGGAGCGTTCACAGAGGAGCGTGTGTCCAGGGCCGCCCCACGTGACCGCCTGGCTTCCCCACGTTGCCGCCTGACGTGGGTAACTCGCCCCCGCCAGCATGCGGGGGTGTCACGAACGAGACCCTGGGGTGTGTTGTTTGCGTCGAAGGACGAGATGACAGACGGTGGCACGCACGCCGAGGCCAAGCAGCACGGCACACCCGTGGGCAGTTGGGCACCCTCGATGGGCACCCCCACCCCCCCGCCAGACGTCCCCGCCCGCGGCATTTATTGGGGACGGCTCACAGCGCCTTCTCAGTCGTGTCCACACATGGGACTCTCGGTCGACGGTATTCGGACCGCAGCGGCGCGTGTCGACGCGGACTCGCGGAGGGACGTAGTCCGGACCAGTGCCGCAGAGCCGGATAGCGGACCAGGGACCAGGCCCCCCCAAGCCCGCCCGCGCCCCCCGCGCGAGAAGCGGCCGACGGTTTGGTGGCACTCGCGCAGGCTCTAGCTCAGGTCAGGGGCTGCCAGCTGGGGTGTAAACTGAGGTTTGGGGGGCAGGGTGCGGGGGGAGGTCTGCCCGCCGCAGGCGCGAAAATTTTGGCAATATTGAGTGTGAATAACTGCATTTTGGCCCTGAAAGTGATGCCACACACACTATTTGTAGGATTCTGTGCGATACCCTACCCCCTACCGACTTAAACGTCTGCGACTAAGACAATCTAAAAAGAAAACTGATCGTGCGAGCTGCTGTGGCTGCAGGTTCTCGACGGCGCTGCAGCTGGAGCTCGCTTGCTCGTGCACCTGCTTCGTGCCGTGCGCCACAGCGGCTCGATAAGGCTGTAGCCGCCCGTCTGCGCAGGGGGCAGCAGCGGCATCTGGCCAGCGCTGCAGCTGCAGCGGAGCCAGCGCCGCCTCAACCGGCCGGGGCGGCGCCAGCAGCTTTGAGCTCGGGTCGGCAGATCGGATGCCGTCGGCGGTGACAGCAAACGGCGCCTCCCGGGCTCGCCACCTTTGGAGAGGGCGGCGAGGCGTGGGCGGCGAGGCGGACGCCGTCGCGCCATTCGAGGCTCACCTGCATGTTGCACATGTGCGCCCACGCCTCGCCCAGCGCGGGCACCAGCCCACTAGTGCCGAGCACCTCGTTGGCGCGCGTGGACACCTGGTTGATGAGCACGACGACGCACGGTGCGCGCGCGCGCGCGCGGCATGGCTGAGGAGCTGTGCCATCTGCCCGACGTGGAGGGGCCTGGCGTACGTGAGTTCCGTGTTCGCGCGCACGTGGAACGCGATCGAGTCGACCACAACCAGACGCACGCTCCGGCCGGGGCGGCCTGGCGCATTGTTCGCGTGCCCTTGTGTCCCTGCGACGCGTCGGAAACGCGACGTCCAAGCTTCGCCTCCAATTGCGCATGGTGTGGGCACACAGTGTCGGATCGAATGACGAAATCAATTAACGCGGAGGTTTGCGGCCCTTCGCCAGATTTTTGCGGCCCTTCGTTCTACGCGCGACGGCAATTCGAATGGTACCATCGCGGTCCCCTAACTCCCAGGGGTTCTCAGATTACACACTCGCCACTAGTGGCTGGCGGCCCCTGACCTGAGCTGGAGCCGGTCAACGCGGACCTGACCGTGCTGTGGCTCGCGGACAACAACATCGGCGTTGACGGTGCCAAGGCGATCGCGGAGGCGCTGAAGGTCAACGCGGTGCTGATTTTTTTTCCGAACGCGAGCACTACAGTCCAAAGTGGGTGAAGTCAAGTGTGAAGGCTGTGCTGCTTACAACGTGTTGTGTGTATTAACATGAAGTGCTTGCGAAGTTCCGATTCTCCGCTCTCCATTCTCAATGCGAGCCACTTCCATCCGTTCGCACTACATGCTCTCCGCAGCTCGTGTCAAAACGAGCTCAACGACGACGACACCAGGGGCGCCCTCCGAGCCGCCGCTAAGCCCAGACTCGCGACCGAGCTGTGACGGCACGACCGCCGCTCGCGGGTGAAGGCTCATTGCTGCGTGCCTACCAGCCCGCCCACCCGGTCAAACTGTCCAAGATGGCGCGCAAGCGCGCACAGCAGCGCTGGAGCGGGCTGTTCAGGCGCATCGCCGAGCACGTGCGTGCTACGCTCGGTGACGCACTGTGGGCCGACTTTGTCGCGCACGCCAACGCGTGCTACAAGGACGCCTTCGTAAGTGCCTTCCGCAAGCCGATTCTTCGCTTCGTGCCCCCCCGCACGGCGGTGCGTGCCCGCACCACTTTCGCGCCGACGTGACATGCGCGAGAGCGTACACGACGCTCGCTCGGCGAGCTGCACCTGGACCACGAGCAGGACGTGGTCGTGACGTGCGACATGTGTGGGTGCAGGCGCTCGCAGCGCTCCCACACCGACCGGACGACGGGAGGCTCGCACAGGGGTGCAGCCCGTCTCGCATGTCAGCAGATCTTGTCAAACGCACTCTGTACGTCGCTACCTAAATTCACATCGCTAGAGTACACTTGCAACAAACTAGAACTCGAAATGTGCCCATGGTGCGGCGGCTCTATTGGCGGGCTCGACTCATTGGGCTACGCCTTCGCCGCAGGAGTAAAATCCGACTATTTCGAGTTTGCGCAGGTGGTTCCGAACCACAGTGGTTTCCGGTCGGCGCACGGCGGCGGCCCTGAGCCGTGTCGCGCCGCCTCCCTTCTCCGTGTTGAAAAGCGCTCGTCGCGAAATGATGCAAGGCGGCGGCGGTGGCGGCGGTGGCGGCGGTGGTGTTGGCGGCGGCGGTGGCGGCGGTGGTGAGGCTCGTGCGTCGGCGCCATCATGGGCAACGAAACGCTTACCACGGCGCCCCACCCGGCAAAACCGTGAAAGACTAACGGAAACCTCTTTGATCACACTGACCAAGCGCGTCAATAGCGCAGCGCACCGCGGTCAATACGCAGTGGAGTCGCCTCGATCGCGACACCTACAAAAACAGACGCCGACGGAGTACAGTACACAACTTACAAGTTCTTCCCCACCCCGGTTTCGTCTGAATACCGGGAGGGAAGCCTCAGAGATTAACCGCCAGCGTGAAATTAGCGCGTGCGCGAAACGATAGGAATTTGCGGTGGTGCCCGATTTCCGACTTGTGTGACTGTCTGTGTGTCCGTGTGCCAGTCTGTCGTCCCAAATTTGTGAGCACAAAAGCGGGCGCTTCAAGCTCCTTCGAACCGCGTCCCAAATTTCTCCACCGGCCGAAGAGGCTTCCATGTGACAGCGCCTCTGCTGGCGCTGCTACGCAGCAAATCGCGCCGCCGACGCGCGACCCGGCCGGCCGCGGGCCCACCGACGCCCGCCATAGCCGGCACGCGCGCTCGCGCAGTCACCAAGGCCACCATGC
>Ga0210242_102123_pt1 | contig 11932 bp, 5 predicted proteins | sample ChrtobMeP5a_16mM_FD_155445 | JGI IMG/M metagenome (GOLD analysis project Ga0210242, IMG submission 155445) | Chrysochromulina tobin associated microbial communities from unialgal haptophyte culture, Seattle, Washington, United States - P5a_16mM | ecosystem: Host-associated > Algae > Haptophytes >... | reverse complement strand
CGAGTCTCCCACGCAGCATCTTCAGGGAGCGCCGAGGCACTATGAAGTAGGATTGAGAGATAGGGTGCGCGCGCATCGCGGAGATGGTGATGAGGGCCGCGATGAGAATCGATCTTGGGCCTGCCAGGCTGGTTAGTGGGAGGCCGGGCGGGCTGGGAGGTCGCGCGAGCGTGAGAGGGCGAGCTGGGCCCGCGCTGGCGGGCGGGTTCGAGCGTAGATGGGCGGGCTCCACCGACATTTTTAAAGTTTTGTCAAACTTTACTGCGAGGTTCTATAGCCGCGCTGTAGTTCTCGGTGTGAACGCTCTTTGGCCCTTCTCCATGTAAGATGTACAACGGACCTTAATACGGACCATCGTTCGTGTGGTGCGGTGTGGAGAGGACGTTTACGTGTTGTGTGTATTCATAGTATGAATGCCGGGATCGCGGATGCCGAGGATGGAGGCGGCGCGCGCCTTCCCGTTCCCCGTCGTCAAATCGAGAGGGCCGGGGCCCACAGACACTGCGAGAGCTGCCTCACGCCATGGATCCGAGCGCCATGTTGGGCGTCACGCCATGGATCCGAGTGCCACGTTGGGCGAGGGGCTCTCCCCGCCGCTCATCTTGACAGCGGCCGCGTCCGCGTCGGCCACACGCACGGCCTCGAGCACGACGCCGATCGCGTCCTGCACGATCGCCGGCAGCTCCTCGCCTTCGCAGCTCGATGGATCGGCCGCGCGCAGCCTGCGCCGCGTGCCGGCGAGCGTGGCCGCGTCGTTGGCAAAGGCGCGCAGCCGTGCCACGGCCTCGCGCGCATCGGCAAAGGCGGCGTCCGACAACTCGAGCCGACCGGTCACACGCACGAGCTCATGCTCGGCCGCGTTGACGGCCTCGCTCAGCCGCTCGAAGCGCCTGTGCGCTGCCGTGTTCACAGCCGCGTTCACAGAGAGCTGGCGTGCCGCCAGGTGCGCGGCGTCGTCGTTGAGCTCGGCCACGCGCGTGGCGAGTGACTCGCGCAGCGCATCGATTTGACGACGGGCCTGCAATTGTTCGAGCGCCTTGTGAATGAGGCCGAGAGGGTCGCCCATCCCGGTGGCGCGCTGGATGCGCTGCCACGTGGCCTCAAGCGCGTCGTGGTGGGCGCCCTCCTCAACGTACGAGGGGTGCAGGCCGAGCGCCGTGGTGGGCGCCCCGCCGCCAGAGGCGCCGCCGCCGCCGCCGCCGTAGCCGTAGCCGCTGTCGACGCGGCTGCCAGTGAGGAAGGGTTCGTCAAACGCGCCCTCGCTGATCGCCGATACCTGGGCTCCGAGGCCGTCCGCGCCCGCGACGGCGCTCCCCGTGGGAGCAAACGCGTCGGCGCCCACGACGGCGCCCACGACGGAGGCGGTGCGCGAGGGCTGGCGGGAGGTGCGGCGCGACGAGACCTGCGACGCCGCCTGCGACGCCGCCTCGAAGTTGACCGCCGACGGGTTGCGCGACATGCGGCTCACCTCGAACTGGAGCACCGACGCCTGCGTCGTCTTGAGCGTCTGCTGCTGCTCGTTGAGCGCCGCCTTATCGGCGTTCTGCTGCTGCGCGACCCGCTGCGTCGTCTTGCGCTCCACGCCCGTGGCGATCGCCGCCGCCTGGCGCGCCTCCCCGGTCTGGATGCGTAGGTTGGTCGCTCGCCGACGCTCCCGGGCCAGCGTCGCTTGGGCAAGTGTGAATGCCATGTCGAACTGTGAATTCTCTTGCCTGAGACGATCGGCCATGAGCTGGTACGTGTCGCGCCGCTGGGCGCACTGCAGCAGCTTGAGCTCGGCGGCCTCGTGCTGCGCCTCGATGACCTCGTGCGAGGGCGCGACGCCACCGCCGCCAAAGGTGCTCAGAGTCGCAAAGATCTCGCTCGTCGAGATTTTGCTCGTTGATGGACCGTGGGCGGCGCCCGCGCCCGCGGCGGCGCCTGGCGAGGCGCCGCGCGCCGCACCGGCCGAGGCGGGCCTCGCGCCGCCCGCCGATTGCGGGCGCGCGCGGGCGCCGCCGAAGGCGTTGGCGCCGCCGAAGGCGTTGGCGCCGCCAGCGGCAGTGCGCGCGGACGTAGGCAGGGCTCGAGGCGGGCCGGCGGGCTGTGAATTCACAGTTGGCGGGCCGGCGGGCTGGACGTACGGCGTACCCTCGGGCGTGGTGAGCACGTGCTGCAGCCGGCGCGACTCGTCCGCGAGCGTCGCGATCCGTTTCTCAGTGCGCGCATTCGCATCGCGCGCCACGTTGCATCGGCGCTGCAGCTCCATGATCTCCGACTCAAGCAGCTTGTGCTGCTCGGCGCTCGCGAGGTCGGCGCCCACGGGCGGCGCGCGCACGCGTCGCTGCGAGCGCGTGAGGCGCGCGCGCTGCACGTCCAGCTGCCGCTGCAGGTTGAACAGCATCTCGATGTTCGCGTTGATCGTGCGCTGCGACTCCTCCTGCAGCATGTACTGCTCACGCTCGAGTGCAAGCAGCCGGTCGCGCGCTGAGAGCTCCGGCGCGGCATCGGGCGAGCGCGCCGCCTCGAGGAGGGCCAGCTCGGCGGCGGCCTCAGCCTCGGCAAAGAGCAGGGCCTCAGCCTCCGCATCGCTCCTCGCCACCGCCACGGCGGTGCTGACGGCCGCCTCGCTACTAGCGCCGCCCGGCGCCCATGCCACCCTGGCCGCGACTGCGGTCACTTCGCTTTCGCTCGTGGCAGCGGCCACAGTGCTGCTCGCCTGAAGCTCGTAGATCGTCGCGGTCGGCACGGGCTCGACGGCAGCCGGTGGCGGCGGCGGCGGCGCTTTCTCGTGCGGTGGCAGGTTCACACCAGCCTCAACATCCTCGGCGTAGCCCTCGCTCGAAGGAAAGCTGCCCCAAGTCGCTGTGGCCGCCTCGGCTAGCTCGGCCGGGTCTGCCTTGGGCGGCGGAGCGTTCGCTCCGATCCCCGGGATGTTGTTGAGCGACGCGAGGAAAGCGTCGACGTCCGCCATGCTAACCGTCCTGCCGACACGGCGTTCCGATCCAGCGGGATTGCTACTAGCACATGTCACGTACATGGCGTTCTGCGTTTGTGTGTTTGGATGGTCGACCAATTTCACATGAAGGGCTCCTCTCATTTCGCGCTCTTTCACTCTCTCGCGCGCAGCGCACCTCCTCTGCCGTCGCAAAGCACCATGGCAGCCAAGGGCGTCTACGTCAAGGAGGCGCACACCGAAGGCCGCGGCTCGCTCGTCTACACGCCCGACGGCCGGTGCGTGCGCCACCGTCGCGAGCATGATTCCCGGGCCCGCTCCCATCTGAGCGCGCACGTCCGCGCTACCGCTTTCTCTCACATGTCTCACCTCTCTCTCTCTCGCAGGTACGTGCTCACCGCGGGCGCCGACACCTTCGTCAAGGTCTTCGATGCGGACAACCTCACGGCCGAACCGCGCACCATCGAGCACCACGACGACGCCGTGACCGCGCTCGCCATCGACCCCAAGGGCAAGCACATCGCCACCGGCACGGCGTCGCACCTCGCCTCGTACTTCAAGTTCCCGGCATGCGAATTCGAGAAGCACCTGGCGCGCGCACAGTCGCCGGTGCAACACGTTGCCTTCGACTCCAAGGGGCGCACGCTCGCCGTCGGCGCCGACGACGGCGTTATCCGGCTGGCGATCACCAACGTGCCTACGGGCCAGCAGGGCGGCGTCGCGCTGCTCAAGGGGCACACTGACGCGGTGCTGTGCGTGGCCTTCGACCCGCGCGGCGAGTACCTGGCGTCGTCGTCGGCGGATGGCACCGTGCGCATCTGGGACATCAGCGATGAGCCCACCACCGTCAAGACAGTGCGCATCGCGACGCGCGTGCAGCCGGGCTCCTCGCAGCGACTGCGCGTCGCCTGGCATCCGTCGGGCAGCTCGCTGGCGATCCCGTACCTCAACGGCGTGCAGCTGCTCGAGCGCGGCACGTGGTCGGTCGAGACGACCGCCATGGTCGGCGGCCACTCGAAGGAAGTCTCGCTGGTCGCGTGGTCGCGCAACGGGCAGTACTTCGCCACCGCGGGGCTCGATCGGCAGGTCTTCGTCTGGCAACGTTCGACGAGCGAGTCCCTCGACCGTTACAAGGCCGACGCGGTGCCGACGGACCTCGCGTGGTCGCCGCGCGACAATGCGCTCGCCTTCGTCGATGAGCAGGGCCAGCTTGGCAGTTGGCGCTCCGTCGTGCCGTCACACCTGCCCTCGCCCGTTGGGGAGGACATTGCCTCGACCACCGCCGCTGCCGCCGCGGAAGCGGCGCTCAATGCGCCGCCGCCGCCGATGGCCGCGGCGCCCAGGGTCGAGGCGCCCGCGCCCACGGGCGCCGCCGCGCCCTCGGCGCCGTCTGCCGGCGGCTCGGCTGCCGAGACGACGATGTTTTCGCTCGGCCAGGGAACGGACGACATCATGGCCGACGATCTGCTCGACGCGGCCGTCGACGCGGCGGAGGCGGCGGGCGGCGGCGGCGGCGGCGGCGGCGGCGGCTCGAAGCGGCGGCTGCGCAAGGTGGCGCACGATTCGGACGACGGCGGCTTCTCGGACCACGACGACGACGAGGCGGCCGAGGCGGCCCTCCTCGCCGCCGAGATTGCCAAGAAGACCGGCGCCAATGGCAAGGCGGCGGCGCAGGCTCTCGTCGCGGCGGGTGGAAGCCATGGCGGTACGGCGAGGGGAGCCCTCGCGGCGCTCAGCGCGGCGGCGGCGCTCAGCGGCGGCGCGCCGCTGCAGGAGGTCCTTCACTCGAGCGCGACGCCGGCCAAGAATGGGCGGCGCTTCCTGCTGTGGAATATGACGGGGATGGTGCTCTCTCGCGATGAGACGGTCTATTCGGCCATCGAGGTCGAGTTCAACTCGACGGACAAGCACCGCACCGTGCGGCTGACCGACCACTACGGCTTCTCGATGGCCGCGCTCGACGACACCGCCGTCATGTTCGCCTCGCGGTCGGGGCACGGCAATCCGTCCACAATCGTCTACCGCCCCCTCGCGTCCTGGGCGCCCAATTCGGAATGGCAGGTGCAGCTGGACAAGGGCGAGGAGACGCTCGCGATCGCCCTCGGGCACAAGTTTGCGGCGATCGCGACCTCGCATCGCTACCTGCGCATCCTCTCGCACACGGGCGCCCAACGCTCCACCATCTGCATCGCCGGTCCGCTCGTCGCGCTCGCAGCGCACGGCGGCGTGTGCGCCGTCGTGACGCACTTGGGCCGTGCGGCCGGCTCGACCGACCAGAGCATGCAGCTCTCGCTGTACGATCTGCGCGAGACCTCGCGCCCCGTGCGCATGGCCGCCGCGCCGGTGCCGCTCTCAGAGGGCGCGACGCTGCGCTGGCTCGGCTTCTCCGAGAGCGGCGTCCTCTCCTCGGTGGACTCGGCAGGGCTGGTGCGCAGCTGCCTGCGCTCGTACAACTTCGAGTGGGTGCCCGTGCTCGACACGAACACGATCAAGAAGAGCAAGAGCGAGCACCACTGGGTCGTCGGGCTCACAGACAAGGACCTCCTCGCCGTGCTCTGCAAGGCGGACGACCCCGCGGAGGCGTACCCGGCGACGCTCCCACGCCCCCTGGTCACCAATCTGGCGCTGCAGATGCCCCTCGCGTGCACCGAGCCGGCGGAGCCGGCCATTGAGCGCGAGAGGCTGCTGGGCAGCCTGATGCTCAACGAGTATCGAGCGAGCGCCGCGGACAATGGCACCGACCAGGACGACGTCGTCCAAGAAGCGATGGTCCGCGGCTTCACCAAGCTCGACGCGAGCATTCTGAAGCTCATGGCGTCGGCGTGCAAGCACGAGCGCAACGCGCGCGCCCTCGACCTTGCGCTCGAGCTCAAGCTGCCCAAATCGCTCCAGGGCGCCCTCAAGCTTGCCAACCACTACAAGCTCGGGCCGCTCGCCGACCGGATCTCGAAGCTCATGGAGGCGCGCTTCGCCGACGGCGACGAAGAGATGGACGCGGCGGATGTCGAGGAGGCGCCGGCCGCGCCACCCCGCATGCTCGGGGCGCGACCCGCCGCCGCCCCCGCCGCCCCCCCCGCCGCCGCCGCGCCGGCGCCCGCTCCCATGCGCAGCGAGCAACAGAAGAAGGCGGCGCAGGAGGAGGACGCCGACGACGAGCACGCGGACGACGACGGCGCACATGACGCGCCCCGAGTGCCGCTCAACCCGTTTGGCAAGGCCAACGCGGCCAGCAAGGCGGCGGCGGAGGCAACGTCCAAGGGGCCCAAGCGCACTCTGCCTGTGACGGCGGCCGTTGGCGCCAAAAAGTCCAAAGCGTGAGCGCGCCGTCGTGAGCGCGCCTGCCTCGGCGGCGGAGGCGTCATGGGTCGTGGCGCCGTCGTGTATGGGTGGCGGCGCGGCTGGACGCGTGGCGGCGGGAGGCAGCATGGCCTAGACAAGAAGAGAGCATGCCTTGCAACTGTGAAGAGCATGCCTTGCAACGGTGGGACCGCGAGAGGGGGCATCGGCAAGGGGCGCACGAAGGGTGGAGGCGAGAGGGCAGCGATGAGGGAGACGCTGCTGATGCGACAGCGGCGGCAGCATGTGCGCGGAACGCGCACACGGGGTGCGCCGGGGTGTGCTACAGCGAGCGCGGGAGACGACGAAGCCAGGGAGCTGCCTCGGGACGTCTGGCTCTGCGTGCATGCCCCATTGCGGCGCGCGCGTGCTACCGACCGTGTCGGCCCTCGCGGGGCCTGGGCGATGAAATATGTCGTTTTGTGTATCCTGTATCTCGATTACCGCTTTTGTTAAGCGCTGAGGCGCAACAGACACTCGAGAGTATTTCGAGGTGATCGTGATCGACCTCACGCTCGAACAAATGTACAACAACTACACACGACACCACCGCGGGCGTAACGCGGGCGAGACGCAAGACGAGTGGCATTCTGCGCCATCGGCCGCTAGAACTCGCATCTTTTGGCGTTGAGGCGGCCGCGCGCCTCTCGGGCCCGCGGCCGGAGTACGTAGTAAGCCACAAGCTCGCGGCTCTCCCACGGCTTTGTACAAGGGCTTCTCGTCATGTTCACCATCTCTTATTCTTCTGCACGCGCACAGCCCTTTGCTCCGGGTGCCGATCCCATCAAGGGGACGTGTGCAGTCCGTCACTAATATTGACGATTATTGACGGATCCCAGATTATTGACGATCCGATCCCATCAAGGGGACGTGTGCAGTCCGTCGACTCGCCAAATCTCGCCAAATCTCCTCGTGATCCCATCAAGGGGACGTGTGCAGTCCGTCGACTCGCCAAATCTCGCCAAATCTCGCCAAATCTCATCGTCGACACGATCGCGGATCGCTCGATTAGGCAACCACGATCGGATCGCTCGAGCTGCCGCCGGCGTCGCGACTCACCTCGCGTGAGGCGGCCGGCGTCTCTATCTCGCCATAGTGCGCCGCGACGAGCTCCATCAGGTTGACTTGGCGTTTCTCGGCCATCTTGTAGCAGTGAACGACTTCCATTCGATCAATGTCCTCCACTTTACGCTCGAGCATCTCCGAGAGCTTCTCCGTCTGGTTCTCGAGCTCGGCCTGCTGCATCTCAAAATTCTGCCGGTGCGTCTCCTCACGCGGCAAGTAGAAGGCGTACACGTACGTGAACTTGAGCGTGTACCGGCAGTTGTGCAGCGCCTCGTTGGCCTCTGAGAGGTACTGGCAGTCCATCCACGTATTGTCGCCGAGCTGCTCCATGTCGCGGATCTTCTGCTCCATCTTCTTCCTATTATCGGTCTCCAGCTTGAGCGATTTGTCATGGTTGGTGTACCGCGTGTAGTAGTGCAGGTACCTCTCGAGCGCCTGGCGTGACGAGTCCTTCTTCTTACCATCTGGCGACTGCTTGTCCTTGTCGGGGTCGTACTTGTTGCAGTTGTAGTACGAGCCCGAATGGTCCTTCCACGGGCCGCAGCACACCCAGCAGAACTCGTACTTGCAGCTCGTATTCTTGCACGTCATGTGGTTGCACCCGCCATTCTTCTCGATCGACGTCTGGCACTTTGGGCACGCCTTCGTGTTGGCGACGAGCCAATTGTACGTTTCGGAGTCGTCGCGGCACTTGACCGTCCACGCGGAGAGGTCGGTGCACGAGGCGGGCGCGTGGTCCTCATGCAAGCAGCTGAAGCAGAAGCGGTGCGAGCATGAGCACTTGACCGAGAAGCCTCGCTTCGAGCCGGCAGCCACTGCGGCGGACGCGGCGCGGCTCTGCACCGCCTTGGCGCAGTCGGGCGCCGGGCACCACTTGAGCGAGGGCTGGTCGTCAACGAAGGAGCGCGCCAGGTTGGCCGCGTTCTCGTACCGGCGCAGCTTGTCCGCGTCGGTCACCAGCGAGCGCACGAGCGCAGGCGTCACGACCATCGAACACTTGGGCTCCGGGCAGCGCGCAAAAAAACACTCGTGGCCCTCGTCTGCGATCTTGTGCCCCAGAAAGTCGGCGTAGCAATCGTTGCAAAAGGGGTGGCCGCACGCGAGCGCCGAGTACGAGGTTTTGCTCTCGTAACAGATGGCGCATGTTTGCGCACGGAGGGACGGCGTCGGCACGCCGACCACGAGCGCCTGCGGCGGCGCCGACGCCGACGGGCCACCCGTCCAAAGGATGGAGCGATCGGAACCGTCGGCCGTGCGCGCGCCTGCCTTGACGGCGACCGCGTCGGGGTCGGCCATGTAGGCTGCGACGAGAGCGAGGGCGGAAGACGCAAGCTGATGGACGCAGCTCGGGGATACAGCTCAGGGACGCGCGCGCAGGAGCAGGTGGTGGTCGAGGAGCGCGCGCGCGGAAGCGGCGGCGGTGGCGGCGCGCACCATCTGTCAGCTTATCCATGTCCCAGCGGTAGCGACGCAGCAGCAGCGCCGCGACCTGCGTGTCGCAGCAGAGCAGCTCCACGACCTCTGCCACTTTGGCGTTGGCGCGCTCCAGGCACTGCTCCGGCGTGAGCACGCGAAAGGTCGCCTCGACCGCCACCACGGGCGGTGCCTCGAAGGCGTCCGAAGCGCCGCCCTCGGAGTTGTAGCCGTCCGATTCGCCATAGTCCTCCTCTTCGTACTCCATCTCTGAGCCAGAGTCCATCTCGGCGGATGGGTTGTGCTGGGAAGCGCAGACCTAAGCGGCGCGCGAGTCGGCGGTCGCGTTGGTGCGGGTACTCGGCGGTCACGCGCGGGCCTGGCTGGCTCTCAGGCTTCGCGGCGGCTCACGCGGTACCTGGCGAGAAACGCGCGCGCTGCTGCCGCGCTTGGCGTTCGCACGAAGAGGAAGTGTGGATGTGAGAGCGCTCGCCAAGTTGTCCTGTGATTGGCTCGGCTGCGCCATCTTTGGAAGTGCTCGCAGGATTAGGTGTCAGGAGGGGCTGTTCGATGGCTGTTCAGAACGCACAACACCGCGCGTTCGCGCGCCTTCATCTTCGAACAAGGCCGAGCGCCCCCGTCCTGTTTGATCCCGATGTTCTTCTTCGGCGGCGACAGCGAAGGCGAGGACGACGCCTCGAGCCCTGCGAGAGATCTTCCGCCTGGCACCGAGGAGCAGCTGTTCCCTCCTTCAAGCCTTGGCGCGCCCTCGCCGCAGGATCTGCCTCCTGGCACCGAGGAGCAATTTGAGGGCGCACTCTACGGGACGGCGGCCTTTGACACGGCCCTCTCGCCAGTGTCGGAGACGTCACACACCATCACGCCCTCCCGTGAGAGCGACGTCTCCGCCTCTGACGGCTTGCCGTACTCTGCCGGAGGCACCGCCACCTGCGGCTACGAGCCGTTTGGAGCCCAAGGTGATTGCCGCCGCGCCTCGCGGCGTCGCTCTTCGCAGCCCTCGATGCAACGCTCGCCCTCGTTTCTTCGCTCGGCCCCTCGCTTCTCGCCAGCATCGGGCTCGCGCCGCCCAGAACGCTCGCCGCTGCTCGCGGCGACGGAGGCAGACCTTTGGCCGGGAGGGACCCAGATCGACGAGGGCGGAACGCAGCGGCTCAATGCAAGTGCCGCGCCCTCGCTCACCACGGCAAGCCGCCGACGGATGAGCCGCCTCCACGTGCCCCTACACACTCCCGCCTCGGATGCCAGCGACTCGCCGTCGGAGTCATCCGTCTTCTCGACGGCGAGTCCTTCGCCTCTGCATGCAAGTGGTCACGACGGCGCCGTGAGCGACTCGCCGTCGGAGTCATCCGTCTTCTCGACGGCGAGTCCTTCGCCTCTGCATGCAAGTGGTCACGACGGCGCCGTCAGCGATTCGCCGTCGGAGTCATCCGTCTTCTCGAGTCCCCTTCTCGAGGGTACCGGTACGGCAGGCGAGCGGGCTCCCGGGCAGGCTCGCCGGTGCCGCGTGCGCCTCGATGATCTCGAGTTCGTGGCCGTGGAGACGACCAGAGCCCGCGGCATCGATGGGCCGCTGCTCAGCGCGCCTGATCATCACTTGCTCGACACGGCGCCTGTTCACGTGCAGCGCGATGCTCGAGCGCCGTATCGAGCGGACGGAGGGAGCGGCGAGGGCGCTGCCGATCGTGGCGCTGCCGATCGTGGCGCTGCCGATCGTGGCGCTGCCGCGAGAGGAGCTGCCGATCGTGGCGCTGCCGCGAGAGGAGGCGCCAGTGGGAATAGAAGTGTGAACAGAAGTGAAGGCGCCAGTGGGAATAGAAGTGCTTCCGATGGCAACCGGCTCCGGCTGCGGAGCCCAGGCGCTGTCCAGCGGGAGCATCCGCAGTCCCCGCTCTACGTGCCGCCACCGCCACCCCTCTCGCCGCCACCGCCACCGCTCTCGCCGCCACCGACAACGCTCTCGCCGCTCAGCGTGCTCCCGAGCCCCCACATGCCGCCGCCACCGCCGCCACCGGCGCTCGCGACGACGCGCGACGAGAGTGGCCAGAGCGCTGCCCTGAGCGCGGGGACGTTTCGCCATCTGGGCCAGGTGTCCATCACGCTGAGCAGCGGTCGCACGAGGGAGATCAGCGGAGATCAAGGGAGATCAAGGGAGATCAAGGGAGACGCCCGTTCGAGACGCGACACGCTCGAGGTGCAGCGCGCCGAGATCGAAGCACAGCGTGAGGAGATCCGACGGCTCAAGGCAGCGCTCTCGGCGCGTGTGGAGGTGGCCGAGGCGCCCAAGGCAGCGCGTGTGGAGGCGCCCAAGGCAGCGCGTGCTGAGGTGGCCGAGGCGGCAGCGAAGAAGACCGAAGCGAGCGCCAACGCAAACGCACCGGTGGCAGTGGCAGCGGCGTCCAGCAGCATGGCTGCCGGAGACGAGGACGACGAGGAGATTGTGATCACGTCCCTCGCGACCGAGACGCCCACGACGACGCCCTCGGCGAGGGTGGCGGCGGCAGTCGACCTAGGGCGGTGCCGCCAGCTCGACGAGGCCAGCTGCTTTGCAGCCGACCTGGCGTGCTGCCGCCAGCGGAGCGAGGTCAACTTGGCGGAGCTCAAGGGAGATCAAGGGAGATCAAGGGAGATCACGCTGAGCGAGGTCGACTTGGCGGAGCTCAAGGGAGATCAAGGGAGATCAAGGGAGCTCAAGCGCGCAGCGGCCGCTGTGCAGAGGGGAGCACCATCGATGAGCTTCCAAGGGGATGGAGAGGGGCGCGCAGTCGAGGACGATGGGGGCGCTTTCGAGGACGATGGGGGCGCGGCGGCGGAGGAAGCGGACGAGGCGGCGGACGCGTATGAAGAGGCCTCCGACCTACGTGGCCTTGGGCGCCAGTCGCGCTGTCTTGGGCGCCAGTCGCGCTGGGCGGCCGCCGCGGCTGCTCGCAAGCTAAGCCCGCCCCATCTGCCGTGTGGAGAAACGGAGGACTTGGAGGCGGAGGAGGAGGAGGAGGTCGAGGAGGCATCGCCGGAGGACGGGTTTGACGACGTGGTCTTGCCAGCTGGCTTCGACCCGACCGCATCGATGATTGACATGTCGACCACTGGCTGTGGCCTCATGGCAAAGATGAAGAGACGCACGCGTGCCGCTGCCAAGTTGCCAGCCAAGGGTTCGTCAAAGCC
>Ga0210242_102122_pt1 | contig 11945 bp, 10 predicted proteins | sample ChrtobMeP5a_16mM_FD_155445 | JGI IMG/M metagenome (GOLD analysis project Ga0210242, IMG submission 155445) | Chrysochromulina tobin associated microbial communities from unialgal haptophyte culture, Seattle, Washington, United States - P5a_16mM | ecosystem: Host-associated > Algae > Haptophytes >... | reverse complement strand
CGGAGGCGGCGACGGCGACGGCGGGGGTGGCGACGGGGGCGGCGACGGCGACGGCGAAGTCGTCTGAGCGTATTTCGGTTTTATCAGGGCGATCGCGAGCAGCACAATCGCTTTCCTCGGCAGCATCAGCATTGCAGACGGCATTGGCGATTCGAAATCTGGTGTGCCGATTTGAATCTCGTAAGAGACGCGCGCAAAAAGAGAGTCTTGCATGCTTCGATAACGAGACGTCACAGAACGCGTCCCTCTCAAGGGTTTTGCACCTGAGCATGCCGGAGATTCTGCATCATTCAAATCCCAAACAGGTGAAGGGTTCGGGCCTAACTCCTGCTTGGGTCAAGCCATGCATGCAGGTCCCCATCCGTGTCGTGCAGGGCGCGCACCCCATGCGCTGAGCCGGCCCCGAGCCAACACAAAGGATATTTTATTTTTAACACTTAAATATTCTATATTGTATGGTTCATGCTTGTTGCTTCATCCGGAGATCCGGATGGCGTCATCTTATAAGATCATTTTTCGTTTAAGATCTACAGATCGATCGTCACGTCCGCGCCTGCCGCCTCCGGGGCGCGGGGCGCGACGCTCTCTGAACGCTCTCTACCGTGTCTACTCACTACTGAGATCGCTGACGTTAACTGTTCACCGAGATCGTCGTTACACCCGCAACCCGCGATCTGGGGTCGGTGGAGGCGTCGTTGCCCCCGTGGGCGTGGCCCCCGGCATAAGATTCCCTACCCGATCGGGGGTCTCCGGCTCCGCCTCTACGGTGCCAGTCTCCACCTCTCGCGAGCCTTGGCGCGCGCCCTCGTGAGCGCCCTCGTGCGGGGAGCGAGCACGCGGGGTCCAATGCCTCGAGAGCAGCGAGCGAAGCGGCAAGACCGCGAGGCGCCTGGGAACGGCCCAGCCCTTATGAGGGGTACGCTGCTCGCGCTCGTCACGGCGTTCGGCTTCCCGCAGCAGCTGGCGCTCAAGGGACTGTGTACGGCGCAGCGAGAGCGCGTGCCGTGTGAAGAGCGCTCGTCCGATTTCAAACGAGCGCGAGCGACGCATGTGCCCACCACGACGCATGAACCCCTCTCGGCGCGCAGGATCGCTCTCGTCGGCGACTTGGGTTGGCTCAGCGCCTGTGGCGCGTATCCGCATTTGGCGAGTGGCGCGTATCCGCATCACCACGGTAGCTTGAACGGAAGCTGCGGCGGAGGGCGCGGCGGCATTGATGTCGAGCGCCATGGCCTCTGCGACCCGAACGCTCAACCATTCAAGGGCAACGTCACTTTCGCGCCCGTTCCCGGTCGATGCCGAGTTGAGAGTCTGCGGAGTCGATGCCGCTGGACTCACGCAGCTGAGCTGGGGAGCCGCGGCCTCGGGCGCCGCACCCTCATCGATCGTGGAGAGCGTGCGGTGGGACTGCGCCTCGAGCTGTAACGTCTCCTTGGCACTACGGTGGAGGCGTTGCAGTTGCTCGAGGGGGGGGACGAAGATGCCATGGCGTCCCACAACAGCATCCCAGCTAGCCGCCGCTTCAGGGATACCGGCCATCCAACTGGCGGCATCCATGGTGTTCATCACGATCGCGTCCGGCAAGGGCACCTGAGGCGACGTGCGCGCCGAGTTGGGCGTCGTGGTGAGCGCCGTGGGTGAAGGGCACCCTGCGGATGACGTGGACGGCAAGGCGCAGCTCCCCGAGGTACTCGTCGGACTCTTCCTTCCATCGGTACTCGAGCTCGAGGGCGCGAGCATCGCCTCGAATGGCGACGGCGCCGCTGTCGCCGACGAGTCAAGGCCAAGCAGCTCGGCTGCGATGCTGCCGAGGAGCACAGTCGCCTTGGCTGCGGCATTGCCAGTACTCGGTGACGAATTCGAATCTCCGGAATCTCCAGAGGATCTCGAATGCGACGACGAAGACGACGACTGATTGGGCAAGGGTGTGCCCATCACCTCATCAGCAGAGGGTCCCTTCGTCGCGGGTGAAGGGGCCACCGCCCTCGAGAACGAATTCGTTCGTCGAAGACAGTATTCGGCCTCGGCCGCCCTTGCCTCGGCCGCCCTTGCCTCGGCCGCCCTTGCCTCGGCCGCCGCGACTTCGGCGGCCGCTGCAGCTTCGGCCGATGCAGCTTCAACTGCCGCTGCGTTGATCGCCGCAGCTTTGACAGCTGCTGCTTCAGCCGCCGCTGCTTCGGCAGCCGCAGCTTCGGCCGCGGCTGCCTCGGCTGCCTCGGCTGCCTCAAGGGTGGATTGGCGCTTGAGCCAGCTATCGTCGGGTCGCGCGCTCTCAGCACGCTTCATCTTCCACACCGCCGCTGCCGCCTCCGCCGCCGCCTGCCTGCGTGCCTGCGCTGCAGCTTCGGCCGCTGCGGCTTCGGCCGCCGCGGCTTTGGCCGCCGCGACCTTGGCCTCTGCTGCGGCTTCGGCGGCCGCCTCTGATTCGGCGGCCGCCTCTGCGTCGGCCGGTGCGAGCCCCGGCCTGAGCTTGATCCAGCTGTCGTCGGCCCGCATCATAGCCTGCAACGCAGCCCTCGTCGGAGAAGCTGCCTCAGACGACATCGTCGCAGATGCTGCCGTGGCCTCCGAGGATCCCTCATCGGGAGGTGGAGGAGGAGGCGACGCGAACCTCGACGAAGGGCTCTTTGATGAGGAGCGTCTCTTCAGGAGCGTCTCCTCCTCTTCGAGCTGCACGGCCCGGAGCTGTGCGGCGGGAGGACTCAACATGGCCCCGTCCCATGGGTGCCGCTGCCGCTGGTACAAACGGCACGTCCATGTGGTGACCGCAACTGTGAAAACTAGCAAGAGAAGGAATAGCAGCAGCTTTGGCACGGCGTCCAGGAGGAGGAGGACAGCAGCAACAGGCAGCACGTCTCCCTCGCCGTCTCCCTCATGCTGGTCCAACATGGGAAGTCGCTTTCCATCAAGAAGTCGCATTTCTGCCGTGTGATTCCTGGTGAAAAGACACGCGAGTCGGCGCTGCTGACGAGCCATACATGTACGCATGAAGATGATATTTGGAGGCACCACAGGCTTGAGGGCAGACGCCACCTTGGCGCCAGCATGCAGCAACCCTCTCGCCAGCGCCATTGCACCGTGGACGCAGGGGGAGCAGCGCGAAAAAGTGGTTCTTATCGTTTCGTCCTTTCCGCGAGCACGCGCGCCCGCTCGAAAAACTCTCGAACAGTACCGCGCCGCTCGAAAAACGAGGCCGTATGGCCACGGAGAACTCTCAAGTAGCTGACATGACAAATCTCCGGTCAGGGCTGCCGTAACGGCCAAGAATCTTTTGCGACGGCTCCTCGGCTTCGTTGGCTTTCCAACCTTCGCCAACATGCTCGCCTTCGTCTCCAGCGCACTTGCCTTCAACGTTGGCAGCGCGGTGCTGTGTGCACCGACGCGTGCGCCGGTCGTTTCGATGGCCACCCCGCTCGAGGGCACCTTCATCTACGGGCCGCCCGTGCCTGCAAGCAAGGGGCTGAAGGGTTTCTCGAGCCCGACATCTTTCATCGCCGACATGACCGGCGAGGTGGTGAGCACTTCCTCGGCCAAGCCTGTGGCGGTGAAAGAGGTGAAACCCATGGCGGCCAGCTTCATCTACGGATCGCCTACGCCTGCGAGCAAGGGCCTGCCCGGCTTCTCGTGGCCCACCTCTTTTACGCCGCCGCCGCCCGAGGCGCCCACGAGCGCCCCGGCCGCGCCTGTGCCGGTGAAGGAGGTGACTCCCATGGCGGCCGGCTTCATCTACGGATCGCCTGTGCCCGCTAGCAAAGGCCTGCCGGGCTTCTCATGGCCCACCTCGTTCTCAAATTAGCATCGCTCGGGCTCAGCATGCAGTGCGTCTGCGCGATGACCGATGTGAGCGACCGCTACGAATTGCTCGCGTCGTTCGAGCACCATGATGGCCGGCTGAAACGGTGCGGGCCGATGCCATGTATGCTTCCGAGCCGCGTGGTGCGCATGCTAGGCTAGGTTTGGCGGCGGGGCGCGAGGTGACTTGTTTCGGTGCGCATGAAAGGACCCGTGCCAGACTTAAAGTCAAGTCTGAAAGTCTCAGACTAGGACTCTCAGGTGAACCCTTCGCTTTCCTCCAGCGGCGCCGCGCGGCGGTTAAACACACGTCAGCTAACACCATTATGAAACCTTCCACACAGGATCCCAGACGTCGCACGCGTGCAGCAGACTTGGTGCAGTGCGTATACCATCAACCGCATGCGTGTTATACACAGACAGAGAGCGACACCGCGGCCGTGCGGGCCGGTGTTGCAGGGGCCGCGGTCCGGATCCGGCCCCGACGGCGCATCCCCGGGAGTCCCGGAGCCCGCCGAGCGAACAACCGCCGTTTCGCGTTTGAACGCCGTCTCACACACGACAAACTACACCACATGTGCTCTTCTGTCTTGTAGATTGCACGTCTCAAAGACGGTCTGTGGCGGCTGTCTTATTCTGACTCAAGCGCGGCGCGGGAGGGCCTGTGATGGAAAGCGTCCCGTCGGTACAGTGGCGGGAAGGAGTAACGAGAACTGGAGAGAGCTAGGGATAGAACCTCGAACGCGGGCTGGGGCTCTTCCAATAGCTCAGAAATTTGGATCTCTCGCGCTTGCAATCCGCGTGAAGGCACTGGGGATCAATCGTGCATCCTTCCGTCTGCAGGGGAACGATGCGTTCGTACGCAACCGTGGTGTTCCTCCGAAACCACCAGTAGCCGCCAGAAAGTGGGTGCTGCAGAGAGGGATGGTCAAAGAGGCTGTCGTTAACGCCGGTGCCAAAGCGCAACGCGGAGGTGATGTCCGTAGCGTTTCTGTAGCCAAGGCCCTCAAAGATCTCCCTCACGTACTCCAACCTGTGATTGTTGATGTGGCCGTGGCCCCACGTACTGAGCTGCGCCCAGCTCAGTATGACCCCTCGGCAGTTATGCGCATGCAAGTTGCGCACGAACATCTTTTCATGGGTCCAGGGCAGGTGCTCACCGACTTCCATCGAAATGACCCAGTCTCTACGTGGGAGCGCTAGGGGAAGCGTGAGGTCGGCAAAAGATAGGAAGCCATTCGTAACCGCCTCCACATTGCCTGCGCCGTCGTAGCCGTGATATCTCAGCGTTGGCTCGATGCTGAGCAGCGTGTGGCCAAGCTGCCCTACTCCAGCGCCAAAGTCGGACACCGAGAGCCACTGGTTTCCTTGCGTTGAGCCAAGACGACGCGTAAGGAGGGCATGCAGTGCTACAACGAGAAAGCGGTCGGCAGTGACATGCCTGTACGTCAGGAGGTAGGTGTGGTTATTGGCAAGGGTCACTGGGGCTTTGATGTGCTCGGGCCCGTTCTTGACGCACCAGCCACCTGTGCTGAGAATCTTCGTATTGGTCTTTCCACGGCCAGCGCACGCGTCTCGCATGAGCTTGTGCTGTTCATGCTGCTGTACAGAAGCCACTTGGCTATCGTCCAGGGCCCATCGAGCGGCGCTTTGATTGATCTCATCGAGGGAATAGCTGCGCGGACAGTCGCGGTCGTACCCGCACCTGGACGGCGGCTCGACTGCACGCGAACGACCGATCGGCATTGCTCGTTGGATGAAGAAGACTCCGCATGACTCCGTTGCCGAAATTGCTCTTGTCATCGCGAGTGGGCGCCCTTTGTGGTCCGATGCAGACGGCCCGTCGATGACGACAGCAATTGAGCACCATGCGAAAAATCCAGCGCGCGCGATTAACGAAACCACACTTGTGAACATGTATGAATTCATATGGATAAAGGTGTGCCAAGAACTGCAGCCAAGAACGATGGAGAGAGAGGACTGACCGATCGACTGACCCCAAAAGATGCATGCGCTGTCCCGAGACCAATCCGGTCGGCCGCTCCAACTGAGCTTGCCAATGTCCGCGGCAGAGGTAGCCGCGTGCGCCAAACTGCTGGAGGGCTGGGCGTCTGGCCTGGGCGCCGCAAATGGAACGCCGGTGCTGCTCACTTACATGACCGACACACGACCGCCCTGGGCGCTCGGTCTCTCTGCAGCCCACTACAAGATCCCACTGGTGGTTGCAGGCCATGGGATGCGCTGGGGAGGCGTGGGCATTAAGCTGCCTGCGGCGTACCGTGCTATCCAGATGCTATCGGCCCTCTTGCCACAGTACCCAGTGATATTTGCCGATGGGTCTGACACTGTCGTCGGAAATTCTCTTGGTTTGACGGTGACGAAACATGTAGCGAGCTTGCTGATGGGCCGGCCTATCAGCAGATCCAGCAGCTCACGCCTCGTCGCGAATCTGTCCGTCGACAGCGTGCTGCTCTCGGGAGAGTGCGGCTCGTATCCCCTATGCTACCGCGAGGCACATGAGAGGATGCCCACTTTCTTGGAGTGTCGCACGCGCTCGAGCACTTGCTATCCGAACTCTGGGATGTTCATGGGAAGCCCGGAGGCGCTCATGCGACTGCTGCCGATCCTGCACAACATCTCGCAGCACGGAGGCGGGGTGGAGCATAATGAGGATCAGGCGGCGGCGAACCTGCTGTACACGAGCAGTGCCTCGTCGAGAGTGGAGCACGCCCAACTACTCCGAGAGGGCCGCCTGAGCCTCGTCATCGACGACGAGAGTGACGTCTTCCTCTCTTTGTATGGTTGCAAATTCGGCAAAACCCGCACCATTGGCCACGGGCTCTGGCTCTGCCACGAGGGGGCTTACGACCCGTTGCAGCACATCTCGCGCGACGGCAACTCAATTCTCCACACAGACCGCGCCGGCCGCGCTCATCGACCTTTCCTCGTCCACGCGAGTGGGATTCACGACCGACTGTTGAAAGCGTTCGAGCTTGGGAGTCCACGCGGGAATCGGACCAATTGGTACGACGTCTTTGCGAGAGACGTTCTGGTGGACAGGCATCCGGTGGTGGTGGTGGACTCCGCCACGCAGGGCATATGCAATTTGACCACTTTAGGCGCGCTCAGCCCAATCAGTAGGCTATCTCGCGGCCAGGTATAGATGATTTTTTTCATCCTGAGCGCGGAATTCGCAAATAGAATTCTCCTACATATGCGTTTGCGTACAATCCGGGATGCATCCGAATCTGTACGGTGTACGTACGGGGTACGGGCGGCGACCTATGCTGCCGGCCCCACGCAGCGCGGCGGCCATGCCGCATGCATGCGTGGTCTCGACACTCGACTCGTAACACGGTACGCCCTCCCCCTCCGCGTCGTGAGATGCCGATCCACGATCGGATCGTCTGGTCACGCCCGACTGCACGAGCAGACTGCAGGGGTACGCGCGTCGGCACAGCCCGCACCGTGCCGCCTAACAAGACCCCCCGCGACTTGTTAGGCGGTTCCGGTGGCCTTTTTCTGCGCGGCGGCGATTTTATGTGGAAGCAGTTCGACCATCTCGCGGCACATCTTCGCCTCCTCCTCCATGCCCTCGACCTTGTTGCGCCGAAGGTAGGCGTCGATGCACTCAAACTCTGTCAGAGAGGCGGTCATCCCGTCGAGGGTGGGAAGCTTGCCGTGCGCGCGCGCGAGCGTGAAGCGGCACGTGATGTACGCGCGCTCCTGCTCCTCGTCCACCTTTGCGGGCGGCGTGCCGTCCTTCGCGTCAAAGCGCGAGAGGAATTTGCGGCATGCTTCCGCCGTCTCGGTGATCTCCTTTTGGAGCTTGCGCAACCGTTGAGCCACGGGCTCGGTGGAGATGTTGACGAGGGACACTCGGATCTCGAGCATCTCGGCCGAGATCGTGGCCAGATCGAAGAGCCCCTGGCGCACGAGCTGCGTGTACGCGCGCTCATTGAGCTGCTCGAGCGGCGGCTGAAGCAGCTGGATACGTCGCTTGTGCATCGCGTGCCTGCGGTTCAGGTCGGACTCCCAATGCGCGAGCTGCGCGTACAGGTTCGCCTCGCGCTCGAGCACGTCGAAGTGGTGAGTGACGAAACCGTCGAGCACGAAGGTCGCCTTCGCACGCGCCGCATGTGCCGAGCCGAGCTTGAACAGCTCCCGTGCTGCCTCGAAAGTGCGCACGCTCGCCGGCTGCGCGCACGCGGCACTCGGAGAGGCCAGTCCGAGCGTTGTGAAGCTCAGACCCTCCAACGGCCCAAGAGCCACGCCCTCCCGCTCATCCTCATCGGGCTCGTCGGGATACTCGCCCGCCGCGCGCCGTCGCAGCAGCCACGCACGCTTGAGCACGTTCACATAGAGCTCCGACCATGCCAGGTCGAGTGCCGCAGCCCCCTCCGCCTCGTCGTCGGTTAGGGCTGTCGGGTCACGGGCAGCTGCCCTGGCGGCCGCGGCAGCCGAGTGCGCCAGCGACGCCTCCTTGTCGCTGGAGGTGCCGTCGAGGCATACTGTGCGCTCCAGCAGCGCACCCTCCGCGGCGGCGGGCGCGGCGGCGGGCGCGGCGGCGGGCGCGGCGGCGGGCGCGGCGGCGGGCGCCGCGGTGGGCGCATCGGACACGTCTACCATCGCGGCCTCGGCAGCGGCGGTCGCAGCCGACGCCGACGCCTCGGCCTTCGAGGCGGCGGCCTCGCGCGCGAGCTTAGCCTCGTGCCGAGCGCTCACCAGGATCGCCTCCGCCGCGCGCAGGCAGTGCTCGGCCACCTCATAGCGGTCGACGGCAGAGTAGTACCGGGCAAGGTCGACTGCATTACGCGCCCACTGCGCCGGATCGAAGGCGAACTCGCCGCCGCCGCTCTTACCGCGGCGCGCGAGCTGGCGGCGCATGGTCTCGAAGCAGTGCGCGGCCGACTTGGTGCGCTCACCCAGGTTGCCGTACGCCTGTGCCAGGTAGAAGGTCGTCAGTGTGTGCTGGTCCTCGAGCCGCTGCAGGGCCTCCGCGTCGCTCGTCACGCGCTCCTCGGTGCGCGCCTTGGCATGCGCGGCGATCGCGCGCTCGAAGAGCTCGAGCGAAGTTTGGGTCTCGCCGCGGTTGGCCCACAGCACGCCCAGGCTGTTAAGCACCTCGACATGCGCCGCCGACTCCTCTGCCACGCCCTCGAGGCCGGCGATCGCCGCCTCGAGCTTGGCCTGAGCGGAGCCGGGCTCCTCGGTCTCCATGAAATTCTTGCCAATGAGCCCGTTGGCGAGCGCCTCGATGACACGAGCGCGCCGGGCCGCCGCGCTGCCCTCCGCCTCCGCCGCCGCGTTCGCAGCCGCCTGCCGCGCCACCTTCCCCAGCAGGTCGCGCTCTTCGTAGCGAGAATCAAAGGGTCTCTCCTCCGGATTCTCGACCTCGCGCAGCCTCTTCGCCTCGACGAGCGCCTCCTCGAACTTCGTCTCCAACTGCGCCGCGGAGACGGGCGCGGGAGGCTTCTCTTCGCTGAGGAAGCCCGACTTCAATCCCGACATTCGGGAGGCCGTTTGCGACGAGGGGAATCACAGACACCGCCAACCCAGACTCCGCAGAGTGCGACACCTCCCGATGAGCGCAACTTTACGAGACAAATTAGGAAACTCCAGCTGCACGACAAATCGTCAGAGCTTATCAGTCGATCGTGCGGCTCACCACGACATGGCCCGGACCGTCGAAGACGACGCTCTGCTCGCCCGCTTCAACAGGCTGCTCGGCAAAGACGAGCCCAAGCCCACCGTTGAAGCGAATCCATCGCACGAATTTCTCGAGGCTGAGGAGGCTGAGGCTCTGCTCGCCGCATTGGACGCAGAGGAGTTGGCTGCCGCGCCGTCCATTCCGCCGCCGAGCTTTCCGTCGGCGCCGACAGGAAGCAGGCAGCCGTTGGCACCTTCGACCACCACCAGTGAGAATCACTGCATCGTGTGCAAGAAGAGCGCCCATGTGTGGTGCGTGGGCTGCGACAATGACCCGTTCTGCAGCGCGTGCTGGCGGGAGATACACGTCGGAGTGAGCGGCGGACTTCGTGCAGATGCTGCGCTACGGCTGCACAAGACAGTGCCATGTCGCGCCTTGCGCTGCGCAGCTGCCCTATTGAGTGCGCCGACGGGGCCGCCGGGATCCGTTCAACCTGGTGGAGCTGAGGCCGCGTCAAGCACATGTGGGGGCACCATCAGCAGCACGAGCTTACGCGCCGCCGCCGCCACACATACCGTGCCAGACGTGCAGCAAGCCCGCGTTTGTGTGCTGCGTTGACTGCAATCGCACCAACTACTGCCTCAAGTGCTGGCGGGAGATCCACGTCTTCCCGCGCTCGGAGATCATACGGCACCGTCGTGAGAAGATCGCACTGGCGATTAGGAGGCCTCTTAGGCTTACGCAATAGTGTCGTAGAAAAGGTCAGTTGCATTGCACCGACACATGCGAGCGCGCACCGGCCAGCCACAACCACTCGAAACATAGACCGGGCCGCCACTGTTGCGATAAATTTATAAATGTATAAATGATAAAAGGCTTAAATACCATTATACGTGATTTATACCATTTATTGTATTGAACCTTGTCCTTGAACCGTCACCACGAACTTGAACCGCGAGTGGCGGCCGGCCGACGACGAGCCGACTACCACACGAAACACAGACTGGTGCTGCGGACGTGTTGCGATCAGGTCAGCTATGTGAACGACACGCGCGGGGGCGCGAAGGCCGTGGCCGTCCTGGCCGAAGCGCGCACCTACGACGAGTGAGTTTGAGTGAGTGCGGTGTGCTGAGACTGTGAGTGAGTGTGAGTGAGTTAGTGAGTGAGACTCACTCACTGTGAGTGAGTTAGGAGATGGCGCTTGGCGGGGGCTACGGGTTAGGAGTTTCGCCGGGCATTTTGGTGTGCGGGCATCAATTGGCGGGCAACCGGGCATAGTCAGACGGCATCGAGACCCAGACCATACCATCCAAGGATACCATCATCTTGGCCACGAGAATGGAGTACTGCGGGTGCTGCCATGGGCAATGGGTAGGTACCACTAGTCGCGCGCCGACGGGAGGGCGCGTTCTGGAAGGGGTAATCAAGTTGCCCCTTAGCCCGCCGCAGGCGCGAAAATGTTGGCGATATTGACTGTAAATCACTTCATTTAGGCCCTGAAGTTGACGCCACTCACACACTATTGACTGCGACGTACATGTATGTACCGACTACATGTACTACGATGACACACTAGCCACAATGACAAAAGCACTGTCTCGCTCCCTTATCCGCCCGCTCTCTCGACTGCATGGCCGGGATCCATAGCGAGCTTGAGCCTGAAGTCAAGATATCCTTGACCGAAAGCTGGATTGTAGCCTCACACCACCCTGCGGAGCACACGTGAGAGCCAGCAACGAGCACAAGCTGAGTCATCATCTGCGTGTGGAGTCAGTCGAGGCTCACAAGGCGGGCATTACACTGTTTGCAGCTGATTGCTGGTCGACTGCTGCTCATCACTGTGCTTGGCCCACTGCCTCCAGCGGCTGGTGGCCGCCGCCTTGCTGCCTCTTCCTCTAGCGATTCTTTCGCTTTTGCTGCAGCCTTTGCTGCGGCTGCTGCGGCGCGACAACCCTTCTCCTGACAGTAGCCGGCAGGCAGGTCAGCTTTGCTGCGGTCACCGCCATGGCCACCCTTGCGGATGTATGTCCTCACCATTGAGACGGAGAGAGGGGCGGCAGCCAAGGTGCTGGGTCGCACCGGAAGCGAAGGTGTGCGCGAGGGGTTTCGTGAACAAAGTTGGACAGGCTGTTTGCGGGCTTCATTTTGATAATTCTGAGCGGATTATTGCGGATCTGGGGCCTACGTTCCGAGATCTGTCGATTGGTACCCTTGCATTATGTGCATTATTTGACCGCCTTGCTGCCGCCTAGTTCGTAATCAAGTTGCCCCACGAGGGGATTGGGGTTTTTTTCAATACAAGAAAAGGCTATTTTCAATACAAGATATCATTATATATCATTACATATCACGTTGCTATCATTGTGTATCATTGTATATCATTGTGTATCATTGTCGATATCACAATATATCATGTCCCTCGGCGACACATGATATAACGGTATATCATCTTTTTTTCTTCTGCTTTTAATATCATGTGCTATCATGCCGATCTCATCTCACG
>Ga0210242_102114_pt1 | contig 11999 bp, 7 predicted proteins | sample ChrtobMeP5a_16mM_FD_155445 | JGI IMG/M metagenome (GOLD analysis project Ga0210242, IMG submission 155445) | Chrysochromulina tobin associated microbial communities from unialgal haptophyte culture, Seattle, Washington, United States - P5a_16mM | ecosystem: Host-associated > Algae > Haptophytes >... | reverse complement strand
GAGTGGTCTACTATTTTTCATGTTTATAAGGCCCTAACCCCACACCTGTTTGGGAACTGAATGGTTGACCCAAGGGGGAGTGGTCTACTATTTTTCATGTTTATAAGGCCCTAACCCCACACCTGTTTGGGAACTGAATGCACGTAAAAGTGAGGGCATTTCGGCGGTACGACTGGTAATATGTGTGCGGCAGCTCCCGGACCCCCCGCGCATTTTCATGAATCCAAGATGCAAGAATCTCGTAAGTAGCCTACACACGTCACGTCCGTCCGCTCGAGTCACCTGAATGAGCTCGACCGTCATCGCCACTCACGGGGCTGCACCTCGAGACGAAACGGCTGAAGCGCAACCACCTCATCTCCTCCGGGATCGGTCGGATCGGCCGCAGCTGCCGCGCTCGCCACGCCCGCAACACTCGCATTGCTGGTCACGCTGGCCAGCACGCTCGCATTGATCACAACGAGGAGCGCGTCAGCCCAGCCGTTGACGGTCACCTCGTACTCGTCGCGGTTCATCGGGTTGAAGAAGGCGACGCAATCGAACGGATCCTCCTCGGCAGCGAGGCCGGCGCTCATGCCCGTCGAGACCCTCATGGGCGCCATAGTGTGCGTCGCCTCTTCGGCGACCGAGAGCAGCACGAGCGACGAGCGGCGCGACGGAGCATGGCCAGCCGACGGCGCAGATGACGTCGAACGCATTAGCGGCGTCGAGGACCACGAGGGATCAGGTGAGACGCTTGCGGGCGCCCGGTGCGCTGTCTCGAGCGCTAGCCGCGCTGGGGAGATCGCTCCGAGCAGTCGACGAACCACCTGACGGCGCACGTGCCGTGTGAATCTCTCTGCAGCCTCAGTGCCTTCGGCTCCTGTCTGGTTGCCGCCACGAGCCTCGCGGCTATCGCGGGGACTGCTGTTGCCGCCACCGCCGCTCTTGCCGCCGCCGCTGCTGCTGTTGCCGCCGTCGCTGCTGTTGCTGCCGTTGCTGCTGCCGCCGCCGCCGCTGCTGCTGATTCGGCTGCCGTCAGCCTCCCCTTCAGACACCTGCAGCAGGCTCACGACAGCGGAGGGGAGCCGTCCGATCTCGCGTGCGGCGCGCCCGCCGACGCCGTAGACCGTGCTCGCCCCGAAGACCTCGAACATGTACGAGCGGCGCACGCCGACCCGCGTGTACATGTAGTCGAGGGCGGTGCCGGTCGCCTTGTAAGGCTCTTCTCCCAAGCTGGAGGCTGGCCCAAAGGGCAGGTCGCCCATGCCCATCAGCTTCGGGTACTGCTTGCCGATCATCGCGCTCACCGACCTCATCACGTCAAGCATTCCATTCCGGTCGGCGCGGTCGCTCGGTCCCGAGGCGCGGCCTGCGTGCGGCATCGCAAGATACCTGTCGCCTGAGCGCACGTCGACGAACACGTCGGGGCGCCACTCCTCGGCGAAGCGCGCGAGCGCACGCGTCTCGGGCTCCGAAAACGGGCGCGGACCGCGGTACTGGCTCGAGCCCTCGCCGGCGGCCCCTGCGGCCCAGAGCACGTCCCAGTTGCGGTTCACATCGACGCCGCGTGCATTGAGCCGCCGCTCCTTGCAGCTGCCGCTGCCCACCTCGGCGAGGCGGCGGGAGTACGGCGACTGCACCGGCACGATCTTTATGACGACATGTCGCAGCATCTCGGCAATCCGGTCGCGGGAGCGCTCCGGGTCACCCGCAAATCGCGAGGGCGCCTCTCCGCAGAGCATTTGAGCCAGCCGCAGAGCGACCTCCGAGCTGATCAGCTCGCGGCCATGAGCGCCAAAGTTGAGCAGCACGTGAGCCGCCCCGATCGGAGCCTGTGTGCTGCGCGTCTGGCTATCGGTGAACGTGGCAACGCGCAGGCTGAAAGCAGGATCCTCTGTGTCGCGCAGATTGTCCACGGTGAGCCGCGAGCCGCACCGCGACGGATCAGAGAGCCGGGTGAACGTCTCGAGGAGCGCGTCCGTCTTATGATAGATGGACAAGTCGTGCACGCTTGGCATTTCGCTATACGTTTGCAGATTGTGAGGGTGGAGGAGGGTCAACCGCGCTTGGCCCGTATGGTGGATGTGATCCGAGAGGGCGGCATCGCTCAGTGCTGTTCAACACAACGCGGCGAATTCGACCACACTTCTAGAGTTCTAGTGTCGAGCGAGACGTCGGAGGAGTTGGGATGCGTGATCTAGACATGAGGAGCCCAAACAGAATAAGTTCTTGTCGTGACTGATTGCTCACGTTAACGTTTTAAGTTTTACGGTCAACGGTCGCGGGTCGGGACTCGCGGGTAGTTGCCCGGCCGAACCGCACCCGGACCCGGCACGTCGCGACCCGCGACTGTTTCGCGACCGCCGGCGTTGCCGTTGGGTCTTGGGAACGAATGGCGGCCAAAGGGCCAATGGGAAAACGTCTCTCACTGACCAATTCCACACGGCGCGCCAAAGGATACGGTACGTCAGAATGTGGGGGACCGCGCGGCCGCATAAATTGTGCATTATCTCGTCATCACAGAATTCCCCTGAGCGCAACCAATCGTCCGCGGAATGGTGCGCCCACACCTCTCACCTGCATCCCCCACTTCAGCTCTTGAGCAACGAGCGGACGCAGTGGTCAACATTCAAGTTGCGGATGTCCGTGTACGTCTGGCCAACGCCAACGAAAACGATGGGCTTGCCCGTGGTGTACACGAGCGAGAGCGCGGCACCCACCTTGTCGCTGATCGTGTCGAACTTGGTGAGCATGATTCCGTCTATGAGGCGCGGGTCGCGCGACGCCGAGTACTCGGAGAGCGACTTGTTGAACCCGCGGACTTGGTCGACGGCCTCGTTGCCCACTAGAGCTTCGCCCACGAAGAGCACGAGATCGGGGTTGTTGAGCGTGACCAGCTTTGAGAGTGCGCGCATGAGCGGCTCGTTGTCCTGCATGCGGCCGGCTGTGTCGATGAGTACCACGTCGTGCCCCATCTGCTTGGCGTACCTGACGCCGTCCTGTGCGATGCCTGACGCGTCGCGCCCGTAGCCCTTCTCGAAGAGGGGTAGCTCGAGCGCGTTCGCGTGCACGCGCAGCTGCTCCACCGCACCCGCACGGAAGGTGTCGCACGCGCACAGCATCGGCGTGAACCCGTTCGACTTGAGGTAGTAGGCCACCTTGGAGAGAGACGTCGACTTGCCCACGCCGTTGACGCCCACAAAGCAGATAACGTACGGCCGGCCCTCGGCCTTGGCGGCGGCAGCGGCGGCGAGCATGTCGACGCGGTGCGAGGGCGTGAGAATACGCGTGAGCGTCTTTTCGAGCGCCGAGCGCACCGTAGCTCGCATCGTACCAAAGCCCTGCTGGCTTGTCCCCAGCAGCGACGTGCACACGGACTCACAGATCTGCGAGCCAATGTCAGCGGCCACGTTCTTGGTGATGAGCTGCGCCTGCAGCTGCTCGATGAGCGGCTCGAGGTCGGCGCGCTCGAGCTGCTTGGCGCCCACAAGCCCCTTGAGCGACGCCCAGATCCCGCGCCCGCCGCCACTCGACGCAGCCGCCGCCGGCTTGGCGGCGCCCGGCGCCTCCTCCTCGTCCTCCTCCTCCTCGTCGACGAGGTCGCCAAAGCGCTCATTGAGGTCGACCTTCTTGCCCTGGAAGACCTTGGATTTGGGTGCCCCACGATCCTCCTTCTTCGAAAAGTCGAGCTGCTGTTTGCTGAGCGGCTTCTCGTCGCCATCCCAAGAGCGCCCCTCCTTGCCTTTCTTCGCCGGCGACGTCTCGTCCTCTCCCTTGGCGCCCTTCTTCTTTCCAGGCGGGCCGCCACCCGCGCGCAGCTTGGCGCGGTTGGCCTCGATCTGCTCCGCGGTCAGCGCGTCGCCGCCGCTGCCGGTCTCTTCCTCCTCGACTGCGGCCGGCTCGGCTTCGGCTGCGCTGCCCATCGGGCTGTCGGCGGCACTGTCGGCGGTACTGCTTGCTGAGCTCTTGCCACCGACGGCGCAGCTCTCCTTGTTGCCTTGCCGCGTGTTGGCAAACTTCTTGGACTCGGTGAATGCACGCGGCTTATTAGCCGCCTTAAGTTTGCGCTCTTCGAGCGCCTTTAGCTCGAGCTCCGCTTGGATACTGTCAAAGGCAGACGTGAAGCCCTTGGATGGGAAAGAGTCGTCGCGCCCCTCGGGCGCGATGCCGCGAAGCACGCCGCAGAATGCGTCACGTACGCGCTCGAGCAGCTCGTCCACATATCCGAGGACGAGCACGCGCTGGTAGATGGCCTGCGTGCGCGCGCAGCGCCATGCTCAGAGGGTTTGAGATTTGGGTTCGGGGAATGCACAACGAACCAGAGGTTCCGGGCACGCACGCGTACAACCACGACGAGCTCGAGCTCGTTGTCGATGGCCCATTTGGCGGAGTAGTCGCCTGTGTGGTAGACGTCGATGGCACCGGCGCGATCCTGTCGGCAAGGTGAGAGACGCTCATGAGCACGGGCGAGCTACCGGAGTGGCCAGAGGGGTTGGGCTGTGCGCGCGACGACGAGCGCACGCACCTCGAGCAGCACATGATGGATGAGTGCATCGACCGGGTTGCCTTTGAGCGCGCCGGGCACCCACGACTTGCTCCACAGCTGTGCGCCAGACTTGCGGAATACGCACACGAGGTCCAGCATTAAAGGGTCGAGAGCGAGATTCGATCACGTGTCACATGCACCGATCTCAGACAGGCGCAAGAGTGAATGAGCGAGGCTTTCCCATCACATAACTGATTTGGGTGACCGGTTCGGCATTGTTTCGTCACATAACGTCGCGGCGGGCGACGGGGCGCGGCTTCGCGTCTCCGGTTTCTCCCGCATCCATGGATGGCGTGATGGCTGACGCAGCGGCACCAGCGGAAGCCGCGCCTCTGCAGTGGAGGTACGTCACCATCATTTACAGCTGCGGCTGCGGTATTTGTGCGATTTTTGCAGTGCTCGACCGGGTGATCGAGATTGAGCAGGTCAAGGGATTCTGGCTCATCTTTGCGCTGTTCCCGTTCTGCCTCGTGTACAGCATATACAGGCAACGGCTGCAAGCAAGCGAAAATAGCAAAGCTAAGATCGAGTGAGAGTGGTATTGTGCTGCGCGACGCTAATCCATATATATGCGAGTTGAATAACAGAGGCGCATGATTGTTGAATATCGTGTGAGTCTACAGTAGTGTGTCACCAATCCCGTAACACACACCACGAAGCTACCGCAAGGACCCACCGAGGACGCTGCGCCCTCTTTGACCGTGCATCCTTCCGCATCAGCAGCGGACCAGACAACAGAGCTCTACACTGACTACACGGAGGAGCCACTCGAGGTACGGCAGGAAACCGGGCGGGTTACCGACTGACCGTTGCGTCCTGTGCGTGTTGTCCATGTACCATGTACCATGTTAAGCTGGTCCTGCACGCTACTTGACAATGCCGTGTGCGTAGCGCACAAGGTACTGCCGCCAGCGAGGGCTGGGCTCCACTAGGCGACGACCTCAGCCGGCCGGCCGCACCTCCGTCTGACCGTCTCCGAGGACCGCTGTGCGCGCTGGCCGATCGCGTCGTCTAACCTCCGGAGCGCATCGCCGCAAACCGACAAAGGGCGTCATGTTGAGCACCCCTTCGAAGAGGGTGTGCGCGTTTGTGTTTCACAGAAGCAGGCTGGCGAAGACAAGGCCCCATGCTTTCCTCCTCGGCCGCGCGCGCCAAGCAGCTCAATTCGTCCGCACCCGTCAACTATGTGGCCGGTCTCGGCCGTGGTGCGACCGGTTTCACCACGCGCTCCGATATCGGCCCTGCCCGGATGAGCGCTGAGAACGATGAGGCGGGAAAGCTGAATGACAGCAAGTTTGACGAGTTTGCGGGCTACCAGGGCTCGCTGTTCGACCAGATGCCATATGATGAGGACGACGAGGCGGCTGACCGCGTGTGGAACGAGATTGATGCGCACATGGACGAGAGGCGCAAATCGCGGCGAGAGCAGCGCATCGCGGAGCAGCTGAGCCAGTTCCGCTCAGTGCGACCCAAGTTGCAGCACCAATTCACAGACCTCAAGCGCGACCTGCAGCAAGTGACGGAGCAGGAGTGGAACGACCTTCCCGAGCCCGGGGAGCACCGCAAGCACTCGGCGGCTGAGAAGCGCAATGAGCGCTACATTCCTGCGCCCGACTCGCTGCTCGAGAAGGCCAGGCAGGAACAGGAGGTGGTACACAGTCTCGACGCCCGGCAGATGCAGACGGGCGGCATGGAGACGCCCATGACGGGGTTGCAGACACCGTTCACCGACCTCAAGTCCATCGGCGAGGCGCGTGGCGCGGTGCTGTCCGTGAAGCTCGACCAGATGTCTGACAGCGTCGAGGGGCAGACAGTGGTGGACCCCAAAGGCTACCTAACCGACCTTAACTCGATCAAGGTGTCGACGGAGGCTGAGATCGGCGACATCAAGAAGGCGCGGCTCCTGCTCAAGTCGGTCACCTCGACCAACCCTGGCCACGGGCCGGGCTGGGTGGCGGCCGCGCGTCTCGAGGAGGTCGCGGGGAAGCTCGTCGCGGCTCGCCAGGTCATTCGAGAAGGCTGCAGAGCATGCCCCGCCTCGGAGGACGTGTGGCTGGAGGCGGCGCGGCTGCAGACGCCCGACAACGCGAAGACCGTTCTCGCGGAGGCGGTTAAAAAGATCCCACAAAGCGTCAAGATCTGGTTGCATGCGGCATCGCTCGAGACGAACGTGACCATGCGCCGTCGCGTACTGCGGAAGGCGCTCGAGGTCATCCCAAATTCGGTCAAGCTTTGGCAGGCTTCCATCGACCTCGAAGGGCCGGACGACGCGCGGCTGATGCTCGGGCGCGCAGTGGAGTGCGTGCCGCACTCGGTCGACATGTGGATCGCGCTCGCACGGCTCGAGACGTACCAGAACGCGCGCAAAGTGCTCAATCGTGCTCGCGAGACCATACCCACAGAGCCACAGATCTGGATCACCGCCGCCAAGCTCGAGGAGGCGAATGGGAACATCGACCTCGTCGACCGCATCATCGAGAAGGCGATCAAGTCGCTCTCTCTCCACCAGGTGGATCTCGAGCGCGAGCAGTGGCTCAATGAGGCTGAGACGGCCGAGAAGGGCGGCGCCGCGCGAACCGCACAGGCCATCCTGCAAAACACGCTGCACCTGGGCATTGAGGAGGAGGATCGCAAACGCATCTGGATGGAGGACGCGGAGTCGTTCGTCGCGCGCAGCTGTCCCGAGTGCGCGCGTGCCGTCTTCGCGCAGGCGCTCTCTACTTTCCCCACAAAAAAGTCTGTGTGGCTGCGCGCCGCGCAGCACGAGAAATCGCACGGCACAGCCGCCTCGCTCGACGCGTTGCTGCGCAAGGCCGTCTCCTTCTGCCCGCATGCCGAGGCGCTCTGGCTCATGGGGGCCAAGGAGCAGTGGCTTGCAGGCAAAGTGGAGGCGGCGCGCGCGATCCTCAACGAGGCGTTCCTTGCCAATCCCGACTCAGAGCAAGTCTGGCTCGCCGCCGTCAAGCTCGAGTCCGAGAACGACGAGCCCGATGCGGCGCGCAGCCTCCTCTCCAAGGCGCGCGAGCGATGCGGCACCGAGCGCGTGTGGATGAAGTCGGTGCTTCTAGAGCGCAACCTGGGCGAGAACGCCGCCGCGCTCGAAATGCTCGCACCTGCACTGAAGGCACACGGTAAGTATTGGAAGCTGCTGCTCATGAAGGCGCAGATCGAGCGGCAGCTCGATCTCGTGGACGCCGCGCGCGAGACGCTCGCTCGGGGCGTCAAGGTGTGCGCGGACTGCGTACCCATGTGGCTCGAATCCTCGCGACTCGAAGAAGCTCTCGGCTCCGTCTCGAAGGCACGCTCGCTCCTCGAGGTGGGCCGCCTCAAGAATGTGAACGCACCTCGGCTTTGGCTAGAGGCGGTGCGCCTCGAGCGCCGAGCGGGCAACAAGAAGGCCGCGGCGACGCTGCTTGCCAAGGCGCTCCAGCAGTGCCGCACGGCTGGCATCCTTTGGGCTGAAGCCATCTCAATGGAGGCCCGCGCGCAGCAGAAGTCCAAGTCAAGCGATGCGCTGAAGGCGTGCGACAATGATCCGCACGTCATCCTCGCCGTCTCGCGCCTCTTCTGGCGCGAACGGAAGGAGGAAAAAGCGCGCTCGTGGTGCAACCGCGCTGTCACGCTCGATCCCGATCTTGGCGATGCGTGGGCAAACTACTTTGCGTTTGAGAGCCAGCACGGTACGCCCGAGCAGCAGGCCGAGGTATTGCGTCGCGCGGTCGCCGCTGACCCTCATCACGGTGACGAATGGACGGCTGTCTCCAAAAACCCGCGTAACCTGCGCTGCTCGACGGACGAGCTCGTCAAAAGGGTCGCTGAAAACATGGCCCTCAATAAGTACGAGATGGAGGCGCTTGAGAAGATTGGCTGAGGCGCCCTCTTCCGTGTGCACCTGCACCATCTGCATCGATCTGCGGTCGAACGAGGTCGAATCGAAAACGGCATCCTCCATCTCCACACGTTGGCCAACAGCAGGTTGCCCCCACCTGACGCCACGGCCACTGTTTTTGCCACTGAGTTAGGGCGCGGTAGGCGTCGGCCTCACAGCGACGGCCCGGGGCGTGCGGGACAGCGGACACCACGCGGCGGAACTGTATACGTTTGGGTTACTTAGAGCGTCGCCGGCAAGTCGCCGGCAGGTCGGTAGCTCGGTACACGGGGGTACACTCAAGGATTGCACGCAGCGGCCGTCGAGCACAGCAGGTGGGGACGGCTCGGCAGCGCGTGGGGCTGGCCGTACCCACGGCTACGCGGGCACCGGCGGGCGCACCAGGGGCCCGACGGACGCCCGGACCCGTGTTTAACGGCGATAACGGCCGGGCGCGGGCCAGGATTAACCCGGGACGTCTAAGCTGACAGAGGACTAAACCCGGATAACTGGCGCTAGGCACCCGGCGCAAACCCGGCGCGGCTCGAAACTCGTGCACGATACGTTCATACGATCGCGGGTATCCGGTAGGAAGCTTTTTTTACGCAGTTCCGGCTTACACGGCATCGAGACCATCGTCGGTAAAAACTAGTCCCGTAAAATGGCCACGCCGGTCCGCGGTCGCCGCGCCGCGCTTCTCTATACACACTTATTCCGTACCGCCACGGCGCCAGCGACCGCTTGCGACCGCCCGGCCGATCATTTTCGTATAAGTTGTGCGTGCAGGACAGAGCTGCACACGATGGCCGTGCAGTCGCGGCAGTCGACCCGTCATTCAGCTCGGCTCCCCCCGCCCGTCGTGTGCACAGCACACTGAAGATGCTGTTTCGAGCCGTCTGCTATGGTCATGTGTAAGCTCAGACGCTTGGACGATTGTCTATAAGTAACCACCAGCCGTCCATTCCCTACATCATGCGAGTATCAGTATCTGCCACTGCCTCCAATCCCCACTCTTCATGCGAAAGCCATCTGATCATTGATGCCAGTAGGAAGAGGGCAAGAGAGGCCGATTCTAGGAAGATTCGTCAAGCTGGAACCCGAAGCAACCATGAGCTGTGGCGAACATAAGGCGCCTGCACCTTCGACCGTGAGCTGCTCCCTTAGCCCGTCCGAGATGGACATCTCATTCATGAGAGTCACATCGAGCAGCGGATGCGACATGGATCCATCTGGATTGACTTCGGCGGCATTGACGGCCACATTCACCTGCGCCTCTAAGGTCGTCGTCCCCTGCGCTAAATAGTTGCCCGAGCTTCCAACCGAGCTGCCCGAATTGCTCAATTCGAGGAGCGCCTCCACCGCACCAGCACTTGACGGAGCCATGCCCTGCGCCGATTGACTCAGGTGTGCCGTGGCAGCTAGCATACGCTCCGCGTGGGCGCCGTGCGAGGTCGCTGCTGGATCCCCACTGCAAGTGCGAGGTCGTTGCGAGGTGGTCGCCGAGTCCATCCTTGACCACGTTCCGCCCGGAGGCAGAGAATGCCACGTCTGGTTGAGGACATCGTCCGAATCGGCGGTCAGCCTGGCCGTAGTGCCTGCAGCCGCTGGCATCAGGATCGCCGCTGCCGTCGTTAAGTTGGTGTTAGCAGCTGCGAGAACTGGAATCGTCGCGCTTCCAGTTGGCAAGGCCTGCGTCAAGTTGCCGAACGCAGATGTGGCGTGCAGCTGCACGAGAGGCGCCACCATTCTGGCCCCTCCTGATATCGGCACTGCGTGTATGACTGGCAGCGTCAGCGACTGCTGCTGGGATTGCTGCTGTCCCATGGGCAGCTGCATCTGCAGCTGTGTGGGCAGCCCGGTCAATGACGTGCCCCCACGTAAGGTTTGAGCTGCTGCCTGCGCATGCACGGCAGCTAGAGCCTGCGTCGGCACCTGCGCCTGTGCGTTTGCCTGCGCCACCAAATGTAGCGCCGCCTGGGCTTGTGCAACCGCCTGCACCTGCGCCTGCGCCATTGCATGGGTCTGCCACTGCACCTGTGCCTGCGCCTGCAAATGTGCGTGGGTCTGCGCCTGCACCGCCGGATGCGAGAGCGTGAGCTGCCCTGCCGACGGGCCCGCTTGTGTAGCCGCCACCTGGGCCATGTGAAGAACCTGCTGCTGCGGCTGCTGCTGCTGCGGCTGCTGCTGCTGCTGCTGGTATTGCTGCGGCTGCTGGTATTGCTGCGGCTGCTGGTATTGCTGCTGCTGCTGATATTGCTGCGGCTGTGGTTGCTGCTGTTGCTGCTGCAGTTGCTGCTGCAGTTGCTGCTGCTGCTGCTGCTGGTATTGCTGCTGCCGCTGGTGGTATTGCTGCTGCTGCTGCTGCTGGGTTTGCTGCTGCTCCTGCTCCTGCTGCTGCTCCTGCTGCTGGGCAGGCTGTACCATGGACGGAGCTTGCAGCGGCAGCGACGCGAGATGTATCACCTGCTGCGCTTGCTGGATCGGGGAGATCGGCGAGGCCGCGGGTGTGGTATGGGCGACCGAAGACGCGCTCGCCGGCGCCGCTACCGAGAGCATCGGTTGCATAGCCTGTGCCTTGACGAGCGGCTGCGCCATCGAGATATGCTGCATCAGAATCGTGTTGCGCATGGGCATCGCAGAGGCGCTCGGCAGGGCTTGCGAGAAGCCAAACCCTTGTGACGCATGCGCAACCACAGCCAGCTGTTGCTGGGCCGGTGCATCGGAATGGTACGTGTTATCTATGCGCCCGCAATACCCATCGATGCCGCGTTTCTGCAACTCGACGAGTTTGAGCCACTCGGGATGGTTCTTGCGCGCATGCTTGCGTGCGGCGTCGCTGGTTGCATAAGACTTGCCGCACCCAAAGTAGCGGCAGACAAAGGTCGTCTTGTTCTGCTGCTGCTGCTGCTGCTGCCAGTTGTGCTGCCACACCCTTGGTATGGACCCATTGGTGGACGGCTGTGCCTGCACTGCCGTTGGCAGTGCATGCGGTGGTTGCAGCGCAGGCAGCGCACAGACTGGCGCCACCACTGATGCCGTTACGATTGTCACCTGCGGACTGATTCCCGACCCTGGTGCTGCCGACGGGAACCTCGCGGCGCTCCATGGGATAGCTTCAACATTCGTGCTGGGCGCAGTGCACGTCGAGGTGTCCATCGACATTGCTGCCACCAGCGGTACCTCCGCGCTGGTTGGGTCTACGTCCTCCATTGGGCAGTCTTCCTGGTGTGCGCTCTTGAGTTGAGCGAAGCCCCGCGGGGCAATCATAGTCGCGAACGACGGCCTCTCCAGGCTGTCGCGCAAGCAATCGCTCATGTTTGGATGACTCTCGGATGTTTGCCACGAAACTTCAGAAGCGTCCGAACGCGGCACTAGTGTGTGTAGAGTATCGCACGGCCCGATGTCGTTTCAGTAACGCACGGTAGGGACCGGTAGGGTTTTGTGGATTCAAGCAGGCACTCGACCTCTTCAGTCCAACGCCGTGCGCTCCGACCGCACGCGCATCGACGTGGCATCGGTGGTTAGTCCGTTCCTCCGCAAGCTCCCTCGTCGCCGTCATGTCCACACCTGACGACGATAGCACGCTATCCGACACCATCATCG
>Ga0210242_102112_pt1 | contig 12003 bp, 6 predicted proteins | sample ChrtobMeP5a_16mM_FD_155445 | JGI IMG/M metagenome (GOLD analysis project Ga0210242, IMG submission 155445) | Chrysochromulina tobin associated microbial communities from unialgal haptophyte culture, Seattle, Washington, United States - P5a_16mM | ecosystem: Host-associated > Algae > Haptophytes >... | reverse complement strand
GGCCACCGCCGTCAAGCCCACCACCCTCACCTCCACCTCCTTCCCCATCTCCTTCTCCGCCTTTACCATAGCCTCCACCAACGCCTCCGCCGCCATCCCCTCTACCATCGCCTCCACCGCCATCACCGCCGCCTTCTCCACCACCACCCTCGCTTCCACCCTCACCTTTACCCACGCCACCACCATCGCCTCCGCCTTCACCGCCTCCGCCATCGCCACCACCCTCGCCGCCATTCCCATCTCCTTCCCCTTTGCCGCCACCGCCATCGCCGCCGCCACCCTCGCCTCCCCTGCCTTCACCGCCACCCTCGCCTCCGCCGCCGCTATCGCCACCGCCCTCGCCACCGCCACCGCCACCGCCACCGCCACCGCTATCGCCACCGCCCTCGCCACCGCTATCGCCACCGTTGAACATTCAACAAACCTCATCGATGGTTGTGTTGTCGAGGTAAATCGAATAGGAAATGGTATTTTTGTGTTAGTACACCGGTACCGGGTACGGTACACACGTGCCCACACGCGACGGAGGATATACGCGACGGTGGAACCGCTGGGTCACGCCGACCGCCGCGGTACGCCCTTCGCCCTATCTGCGTTGCACCGGGCCAGCGCCCAGCCGAGCTATACGCGCTGCGCGTTCGGTTACGCAATAAATTGTGTCATGTGGTGTGTCGATACGTACCATGATACGTACGAGGTGAGTCCAATCACCAATGCACACCGGGACGCGGGAGAGGATCGTCCAGCTCCGGATCATCAATGAAATCCATGCACACTTTGTGCACACTCCCGGGGTTGATCGAGCTGGAAGAGAAAGAGCTTGGAGAGCAGCTTAGTCGAGGCGGCCCAGATCCTTCTCTAACCGAAGACGGACTACCCCACGCTGCTCTCTCTTTCGGCACCACGGAACACAGTTCACACGGTGTTCGAAGTCGAGAGCCGTGCGATGAGGATCATCAATCTACGGATCATCGATGAGATCCATGCACACCGGGGATGATCGAGCTTGAAGAGGAAGAGCTTGGAGAGCAGCTTAGTCGAGGCGGCCCAGATCCTTCTCTAACCGAAGAGGGACTACCCCACGCTGCTTCTCTCGACAACCGAAGACAGCGCAGAAGAGCAGATGTTGAACCATGTCAATTTCGCTCAATGGAGCACACCACAGCAAGCAACGTTCCGGACTGAAGTCCTTTGGCCACTGCCCCCCCTCAGCACAATCGACCCACGCTCGGAACCCGAGGGAGCCTTGCCATCGGTATGAAACCGATGACTCGCTGAATGCCGGATGGGATGGACCGCCTTCATGGAACGTTTCTGCTGCAGCTATGACAGGTGACATATAGCTCTTGTGCACCGCCTTCGAAGTCGAGAGCCGTGCGATGAGGATCATCAATCTCCGGATCATCGATGAGATCCATGCACACCGGCCTTGACAGAACTCGAGGTCTGTGAGGAGGTCGCTGAAATATCACCGCGCGGATCAAGACATGTCGAGAAGCCATTTCGCGCGATGTGGACCCTACAAAAAACAAACAGGTGCCTAACCCGGACTTCGCAAGTCCGGGTTAGGCACCCGACACAGGTGCCCAACCCGGACTTGGCAGGTCCGTAACCCGGACTTAGCCAAACAAGGCGGGAAAAGGTCCGGCACAGGTGCCTAACCCGGACTTAGATAACGTTGAAGGTGCGTAACCCGGACTTCCCAGCTATGCCTAAATCCGGGTTAGAACCTACAAACAGGTGCGTAACCCGGACTTCACACCTCGAAGTCCGGGTTAAGGACTTACAAACAGGTGCGTAACCCGGACTTCACACCTCGAAGTCCGGGTTAAGGACTTACAAACAGGTGCGTAACCCGGGACAACTTAAATTTTCAAATACCTAAGTCCGGGTTAAGGACTTACAAACAGGTGCGTAACCCGGACTTCACACCTCGAAGTCCGGGTTAAGGACTTACAAACAGGTGCGTAACCCGGACACGGCCAAGTCCGGGTTAGTGACGTCCGGGTTATGCACCTGTTTGTAAATGAAGTCCGGGTTACGCACTAACCTCGTTAACAAATCAGGTGAGTTCGGGATTCACTGACCTTTTCTGTGAATTTTTCTGCACCTTTTCCTTCCAGCACACACGAGGCGCTGCGCTCGAGTCCTCCCATCCGCGATGCCAGCCTCGGCATCCGACACGATGAAACGCGAGCAGAACTTTATCAACAAGACGTGGGCGATGGTCAACGGGGGGCATCCCGAGATCAGCTGGGACGAGACTGGCACGCTTATCGTTGTCAAGAACCCCGAGAGGCTCGCGGCCCATGTGCTGCCGATGTACTTCCGGCACAACCAGTACGCGAGCTGGGTGCGCGCGCTGAACGCGCACGACTTCAAAAAGTCGGGGCCCGACCGCTGGCAGCACCAGTACTTTGTCCAGGACCAGCCCGACCTCCTCGTGCAGATCAAGCGTAAGGCAGCGCCGGCCCGCAGCTCGGCCACCGGGCGGGCGAGCGGCTCGGACACGAGCGCGGGTTCGTCGACGGCGATCGTGCGCGTGCCCAAGCGCTCCTACTCGCCCGCGCGCCTCGACCGGCTCGAGCAGCAGCTCGTCACCGCCGACATCCTCAACGAGGAGCGCAAGAGCCTATGGGTGATGCAGCAGCAGATGGTACAGATGGAGACCTCCCTCGCCGATGTGACCGATGAGACGTTCCGGCAGCGCTTCGACACGGTCCGGCTGATGCACATGATGCTGCAGCGGCTGCTTGTCGTACCCGATCCCTCGGCCGGGCCCCCCATCCGCCTCCACCCACGGCACTCGCCCTTGCAGCTGACCGATGGGTGCTCTCCCTCGAAGCTCGCGGCGGCGGCGGAGGGCGACGTTGCGATGGGCGACGGGGCGCTGGGTGACGTGGCGATGGATGACGTGGCGCTCGGGAGCGCGCCCATCCTGAGCGACGCTGGCATGCTCGACGCTCACGACGGCGCTCCCTCCCGGCTCCGTGAACTGTCGAGCGAGGAGCTGTTGCGTATGCTCACGACCTCGTCTATCGAACCGAGCGCATGCAACTCGCCGTGGAAGAGCCAACGGCCCAGCGCGGGCGCAGCCGCCACTGCAGGCGCGCCATCATCAGCATCATCATCATCAGCAGCAGCAGCAGCAGCAGCAGCGGTAGCAGCAGGCGCACGAGGAGGTGGCGGCGGCGGCGGCGGCGGCGGCGGCGGCGGCAGCGGCGGCGGCGCGGGCGGCGGCGGCGGCGCGGGCGCCGTCGCGGGCGCCGCCTCGGTGGTTTGGGATGGCACCGAAGTGCTCAACTTGACGCCGGGTCTCGTCAACTTGACACCGGATCTCGTCAACTCTCGGCCCGGTGTGCTGCCGGGCACGTCCTCCCTGCCCACGTCCCAGATCGCCTCGATCGCTGCGAAGCTGCCCCAGATCCCACCCAACCTGCTACGCGATGTCTCCTTCGACCAGCTACCACCGAAGGGCTCCGCGCAGCGCGAGCAAGTCGAGGCTGCGATCGATTGGTATTTCCAGCAGCTCTCAATCGCAACGTCCTCCGCGATCCAAGCGATGTCTCCAGAGGGAACCATGCCCGCGACGGCGCCTCTCCTGTCGGCCTCCTCTCATGTCGCGACCTCTCACTCGGCAGCCAATGTCTTCACAACCAATGTCTTCACAGCCAATGTCTTCACGTCGCCGCCGCCGCTCGTCGCGCAGATGAGCGCCATGTCCGAGGTTTCGTCCATTGGCTCGTCGGTGGTCGAGCTCGCCTCGAGCCTCGATCTCCACAATCTCCACGATCTCCACAATCTCCACGATCTCCACGATCTCCCAGGTCATTGACGGAGCGGAGATGATGTGTGATGCCTCGATCTCCACAATCTCCACGATCTCACGGAGCTCGTCGGCGGCGCCGCATCGTCGAGTCCATTCTCGTGAGCCGCCACCACCTCGGCCTGAGCTGCGTGGCGATCGCCTTCGCGACGACGAGGAGGGCGAGGACGATGAGCAATGGCTAGGACGAGGGAGGATGTTGGGCATGAAGGGGGTATGCACGCCCTGCGTGGAAGCAGAACGGGTTGGGCCATCACTAAGTGCACTCTCCATTGAGAGAGCGAGGTCCGCGATCTCCGCGATCTCCATTCAGAGAGCTTCGAAGAAGGTCGAGAGGAGTGACCATGGAGGTCTCACACGAGGCGAGCGTGCGCGTCTCGCGAGGTGTGCATTGCATGCTGTCGAGCTGCAGCGGCGATCGGGAGCTCCCCGGGGGGCATGCCCGTGGGCCCGGGGCGCGGGGGGCCTCCCGGCTGGCCTCCCACAAAGGCACAGTCGCTCGCTCCGATCCGAAAAAGAGTCCTGTACTCTGCATGGAGCATGTGTGTGAGGTACTTGCGCCAGAAGCGCGCGCGCCGCCGCGCACGTACTTGGATTTCTACAGTGTATATCGATTTTTGCTTTGCGAATTGCGAGCACAATGCAACGCGTCTCGTCAAAAATTACTACTCGAGCCAGCTCGTTTCAGCATTCTTCACCGACTCGCCGTCGTCCTCTTTCATTTCTCAAACAAAGGGGTGCATCGCGATGGGTGAGACGAAGGAGATCAACAACGTGTCGCTCGGCATCTACTTCGCCATGTGGTACGTCGGCAACTCGTTCTACAACATTCAGAACAAGAGGGCCCTCAACGCGACCGGAGGCAAGACGGCGGGCTATGGCATGACGGTTGCGACGCTCCAGGTATGCAGGAGCCAGAGAGCGTCGCGCATCGGCCGTGCCCACCTGGATGCACGCGCGCTCACTCGTGCATGCATTCACCCGTGCGCCTCACTGCCACCGCCTCCTCGCAGCTCGGCGTGGGGGCGCTGTACTCGTTCATCATCTGGATCGTCGGGTACAACTTCCTGCCCTGCTGCGGCTTCGTCAAGCCCGCGAAGCAGAATCCGCCCACGATGGGGGCCAAGGACGTCGTCAAGCTGCTCCCAGTCGCCTTTTGCTCGGCAGCCGCGCATTCGGCCTCCGTCCTCGCCCTCAATTCGGGCAGCGTCACCTTCGGTCAGATTGTCAAAGCGGGTGAGCCGGTCTTCTCGGCGCTCGTGAACACGGTGATGTACAACAAGTCGCCCTCGCTGGCCAAGTGGCTGTGCCTGCCATTTGTCATCGGCGGCGTCGTCTTTTCGTCCCTCAAGCCGACGGCCGCCGGCTCGTACGAGATTGAGATGGACATGACCGCGCTCACGATGGCGTCTATCGCCAACATGTTCGCCGCCATCAAGGGCGCTGAGAACTCGAAGCTGATGGACTCGGACAAGGCGCTCAAGGAGCGCATCGGCGGCGTGGGCAACCAGTTCGCGATGACCGAAGTACTCGGCTTCCTCATCTCGCTCCCGGTGATGCTTTACCTCGAAGGAATGAACTTTGGCAAGTTCATGACTATGTTTTCGACCGACAACGTGCTGCAGTACAACCTGATCGCGTCAGGGATGACCTTCTACCTGTACAACGAGCTCGCCACGATGACGATCAAGGTGACGGGAGCGGTCACCGCCTCGGTCGCCAACACGGCCAAGCGCGTCATCGTGATGCTCGTGTCGGCAGTCGTCTTTGGTGAGGTCCTCACGTTTGAGAAAAAGGTTGGCGCGACCATCGCTATCGGCGCCGTCTTTGTCTACTCGATCATCGACGACCTCGTCGGCAAGCCCAAGAAGGCCGCGGACTCCAAGAAGAAAGCGTGAGCGCTGCGCATGGCGCCGCCATACCCCGGCGGGTCAGGAAAACGGTAGCCGCGGATTCATATTTATATAACTACCAAGTACAGAATCCGCGCGGTGTGCATGATCACACCGCGGCCCTCGTCTGCCTCGTCTGCCACACTACGGAATGAGCTTCCTGACGCTTCCTGAGCGTCTCCACGTGCTGAGAGATCGATTTCGGAAGGCCCATGACACTGCGCCGAATATCCGAGGTTCGTGGGCTGAGCCTGAGGGCCGCCTGCACATCTCTCTTTCCGTCGCGCGGGAGAGACGGCAGCAGCCGGGGAACGGGGGCTGGCGCGAGACCCGAGTACTCGTGGGTAGGTCGGGACTTCCGACTGGCTTCCTGGCGCGAGCCCCCCGGCACTACAGCATCGCTTCCTCCCAAGAGGACGGCCAGTGTGTTGCCCTCGACGCCAGGTGGCGGCAACCACATCGAACCGGACAAAGGCCGCGACGGGCTGGCAAGCATCGGCACGGTGACCAACCGCGACTGTCGGCTACTGCCGAGCGACGACTGTGGGCGACTGCCAGACCCCGACGCCCAGTTCTGGCGGCCGGGCGTTGGCGAGGCTCCCACTGATCGCCCATCCCGTTTGGCAGGATAGCACGACGGCGACGGCGACGCACTTCCCGTCCGCCATGGGCGGGACGACGAGGCCGTGCTCAGGCTCAGCATGCCTGTGATCTCTTCGAGACGGCCTGATCGCTTGAGCTCGATGCAATAGGAGGAGAAGAACGTGTCCTTGTACACGCAGTCCGTTCCGAGGCATTCCTGAGAGGCGGAGGTGGCCTCGGTCGTGACGTCCACGGTCAAGCCCACCGGTTCCGTGACTTCTCTGCAACTTCTCTGGCTTCTCTGAGACGTATCCAATCCCGGCAAGTGGCTTCTCTGAGACTTCTCCGGCTCCACCTCCTCCTCTTCCTCGTCGTCGACGCTCTCCTCTCCTCCTGTCTTCTCGTCCTTGAAGGAGGGCTCCTCCTCTTCGGACTCCTCACCGTAGCCCGGCACTTCGATACCCTTGGAAATCATCTTCTGATGACGCCACTCCTCATTGAGCCACTGCACGAATTCTTGCATGTCCATCGTGCCGTCACCGCCTGAGATGTCCTCGAAGATTCGAATGATGACAGGCTTGATCCTACCGTACCACAGCTTGTCGCCCTCCTCCCTGGTCATCGCGCGATGGCGGACGCGAACTTGGCGTCCGCGAATCGCCGCCTGCATCTTGATGGCCGCCGCATTTTCCGCGGCCGCTGTCGCTTGGAGCGCGAGGTCATTCATGGAAAGGTTGATCGGTGAGCTGGACCTCGACTCCATCATAGCCTTTCCGGTCATCCACCTCCTCTTCTCATTGGAACTGTCGGCCTTCTCGATCTTGTCCTTCTTGGCTTCCTGCACGATCACCGTCCGGCTCTCGTAGGAGACTGCCTCCGAGTAGACGATGTGCTTCATCATGATGAGAAACTCGCGCTGCGAAAAGCTAAAGTCCTTGCTCTGATCCCACGCGCGCACCAGGTCGAGCGGGGCAAGCTCCGCCCGTTGAAGCATGAGCACGATCTCGCGCTTGATCGCCTTCGGCGTCCACTTCATCTTCATCAGCGTCATGCCGTCGGTGCGATTCCACAGGAGGTGGATGTTGCGCGCCTGCGCCTTGCGCTTCATCCTGCCCGTCATCCACTCGCGCACCTCGGTGAAGTTGATCACGCCGGTTTTGCTGCGGCAGAGGCAGGGCGTTACACGTAGGGACAACACACGCAGGGTCTCATTATCCGTATGGCCATATGGTGGTGGCAAGATGCTGATTCGATCGGCTGGCATACTCAGTGTCGATCTTCTTGAAGAGAGTGACTAGCATGTTTGGAGGGCCACAGTAGCCCAGTCGATTGAGGCCGGCTATGAACACGTCCTTCGTCAGCTCCTGCGTCACGTCGCCCTTGACAAGGGGCATCACCAGCAGATTGTAAAAGTCTGAGTCGCGCATGGCGTTCTGCTTCAGGAGCGCTTGAAGCTGCTTTTGCAACGAGTCCGAGTCGGGGCCGGCGAGCTGGACCGGCGAGTTTGTCCGGAGTCGGAGACGCTCGAAGGTGGCCTCGGCTTCACCAGAGGCTGCTCCCGCCGCTGCTGAGCCGGTGTTGGCATCTACCTGCTGCCCCTGCTTCCAGCCGTTTGCGTCGGAAAAAACGAGGGTGGCCATAAACTTCTTGGAGTCCTCGCTCATCGTGCCGAGGTTCGACTTGATCGATGCACCGATCTCGTCGATGTCGACCGTTCCAGAGTTATCTGTGCGACAGGCAAGCGTTGGAGGCAAGAGTTATCGGGTCAGCGTGTGATTCCCACGATCCCGCTTTACGGCCGAGGCACGCGTGCGCACCCTCGTCCATGTCGACGAAAAGATCGTGCGCGAAGCTCGTAGAGAAGCCGAGATCCTCAACGGCGCACGCAAACTCCTCCGCGTCTAGGTGCCCCTCCCCCGATGTGTCGTACTTCTTGAAGACGGTCTCGATGCCGCATCCATTTGCACTGGCAACGTCGAGGGCGAAGAGGAAGTACTCGTCCATCTCGATCGTGCCGGACTTGTCCTGGTCGATGGAGTCGAACAGGACACGCATCTGCGCTTCCTCATCGGGTCCAACTTTGGCGCCCGTCTTGGCCTGCAAGCGGGTGATGCAATCCTTGAACTCGTCAAAGCTCAGCACGCCATCGCCGTTGGCGTCCGCCTCCAGGAAGGCCAACGCTGCCTCGCGAGACATGTTGGTCGTATCGACCGCTGCCTTGGCTGCCTCGCGTTGCTCCTGCTTGATGGTGTGTGCATCACGAAGCGGTGCCTTTGGCACAGGCTTCCTCAACCGAGGCCGCCGCCGCTTCATGGCGGCTGCACAAGCAGTAGCTGACGCTTTCAAGTGTTACGGTGATGGTAAATCCCGCGATGCAGGTCTTCCGCTCTTGCGACGGCCGAGACCGCGAAAGGACCGAACACCCCCGGAGCGAAGAGCAGCGTTGCCTTTTTGGGGACCTCTCCCGCGAGCCCCGAAGCGGGAGGCGCTCATATCAAGCCATATTTGCAGAGGGCCAGGGGGCGACAACTGTAGGTAGTACAATGACGCTCATACTGTACACATACGACTTTGGTGACACAATTATTAAGTGTCTTTTCCTTTGACCCCTGCTCCCTGGAGAGCAGCTCTGTGTGAAACGGCTGTGAGCCGGAGCTTGCGGATTCCGATAAAGCACCAACTCACAGTTGAAAAGGTCCGTGCCTGCCTGGGAGAGCACGAGCAAGCATGAACGACGCGATGGACGTCGCGCTCTGCCTCGCGCTGCTCGCGCTGCGCGCAGCCATCGGCCTCGCAGGCTACTCTGGCGAGGGCAAGCCACCCATGTACGGCGACTTTGAGGCGCAGCGGCACTGGATGGAGCTCACCGTCAACTTGCCGCCCTCGCATTGGTACGTGCACGGGTCGGACAACGACCTCCTCTACTGGGGGCTGGACTACCCGCCGCTGAGTGCACACGCCAGCTGGCTAGTCGGCATGTTCGCGCAGCGCCTACACCCAGACCTCGTCGCACTGCATGCCTCGCGTGGCATCGAGACGGCCGCGACGCGCGCGTTCATGCGCAACTCGGTGCTCGTGCTCGACGCCCTCATCTACCTGCCCGCGGTGTACGCGTGCGCCGCGTACGCCGCGCCGCCGACCGGCGCCCACCGCGGGCGCCGCCTTCTGCTCGTGCTGCAGCTCGCGGCGACGCCCGCACTTGTGCTCACCGACCACGGCCACTTCCAGTACAATTGCGTGTCGCTCGGGCTCGGCCTGTGGGGGATGCTCGCGGCCATGGGTGGCCGGCCGCATGCGAGCGCCATCGCCTTCTCGCTCGCGCTCAACTTTAAGCAGATGAGCCTGTACCTCGCCCCCGCCTTCTTTTGCTACCTGCTCGCCGGCTGCCTACGCACCCGGCGTACGATGCTCGGCAAGGCGCTCGCGACGTTTCAGCTGGCTTTCACAGTGCTGGCGACGTTTGCGCTGTGCTGGCTGCCATTCTTGGGCTCGGCGGAGGCGGCTCTTGCGGTGGTCCGGCGCATCTTTCCCGTCGAGCGTCACTTGTACGAGGACAAGGTGGCCAACCTGTGGTGCACCTTGGCGCTGCTTCCGTTCCTCAAGCTGAAGGCCATCTTCCCTCTGGGCACCCTGCTCCGGCTCGCGCTCGGCACGACGTTTCTCGGCTTGCTACCGCCGTGTGGCCTGCTGCTCGCGCGCCCCTCGCGCCTTGGCTTCCTGCTCTGCGCCACCGCGTGCGCCCTTTCTTTCTTCCTTTGCTCCTTCCAGGTGCGCATGCACTGCACTCGAGACTTGCGATGCATGCACTGCACTCGAGACTTGCGATGCATGCACCGCCCTCGAGACTTGCGATGCATGCACCGCCCTCGAGACTTGCGATACATGCACTGCCCTCGAGACTTGCGATGCATGCACTGCCTCAACACTGCCATCGAGAGTGGCCATGACTGCCTTGATCTCCCTATTTGGCAGGTGCACGAGAAGCATATCCTGTTGCCGCTGCTACCGGCCGCGCTCCTCGCACCGCGCCAGCCTACCCTCTTTGCATGGTTTGCGACGACGGCGGCCTTCTCTCTCTATCCCCTGCTTGAGAGGGATGGCCAAGCTCTCCCTTACGCAGTCTGCCAACTCGGCTTCCTCGCCCTCACCCTCGCACTCGAGCCCGCAGCGCCGCCCACATCGCCCGCCGACCCCGAGGGCAAGGCCGCCACCGCCGCCGCTACCGCCGACATGCCACCGCCGCCTCTGCGCCTGCCGTGGCCGGCACGCGCGGCTATGGGGCTCTCACTGACCGGTATGGTGCTTCTACATGTGCTCAAGGCGCTCGTGACGCCTCCCACACGCTACCCGGACATCCACACGGTCGCCTTCGCCGCCTACTCGTGCGTCCACTTTGTAGCAGCATACGTGGCGGCTCTCGGCTGGCAGTGGCACGCGATCGGAGTCGAGGAGGCACACACGCCCTTTGATGGGCGCGCACTCACGCCTTTCCTGCTGGGCGGCGCTGCCGTGCATGCCAAGAGCGAGTGAGACGGGAGATCGGATGAGATCGGATGAGATCGGATGATGTCGGAGAGGAGATCATCTCCGCCTCTCACTCGAGCATAGAACATTCTCCGCCTCTCACTCGAGCATAGAACTTAATGTCTGGAACGGTTGACAGTTATGAACTCAGTTAAATTTTCTCTGATGTTGAGGTTTTCCTGGAGGCGAGGTCGGCGCCGGGTTCACATGCGGCTTGCGGGTGGTCATCGCAAGATGTTGGTCTCGTCCGCGTCCTCGGCTGCCACGCCGGCGAACGTGGAGCCCGGCCGTAGTGGAGTCAATAGGCTGTTTAACGCAATCGCGCCGTACAGCTGTCGATCCTGTAACGGCCGTCTTGTAGGTCTGTGGAAGTGTTCGAATATCAATATGGGCCCAGGGGGGCGAGGGCTGGGGACCCGCTTTTCTTTTCGTCTCTACACAAAAACTTGCACTCAGACCCGGTCAGCGGAAACCGCGGACGCCACCTACGGACGCCTCCCACGCAGCCGGGCGGGTCGGCGGCGGGCGCAGGCCTGCGGCGCACGCCGCAGCGCGCAGCCGCGCCGGCATCGGTGCGAGGCAGCAGCCTCTGTGGGTTACGCACACGCACCAGGCGGGGAGGCGACGATGGCGGGGCGCGGCGCGTGGAGACTAGATGGCGGGGCGCGCTTGGCGCCATCGTCGCCTCCCCCGGTTATTCTCGGACGCCGTCCCACACCGCCTTGCAATGCGCTGACGCTTCCTGTTGCTACCGTGCCCGTCGGGGCGGCGTTGAAGACGCCGGCGGCATCGAACCTGCGTGCGCCGACGCGCCCGATGGCGCGCCTCCCCCGTGGGGAACGCAAAGACGCACTCGACACCGTCGCATGACGACGGTGTCGAGCACAAGTGGTGGCTTCCATCGCCGCCGCCGCCGCCGCCGCCGCCTCCGTGGGCGTCAAGCCGCAGGCCGAGGCACCACATTCGGCGCCGGTTGCGCCGCGCAACGCGCTGCGTCGGCGCCTTCGCCGCCGCACCTGCACAGCACGCGCGCGCACTCAGCGCCATCGATTCGTGCTGCGGGCACGAGCTGGCCAGAGCTTGAGAGTCCGAGCGCAGCTCCTCCGTAGCGCGCGCGCGTCAAGACGCGCGGCGAAAGGCGCGCGCAGGTCGATGGCGAATGTAGAGATGGTTGGGAGC
>Ga0210242_102096_pt1 | contig 12137 bp, 9 predicted proteins | sample ChrtobMeP5a_16mM_FD_155445 | JGI IMG/M metagenome (GOLD analysis project Ga0210242, IMG submission 155445) | Chrysochromulina tobin associated microbial communities from unialgal haptophyte culture, Seattle, Washington, United States - P5a_16mM | ecosystem: Host-associated > Algae > Haptophytes >... | reverse complement strand
AGTGACTTCTTTTGCGTTCCCTTCGGGGGCGCGCCAACGGGGCGCGTCTGCCGACAGTACTTACAACGCCGCTAAGCCCGAAGCCGCCGCCATGCCCACCGTCACCGCCACCATCACCACCACCATCGCCACCGCCACCCTCGCTGCCACCCTCGCCGCCGCCCTCGCCGCCACCCGACCCAAGCCGCCGCCGTCGTCGCCGCCGCCCTCGCCGCCGCCGCCCTCGCCGCCGCCCAGTCCACCGCCGCCCTAGCCAATGTTGACTTAAGTCTGTGAACGTGCCCCACCTGCTAAGAGTCATATTATGACCGAGGGGAGCGGAGCCGTCCTTTGAGACGGTGGTGGAGTGAGCGTGGGGGGACCGCGAAGAAACTGAACTGAACTGAACTGGCCGTTTTGGAATACAAATGCGGCGACGAGTCACGAGAACACGTACATGTATCTTTGGGTCTCCTTGCACATGCTTACCCCCCTGGCTTACCCGGTACAATGTATCCCCCTCTCTCTCCCCCTATCCCCCTTCAGATCCAAGTCAAGTCAAGTCAAGTTGATCACGCAAGTCTAGTTAAATCGATCAAGCCAAGTCTTGTAACCGATTCTGATGTGTTTCCGCGGCTTGACAGCCTCTTAGACGCCTTCACGCGTTGACATGGCGTCCGCATATCTGACACCCACCAAGCCGCTCAACCCGTCTAGTGTGCTCACGCCATCCAAGTCGGTCGGCCGCCTTGAGCCGATCGCATTGCCGTGGACCCCGCAGTGGAATCAGGAGCGTGCTGCCACCCCGGGTCTCCCAAAGCCAGAGATTATGGGAGATGCGCTCACATTCCTCAACAAGCGCACGAAGCGGCAACAGATCATGAACAACGTCAAGGTCTTTAAGGATGAGACGACGAAGTTCATCTCGGAGCAGAAGGAGGCGGGCACGCCCGTGCCGATTCTGCGTGAGGCAATCATGGAAACTGTCAAGGGGCTCTCTGTGCACCCGGACATCTCCGTCGCCAAAGACGACGCGGTGCGCGTCCTCGACTTTGGCGCCACATCTTCCCCGTCAAGGGGCCAGCTGCCGCCCCTGCCCGAGTACTCGAAGCGGAGAGGCGACGCCATCACGATGGCGCTCGAGTTCCTCAATGCACGTGCGAAGGCCTCGGTGGAGAAGAAGGAGCTGGAGAAGGTGGAGGAGATGAAGGCGGTGATCGGTACGCCGCTCAAGGCCGCACAAGAGAAGGAGGTGCCCGATTACCTTCTCGAGGAAGGCTTGCTGGAGACCCTCAAGGAGACAGGCCTTGCGTCCTCCTCGTGAGCATTACCGTTTCACGGCAGTGATGACTAACAAGTCCTCACACTGACCTCGGGCCCGGGAGAGCCATGTCATCAGAGTCTATCCTTGATTGCTTTCAATAGAATGTGTTGTCGCATGGTGTGCTGTCCTGTGAAGTTGAAAAGCCCTTAATAGATCAAACAGTCTCAATTCGGACCATTTGAACAGTCTTAGAACAGTCTACCGTGTGACGCGAGGACTTAGAGGACGCGCGGACGCCCATGAGCGATGAGGCATGATAGCCTAAGCCTTTGAGTTTTTGAGGAGGACCTTGAGAGTGGCGTCGGCCCGGTCCCCGACATCGCATCGCTCGTCCGGGCTCGTTTCCAAAATGGAACTGTGAAGTTTGTGTGTTGTGAATGAAGTTGTTTTCACGGCTGTGCTGCTTACGTGTTGAGTGTCATGAATGAAGTTGCAGGAAGTCCCGAACGAAACGCGAGCCGCGGACGGCTTCCTCACTCAGCGCGAAGATTGACATGGAGGGTGTGTTCTTAACGATGGGCTTCCCAATGGACCGCGTTCGGATAGCAATCGCGGAGTGCGGTGACGATCAGGACGCGATCATACAGTACTTGCTTGACCATGCTCGGGAGCCCGCTCCTGGAGCGCCTCCTACCAGCGACAATGCGATCTTGGTCGGCGAGCTCATCAGCATGGGCTTTACACGCGAGCGCGTGCTCAAGGCGATCGAGGCATGCGGTCCGAAGGTCGAGGAGTGCACGCAGTGGCTCATCGATGGTGCTCCCGCCGAGCCACATGAGGCTGCTGCAGATGTAGGCAGTGGCAGCGGCAGCGCAGTTGAGATGGAGCTTCGCAACATGGGCTTCCAGGCGGATCGCGTCCACCAGGCAGTGCGCCAAAAGGGCGAGGACCTCGAGGCGGCGCTGCAGTGGCTCGTGGCCGAGCAGGAGACGGCCGACGATGCGCCGCCGCCGCCAAGCAAGGTGCGGAAGGTGAGTCCGTCGCTGGCAGCGAAAGCGGCGGCCGGAGGAGCAGTGCGAGGTGCGGCTCGAGCAGAAAGCGGAGCTGGCGGAGCGGGCGCTGGTGCCGGAGCCGGAGCGGCGGCTGTGCCGCCGCCCGGGATGCGTCGCCCAGACCTCGGCCATCCCGGCGGCAGCGCGCCGTCCATCGCCGCCGCCGCCGCTGGCACGACAACCACAACCACAGCCATGGCGCCGTCGCGCCAGCTGCACGCTGCGGGTGACTCACGCGCGCTCAAGCGCCTGATGAAGGAGCTCACCCAGCTGACTGCGCTGGATCGTCAGCCGGGCGGCTGCCGCGCCCTCCACGCCTTCGAATGCGAACCCGTCGATGAGAGCGATTTGTTCCTGTGGGAGTTACGGCTGTACGATTTCAGCGCCGAGGATCCGATTGCAGTGGACCTGCGCCGGCGCCGTCTCGAACACATGACGCTGCGGATGCACTTCCCGCCCGAGTACCCGAACGCGCCGCCCTTTGTGTACATGGTGCGCCCTACATACGGGCGACGTGCTCTGCCCTGCATGCAAGTGATCCGCACGGCGCCCTTTCTCCCTTCCCCACAGGTGCGGCCCCGGCTCAAGGAGCATACGGGCTACGTGCTGTCCGGCGGAGGCATCTGCATGGAACTGCTCACTCCAAGTGGATGGAGTCCAGCGACCTCTATCGACGCTCTGGTGCACTCGGTGCGTGCCATGCTGATGGCGGGCAATGCGCGGCTACACTCGACGGAGCAGTCCACCAAAGAGAGCGACTACACGTACGAGGGCGCCAGGCGCGACTTCGAACACATCCTCGCAGTACATGGAAAGCACGGCTGGACTTCCCACCCGATGTTCCGTAATGCGTGAGCGAGGAGGCGGGTCGAGGGTCGCGAGTGCGACCCCGGAGTCCGCGAGGAGATAGTGAGAGAAGTAGAGAGCCAAGGGTCAAGGCCCAGGGCGAGCGAGGCGGCGGCAAGACGAGCCACGACACATGCGGCGAGCGAGGGAGCCGAGCGCGTGGGCTGCGAGAAGCTGCGAGCTGCGAGGACGTGCTGCACTACCCACTGGGATGACGCCTGGTGATGAGGAGATTGCGAAAGATTCTACTTATGCGTGCATGTGCGTGTGTGAAGTGATGCTCAAGCGTGCATGTTGCATAATCATGGCTCGACAGCAGAGTGCTACTACTCCATCAGCACAAGACCACACACGCTCTCCATTGCGGGACCCCATGCTGCACACATACCCGTGCAATAGATGAACCTTCTTGATTGTACGGCGCCGTCGGCACCTTGGAAAGGTGAGCGACCAGCATGTTGTGAATGGGGCTTCGTCAGGGGCTCACTTCTTCTTTATCTTCTCCTCCTTGAAGAGGACGTGGGCGTTGACACGCGGGTCGTGCTTCATGAGCTGGAGCTTTTCGGCATTAGCGCGCACAGCCTTCCTCAGGGTGTAGAAGAAGCCCGTGCCCGCCTGCGATACGAGTCGGATGACGACCGTCGACCTCTTCTTCGCCATCTTCCGTCTCAGGCCACGACGGAGGAGGAGGAGACGCGTTGTTTTGCCTTGCGTGAACGAGTCTCCACTGTGAAGTCAGCTCGAGGGCAGCGCGAAACGGACCACTGTGAAGTAAACTTCGCGTAAATGGAGGTGCTCGCTGCGAAAAGAGCGTCGCTGTTCAAGACGAGTCAAGTCAAGTCAAGTCAACCGCTCATGCAGCACATTTAGACCAAAACCACAAGGGTACAAGCAAACAAGCACAACGCCACAACCATACATACTCGAGCAGCCGCCGGGCCGGGCGCTTCACGCTAAGGATTCCTATCCCCGTTGACTTGACTCGACTTCACATGAATAGCCCTTCACAGGTCGCCAATCGCGGCGAAGAAGTTTCATAGTTTTTTGTTATGCTGGTGTCGCTGGTGATATGGTGGCCGAGCATGCCTCCCTCACCGAAGCGCAGCGCAGCCTCGTCGATCTAGCGACTACAGTCAGCGCAGCACAGCGAGTCCTCATCCGGAGATATCTGGAGAATGCGATCGAAAAGCCAGAGCGGCGCAAAGTGCGGGCTACGAATGCCCACTTCGCATCGCTGATGTCCGATCCGTCTGCTGCGGCACTCCTAGTCACGGCGGGTTGGCAGGGCTCTAATGACGACGCCTTCGAGGTATTCCGGCCAGAATTGCTGCAGCACGTGCTGGCAGCCATCGACGCAGCAGCCCATTGCAGGCGCTCATTACTCACGCTGCCGCAGGACATTCTCTGCAGCTTGCTCGGACTGCTCGATAGCGGCTCGGTCTGCACCATGCGACGCGTGTGCAAGTCCGCCAAGGACGTCGCGTCGCGCGGCACCCTGTGGCGACCATTCTGCTCTCCGCGTCATTGGCCGCTGTCGGCCAACGTCCCTGAGAAGCTCGACGGCTTGTGGTTTCGCGTGGCACGCATGGAAAGCCTTTGGGCGCGATTGGAGGCGCGCTCCCAGCCTGCGCTGCGCTTCTCGCTGAACCGCGGCTGCCCCCTGGCCGACATGCTCGCTGCCGTGCCCATCGCGCAGCTGCTCGCGATGCCGCTCGACGTGCTCGCCTCCCTGCTCGTTCACGACGGCCAGCTGCCCAGCCCTGGTGAACGGCTGGGGCTCTTCTTCGGTGGAGCGCGCCTTCTGCCGATAGCTGAGATGCTCGCCGAGATGCTTGCCGAGATGCCGCGTGAGGCGCGCGACGCGGCCTCGCTGTCGCCGCCACGGCTGCCGCTTACTGATCGGGTCGGCTTCGGCATGCAGCTCGTGTGCGACGAGAACGGCGCCGTGGTGTTCGAGAGCGGCTTCAATTCGATCCGCAAGGCGCGCAGCTGGGCGGCCTTCCTCGAGCTGGTTCTGCAAGACACGGTCTGATGAAAAAAGAGCTCGGGATTGCATCGTTATGAGCCGGGTGGTATAATTCCACTACCTGTACAGTACGATGCGACCGGACGCATACGACCGGTGTGCCGGCACTTAGCACAATGATTGTATTTCGTGTGCATTCGATTCGATTTCGAGGACTTTGTGGATAAATAGTTTATGTTGGCTCTTACCGCGGCGGTCAACCCCGACCGCGAGTCCAAAAAACCTGAACGTGCTAACGCGGCTCGACTACCTTCACATCTCGTAGACGCCGCTATCCTGCAGCGTGCTGAAGGTGAAGCTCGTGTCGTGCATCTGACCCTCCGGGCAGGGCGTGCTCATCATCTCGTCGTACTCCTCGCGCACCATCACCCACGAGTACTTGCCGAAGTCGGGTAGCCGCTGGCCACAATACTTGCGCCGGAGTGGGAGCAGATGGTCGTTGGCGAGGAAGAGGTGCTCCAGGTTGATCAAGTCTCGGATCGAGGGCGGCACGTCGCCCGTCATCGAGTTGTTATACACGTCGAGATAGCGTAGGTTCTGCAATTTGCCGATCTGCGCCGGCAGATTCCCCGTCAGCCTGTTGTCAGCCAGCATGATCTGGCGCAACATGTAGATGCCCGTCAGCTCGGATGGAATGGTGCCCGAGAGCGCGCCGCCCTCGAGGCGGAGCGACTGGAGTGCCTGCAGGTCACCGAGCGTGGGTGGCAGCGTGCCGGACAGTCGCGAGCGGCTCACATCCAGAAAGTAGAGCTCGTGCATCGGCGTGAGCGGTTCGGGCAGCGTGCCGCTGAGAGGTGGGTTATCTTGCAGGTACAGCACACTCACCTCGGCAAGCCTGGCCAGCTCCGTGGGCATCGTACCCGAGAGCGAGTTCGACTGCAGGTCGAGCATCGTCAGGCGCGTGTGAACTGCGATCTCCGTCGGCACGGTTCCCGAGAAGTTGTTCCTCGCAAGCACTATCTGAGTCAGTTCGCGTGCGAGCCCTGGCCGATTGATCTGGCCCAGCTCGGTCGGCAGCGTACCCTCGAGCTGGTTCATACTCATGGCCAGGCGCCCAATGTTGCTCAGCCGGCCGATCTGCGTGGGCATCGTGCCGTACAGCGAATTGTACGAGAGCTCGAGCACCGTCAGATTGCGCATCTCTCGGAGCTGAGTCCATTGGCTCAGGCTGCCGTTGAGATTGTTGCTTTCAAGATAGAGCGCGGTAATGCGTCCCATGTAGCAATCCTCGCCGTCACGCCACCGATTGCACCGGTCGGTGACACCTACGCCCACCCATCGTGCGTTGTTGTCACACGGATCACCGTCCGGATGCCAATTCTTGTTCTGTCGCCAGTTCGCGCCGCCAGTCAATTCGTAGAGCGACCACAGTGCCGCAACCTCTTCGCGCCTGCACTTGGCCGTGATGATGACGGTCCGAAGCATCAAGAGCAGCAGCTTCGGCCGCCATGACAGCGTCGTGCGAGGCACGGCGAACGACAAGCGAGTGTCCATCCCTGGGCGTTCATGTTAATACTCACCTGGGCGTTCATGGCAGGGCGTTCACACTTCCTCCAAAAAGGGACGGGTTATACTCCGGCCCGGCAGTTAGAGAGTCTGGCGGGCCATGAGATTCTGCTCCACTGCTGTGTGGGAGTTTACCGCCTGCACGCACTGCCGCCGGAGAGCTTCCTGCTGGTCCTTGTTCCCTCTGGTATCTGCTGAGCCGTTCTGCACATGTTCGCCCTCCTGGTAGTCGGAGCCACCGCTCAGATGCGCGTGCGAATTGATTTCTACGGCGAGTGTGTCTGACCCGGGTGCCAGGAGTTTGTCGAGACATCTCTCCAACAAACTCTTCAGGCGGAAGGAATATGGAACATCATCGATTACCACATGGTGCCTTGGGGGAACGCGTACTATGTACGGCCGGAGCGCCTCGAACTGCGCGTGCGGCTCTCGTGCTGACGACCGTTCGCACACAATCCCGCAGGACTCAGCGTTGCTCACTAACGCCGGCTGCCCAAATGGCACCGAGCCCTACCCGTATAATCGTAACCGGTACACGTGCTGGGCCGGATTGTGCAACTCGACCACGGACGCGCCGCCAGACTGCTTCAACGGCACAATGCTGTGTCAGCACGGTCCGGGCGAGTGCGCGGGCAATTCGATCGAGAACTGCGCAAAATTCAGTTACCCATCGCAGCCACTCTACACGTCCTTCGTATACTGCTTCGAGGCGTCCTGCACGTACGACAGCGACAACCCGTTCAACTCGACGTGCAACACGAGCGCCGCGTTTCTCGAGCAGTGCGGCGCGTACGCTGGCATCGACGCCGCACCTATCATCGCGTGCTTCGAGGACGCGACGCTCACCGCGCAGCTTGACTTGGCGGCAGCGCACCAGACGGCAGCGCTCGGCACATCCAAACTAGGAACGCCCTGGGTCCTTGTCAACGGCGAGCCGCTCGATGACACGGACGACCTGCTCAGCGCCGTGTGCGACGCGTGGAGTGCCCAGGACGGCGCGGTCGTGCCTTCCGGCTGCCCGGGTGCGCCCGTCAGTCCGTACGACTGGAAGACGTGGCAGGAAGGCGCAACGCTCGGCGTGGGCATAGGCGGCGGGCTGCTACTCGGGCTGCTCGTCGCGCTCTTCGTCGTGCGCTGTCGCCGGAAGAAGGAGTCCGGCGCGGGCGGCGTGCCGCTACTCCCCGGCGAGGTGCTCAGGGGCGTGGCCTTCTAATTGCTTCCATTGCTTTGTACTGGAGCCGTGCCCAGGTTACCACTGACCCTCGATGCTCGCCGCTCGCTCCCCACCGACATAAACGACGCGCAAAGTATGGTGGTCGCATGTGACGACGATGTGCACAAGCCCTCATGGGCAGAGCGCATCTGTCTGAGAGACAGACCATCCTTTTCCAATTGTTGAAAGAGTGGGTGCTGGCTGATGATCATGAGTGGAGTGGCAGTGGTTCTGCTCTCTTGAAGGCTCTGCTCACGCGCCACGCCGGGCGCCTCGAGTGAACCTGGTTTTGTCGGGTCGGGTGCGTGGTCCAGGGAGCCACGTTGGCGACTGCTGCGTGTAACCCATCGCCCGTAGTGCGTAAATCGACTTAAAAACTCGAAGAGAAATCGTGTGATCTCAGCACGTTTGATGTGAAATGCGGAAAGGTATCGGGGCCAAATAATGATAGCCCACATGAGTCGAAGATCCACCCGACCGTTCGTAAGGCATGTCGGAAAGGACCGGACTGGCGTGGCAGGGGCGAACTACTTTGGTTTGCTAGGGTCCCCTTCTCTGTGCCAGTTTGTCGCCGGACATCCAGTGGCGCGTGCCTGCTGGGCTCTTTTGCACAGGGCAACTGCGCCCGCCATGGCGCGCAAACTTCTCGTGAACTTGTGTCGTCCACAAAGGGAAAAAATGCTGCGCGTTCTCATACGCAACATGGCCAAGGTACCGGTTCTCTCACTCAAGCCAGGGTCGCTCGTGTCAGGCAGCAGCGTGCCTGGCCAGAAACCCGATCGCATCCTCAAGGTCGAAGAGTGCGTGACAGGCAAGGCGGGTGCGGGCGGGGGCTACGTGCAAGTCAAAATGCGCGACTTTTTGAGCGGCCAGAGCAGCTTCACCAACCGGTGGAACACGACCGAGAAGGTCGAGGAAGTCGAACTTGACAAACCTCAGCCTTACACATTCCTCTATAAGGGTAGCGAGCAGCTGCATCTCATGCATCCCGAGACCTTTGAACAGATAGAACTGTCTTCCGATATCATGGGCGACGACGCGCGCTGGCTTCTCGACGGCATGGAAGTCAAGGTGCTCTCCCGCGATGGCGAGCCCATTGCTATCATCTTGCCCGAAAAAATGGCATACACTGTCACGGAGGCCCCGCCGCACAACAACAAAACCAACAAAACCAAAATGGTGGTCATTGAAAATGGCGTGACTCTGCGCGTCCCGCATTTTGTCGAGGCTGGAGATCGGATCACAGTAAACACAGCCGACGGCGAGTACGACGGCAAGGCTTAGCTTAAGCAGGAGAGGTGACTTATTTGTCATGAGGATACGTGATGTAGTAGGTCGTAGGAGAGGGACTACAACACACGCGGACGATGAGCCGCCGTGCGCGCCGTACGCCGCGCGGCGTGGCCGGGCCGTGGGAAACGACCAAGCCTCGGTCACTTCTTTTGTTCTTCTCCGCTCCACGGGTTCTCGCCGCTGCGGCCAGCGCCCCCATGGCGGCTGTGCCCGGTGGCCCCGTGGCCGTCTCAGCTGTCGGATGTATGTGAAGCAATGTCTTTGGGTCGGTGCCTTTTGTACGCCCTTGACCTTCGTTTGTTCATTGTTGTTAGTACTGACGAGCTACTCGTACTCTTCTCGTACTCTCGTAGTACCGTTAAACCGTACGGAGGTGCGTGGTCGGGGCACACTATCGTATAGTGCACACCGCACCTGCACACCCACACTGCAAAAAAATCAGGCTGATAACGAGGGTTGTTACTAGGGTTGGGCTCGTAGCTTAATTACGAGTCTCGTTACCAGACTCGTCGTTAGTTTGTAACGAAGGCCTTGTTACAAACCCGTTCGTAAGTCAATTAACAGGCTGAGTACTAGCGGGGCCGGCTACAAGCACTCGTAATCACGCGGGGATAAACTTAAAACACAAAACGCTCGCCATGGCGCTCGCCCGCCGTCCTACATGGTACATCACACACAATCTCCGGCCCAAGGTCGCGCCGGGGCACGATCAGTCATTCACAGCACACACTCCATCTCGGTTCTCGCATCTGGATCTCGCCAGGTCGCCACACTCGCGCGGTTCACACACTCAACGTTCACAGATCAGCAGTCCTATCCCATCTTCGATCCACATCGGCACATTCACACACATCAGCCGCCCTCGTGAACCCACGGATCGGGCGCATCTCGCGTCTCCGTTTTCCGAGGGCAGACGAGGCACGAGGGGGAGGCATTGCGTGGCGGAGGCGGCACCGGCGCTCGGGACGGCGCGCGCGCGGCGGAGGCGGCACCGGTGCTCGGGACGGCGCGCGCGCGGGATCTTCACATGGTGCACGGCTCCCTCGAAAGGAACTTCACGCTCGGATTGAGGAGGTAGCGCTCCTCCATGCCCGCGTACGCCTGCGGGTGCTTCTCGACGTAGTAGTTGACGGTGATGGAAGGCACACCGTCGCCGATCATCTTGACCTCGAACGCCTGCCTGTCGGCCTTCGCCTTCTTGACGATCTGCGCCGTGACGAAAAGTGGCATCGCCGTCGTGTCCATGTACTCGAACCACGCCGTTGGAAGGAGAATCCACGCACCCGCAACGACGAGGGCCTTGTGGCTCGAGTCGTCGAGGATCTGCACGCGCAAAAGTGCACAAACATCAGTCGTGGCGAAGGGTGCGCGCGTGCGTGCGCGCGGGCGTGGTACGGGCGTGGCCCTCACCTCGACGACGTCCTCGAGCACGGGATCGCCGACGTACACGCTCCGCAGCGCACGGCGTGCGTCGCGGGCCGGGTTGAACGGCTTGAGGGTGACGTGCGGTGCGGCTGGCGTGGCGCTGTCGTCAGCGCTGTCGTCGGCGATGTCGACGTCGGGCTGATCCACGTGCACATGGAGACCCTGCGGGGTGGCGAATGGACACGCCGTTGTTAGGAGCCGCCGAAGGAAGGGCGCTGGCGCATTCGCAGAGGAGCACGCGCGCACCAGGAAGAGAGATGCACCTCGCGCAGCGAGGCCGGGCGAGAGACGCACCTGCTGCACCAGCTGCTGGCCGTCAGCGCACAGGTTGATGCGCGAGACGGGGACGTTGCGGTAGACAAACTGCGCGTTGGACCGGCGGCCGTTCTCGAACCGGTTCTTGATGATGGTGGCCAGGTCGCGCTCGTCGCCCAGCGTCTTCCCGTGGCTTGGCACGCAGCCCATGCCCCAGCGCGCGTGCACGAGGTTGGCGATCTTGCGGTAGTACAGGATGTCGGCGTTGACGCGGCCGTACTTCTCGACGGTCCACACGAAAATCTGCGCGCGCGTGAGCCGGGGTGGCACACGAGGCGGCCCGTGAGTAGGCAGCGCGCTGAGCGGGAAGAGACAGGCTGGGGTGACTGGCAGCTGCGCACATCGCGCATGAGTTTGCGGAGGTGGCGCTTCGTCATCTTGCCCTTCTCGAGGCGGATGTAGCTGCCCATAGTTATCGGGAGCGTGACCCTGTCGAGCTCGTGCGTGCGGGCCAGCATCTCGCCGAGCGTCTCCGTCGGGTTGGCTCCCAGGTGGACGAAGCGTGGCGGCCTCGACTTGCCGATGCCCCTTGATTGGTTGGGCGCCCGCGACGTACGTGGGGTCGTGAACGCATCTTTGAACTTGATGCCGAGGTAGTCCTCGATCGCGGTCATCCAGCGATCGACCGCCACCGGGTTCACGTGATCGATGACCTCCGCGATGTCACCTCGGTCGATCCTGGCGACTGCGTCAACGGTGATGGCCATGAAGCGGTCGCCGGCGAGGAGGTTGCCGATCTTGATCATGTCGTCGCGATTCTGAGGCGCCACAGTCTTCGAGAACTCCGCGAACGCCGTGAGCGTCATGCGCATCGCCTGCGGTCCGGACGTGGCGTATAGCATTGTTGTTGTCGGTAGAGGTCGCTGTTGCGTGCGCGAATCCCAAATCCAAATCGGGCGTCGGACAACCAAATCCAAATCGGAATTGAATCCTGAGACTTAAGGTCCAACAGTTAAACCCCGCGACACATCCAAGGAAGTATGCACACAGCCACGCCGCTATTCCGAGCCATACACACACCATGGGCGGAGGTGGGCAGGTGGCGAGAGGGCGGAGGTGCTGGCGAGAGCGGCTGCGATGAGGGCGGCGGCGGCGAGGGCGGCGGCGGCGAGGGCGGCGGCGGCGAGGCCGGGCGGCGACGACGATGTCGGCGGCCTGGGCGACGGCGAATGTGGCGCGGTACCGAGGGTGTTGGCGAGGGCGGCGGAGAACTGGGCG
>Ga0210242_102095_pt1 | contig 12150 bp, 1 predicted proteins | sample ChrtobMeP5a_16mM_FD_155445 | JGI IMG/M metagenome (GOLD analysis project Ga0210242, IMG submission 155445) | Chrysochromulina tobin associated microbial communities from unialgal haptophyte culture, Seattle, Washington, United States - P5a_16mM | ecosystem: Host-associated > Algae > Haptophytes >... | reverse complement strand
TGCACCGCCGCCGACCTCCCCTCCACCTCCAGCCATTCCTCCTAGTCGGGTTCGGGTGGAAGCGTTTGTCACCATAGAGATCAATCCGTCGGGCCTCTCGCTGGCGTCCTCGGCAGTATTCGCAACCATGGCAATCAACTGGGCCGACTCGCAAGTGGCCTATGCCGAGCAAATCACCGGCGCCCGGGCCGATGGCGCGGCCTTGACACAGCTCACAGTGCACGAGGGCAGCAGGTCGACACTTGCCGTCGCGCTCGAAGATCCGAGCCAGTTGGAAGGCCTGCTGACGCCCTTCCAAGCAGCCGCTGATGCGGCCATGTGCGACTTCGCCGAGGTGACACGCTGTGAGGTGTCAGCAGAGCTGCCGTCCCCGCCGCCGTCGCCACCGCCACCGAGGCTGCCGCCGAGGCCTCCCGATCTACCTCCGAGGCCGCCTGCCAGTCCACCTCAGCCCATGCTGCCAGCGCCGACCGCCATCGGAACCCGCCGCTTGCAGCAAGCGACGCCATCGCCGCGAATGCCGCCATCGCCACGACTGGCACCGCGACAGCTACCGCGGCCGCCGCCCGACCCGCCGGGCCCGCCCGGCCTGCCAGGCCCGCCGAGCTCGCCACCGCTCTACTACCACTTCCTCAACCTGCTAGTCGATCGGTCCTTTGTTGCCAGTGGAGACGTTCTCAATGCGACCACCGGTCCGGAGAGGCTCAACGCGGCAGTCGCGGAGCAGAGCTCTGTGGCGTGCCCTGCGACGGCCTTCAGCTGCCCGACCGCGACCTTGCGCAACAGCTCCGTCGAGGCTTCAGCACTCACGGGACTCCGCGCTGACGTGAGCATCTCAGCGATGGCCAGCAATGTGCGTTTGGCCAACGGCGTGGCAGCGGACCTTTTCGTGACTCTCATGGATACCTCTGATCTCATCGCAAGCCTCTCCGAAGCGACCGGCGTGAACGTGAGCATCACCATATCTTCGCTGTATGCCCAGTACGTGCACCCGCGTCTCGGCCTCATCATCATCCGGGGCAATCTCCCACCCCCACCGCCAGCGCGAGCGCCCTTCGCGAGCGCCGCAACCGTAGACGCGGTCACGACTGCTGTGACAACCGTGGTTGCAGCTGCCGTGGCTGCAGCGGTCGCAGGAGCTGTTGCCGGTTCCGTGGGTGGCGCCGCGGGCGGTGCTGCTGGTGGCGGTGCAGGTGGTGGCGGTGCAGGTGGCGGCGCCGGTGGCGGCGTGGCGCCGCTCATCTTTGGAGTGCAGCGCTTCAGCGCGTCTTCTGGGCTGGCCGCCAACCAGAGCGAGTTGCAGAGCGGAGTAGCTGGTGGCATGGGATGGGCCTCGGGGTCCTTTGGCGCCTTTGGCGGCAGCGGCGGCGGCGACGACGGTGGCGGCAGCCGGCGACGGCTATCCATCTGGCTGGCACGGCGGCTGGTTGACCTGAGTGAGAATGCAACCAGCAGCGACGCGGACATCAACGGGAGCAACACGGACGACTTCTTCGACTGTGTTGATTGGGGGCGGCGGCGGCTCAACGAAGGAGGTGGCGGGGAGGGGGGATCGGCAACAGAGTGTGGCGAGGACGCGCCGGACACGCTGGCCGCTCTCATCGACAACCTAGTGACGTTCGTCATGGCCATGTCGCTCGTCACGTCCATCCAAGTGTGCGTGCAGATCTACTGGATGAAGCGCATGAATAAGAAATACTACGAGCAGAAAGAGAAGGAACCGGACAAGTTTTCCATGGGCAAGGGCAGCCCGTTCAGGCCGCTTCCCGGCGTCTTCGTCTTTCCAAACATGCAGAACCTCGTCATGTCACTCTTCGTCACCGGGCTGGTCGGGAAGTCCATAGAGCTGCTGCTGGACACGAATATCACGTGCACCATAGCCCAATGCCGCTGGCCGGGTCTGATCATCCTCGTCGTCGTTGGGCTGTTCTTTCTGTCGGGCTTCGTGACGCTGCTTCACTTTTGGTGGTATTACTCTGCGGACTCGTGGGAGTGGTTCGAGCCTGCGGATCTGTCAGAGGTGGATGATCCGGCGTTCTGGCTGGTCTCGAAGATACGCCTTCGGTGCTGTCCAGACAGAATCCGAGGCAAGAGGTTCAACCTGGTGAATCGCGTACGCGGTGACTGGACCACGTCCGAGGAAGACGTCGTGGAGCCCGACCGCACAGAGCGACTTCTCGCCCATCCGGTGGTGCTCCTCCGCCCACGTGCAGGAGATGCAATCGACGGCAATAAACTGCTCTGGCTCAACCGCGCCTCGGGTAGCTATGGGATCAGCGGCGTCTTGTATGAGTGGCTGCTCCTCCTCATTCAGCTGAGCATCGCGATCCTCACAGGCATCGGCCCTGCCATCGAGCCGGGCTCTCCTGAGGCCGACGCGCAGATGTACGCGGTGATCTGCCTGCAATATGGCATTGCCGTATACATTATGCTTGGTGGCCCGTCCGCGGACCGCATCGACAACTTTGTGATCACCGCGCAGTACCTGACAGAGGGCACGTGCACGCTTCTGCTGCTCGTGTCGGGCTTCCCCGAGCTGTTCGATCTCCAGCCTCTGATTCAAATGGTTGTCTTCTTGCTGCTGCTCTTCGGGATGTTCATTCCCATCCTTGAAAAAGGGTACGAAGCCATCGTGGTGCAGCTGATCAAGTGCGTGTACAACATGGAGGAGATGTCAATCACGGAGTGCTGCATCGCCATCGTAGGCTTCCTTGCGGTCATCCCTAGCATGCTTGCGGCGCTGATAGGCGTGGATGCCGGGGATGGCCGCTTGGAGACGTTTTTGGACGAAGGGGTCAACGCTGCCGCGAACGTGGCGGAAGAGGCCGCAGCCATCGCTGCTGTCATGGACAACCTTCTGTTCAACATGCGCCAAAAGTATGCGGCTAGCAAGATCAACGTCCCGACCAGGAAGCGACACGAGAAGAAGCAAAGAGCGGCCACGAAAGTTCAATCCCACGCCCGAGGTCACCAAGTGCGCACCAGACAGCGGTGGCAAGGCGCCGGAGAAAAGGATCTCGCAGCCATCCTGATCCAAAGGGCCTTCCTCACCAAGAGAAACCTGAAACGCGAGGGCGTCTCGCTAAAAAGGGCGCTGATCAATCAGCTTCGGTACAGGACGGCCTTGAAATCACGCGTGGGCATTGGCTCGCACTGGACAAACGTTGGTCCTGAGAAGCCCGCGGCGGGCTCTGAGATATTTAGCAAGCGTCTCGCAGCTGCCCTGCGCACGAAGCAGGAGTTCAGCATCGAGGAAGTTGGCGCTTTTGAGGTGCTCCTCCGGATGGACAGCTTCATCAAGGTGGACGAGCAGTACTTTGAACAAGTTCGCTCGGGAGGCTTGAGCTCAGTTGAAGGCGGCCAGGCAGCAGGTCCAGTCTCAAAAGCTACTGGATCACTTTCTTCAGGATCAAATTTGCGCCCCCGCCCAAAGCAGCAACGTGTCGGCACATCCAGACGTGGACGTCAGGCGAAGAGAAGGATGGCTGGACAAGAAGAATACGGCTCTCTCAGCTCCTTCGGCTTCTTTAAAGCTTCGAGTTCGAACTCCAAACAACCACCGGGTCGATCACTGCTCACAGACGTGCACGCGTCAACGGAGCCTGTGGCGGCAGCGACGGTGGAGCCTGTGGTAGCCGCCGCCGACCCCCCCTCCGCCTTGCACACTGTGACCGCGATCCGCCCACCTCTGGTTCTTTTCACCGCCGAGGAAGCATGGCACGCAATCGCCTTGGTGGCAGCGGGCCCGAAGGCGGTTGAGCCAGCCACCACTGAACTCTCGTCCGCCTCCCCCGCTTTCGAGGCCGCAAGGGAGGCGGCTGCGAGGGAGGCGGCCGCGAGGGGCGACCTCGCTTTCTTGGCGTTTGTGGCGGATCCGAAAGCCGCTGCTGCTGCCACTTCGCTCGTGGCAGATCCGAAAGCCGCTGCTGCTGCCGCTTTGCTCGCCTGGGGCGGAAACGGCGGCGCGTCGGAGATGGAGGTGGCGGTCGCACAGGAGCACCTTGAGCGCCAGAACACGGAGGCCGCCACCCTTAAGCGGCAAAAGTTCGTTGAGAGCGAAAGGCTGAAAAGCTTGGAAGAGGAAGCGGCTGCCGCCCTCGAGAAGCTTGAGGCCGCGAGGGCGGAGGCTAGGCAGGGAGACGCGAGGGAGGCGGCCATGAGGGGCGACCTCGCATTCTTGGCGTTTGTGGCGGATCCGAAAGCCGCTGCTGTTGCCGATTCAGCCGCTTTGCTCGGCGGCAGCGTTGTCAGCGACTGGGACGCTAGCCGGGAGTCAATCAGCTCCTTCGAAGGTTTGAGTCAGAATGCCACGCACCCACAAGGTCAAGTGCGCAGCCGTGCAGAGGGCTCGGTTGGAGCGGCAGCAGGCGCGTCGATACACTCAGACCCGGAGGATGCCGCATCGAGTGTGGAGATGCGTCCCGGGATGCGGTGGCTGATTGAGAGCATGAACAAGACCGTGTTGATGTTTGACACTGATGAGGATGAGAATGACGAATATGGGATGAGCATCGACTGGCCAGAGCAGCATCCAGATCGTAACAAAGCGGTAGACGAGCGGATAGTGCCAACTCTCGTGCACCGTTTTGAATCCGTACACGAGAGGCTATCTCGGGCGCGCGCTTCGCAGCTCCGCCGGCTGCCCAAATCGGTTCCTTAATCTTCAGTGCCGCCATATCCCTTGACAAGCGCCCAGGCGAGCTTCAGCCAGGTATGCCCCCAGGTCCTCCCCCAGCTTCTACCCCGCCTCTACCGACTATGTGCCCTACCAAGAGCCTCGATAAAGACTTCCATCGCTGTGCGCGGGGACGCGCCGCACGTCAAGCTCGGAGCCTGAAAAGAAAGGAAGACCATTTGTGAGGTATGCATTGCGAGAGAAGTGGAGCGTAAGCAGGAGGGCCAGCGGGGTTGCTCAGGCTACTATCCGCATGTGACATTTACGAGAGAGACAACTCACTCCACGAATGGATCGACGAATTGATTGCATGAGTTAGATGGTGGGTTCTAGCGCTAGCGGCCTAGGAAGCGCTAGATTGGTTGTCTTCCACAGCGAACAACGTTAAGGGGGGGCAGGGGCAGCACCTCGACCCGTACTGTCGAGCCCGGAGCGCCGGTGGGCGGGTGAAACTACCATGCATGCAACAAGCATGCAACTCGCATACATGCATGCACGGTGAGTCGGTTCGGTTCTTTGAGGTTCGTTATGTGAACCGTGTACGTCTGTCTCGTGTTGTCCCGTCTCCCTCCTGTGAAAGAAACACCAGGTTGACGCTCACTGAAGCCGCGCAGCTCTGTGTGAAACGGCTGTGAGCCGGGCTTGCGGTTTCCGAGAAGCGCCCTCCACGCTGTGCCTCCACGGGACCTGTGGAGCCTTCTCGAAACGTTTCGTTCACGTTAATTGAAGGTGTGACTGTGGAGCCTTCTCGCACAGTCACACCTCCGTCCATTGCGATAGAGGACCCCGTGCTTGGGGGGTCCGGAGAGTGTGCGCGTTTGTGTTTCACAGCAGCAACATCACAGTTGAAAAGGTCGTGCCTGGAGCCCGCAGCAACTCGCGAAGCCGCCGCGCATGTGCTGCACCGGAAAGACAAGGCCCCTCGCTTTGTTGTGTTTTTCCGTGTATCTCTCGCTCGAACTGCTCGCGTTGGCGTCAGCACGACGAGGGGCAACGGCCGGGCGTTATGGCAGGGGTCGCCAATGAGACTGTCATCATCAGAGATTTGTCCAAGGGGAAGTTACAGAAGGTCGCCACTGCCACCGCCATTGGTCATCGTGCAACGATATCACGGTTGCCGGCTGAGCTATGCTTCAACGACGCTCGAAAAGATATCATCCCACCCGTCACTTTCGAGTTTCTCCTTCGGGGCGTGTCGGAAAAAGATCAGGAATACATGCGACGGTTCTGCGGGAAAGACCACGACCGCCTCAATCGTAAAGCTCAGCTCGACGACGGCAGCGTCATCTTTGTGACTCGCCTGTCTAGTGGTGGTGACTTCGTCTGTAAGTGGCTGGCGCCGATCACGCGGGTGCCGTCCGCCACCCTAGCGCCGTCCGCCGCCCTAGCGCCGTCCGCCACCCTGGCGCCTCCGGGAACGTTTGCAGTGCCGCATGTGCCAGCCGGTGCGGTCCAGGGCGAAGGAGAGATGGAGTGGTCCGTGGACGCCCATCAGCACGCCGCCAGCGCCTATGACGCGGCCGGGAGGGGCAGGTCGACTTGGCAGATTCGCGGTGGTATGGGCGGTGACATGGGTGGAATGAAGGATAACGGCGGCGAGGAGGGTGCACCCGCGGCGGGGCCCGTGCCGCCCATACCAACGCCGCGCAAGCGATCGGCGACGCACTGCTGCGGCGGCGAGCCGAGCGAGCGCGACGACGAGAGCGAGGACGAGAGCAAGGTGAGCACGAGAGGCTCCTTGAGCTTGGAGGCGGTGCAGGCGGTGCAAGCGACGGACGAGCAGTGTGCTGTGAATTTGGACGAGCATTGCGTCCACGCGTCGGCGGCGTCGGCGGCGGCCCACGAGGCGTCCGAGGCGGCGCTCACTGTTTCCGCCATGGGCGCGAGGAAGGAAGCCCGCGAGGCCAAAAGACAACGCGAGGCGGAGGCAGCGCCGCCGCCGCCGTGCCGCCACGCTCTTGACCCCGCGCGGCCGAAGGCCTGCGACGACGGGGACGACACCAACCTCGACGACATCGACGACGACGACGCCGTTGCAGTGGCGGCGCAGGCGGCGCAAGCGGCACAGGCAACCGAGGCGGAGGCGGAGGCGGAGTCTGAGTCGGCAAAGGTGTTTCGCTTCGACGCCGGCGGTTGTCGGATAAGGAGCAGCCAGCACGGCGGCAAGCCCGGCGAGAGTCGGCCATTCTGGGTAGACGATTCACAGCCTATTCACAGCCAGCCAATGCTGGGCCTCTACCCCATGCTGCCCCGCACGCCATCCATGCTGCCCCGCACGCCGTCCGATGTGCTGATTCGCGTCCTCTCGGGACTCGACGACCGGCTCGACGAGGCACTCCTCGGTTGTGACATCAAGCTGCTGCGGGTCTCGTGGCTGTTGCGCCAGCCTGAGAGGTGGCGCTTGAAACCGCGGCAGGAGCTCGAGGCGATGGCCGACGAGTCGCCCTTTCTCTCGGCTGAGGAGGCCGTCGCGCTGCTCCGGCGCGGCAACCGCGGCGTGGGCGCGCTCACACAAGGCTGGCTTTCGCCCGGAGACTGCGACCCGGACGGCGTGCGTATAGACGTGGTGCGCGCCGCCCTCGCGCAGCACCCTCACATTGAGGGCCTCTTCTGGGACTACGCCTCGCTCTTCCAGAACCTGCCTGACCGCGAGCGCACGCCCGTCGAGAGGGCCGCCTTCGGGCGTGCGATCATGGTCATGGCCGACGTGTACGCCTCAGCCGTTGGCACCACCGTGCTGCAGTCGCGCGAGATCCCACCCCGGCCGGAGTCCTTCCACGGTGCGCTGTGCCTGTTTGGGCTGAAGCCAATGGCGAGGGAGGCCGCTGTCCACGAGGCTTTCGGCGGCTTCGGGACCATCGTCGCGTTGGAGCTTATGCGCAACCCGCCCGTCGTGCGCTTCGCGTCGCACGAGGCGGCGCTCGCTGCCAAGCGCGCGGGGCCGTGGGCCGAGCTGTGCGACGGCGTCGACACGCTGTACAACGAGCGCCCGTACGATGAGCGCGGCTGGTGCGTCTTTGAGAATGCCGTGAGCTACGAGCTGCTCGCACGGCTGGGCGCCGTGCCCCGCGTGCGGGCGGTGCTCGACGCACTTCCGTCCAAGGTGCTCGTGCTGCAAAGCGGTCTCCCCACACAGAGGGGCGACGCGCCCGCCGGCGAGCTGGCCGACCGCGTCGATCAGGTTATCGCCCGCATCGCCAAAGCCACGTTCACCGGTAACAGCGACAGCGAGACCGTACCTGCCCTCTATCGCGACTACGTCGCGCGCATCGTCGGCGTGGTGCAATCCGTGCTTGCGCTCGCATCCGAGGTGACCGTCGGTTCGCAGGTTGCGCTGCCACCGATGCCCGCCGCGGCTGGGGAGGAATGCTCCACGGCGGTTGAGCCCACGGTCGAGACCGCTGCTGGGCAGCTTCCGCGGGGCTGGGGCTCGGCCAAGGATCCAGCGAGCGGCAATACCTACTATTTCCTACCGGCGGGCGAGACACAGTGGGAGGTCCCGACAAGCGCAGTCGACGAGGAAGACGTCGCGTCCATTCATGCGTGGCACCTCGACTGTCTGCGCGCGCATCACGCGCACATCCCTGACGCCCTCTCCGGCCGCCTGCTCAACACGCTCACGGAGTGCGTGCCCATCGGCGTGGAAGGGTACGATGCCAATGGCCGGCCGCTCGCCGTGCGCGACGCACGCTCACTGTGTGCGTGGCTGAACGGCATACACGCGAGCGCGCGACCGTGCATGCTGCTCACTGCAGGCCCGGCGGCGGGCAAGACGTGGCTCATGTCGCAGCTGATCATGCACTCGATCGACGGCAACATGCTGCCTATCCTTGTCGAGGTGCAGTGCCTGCAGAAGGCGCTCAGGGAGCACGCAGCCACGTTCGCCGCGGCACCCGATTGGGTCGATGCCTACCTGCGCCTCACTTGCGCCCCGGCGCACTACCGCATGCTGCGCGGCGCGATGGACGCGCGGCGCGCCCTCCTCCTCCTCGACGGCCTCGACGAGGCCGGGCAGGAGCGTGCGCGCATCGAGGCGCACGTTGCCAAGGTGCTGGCGCCACAACGACTCGCGCTGCTGTGCACCTCGCGCCCAGCTGGCCTCGACGAGGCGCTCTTCCACGGCTTCCACAGGCTCAAGTTGGCGCCTCTGAGCGACAAGCAGCAGGCGGCCTTCCTGGCGACGCGCCTGACGCCGACGCGCGCCGACGCGCTCCTGCCCTACCTGCACAACAAGTCGCCTGTCGACGCCGAGACGCGCCGCCGCGCGACGTCAAATCCGCTCATGCTCTCGATGATCGCGTCCATCGCCGAGTTGCGCGCGGGCATCGCGATGCCGACGAAGACCTCTGAGCTGTACGAGGTAGCCGCGCGCACGATGCTGGCACGTGGCGGCGAGCTGCCTGATGAGGACGTGGCGCTGCTGCAGGCCACCTTCTTCGAGGCGCACGCGGCCCAGCAGCGCATCATCACCGAGGCGCACCTCGCCGCTGCCGCCGCGCGCATTGGCATGCGCATCGGCATGGCCGCCGCCCAGCGCGCGGCCGACGAGTTGCGCGCCCTGGTGGCGCGAGACCAGCTGCCGCTCGTGCGCCTACTCGAAGCGGAGCCGTTGCAGATGCAGGCCTTCCACCTCTCCTTCCAGGAGTACTACGCGATGCGTGCGCTGGCGGAGGGCGGCGCGCGCGCCCTCCCCGACTTTCGCGTGGGCGACCCGTGGTGGACGAACGCTGTGCTCATGGGTGTGCAGGAGGGCGACGCCTTTGGCGAGCGCTTCGTGGAGGCGGCGGGCCTCGGAGGCGCGGCGAGCGAGGGGTGGCGCGCGCGCCTTGTGACCGCGCTCGCGCACGCGGGGCTCCCCGGTGCGTGGCTGCCTATCGTCGCAGAAGCCGCCAGTGCACCCGCAGAGTATGCGAAACTCAAGCGGTTTGTCGGGCGCAACCGCGATGTCCTGCAGCGCGAGGGGGGCAAGGCAGTGGCGCAGCTCGCGCTGCAGCAGCCGCAGACAAGCGTCGTCCTCGACGCGCTCAAGAGCGTGCCCCTGCAGCGCCTCATTGTATGGCTCAACAAACCGCAGGTCGATGACCCGTGTATCGCCACCTTTGCGCATGAGGGCGTGGTGAAATCGGTCGGCGTCTCTACCACACGCATTGTGGGCGGCGCCGGGAAAGTGGTGTACGTGTACGACGCGGACACAGAGGAGCTCCTGAAGTGGCTCGAGTGTACAAGCGGCGTCCACAGCGTGGCCGTTTTCGAAGGCGACAAATTGGGATGGATCGCCGCCGGATTCGAAAACGGCACGATCAGCGTCTGGGATTCGGCCACGCTCGATCTCAAGACTGAGAAGACCAAGGCCCACAGCGATGCTGTCGAATCGGTTGTCTTTTCGCTCGACGGGACCAAGATCGTATCCGGGTCGCGCGACAAGAGGATCAGGGTGTGGGATTCGGCTACGCTCGGCCTAAAGATTGAGAAGATGGACGCGCACAGCAGTTGGATCAGATCGGTTGCCTTTTCGCCCGATGGCACCAAGATTGTCTCAGGATCGAACGACAAGGCGATCCGTCTCTGGGATGCAGATACGCTCGAACTCGAGGAGCAGATGAAGAATGCCCACAACTCGAACATCAACTCTGTAGCCTTTTCCCCCGACGGAACGAAGATTTGCTCTGCGTCTGGCAACATGATCACTCCAGGCACGATCCGAGTCTGGGACGCAGTCACGCTCGATCTCCAGGCTGAAAAGAGCGGGGCAGACCCATACGCTGTCAGGTCGGTGCAGTTCTCGCCGGACGGGACCAAGATTGTGTCTGGAGGTGACGCCGGCACAATCAGACTCTGGAATGCCGCTACACTGGAGCTGAAGAGCGAGAAGGACAACGCACACGATTGCCCCGTGTCGTCTGTCGGCTTTTCGGAAAATGGTAGCAAGATTGTGAGCGCATCTGGCGCCATCTATGGCAGCGGCACCAACACGATCAAAGTCTTCGATGCAGCCACGCTGGACCAGCTAAAGAGAGAGAAAGTTAACGCTCACAATCGCGCCATCTCGTCTGTCGACTTCAACCACGATGGGACTTTGATCGTGTCCGCCTGCTATGGCGGCACGATCAGAGTCTGGGACGCTGCCACGCTGGATCTCAAGGCCGAGAAATTGAACGGGCACAGCAACAGAATCTTGTCAGTGAAATTTTCGCCAGATGGAAGGAAAATCGTGTCTGGATCGTCTGACAGGACGATTGTCTGGGATGCAGATTCGTTCGACCTCATTGAATCACGTCCCCGCGACGTCACGGCCTTGAGCACAGAGGCCCTGGGCGTTGTGCTGGGCGTTGTGCGCGATGGTGCGACGGTTCGCATAAAGGACGGAGGCGGAGCGTTCTATGCGCCGAGCCCGATACTGTGCATAGCAGTGAGTTGGCCGAGGGTTGCAGCCGGCGCGCAGTCGGGGGAGCTGTACCATCTCAAGGTGATCTGAGAGCGTGGAGGAGGCGCATCCAAAACGTGGCTCACCAGCGGCAGAGGGAGCGTCGAAGAGCCAGGGGACCAGGGTGCAGGGAGTGAGAGTAGAGGCGAGCCACCAACGGGAAGTGACAGAGAGCATATCAATACCATGAGGCGCCGTAACGCCCGTTTCACATACAACGGATCCCGCTTCGCACGTACTCTCGTCTTAACTTAGTCTTACACGCACATGTTTAGAGTTATTTACTGTCGCGTGAACGCGGTGAAGGTAACATGAACGGTACAGCTGTTGTAACGGGGTACGGAAAAATGAAAGCATGCACATTTTTAACGAAACAGTCTGGACGCGGCGTGCACGCGTGGCGCTGCGGCGTCGGATCCGTGCCTTGGCACTTGCGCCTTCTCTTCCTCGCCATGATGGGCATCGCCCACCTCGCACAGGGCTCAGTTCGTGGGGTGAACAGGCGCCTCGGGCCCGCGCCTCGACTGCTACTTGCCCGCATCATCTTTCTGGTCACGATGGTGGGCTTCGCTGAAGCACAGTTTTTCTCGGTGAGCGGCCCTTGCACCGTGAGCGGCCCCTGCTTATACTCGTACAACTTTCCGGGCAACTACAACGACAACGAGCAGTGCTCATTCACCCCCTTTTCGACCACTGTTGGAATGGTCCTCAACACCTTCTCCTTTCAAACAGAGAGTTGTTGCGACAGGCTGACAGTCAATGGTGTGCAGTACCAAGGGACTAACGGGCCTAGCAACGTGGTGTTGGGCTCGGGAGCAATCACCTGGTCCACAGACGTCAGCGTGGTCTCCACCGGCTTTCAGGTGTGCGTGAGTGCTGGTGCTTCCTCGCCGCCGCCGCCGCCGCCGCCACCGCCGCCATCACCGCCGCCGCCCTCGCCATCTCCGCCGCCACCGTCGCCGCCTCCTAGACCTCCTCCCCCGTCGCCACCGCCATCGCCGCCACCGCCACCACCCCCCCCACCACCCCCACCCCCACCACCGCCGCCCCC
>Ga0210242_102088_pt1 | contig 12194 bp, 6 predicted proteins | sample ChrtobMeP5a_16mM_FD_155445 | JGI IMG/M metagenome (GOLD analysis project Ga0210242, IMG submission 155445) | Chrysochromulina tobin associated microbial communities from unialgal haptophyte culture, Seattle, Washington, United States - P5a_16mM | ecosystem: Host-associated > Algae > Haptophytes >... | reverse complement strand
TCGGCGGCGCGGCGAGGGTCACCTGGTCGTGCGGCTTGGCTGCGTCGAGCTTGGCTCGCTGGCGCCGCAGGAAGGCTTCTCTCGGGCCGTCCTTGTTGACGAAGTAATGGCCCTCTGGATGGGCCCTCTTGGTCATTAGGGGGGGCGGAGGTTGGTCGGCGCCGTCGGGCGGGCGTTGAGGGCGGCGCTCTGCTTCCGAGGAAGCTGCCGTCGTCGTCGTCTGGGCCGTCTTGGACTCGAGAGGGCTTGTCGTCTCGAGTGGGCCTCTGTTGCCGCCCTTGCGCCTGGAATACTTGCCGTCGGTCTTGTTGACGGTCGGGGTGCTCATCTCCCCTTGTGTTCCGAGCAAAGCGCTGTTGGTAGGTTCCTATTTGGCGTGGGAGTTCTTGCACTCCTTGCCAAACACGCAGCCGCCTTGAAGATTGAAATGCATCCAGCAGACATTCTTGCCGTCCTTCTTGGGCGTGTCTTGGATCCATTTCAGCATGAGGGGATGGTCGCCCCTGATGCGCTTGACGTATTTGCCTTGGACCTTCTGGAGGTCCTCGTCCTTGTCTGCCCATGTATCCTTGAGTGGGTGACCAGCAGCGAGCTTGGGCTTCTTGGCGTCTTTCTGAGCGTCGTCGTCCTTTGGCGCCTTGCCACCCTTGCCGCCGGGCTTGTTGGAAGAGGAAGAGTTGGAGCGAGCCAGGCCGATGGATGAGGCGGCGAGCGCGGTCGCCTCGGCGATGCGGATGGCTTCCTCTGCGTCGCGAGCTTGGCCGAGAAGGGTGACGTCAAACTCGAGGGCGCCTGAGTTGGTGTCGCCGTTCGAGAACTTGACCAAGGGCTTGGTGACCTGCTCGATGATGTGGGCGTACCACTTAGACAGGTCGGTGTGCTTGACCTCGGAGTCGATCAGCGAGAGGAGCCGAGTGAGCAGCCGGGTGAAGAAGGTGAGGATCTCGGCAATCATGCTGGGGTTGCTAAACTGGAGGATCGTCTCGAGGCGGCGCATCGCGAGGGCGAGGGACGCCTTCTGCTTGTCCGTGGACCACTTGCCTAGCTGGGCTAGAGGTGCCTCCTTGGTGCCGCAGTCATCCTCGTCGATGAGGTGGAAGATGTGGAGGCGCTGAAGGTGGCCGAGACGAGCGTGCCGGATGGCCAGCTTCTGGCGGTTTGTGAGCGAGGCCGTCGCCCCGCCCGTGACCGCAGCTTGCATGCGGTCCTCGAGTTTGCGGCGAATGGAATCAATATGCATAGCGATTGGCGAGAGCGTACCATGAAGGTGCTTGGATAGGTCGTCGCCGTCGGAGGCGATGAGGCGCTTGAGCTTGGGGCACGTGAGCGCCTTGACTTCGTCGTCGAGAAGCTTGCCGTCGCCGGAGTCCTTGATCTTGACGAGGTTCTCGAGCTGGGCAGTGGCGAGGGGGTCCTGTAGCAGCGCCTGTGCGTCTGCACGCAGTTGGAGGACGTCCCTTGCCGTGTCGCCGGCTTTCTTGTCGCTGAGCGTCACTTGAACTCCCTGCTGGGCGCCGAGCCCGAGCTGTTGCTGAAAGGAAGTCAGTGGCTGGCTCTGAAAGTGAGCCGGCTGGAACTGTGACGGGGTCGGGGACGGGCTCGAAGTGGGCGGCGATCTGGAGGGGTCTCCCGAGGACATGTACGAAATGAGGAGAAGGAGGGAGCTGGCGTCTTGGTTGTCGTCGTAGGTGGCGATGGTGGCGATGGTGGCGCCAGAGCGGCGAAGAAAATGCTCGAGCATGCCGGACATGATGTAGTCGTCGTTCCTTTTAGACTGGGCGAAGGTATGGCGGGCTTGGTCGGCCGTGATCATCCACGAGTCGTTGAGGAACATAAGCCATTCCTGCAAAGAGACTGCCTTGGCCTTGAGGGCGGTGGCGAGGGGGTGTTGCGGCGGGAGGATGGACGCGGAGCGGACCACGGCGGAGGCGATCGCCTCGCCGAGCTTCTAGGCCGAGTCGGCAGGCCAGAGTCGAGGCTGAGCCGGGTTGTTGAGGGCGGGCTTGCCGAGCTCGCGTTCGAGGGCGAGCAGGCCGTCAACGATGATGTCGATGGGGCCGCCTGCGGCGTCGTCAGCGTCGGTGCCGGGGGACGTGAGGGAGAGCTTCGAATACTCGGAGCGGTCGCCGTGACGCGCCGCGAGGACGGCGAGGGCCTCCCTTGCATCAAGAGTGTTGCCAGGGGTGTTGGAAGACACGGTCAGCTTCTTGATGGCGCCGTATGCTAAGGGGCACATCGTCGGGTTGAAGGGGAGTGGGTAGCCAGCCGCGGGCGAGGCCGCGGGGGCGCCGGAGGGTCCGGCTGCGGGCGCCTTGTCCTTCTGTAGCGCGTCAGGACGGCGCTTGCACCACTCCTTGAGGGCCGCTGCCATCATGATGATCTCGGCGTCGGAGCCGTTGGAGTCGTAGGTGAGACGGTAGGTATCAGCGGCGACATCCTTCGAGGCGACAAGGGCGACGACCACTCCGGCCAATTGGAGGAGAGGTGGTGAAGGTCGGCCTTCTTGCGGGTCAAGGAGGCGATGAAGCCACTCATCTGGTCGGGCGAGGGGGCGGCGACTGGGTTGGGGCCGTCGATGCTCAAGAGCCATTCGTCGTGGTCGGCGAGGAAGGCCTCTGCCTCCTCCTTGTTGGAGAACACGTTGAAGGTGCCCTCAAGGCCGGGCTGCGCGGAGTCCTTGTCAAGGATGCAGACGGCCCATTGGCCCGCGCTCGTCTTGGAGGCGGCGTTGGACTTCGAGAGCTGCACGATAGTGCCATGGGCGAGAAGCGTGGAAGCCATCTGGTTGCGAATATCCAAAGCTCGAGGAAGAGAGGTTGAAAGCCGATCGCGTCCGAGCAGGCCGAGCGTCGATCAATCGAGAGAGAAAGACCGGCATACTCAAGAGTGAACGGATCCTGAGAATCTATAAGTGAGCACTTGGACGGGTTGCCTTGCATGCTGTGGGGAATTAGGAATTCCACAGCGAGATCACCCAAGTGTTCCTGATACCTTAACGTTGACTCTGAGAGACGATCTCTGATTGATTGATTGACTCTGGCACACTCACGCGCCGCATCCCCATCACTCGAAACGAACAGACAGGAGTGTCCGCCCCCTCAATCAGTTTCCTCGCGGTCCCCCCGCGCGCTCATCACACAGTCGGGATATGCCTATCCACTTTCGACTTCTTGTCTCCAAAATGCGATGATGAAAATCTCCGATAAAAGCGCCGTGGGTGGCGTCGGGGCAAAACCTCAAGTTATGTCGGAGAGCTCGTGAGAGCTGAGACGTAACGGTGAGCTCAACGGCTTACATATGCCGAAACGCTCCCTCGGTCTCGCCCACCCTTTCCCTCCCTCAACCTTCGACCTCAACCTCCGCTCTACCAATTCCCACGAGTCCCCGTCCCCATGACACCAATCCGGCCTGCGCTGGGCACGCGTGCCACTGAGAAGCGCGGGGTCGACGAGCGCACGTGTGCGCTCATCGGCGTGGGCGCGGGGGTGCGTGCCTGCTCCGGGAGTCTCGAGGGCGTCCTTGCGCCCGTTACGACGCCCGGAGGCAGGCATGCGATGGTGGGTACGGCTGTGCTCGTGACGACCTGAGGCGCAACGGTGGAAGGCCGCCGCTCTTCGGTCCGCGAGGAGAGTTTGGCCCGTCCACCGACGATGCCGCCGTTGCAAGTCAGCCCTCCTAGCTGCTGCTGGTGAAGTGCGGTGCCCACAATGCCGCCGCCGCCGCCGCCGCCGCCGCCGCCGCCGCCGGCAACGCCGCCGCTGCCGCTGCTGCCGCCAGCCGCACCGATGGCCGGCGTACCTCCCGCCACGGCCGAGGCGTTGACCAACGGGACCACACCGGGCCTGCCCTTGGGGTTGAGCCTGGAGCGCCGTCGGAGCGCGGCGCGTACCTGTGGGGAGGAGAGGGCGCCGTGGTGAGCACTTGCATGCCGCCGTTGCGTCGGAGCGCGGCGCCGTGGTGAGCACTTGCATGCCGCCGTTGCGTCGGAGCGCGGCGCGTACCTCACTCGCATTCGCCTCGACCACTACTTTGAGTCGCTCGAGGTCACTTGGATGCATGCGGTCGAGGGCACGCGCCTCGAGAGGTGCCCCAATGAGGCCCTCCTCCGCCTCGGGCGCCGAGACGGGCGCCGAGACGGGCGCCGAGACGGGCGCCGCAGGGGAGGGAAGCACCGAGGGTGGCGGCGGTGGCGGCGCTCCCAGACCGCTGAGCTCGCGCACGCCGCCAGTGCGGGCGGCGCCCGCTACAGCGCGATCGGCGCCCGCTACAGCGCGGTTCGCGCCCGCTACAGCGCGATCCGCGGTCGCAGGGCGCGACGCTTCGAGACGGGCCTGTAGCTGCACGATGAGGCTCTGGGAGCGGCTGGCCTCGCGCCGAAGCTGCTGCGCCTCATGCGTCACGGCCTGCATCTCGGCGCGCAGATCGCACACCTCGCCCTCGAGACGCGCATTGCGCGTCATCAGCCGCTCGAGCTCGAGTAGCGTAGCGAGCTCCACCTCGTTTGCAGACTCGGACGGCGAAGAGGCCGCGCCTGGCTGCGGCGTGCCGCTGCTGCCGATGCCGCCGCCGCTGCTCAGGTTCACAGTCGCGACGGCCGCCACGCCGCTGCCGTTCGCCGCTGCGTCGGCGTTCCTAGCGAGGGGGCTGCCGGCGCCCACCACAGCGCGATGCAGCGTGGCGAGGCTGCCTGCCTGGCGCGCCTCGAGGAGCTGCCCACCACAACGCGCCTCGAGGATCTGCCCACCACAACGCGCCTCGAGGAGCTGCCCACCACAACGCGCCTCGTGGATCCGCTGATGACGTCCGGCCCGCGCCGTGAACGCGTTGCTGTGGGCGGTTCGCGTTGATGTGTGCGGCTCGGCCCGCGCCGAGGACGCGCGCATTAAAATGACCGCTGGCTCGCCGGGCGCGCCGCCATGATTCGTCAGCTTCGTCAGCTTCGTCAGCGGCTCGCCGGGCGCACATGCTCGCGCCTCGTCCTCCTCCGCCGCCAGCACCGACGCCTCCTCCGCTGCGCTTGGGGCCAAGGCACCGCCGCCTGTGCGCGGTACCGCATGGGGCGCATATCCGGCATGGGCCCACAATTCTGGCGACGGCTGCTCCCGAACTGCACGAACGTCAGTGCAGGCCTCTATCTCAGCCGCCGCCTCCTCGGCCGCCACGTCCGCCACTGCCACTCGGTGTTCGAGGAGCATGTCCTTCTCTTGTTGCGCGACCGCCCGCGCGTCGGCGCCCTCCTCGTCTGACGAGAAGACCTCGACCTCCTCCACGACCTCCTCCTCGGGGAGGGCCTCCATCTCAACGTCGTCGCCGGAGCTGCCACCGCCACCGCCATGGGTTCGGGGGCTGCCGTCGTCGTCGGAGGCGCCGCCATGATTCGTCAGCTTCGTCAGCTTCGTCAGCGGCTCGCCGGGCTCGTCGTCGGAGGCGCCGCCACCCGCCACGCCACCGGTTGGGGAAGCAGCTTTCACGTTCACGGCAGCTTTCACGTTCACGGCCGAACGAAACCGCTCATCTCGGCGCTCAACTCGGCGCTCATCTCGGCGCTCATCTCGGCGCTCATCTCGGCCCACCGGAAGCTTCATCTCGGCGTGAGCCTGCCCCTGAGCCTCCGTCTCGGGCTGCAGCCCTCGGGCCGCGCGGAGTGCCGCACGGAGCGCGGCCGTGCCGCACCGCGCGTCGCCTTCGTCGCTGCTGACGAACGGATGATCGAGGAGCACGCGCGCGCTTGCACGCTCCTCGGGCGCCTTCATGAGGCAATGGTCGACAAAGTCGATGAGCTCATCGGGGTGCTCGCCGCACGCGAGCGAGGGCGAGGGCTCCTTGAGCACCGCCTGCAGGATGCCCCAGTACCCGTTGCGCCGTGCGTACGGAAAGTGGCCCTGCGCGCACTCAACCAGCGTCAGCCCGAGCGCCCACACGTCACTCGCATACGAGTACTGTTCGCCTCGGATGCGCTCGGGTGACATGTACGGCACTGTGCCTACGAAGGTGCCGCACTTGCCAAACGAGTCCTGCAGCTCCGCCACGCATCCAAAGTCGCTCAGCTTGCACTCGCCGCGCAAGCTCAGTAGGATGTTCGGCGGCTTCAGGTCGCGGTGCACCAGGTGGCACTCGCGGAGCTCAACGAGCGCACCGAGCGTCTGGCGCGTCAGGCACGCGAGCGCGTCCGCGGGCAGTGGCCCGAGGCTGTGCACTAGGTCGCCGAGCGAGCCGCCATCCATGAAGTTCATCGCGAGCTGGATCGACCCCTCGAAGTACCGCACGCCCAGGTACATCATCAGGTGCGAGGCGGCATGAGCAGTGGCCGCGCGGAGCGTCTCCACCTCCTTGAGGATCTGCTGCCGGCGCCCCGGGTCGCTGATGCAAATCTCCTTGACCGCCATGATCGTACCGCTCGGCAAATGCTCAGCCTGGCGCACGAACCCGCTCGCGCCGCGCCCGATGATCTGGAGCATCTGTAGGTCGTCAAAGCTGATGCCAAAGTCGCCCGGCGGAGGCGCGGAGGCTGCGGAGGCCGCGGAGGCTGATGCAACGGTGGAGGCTGCTGTAGCGGTGGCTGCTGAACCGGCGACCGGCGCGCTGGCAGTCTCGGTGACGCCGTCGCGCCCGATCGCGAATCCTCCAATCTTGAATACATTGCCTGATTCCGAGAGGTCGGGATGGGTCGGCGTCGACGGCGAGACGCCGCACGATGAGCCCGACTCATAACCGCCGCCCACGGCCAGCGGTGCGAGTGCGAGGTTGGAGCGGCGCAGCCCCAGGCATGAGGCTGCTGGCATTGACTAACGGGAGCGTGGAGGCGCTCGCGCGACTCTCCGTCCGACGTCCACTCCGCTCGCCTTCGCTGCCGTCCCGACCGTTGTTAACGAAAAGTGGTTTCAACATTCAACTCCACAGCGTCCCTAACATCGACGGACCACGAGTGGTGCGCGGCTGACATCCAGCGTGCGCGCAGTACATGTAGCGCCGTCAAAGGCACTTTGGAACGACGAGGCGATCTCGCGACATCTCGTTCTCGATTCCGCGTGCCAACTCTCGAGAGCCATGAATCAACCATCAATGATGCGGTTATGGTTGCACATAGCGGCCGTCGGCATCTGCGGTGCGGCGTACGCGCCGCCCGTGGTATCGGGGCCCATCCTGCGCTCGTCGCGGGCTCCGAGCGGCTCGATGTACAGCGACGGACGCGACCCCGCCTCGCCCCACAACACGAAGCAGCTGGCAGCGACTGCCAAGCTCCAAAATCTTCTGCGAAAAGGGGCACAGGGCGACGAGTGCGTCCTACCCTGCGACGAAGTCCAGTGCGACAAAAAGGGCCTCATCATCCTGTTGCGCCACGGTGAGTCCAAATGGAACGCCGAGGACCGCTTCACAGGATGGCACGACGTTCCTCTGTCTGAAAGAGGCGAGGATCAGGCAGTCGAGGCGGCGCAAGCGCTGCAAGCTGCGGGGCTGGACCGGTGTATAGACGTCGTGTACGCATCCGCGCTCAAGCGCACGATCAAGACGGCATGGCTCGTGCTCGAGACGCTCGACGACTACACAGTGCCCATCGAGCAGGCGTGGCAGCTCAACGAGCGCATGTACGGACTACTCACCGGGTTGAACAAGAAGGCCACGCGCGATTATCTCGGGGACGAGCTGTTCGAGGAGCTGCGCCGCGATCCGCCACCGCTCGACCGAGGCTCGTGCTATGACCCGGCGTCCGCCATCGCCGTGCGGCGCACGACGCCGGCCGATCTGGTGCCACGCGCCGAGTCCTTTGAAGACACGGCGGCGCGAGTGCTTCCGTACTTCCGCGAGGCGATCGAGCCGCGCGCGCGCCGCGGCGAGACTGTCCTGCTCGTCTCGTCCAAGAACTTGCTCCGCTCGCTCATCTACGGCGTGACTGACTGGCCGCTTGACAAAATGGTCAGCATGGACATCCCAAACGGACTGCCGATCGTGTACCGTCCCGAGGACGGCTCGCTGCACGTCCTTGCTAAGGATGGCAAGATGCAATACTGGGGGCGCGCCGGCGGCGAGTGCCCTTTATCCACGGAGTCCACGGAGTCCACGGGCAACGCACAGGCCGAGGAGCATGTCAAGCAGGATGTCTTATAGCGGCGGTGTGGAACACAAACCGAGCCAGTTTTACAGAGATCAGAGTGGTCTTTCGGACCTTCGCATGGTCCATGGTGTCCCTGTGTCTGGTTGGATTGAAGCATGCCGTACGTAGGAAGTTTGGTGAAAAGTCGCAACAATTATGGTTGGCTTCTCTATCCATATTTGTAGGCGAAGGCCTGTCGAGGGCTCGAGGCGAAGGCCTGATGGCTCAGATGACGGATTTCATCAACAGTCCGCAAGGATAATGAGGATCCTGTTCACTCGTCCGTACGGCCGCTTCGCGACAGAGCTCTTCAGGCGAGGATTGGCCACTCCCTCGTACGCCAACTCCGTCACTGAGCTCATCGGCAAGACGCCCATGGTACGGCTGCGCCGCGTGGTCCAGGACGTCAGTCCCAGCACCAAGGTGCTGCTCAAACTGGAAATGCAGAATCCAGGCGGCTCGGTCAAGGACCGCATCGCTCTCTCGATGATCGAGGCGGCCGAGAAGCGCGGAGAGATCTCGCCCGAACGCACGACCATCGTCGAGGCCACGAGCGGGAACACGGGCATCGGCCTCGCCATGGTCGCAGCAGCCAAGGGATACAAGATGATTGTCGTCATGCCACAGTTGCCCTCGATGTTCGAGCGGTACATCCTCGTGCGCAAGTTCGGTGGTCAGGTGCACCTCACCTCAGTGATGAAGGACGACTTTCGCAAGACGATCGACAACATGATCCAGTACTCGAAGGACCTATGCGAGAAGAATCAGAACTATTGGTCACCGACCCAGTTCGAGACGGACGACAACCCGCTGGCGCACTCGACGACGACGGGCCCCGAGATCTGGGAGCAGACGGGCGAGAGCATCGACTGCTTCGTCGCCGGCGCCGGCACGGGAGGCACACTCAACGGCGTGGGCCTATTTCTAAAGGAGAAGAACCCGAGCTGCCGCGTCGTGTGTGTCGAGCCCACCGAAGCGCGTGTGCTCGTAGGCAACCCGTCGGCCATGCACGGCGTCGTGGGCATCGGCGCCAATATCAAGCTGCCGCTCATTGAGAAGCTCGCACCCGGCCAGGCATGGAAGGAGGGGCCGCGCGGCTGCATCGACGAGTTCCTACATGCGTCGACGCCCGAGGCGGTCATGTGGGCCAATCGAGTCAGTGCCGAAGAAGGGTTACTCGTCGGGCCGTCGAGCGGTGCCGCGATCAAGGTGGGCATCGACATCGCCAAGCGGCCCGAGATGAAGGGCAAGACGATCGTCATCCTGCAGGCGAGCTCGGCCATCCGCTACGTGTCTCACCCGATGTGGGAACCTCAGCGCCTCGAAGGCGCCGCCGCGCTGCCCGTGCCGCCCGATCTCGAGACGGAGATTCCCATCGTGCGGTGGAGGTCGGAGAGCTACGTGCCGCCGCCCAAACCAAGCTGAGTGTGGACGAGTGTGGCACCGTACCTCGTACGGTGTCGCGGGTCCAGTGCGAAGGGCTCGCGCGCGGGCGATGGGAAGCAGGATCGGGCAACCTCAGGGTTGAGGGCTAGAAAAGTTTGCTTTTGGTGACCGGACCATACCTATACACGCACGCACCCGAGGGGTCAGCGTACCTCCCCAAGAGATGGACGTGTACTACGGTACGGAACTGTCTGCTGTGGTGCACACTAACTAGACCCCCCTTAGAGAGAACCCACACGCACACCTCGAACCCCGCTTTTCCGACGGGGGGTGGGTTGGGAGGTTTCGTTTTCTTTGCTGTGTGGTGGTGTTGGACGTCGCGGCCGCCCCCGTAGAGGGGGGTGGTCCCACTCTCCCCCTGTGGGGAAGGGTGGTGACGTTAATCGTTATTGGTTGTTTGCTTTGTTTTGCTTTGTTTTGAGAGTTGCGAGCCTGATTATAGTCTAGGCGACTCTCTGAGGGGGTATTGATGGACTATCAAGTCAAATCAAAGGTGGCAAGGTGTCAATCAGGATTCCTCAAAATCCTGGGGACCCTGAAAAAGGCGAGCGCAGCAGCCTTTCAGGGTACTGGCTCGGACCCCCTTTAATTCGTCCTGCTCCGTCCTACCTTTTTTTTGCGCTCGCGCGATGCGCGCCTCCGCCCCGCTGCGGCCGGTTCCAGGCGCGTCGGAGGACGGCGCCGCTCCCAACCATCTCTCCATTCGCCATCGACCTGCCCGCCCCTTTCGCCGCGCGCCTTGACGCGCGCGCGCTACGGAGGAGCTGCGCTCGGACTCTTAATCGGGCCAGCTCGTGCCCGCGCAGCACGGATCGATGGCGCGGAGCGCGCGCGTGTGCTGTGCAGGTGCGGCGGCGAAGGCGCCGACGCAGCGCGTTGCGCGGCGCAACCGGCGCCGAATGTGGTGCCTCGGCCTGCGGCTTGACGCCCACGGAGGAGGCGGCGGCGGCGGCGGCGGCGATGGAAGCCACCACTTGTGCTCGACACCGTCGTCATGCGACGGTATCGAGCACGTCTTTGCGTTCCCCACGGGGGAGGCGCGCCATCGGGCGCGTCGGTGCACGCAGGTTCGATGCCGCCGGCGTTTTCAACGCCGCCCCGACGGGCACGGTAGCAACAGGAAGCGTCGGCGCATTGCAAGGCGATGTGGGAGACGGCGTCCGAGCAGAACCGGGGGAGGCGACGATGGCGCGATTGTCTCCACGCGCCGCGCCCCGCCATCTAGTCTCCACGCGCCGCGCGCCCCGCCATCGTCGCCTCCCCGCCTGGTGCGTGTGCGTAACCCACAGAGGCTGCCTCGCACCGATGCCGGCCTGCGGCGTGCACCGCAGGCCTGCGCCCGCCGCCGACCCGCCCGGCTGCGTGGGAGGCGTCCGTAGGTGGCGTCCGCGGTTTCGCTGACCGGGTCCTGGGTGCTAGTTTTTGTATAGTGAGACGAAAAGAAAAGCGGGTCCCCAGCCCTCGCCCCCTGGGCCCATATTCATCAAGGAAAAGACTTCGCAAAGTTTACCACCCAAGACAGCGGCCGGAAAACGGGGGACGCGGCTCTGCCATCATCGAGGCGCGCAACCCCTTCGCAGAGCATGCTCGAGGCCATAAACTCGAATCTGGGACTTCAGTCCAAAGCCGACTCGTCCAGGGTGTGGGCACGACGAGCTCGGGGCGCGCGCTGCGCAGAACAGGCGTGCCGCGGCGCTCGTACAGCACTTCGTCTTCATACTCTTCATCTTCATCGAGCATGCTCATGGCGTGGAGGAGTCCGATAGATCAAAGGGCGACGATTCGAATGATGCTACATCCGACGTACCAATCGCCGTCCTAGACGTCAACGACACTCGGCCGTCGGACCTACTCCGCAGTCGCCGCGTGCTGTGATGGGTGCCAAGCGACACGTACGCTGCGGCTGATGCAGGCGATGCGCTCAACCAACGTGCGCGCCGACGCGATCATCTTCAACTCGGCGCTGAGTGCGTACGCGCGCAACCGGCTAACGCTGTGGAAGCCCGCGCGCTAGCTGCCGCGCGACATGCGCGTGCAGCGCCAAGCGACAGCGACACACGCGATGTGGCAGGTGCAGGCGATACGCTCAGCCAACGTGCGCGCCAACGCGATCGTGTTAAACTCGGCGCTGAGTGCGTACGCGCGCAACCGGCCGCCGCTGCGGACGCCCGCGCGCCAATGCTGCGTTTCATGCAACGCTGGAGCTTTCCGCCCACCACGGTCTCCTACTGCGAGCTCCAGACACTACGTCGTAATTCGGCGCTCGCTCCGAGCGCCGAGCGGCCTGGACGGCATGGTGGCTCTTTGGCAGCGGCCGACGAGCTCTGGCCCGCGCTGCTCACGAAGGTGGTCAAGCTGAGGCTCGTATGCAGCGCTCGACGGCGCACGGCAGCGACCTAGTGCGACACGCTTGACTCCGACGCCGAGCGACGCCTACCCCACGCTCGCCCCATGTCAGTAGCGCATCCAGTGCAGAGTACTGCAGTACAAGTACAGTAGGATAAACTCATGCAAAGAACCACCATGCCAGTTCATCCTTGCCTTTCTAGGCAAGTATCGTTGGCGCAAAGGTCGGACCAACCCCGATCTTTGTCCGTGACTGGACGGAAGAAAGAGAGCGGCGTCGGTGGTGGTCATGCCACCTCGCTCGAGCAAG
>Ga0210242_102085_pt1 | contig 12212 bp, 7 predicted proteins | sample ChrtobMeP5a_16mM_FD_155445 | JGI IMG/M metagenome (GOLD analysis project Ga0210242, IMG submission 155445) | Chrysochromulina tobin associated microbial communities from unialgal haptophyte culture, Seattle, Washington, United States - P5a_16mM | ecosystem: Host-associated > Algae > Haptophytes >... | reverse complement strand
TGGTCATGTGCATCGCCGCGGCAGACGTCTCCGACGACTCATGCGCCGGGGCGATCGCGGAGTTCAACAGCATCGTGCGCGATCGCAACATCCCGCACTTGCTCGTCATTACCAAGGCGGACGAGCACGACCCCGACCTGCTCGACGGCGGCGTGTGCGGCGACGACCAACGCGGCGACGACGACGTGGCGCCTATCCAGCCAAAGGTGCCGCTCGACATGCGCCACATCTACCGGTCGGATGCGATCCGGAAGCTGCTGGAGAAGGCGGACACGACGACCGGCTTCAGTCAGGACGACATGGCGCCGCTCGCCAACAAGACGAAGCAGGATGTAGGTGGAATCGGCGTGCCCAAGGCGTGCCTACTCCTGGGCGCTCTTCGCAAGATCATCAAGAAGACCGAAGGGTATCGCCAGTGGACGGCGGCCGGCGGAATGGGTCCCGTGCCACCGCCGCCGCCGCCGCCGCCGCCGCCGGCTCTGCCGCGGCCCGCACCGCCGTCGGAGGCATCCTTCGTGCCGGTGACACCGAGCCCCTCGGTGACCACCAGCACCTCAGCTGGTGACCGCAAGACCATGACCGAAGCACTGATCATGATCTGCCAAGAGCTTCACGTGCCTCATCCGCCCGACGCGGACTTGAAGAGTGCGCTGAAAGGAGCGCAAGAATACCTCGGTCAGCAGCCGGACGGAAACATGCAGGCGCAGGTGATGGCGCTCGTGAGCGAGCTCGGCATCAATGTGCCTGGCTGGACAGACAGTCAGACGGACAGACATTGAGGCGGGACTCTTCCTGCGGCCCCAGCTGCTGCAATGATATGTCTGCAGCTTCAGCGCCTACGCCCCCGTGTGAAAACACCAACCAGGTCGTTGTTCGCCTCCACGTATGGGCTGGACGTGAAATGGTACTCCCATCTCACTCACGTGAGACGAGAGGTGCCGCGGCATCGTGTGCAAGGTCGAGGGTGGGCTCTCAGCAGCTCCGAGAGTGCGCTCCACACAGAAACGCGACGGCATTGCGCGCGCGACGAGCGTCAGTCACTTCCGTTGCATGTCTACCTCTCCTCAACGGCTACTGTATCTCACAGCGGAACCCAAGCGCACGCGTCCGCCGCCTGACTCTTAGGAACCGAACCTGGGCCGCCGGCGCGCTGTTGGGGGGTCTGTTGAGTTGCTTGTTGAGAAGGGCGTGGGGAGGGGGAGGGGGGGAGGGGAGGAGGGGGGGAGGTTCCCTCCGACAGTAGAAGGTACTTATTGGGGCGTCGTGAGGTCTGGATCCCTGTCGTCGTTGTTTGTCGTTTGGCGTGTGACTGTGAGGTTCCTCGCGCGCGCGCCCTGTGCGGCTGTGGGGGCTGCGCGCCGGCGTGGGGAACGGGGAAGAAACCAAAGCGACGACGGTTGCCCAACATCGAAGGACGAAGACACGATCGTGGGCGCGCGCGCTCCCGCCTGGCCTCTAACCACCGGCCTGCAATTTCCGAATGTAACCACATGTTCATGTTTAAGGTAGTCCGCTCGCACTCATTAGGGTAATTTTGGAAATCAGCCCTACATAAATCAATGAGTCCCAAGGCCCCCGGGGCGGGGGAGGGTGGGGAAAGAATGGACAACGGTGGAGTCAAACAGTGAAAAGAAGCTGGTTCGAGTCTCAGGGGGCACTTCCCGCGCTTGCTTTTTTAGGCAAAATTAGGGTTTTGGGCTGGTTTGTGAACTAGAGTATGGGATTTCCACGTTCGATTCTGAAAGTTTTGAGCTAGAACTCAATGGGAGTGCGTGGGACACCTCTGGCTTGAGTTTCGGTCAAATCCCTTCAGTGCTTTTAGAGATCAGGTTTCGCCCCATGTACACCATAAGCGGACTACCTTAAGAGGTTCTTCACGGAACAAAAGCTGTGGGAAGACGAGATGTTAGCATGGCTTCTCTCTCGTGCGCGGCTCCACTCTCCCTTCCGTCCTGCCGCGACGCTTCATACACGCTCTCGACCCCATGTATTCCTTTTGGCGTGCCGAGCCGCTTTCGGTCAAACTTCGTCAAGAACTCGACGAGCTACCTCCGATCGCAGAGTGTGATAAGTCACGGCGCTTGAAGCTCCTTGAGCGCCTCGTGTCACAGCTCAGCGAGGAAAACGAGATCTTGCAACGTGCAAATTCGTCAGCGTCACGTTCTCGTTCCTCAGCGCCTTCGAAGTTGGCCGAACCAGCAAGGCCATACTCGATCGTATTTTCTTCCAAAGGAACGCTGTTTACGCATGTGGAGTGCATCCAAGCCGAAGTGGTCCGTCAATGCCCAGGCGTGCAGTGGACTAAATCAGAATATCCCGATGGACATCAAAGCAGTGATATTGCACGCGTCTTGTTCTTTCGACCCGGGCAGCGCGTATCGGATTCCGAGTTCAAGGACCTGGAGAAATTTTGTGTCGGAAAAGCGAATTTTGTGGTCTTCATGCACAACGAGATGCGTGACTGCGACTCAGTCGGCGTCGAGACGTACGTCACTAATCGTATCTCCAGTTTAAAGCACTCGACTACGTCTGCATCCATGGCCTTCAAGGAGGATGCACTATATCCGATCAGCGAAGGTTTGAACGCAGCCTCATTGGCTAAGCTCGCGTCTTTCGTGAAGGCGCAGGCGCCGCGTGCCTGAGATGCAATGACCGGGAGAGCCGGCAGGGTCAAGGGCCATGTTGACTTTGTCTTGAATTGAGAGACGTACCGACTGCCACGCAGCAGCTCTACGGCTGTGAAAGGATACAGCATGGAGGAGACTGGGCAACTGTGACTGTGAAGGGCAACTGGGGCTTTGACCACCGGTATCTATGGGTATCCCTATGAGCAGTCGTAGGTATCCCATTCGGGGCTCAGGAAGCTGCTGCGGCGCCTGCAGCTGCAGCTGGCGTGGGGCGTGGCCGAGGGCGAGGGAAGGGCAAAGGGCGCGGCAGAAGCGGCAAGGGCGGGCGAGCCAGCGCTCCGAGCGCCGCGCCAGCAGCTGACTCTCGAGCGGCATCAAAGTAACGGTGGCAGCACGTCGCCTCGCACACGCCCACGCCACGTACGACGGTACGCTCAAGCCGGAGTCTGTCGAAAACAATCGTGGCGCTGTCATCTCGAAGCCGCCCGTGGCAGTGCTTCCCGCGCTTTGACGTTGTCGGAGCGCCCGGGTGGCAAAAGACGCGCTCCACGAGCATTCAGTGCATGAACAAAAACTAATCCACATCGACATGTGGACGGGACGGTGTGTCCGAGAAGGTAGCTCCGAGAATATAAACTGAAATAAACCCACACTCAATCTCAAGAAGCGAAGAATGGTGCGTGTGGCCGGCCAAATGCTATTTGTTTGGCTCAACACGACCGCGGCCGCGCACCGGTGTGACGTGTGGGTGTGCCGTGTAGTCCGCGGACCGCGGCCCCGCCAGCGCCACGAGCACATTCACTCTGAAACGCTCTGGGAAAGCTGGACAACACGACGCACGCACCCGACACCGAGTGGGCCGAGCGGGCGGCCATAATTGTGGTTTATGCCGCGTTTCCGTTTTCGGGCGGGCCGCGAGTTTTCCACATGACCGAACTATCGCAACTAACCGCGGCACAACGCCCCTCCCTTCGCGGCCACATGTACGCAGCGCCGCTTTCTAGATTCTCGAGACCGGGTAAACTTTCCCCGGCTATCGCTCTCAGAACTATTAATCGAGCATCCACCACGACGCGCTCCCCTTGGTGAGCGTCTTGGTGTTGCCCTTGTGAGTGCGCGCGAAGCAGCGCTCCGTGGTCTCCTGTGCAGCCAACAGGGTTCCGAAGCAGAGGGCGCCCGCAAAGCGCCAGCAAACCTTGCCTTTGGCCTTGCTCACCTGGCCCTTGGGTGGCTGCTGCCTCATCTCCTCGGTGGACGGCGCCAGCTTCGTCACATCCGCGGCGAGGACGAGCGCCGTGTTGGGCGTGGGCTCGACTTCCAGCGCGTCGTCCTGAGCGTCGTCCGCGGAGGTGGCGCATGCGGCGGCGGGCTCACCTGTGGTGAGTACCTGCGCGAGCACCTCGCGATCTTCCCCCTCGAGCTCCCCGAGCCCCACGATCCCGTCAAAGGCCGCCTGCCGGCCGTTGGCATCCTCGCCGAGTGCGCTGAAGACAGGCCGTAAGAGCGACACTGCCGCAGAGAGCTTCACGTGGTTGGTGGTGATGTGGGCGCTTGCCGAGAGCCGCCGCTCGCCCGCGGCAAACGCCTGCTTCGTCTGCTTACACTTGCCGCGGCCGGTGGCCTCTGTCGTGATCTTGAGTGCACTCACGAAGCACTCGGGATGCTGCCACGTCATCACCTGCCGCCCGACCATCCAAGTCTCCATGCCGACGCGTGGGGCGCCGGCGGGGAGCATCTCGAGGCATTTGCGGCACTTGCTCCGGCCCGTCTTGGCCGCCTCGACCACGATGCACGAGCCCTCCGGACCAGATGGCTCCACGTCCAGCTTCACCGTGGCTGCGGCTGGCGAGGCACGCGTGGTGCCCTTTCTGGACGCCTTGACCGGCCGCGGAATGTCTTCATACTCGTCGTCTTCGTCTTCGCCGTCGCCGTCGCCGTCTTCGTCGTCGTCGTCGTCCGAGCCATTCGAGTCCTTTGCGGCTGTGCGATTAGACACCCGAGTGGTCCGCTTGGGCACAGCGTAGTCGGGGTCGTCGTCCCGGCGCCTTTTCTGAATCAGCGCTTTCTTCGGCTGCTTGGAAGCGAGGATTGGCTTGTCCAGCCCCAGACTCTTGAGCACGGCGTTGTTCGCCGCGATCGTCTTCTCGCGCTCGAGCTCGTACGCCGAGAGGGAGGCCGCCATGTTGCGGGAAAAAGCGAAAAGTCAAGGAAAAGTCGAAGCTGTTCAACACGACGCATTCGGGCACCCGAGCGAGCCAGCCGCGCCAGAGCGAGCCAGCCGGGTGCCGCGGGTCGGATTTTCCATGTTAAAAGTCTCCTGAGGCAGACCCAAGATGCCATCGGACCCGCCCCACGACCCGCACCCCGCTGACCCCCACCTCAACACTCTTCATGGTTGTTGCAGCCCGGTTTGTCACACAGCTCTCACAGCACCCACACGAGCTTCGAGTCCGCTCCCGCGACGCCCGGCGCGTCGGAGATCTCACCATCCGAGACCTTGAAGGCCGATTTGGGCATGATGGGAAGCGTCATCTTGGGCACTCCGTGGAGGGAAGGCCCGCGCAGCATGCTCGCCTTCATCGGCGCGGCGCGCGTCACGGCAAAGGCGCGCTCCCAAGGGGCGCCTGTGATCTCCATCTCGGGAAGCAGAGCACTGAGACTGTCGGTGTCGGTGGGCTGCAGCTTGCGCGGACCCGCAGGCTCGTCCAGGGTGGCGCCGCAGCGGGAGCACACCCCGGATCCCTTCTTGATCTCCGCCACTGACATGGCCCACGTCTTGCGGTCAAAGTACACGGCGTACTGGCGCAGGAAGGGCATCCCTAAAATGGACATCGGGCCCAGCATGGTCGTCTCGTCGATCGAGGAGAGCAGCGGCACGCATCGGATCCCTTGGGTGTACTCGGGCAAATAAACCTCGTACTCGCCCACCTTGGCTTTCTTGGACGTCGGGATGTCGACGTTCATCTCGCCCATGTACACCGAGGGCGGGAGCACCAGATCCTGCCCGCCCACGCGCAGCTCGAGGTTCGGCATCGCCTCGAAGTGGGGTCCATCGCATGTCTCCTGGTCCTGAAGCGAGAGCAAGCAGTTCGTCTGCGTGCAGCCCGCCTCGATCGTACGGTAGAGCGTGTCCACCACACTCTCCGGGAATGCGAGCAGCGTCGTGCCCGAGTCGATGATCGTCGCGCACGGCTCGTCGCCGGAGCACGTCGACGAGCCGACCTGGCCGGCCACGCCCACGTGGTCCAGCACGGCTCCCCACACGTGCTCGCCGATCGTCTCGACGGGCTTGTACGCGTTGCCCACGTCGAGCTGGCTGTGCATGTCGAGCCGGCCGCCGACGCCATCGCCTGTGAGCTTCGGGTCGCCCATGCACAGCGTGAAGCCCTCGACCTTCATGTCCTCGAGGAAGGCCGTGTCCTTCAGCTCGGTCTTCTTGCGCTTGCCCAGGCCCATGATGCCGTCGTACGGCGCACTCGCAAAGCCTGACAGGGTCTCGTTCACTATGAGCGCGACGTTCACGATCTCGCCCTCGTGAATGGGAACCGTCGACTTCTCGGTGCCGAAGAAGCTCACCTTTGTCTCCGTGTCTTTCACGGTGATGCCGCCCTGCCCGTATTGGAGCAGAAAGGTTTTGGGTGAGACCCCCAAAGGCTCGTCCGGCTCAAAGCGACGGTGAGCCTTGCAGGCATCGTCTGCGCAGTACGTCGAGGCCGCCACGAGCACATACGAGCCAGTGTCCGGCACCACGGACATGTGCGTCGGGGGAGTGCCGACCCCAACGATGGTGGTGTACACGATGCCGTCATTGTTGGTCAGCGGTGCACAGAAGGCCGCCTTGCCCTGCGGCACGTTAAAGAGGCCTACTGGGTCGGTGTCGAGCGGCAGCGCTGCACTTGTAGACCCAACCACTTCTGATGATGGCAGGGTGAATACCCCGAGGAAGAGTGCCAACATGCTAGTCTACCGCACGTCTTTCGAGCCGAGCACGCTCTCTTGCTGCGCAATGTAAGACAGTCGAGAGCGCAGCGCACACGGACGACCTGGACGCTGGACCTTGACACAGGTGACCTAAAGTAGGACTGAATTTTGCGTGTGCATGTATTTGCTTTTTGTAAATGATTTTTGGGAAACATTCAATCCAAAGGCTTCTGGTAGGAGCCTGTTGCGAGAATTCACACACGTAGCCCGGTGTCGCATCTGACGTGTTAACGTTCACACGGTCCGCTGATGGCGCAATCGACCCCGAACTTGCGCACCCCGAACGTGCGCTGCGCCTCGTGTCGTCGTGGCGCATGGGCCGTGGTGAAATTGATTGACGGCAGCCGGCATGCCGGTGTGCTGTACGCAGTCGATCCAGAGAGCGGCCACGTGGTGCTGCTGAGGCCCGCTAAGGCCGAGGCTGATGATCAGGCAGCTGGGTCTCGAGTTGCGCCGCTTGTGCTCTTTGGCCCATCAATCGTCTCGATAGCGCAATCACCTGACGCGGCCGGCGCCGCCAGCGAGGCGCACCTGGATCGCATCGCTCCCGCCGACGCATCGCTCCCGTCGACGCAAAGGACCACTGACTCGGAGCAGCGCCGTGCCGCCGTGCGAGCGGCGTTGCGTGCAGAGCGAGCACCCTTTGAGGAGCATTTGGACGGCACGTTTGTGGTTCTCGACTGCTTGCAGATTGGACCGCCGTACGCGCGCCACTCGTGCCGCTGCGAGAACGAGATTGTGCTCGATCGCATCCTCGAGCTGCTGGATGGCGTCTTGTTGGGCGGGAATGGATAGCGCTGCAACCGAACTCGACATTAAAACCCCCGCGGTCCAAGAGACGGATAAGTGTGCACGTCGTACGGTCGCCCATTTGTATGACGCCGTGCGCTTCAAAGGAGCTGTTGCACCTGCACACCAAATGAGAGAAACATTTCCCCACGCACTTTTACGTATACACACGTGACTGCATCACATAACGCACGACAATCGTGTGTGGCCCCTCCCGCCCAAACGCGCCCCGCTCCAGGCGCGCGGTCGCCCGCGCCATCAAGCCGCAGCGCACCAGGAGAGGGCAGTCGGTGTCTGAAGTCTCTCCCCCACCACCCCCGCCATGCTGCCGTGTGCACACACGCTCCGTCTCTCCTTACATGAAGGCTGTGAGAGCCGCTCCCTTTCTCTGTCACGCCCGCATGCATCCCTTATACCCCTTGCAGCTTGGTGCCCGCCTCGAGCGCATTGAGACGCGAGGCCACGTGTTCCATCCAAGCGGCCAGAGCCGCGCCGTCCAGCTCACGTAACGGTCGCAGCTCGGAGGTGAGGTCGAGATCGCGTAACGGTCGCAGCTCGGAGGTGAGGTCGAGTGCGCTGCGAGCGAGCGCGCCGGTGAACGAGCTGGCAGGTTGCTGCTGCAGTGGCGGCGGCGACGGCGCCGGGCTAGGGGCTGTGCTGGGGGCTGTCTCGATGGCAACCTCTGCCAGCCACGCCCTCTCCTCCGCCGCCTCCGCTGTATCTAACGCAGGCGGGGCGCCGTGTTGGGCCGGCGCGGCGGGCGGCGGCGAGGGGGGCGGCATGCGCTGACGTGGCATGCCATTCACTTCGAGCTGCCGAAGGTCCGCCTCTGTAGGCGGCCGAATGCTGAGCAAGTCTGTGGAGCGGACCGCCGCCCGAAGCGCGCGCCCCGCACTCCCGGGGAGCCATCGTGACCAGACCGCTGCCGACCTCGCCGCCCTCGCCGCCTCCGCCGCGTACGCCGCCGCATGCGCCGCCGCCGCCGTCGCACTCTCGGCCGCTCCCGCCGCGGCCGCCGCCGCGGTGGCAGCGGCCTCGGCCGCAGCCGTTGGCGAGCCAACACTCTCGAGAGAGTCGCGTAGCACCATCACCAGGGCTGCGCGGCGATCATACGCGTCCGGCGGCGACGGGGGGTCCGGCGCGGCGCCGCCGTACGCGGTGCCCGCCGCCACGTGCACCGCCTCGCCCTCATCGCAGTCGCGGGCCGTCGGGGGGGGCGGGAGGGCCGGGAGCGTTCGCCCGCCGTCGCCCGCGCACGAAGGTCCGCCTCCCGCCGCCGCGGCCGCGGCCGCCTCGACCTCATCGGCCGCGTCCTCCATTGGACGCACCGCGTTGGCCGCCAGCGCAGCCCCGACCAACCTCTCGAGCAGCTCGAGGGGGGGCTGGCGGCGCACGTTGATGGCGACCTTGGAGGCCGCGAGCAGGAGGAAGCTGAGCATGCGCTGGCGGGCGCCGTCCGAGGCGGCGGCGCCGTACCGGGCGTTGGCGGGGAGCAGGGAGGTACCGCTGATCGGCGCCGTGTCGAGCACGAGTACGCTTCCACAGCTGCGGTTCAGATGGGCGGGGGGGGCATCCGAGAGCCACATCCAGATGCCCTCGCCGCCGACGCCCTCTCCGGCAGACCGTATGGCGAAGCCTACGGCGTGGGCACTGCTGGCAACGGCATGGGCACTGCGGCCACCGGCCGTGCCGCTCACAACTGCCGATGGTGCGGGTGCAGGTGCCTCAGGTGAGGCGAGGGGCCGAAGGACAGACACGATTGCATTGGCGAGGGTGGACGTTCCTTCACCCGCCGGCCCAGCCACGCCGACGACGCACATGCTGCCGGGCGCGCCGCGGATCGCCGCGAGCGCGCCAGGGTGAAGGCTGAGCCGGCCTTGACTATCAACGGTCACAAGGGGGAGGGGGGGGCGGTCCGCGAGAGGCACTGGCTGGCTGAGGGTGGTGGCGGCGCCGGAGCGGGCGCCAAAGGGGGCGAGCGGGCCGCCGCCAACGCCGAGGGCGGCGAGCAACGCGAGGCCGCCGAGGGCAATCCCAACGAGGGCGATTCCCCACAGCAGCCTCGGCGCCGTACCGGGCGTCCCCTCGGCTGCTGTGGGGACTCGGCGTCGTACTGGGCGCGCGCCGGCGTCGGTGAGGGAGGCGTTCTCGAGTAGGATGGGCAAGCCGGCCGCCACACGCCCCGCGCCCACGCCGCTACGCACGCGGTAGAGGGCTCGCGGCTCCGCATGACCGGCAGCCACATCTGCCGGTTGAATGACCTTCGTTGGGTCGGTCGGGTCCACGAACATGAAGCGCTGCGTGCGCGCGCCCGGCACGGCGCTGGACATGGGGACGGCGCATACGTTGCGCTTGCCGCGCTCGAAGGCGGACGCATAGATCGAGCGCGGCGCATCGTCGGCGGAGGCGTAGGACGCGGCGTCGTCGTCGTTCGCGCCCTTGGCGCTCGCGTGCCCGGCGCCGTCGTGGGCGGCCGGAGGGCGTGTGGATCGTTGCATGAGAGCCGCACCCATCCCGGCCGCAAAGTACGCACACGCCACATTATCCGCCGGAGAGCCCCAGCAGACGACCGAGGGGGCTCCCATCTGATGCAGGAGGTCGCCCAGCCGCCCCTCGGACGCGTCCTTGCCGCCGGTGCAGCATGCATTAAGTACGATGCACTCGAGGCATCCCCCAAATAAGGGAAGGTGCGGCTGCACCTCGAGAGCGATCGCCACCTGATGAGGGATGCAATCATCCACAATCAGACGTAATCAGACGCAATCAGGCGGTCAATCGTAGAGCTCGAGAGCGATCGCCACCGGATCAAACGTCTCAAGCACGCCATCAGAGGCGCTGAAGCCGAGGGTACGGCGCCCATCGCCCTCGCCCAGTCGAGCGTCGCCGTGGCCCGCGAACCAAAGCAGGTGCGGCTGCACGGCGTACAGGGCGTGCCTCAAGTCCTCAAACGAGCCGCCCCGCATGGGCGGTGGCGAGGTGCGCAGCAGACCGGCCGTTTGCAGCCCTCGCACCTCGAGCGTGCAGTCGAGTGGCGCACACACGGGGCTGCAGAACATGAGGAGCGCCCGCTTCCCATTCGGGAGCACGCACACATTCAGAGGGCCATGGCCCATCGGCCCAACGGCCACGTTCACAGTGTGCCCCACGTTCACAGGCCCGTTCAGAGGGCCATGGCCCATCGGCCCAACGGCCGGCAGCATGGGCGTCGGCATGCCGGGCGCCGTGCCGGGCGCGCAGAGCATCGAACGCTCGCGATGGCGCTCGCAATTCTGGGCGGGCGCGTTCCACAGCCCGAAGACCCAAGCGCACACGCGACCCGCGGCCTCAGCGAGGGCAGACGAGGAGGTGGTGGAGGTGGTGGTGGTGGTGGTGGCGGCGAGGGTGCCTGCGGGCGCTTCCTCGGCGGCAGTGGCAGGGAGCGGTGCTGAAGCCGCGACGATCTCGGCGATCTCGGCGGGGTCGCGTGCGGTGGCGCCGCACGTCTGCTGCAAATGTGCGAGCACGCGCTCGCACCGCTTCGCGACGATCCGCAAGCAGCGCCGGCGCTCGTCGTACTTTCGGCGCTCGGCCTCCGCCCGCGCCGCATCGGGCGCCGAGCGATGGACTCGCTGCAGCTGGGCGGGCGGCTCGGCTGTCGCAGCGACGAGGGCCTGGACTCGCTCGAGCATCCGGTCGACTGTTGCGAGCTCGGCGAGCATGCGATCGTGCCTGGCGCGCTTGCGTGAGCGAGGGACGGAGCCACCGCTAGGCAACGGCCCGATGACATCGCCTGCCTCCGCCGAGGACGTCGAGGATGCCGATGAGGATCGGCCGAGGACCCCGGGCGGACCCTCGATGCTCTCGAGGATGCCACTCAGATCGTCCTCGTCCTCGTCGCCGCCGCTGAGCTGGTCGCTCAGCTGTCGCACGAGCGTACGAACCTGCCCGAGCATCTCGGGGGCTGCCATCGCCTCGACATCCACGACATCGGCGGCTGCCTCCTCGAGCTCCGCGATCGTCCAGTCCGCCATCGGGTCGCCTTCGCCCATCGTGGAATGTGGAAGATCGCCATCCCGCCGCCCCGGCTCAGCCGCTCCCGCCTCCTCGGTCTTCCACATACGAGCGGTGCCCGGGACGGCGCGCCCAGCCGCTCCCGCCCCCTCGGTCTTGGATGATTGCGACGCCCAGTCCGCCCGGGACGACGCCCAGTTCGCCCCATCGCCCGGTCCGCCGTGCCCGAGGTCCTCGCCACTGCCCCTACCGCCGTCGCCGCCGCCGCCGCCGCCGCCGCCGCCGCCGCCGCCACCGACGACGACAACGACGCCGACGCCGCCATCGCCCCCCCCGAGGCCCAGCTCATCGTACGCGAGCAGCTCGTGCAGCCGTCGCAGGTCCACCTCGCGCGTCGCCGATGCCGCTCTCATGCGCTCGTTGGGGCGATCGGCGCCATGGATGCCGTGGGGGGTGGCGCGTAGGGGGGTGAGTGGATATCCCAGGAGGCCCTGTGGGGTAAGGAACCCCTGTGGGGAAAGGAGCCCCTGTGGGGAAAGGAGCCCCTCAGCCGAGAGGACGCGATGCACGAGGCGAGTGCTCTCAAGCAGAAGCACCTCCGCCGCATCGGCCCCCTCGGAGCCACGAGACGCGTCAGTCGCGTCCACAGTGCCCTCATCAGCGACACTCTCCGCTTCCGATGACCACCAGCCACCGCACATGCCCGCATACGAGCCGCCGCCGCCGCCGCCGCCGCTCCAGCCGCCGCCGAAGGGAGTCAGCACGCAATCCGTGGCGGGTACGGCGGGTATGCTCCCGCCGCCGTACCCGCCGCCCCCCCCGCCC
>Ga0210242_102071_pt1 | contig 12302 bp, 6 predicted proteins | sample ChrtobMeP5a_16mM_FD_155445 | JGI IMG/M metagenome (GOLD analysis project Ga0210242, IMG submission 155445) | Chrysochromulina tobin associated microbial communities from unialgal haptophyte culture, Seattle, Washington, United States - P5a_16mM | ecosystem: Host-associated > Algae > Haptophytes >... | reverse complement strand
ATGAGACGTGCGCACTTGGGGCAGCGTTTGCACGTACGCTTCAGGTGCTCGCGATCCGCCTTGCGTTGCTCCATGTTCAACAGCAGCTCTGCGAGTCCGTCCGCAGTAACGGATTCGGCGCTGCCCATCACGGCACTGTCCACGCTACTTCCGCCGCCCTTGCCGCCGCCGCCACCCTTGACGGCCACAGAACCGGAGGCAGAACGAAGGAAGGCTACCCACGCTTCCACAAGGGCCGCAGCGACCGCGCAGCTTCGTCCCGGGTGGGGCGCGGCCATGCACTGGGAGCAGTACGCCTGCCGACAATCGGAGCACTCGCCCGCAATGGGCGTGCCGTCGAATTTGGCTGCTCGGGGCAGCGCGACGCGGCCGCGGCAGTCGGGCGCACGGCACGGCTTGAGCAGCGGATGCTCATCTTGTATGTGGCTAGTGCGCAAGTCGTGCCAATCCAGCAACTTTGATTGGATCGTCGCCTCATCCAGAGCGCTCGCGCCGCCCAGCCCTCGCAGCGCCGTCTCGATCGCTGGCTGCTCGAGCACACACACGCACTCGGCGTGGCGCGGGCATCGGGGCAGCCGGCGCGCCTGCAAGCTCGCCAGCACGTGCTTGCCTGCGCACTCGCCGCAGAAACGATGGTCGTGGCCGCATCCCATCGAGCGCAACTCCCCACAGCCAGCGTCCGTCGGTCCCGGCTGGCGGCCGCAAAGGGGGCATTCCATCTTGAGGAGCGAGGCGACTAGCTCGGCAGGGAGTGGCTGCAGGCACACGAGGCACGCGGGCTTGCGCCCCTCACGCACGCGGCTCCGGGATGACTCGCGCACGCAGCTCAGGCAGATGCCCATCTCACAGCCGCATGCAGTCGGCAGCCCGGTGCGGCCTCCGTAAAAGTGCTTGCGCGGCCGTTGCTCAGTGCAGATACCGCAACCGAGCATGCCGTCGTCCGGCGCCTCATTTACACCTCCTCCTCCTCCTCCAAGGCTTCCATCGGCGAGGCGAGGCGCCTCGCTCCCGGCCGGCAAAGTTGCCTCGATGAGCGCGAGAAGCGCCACCTTGGGCTCGTCGCTATCCACCGCATCTTCGATCTCCTCGGGTGCAGCGCCCGCGAGCCGAGCACGCCGCATAAGCTCCCCAAGCGGCAGGCGCGCCGAGACCTCAGCACTGGCAGCGTCCATCTTGAAGCGATTGGCCTGATGAGATGTGCCGTCTGACATTGTCGTGAGGTGTGCCGAGGCCGAGGCCGCCACCGCCACGCACGACCCTGCACCAGCGGCGGCGGGTTCTGCGTCCGCAGCTTGGGACTCCCGGAGGGCGGCGGAGACGGAGCGGCGTACGATCAGCCCTTGGGAGATCCCGGCGAGCAGCGAGTCCAATGAAGACCTCGAGGAGCTCTGCCGCGCAGGGGTCGGTGGCACATCCGCACTCGCGTCCATGCCGGCGAGGGCAGCATCGAAATCAGGGTTCGCCTTGTCAACTAGCGCGCTCCGCTTGAGCGTCCTCGCGAGCATCGACGCGACGAGTACGCCCTTGAGTCTGCCTACCGCTCTCACACCCACATCTTCTTGCGTGCCCTCCGCACCCTCGCCCGCTCCCTTCCATCGCTTCAGATCAAATGATAAGCAGAGCAGCTGCAGGTGCGGTACCATAACCGACACCACTCTCGGGAGCTTGTCGCTGGAGGCACCCAGCAGGCTGCTGCCCACCGATGCGCCGCCGTCGGCCGCCATGGACTCGGCGTACTCTTCCTCTTGCAATCGCTTCGCAAGGTCGGCGTCGGAGGACCTGAAGTCCCCCAACGGTCCTGCGGCGGCTCTGGCGAGTCGGAGCTCGCTGAAGACGCCCCGCGCCGCCGCGAGCCGGAGCTGATCGCCATTGATCGCGTCGACGCGCACGTCACGCCTCGGCCAGCACTCGCGGCGCCCCGCGATCTGCGAAAAGGTCACCTCGGTCGCAAGATCATAATCGATGCGCTCGCCGATGACGAGGCTGATTGCATCACGCACGAAGCAGACGAGCTCACTTGGGTCAAGGAGCCCGTTCGCATCGGCGTCGTACATGATCACGAGGCGGTCCCAGTCGATCGAATCCATGTCTTTGGAAGTGGCCGGCCTCGCTGAGGAGGACGCGCCTGCATCCGATGGCATAGATCGCTTCCTGCCGGATGGTTCGGCATCTTCGAGCCGCAGCACCTGGTATTGTGCTCCCCGCGCACACATCTCCATGGTGGACAAGTGTACTTTGTGGGTTTCGTGTTGAAAGGTGACCGAGACGGTCGCGGGCCGCTCCGCCATTTGATACGCAGACTCGAGGCGCTCCGATGCCACGGCATCAAAGGGTTCGAATCGTCCGTTGTATTCCACGCTCCAGGTCGTCAGATTCGCCTCAGCCATCGTCGGCGGGGGCACGGCATTGGGCGGGATTGCAGAGGGGCTCGACGCCCTCTCGAGAATTTCGACGATTGCTAAGTGGTTCTTGTCCCTCGCCAGCGCGAGCGCTGTTTTACCCTGTGCGTTCAGCACGTCCGGAGAAGCGCCTGCTGAGAGCAAAAACTCCACAACTTCCACGTGCGCTTTGCTCGCTGCAGCATGGAGCAGCGTGTAACCTTGGAAGAGACCATCAGGACGAACGACGTCCACTGCCACCTGGCGATCAATCATCAACGGGCGGAGCTCCGCTAGGTTCCCATTTAACGCGAGAGTGAAGGCGCGGTTCAGTGCCTCCATGTTTCGTGTTACGTGATACGTGTCAGAAGTCAAGTCAAGTCAAGTCAAGTCAAGTTCAAGATTCAAAATGGCGGTCGCCTTTCCGCCGCCTTTGGTGCCCATCGCTGGCGTCAGTGAGCGAGCCTCATATGTACACTAGTCGGCTCTGAAACGTCTGACCGTTTCTCTAGGCGCGCGTTTTGTCCGTTAGGGTTTTTGGGATTCAGCAGGGAGTACTCTCGGTCTGCCCGTCTCTCTGCCCGTGCTCGCCCCAGTGCACACGGTTAAGCTTCCGAGCTCCCTTTAACTCGGTCACGCATATTCACGTGGTAGCGGTGGACGTCCCGATCGTCCTGAACCTCTGAAAATGACCAGCGAACCATCCAAAGACGACAAGCACTACATCAAGCTCAAGCCAGTCACACCCGACATGCTCGACATCACGTGGGATGGCAACGACGCCACCATCCCGAGCACCATGCTCAAGATTCAGGAGTGGATCACCCGCACGGGCCACTTCCGCCTATTCGTCGAGCATGGAGCTGTGCGCATCGGAAGGTACACCATGTGACCATGATCGACGACTTTGACGCCATCCCGCCATCGACTTCATCCAAAAGTCACTGCCCGACGTAAAGCGCACGCTCGCCAACGCGTGCCCGCCCACCCCCAAGTGCGTCACCGCGTACAATCTCACGACCGCAGCAAAGGCGTCGCCTTACAAGAAGGTCGATGCCAAGGACGCCGCAACCCCTACCGGTACCAGACGACCTTCCAATTTCGGGCGATTTTCTTCACGATGCAAAATTCTCTTGCATCCAAGGAATCGCACCGAATCTACCGGTACCAGACGACCTTCCAATTTCGGGCGATTTTCTTCACGATGCAAAATTCTCTTGCTTCCAAGGAATCGCGCCGAATCTTGCCCCTATTTGGCGGTCGAGGCGCCTACGTCTCCCTCTTTCTCTCCCCCAATCCCTTCATCTTTGCTTGACGCCCCGGTCGATCTCGAGCCGATTTCCTCTTCGGCGTAAGAGTGGCGCTCATCGGCTCGAGATCGGCCCGTTACTTCTCACCTACTTGTTCTCCGAGGGCACGTATGTCAGCACTTATGACGTGTCACCTCATTATGGACCCCCCTCCGCCATCTCCATCGACTCCCGTCCTCCCCTGCTGGCTTCCGGAGCACATTCGATAGGCTTCCGTATGGTTGTCTGTGTTGTTTATGTATAGACTTGACTTGACTTGTGTCAGAAAATCTCGGCGGTGCCGGCAACGTGCTTCATTCGGTTGTGGTGCTCGGGGTTGTAAGAAACGTCGCGGGCGCTCTTGCTGTCTGTGCTGAGGCGAGTCGGGCCGGCGAGAGGCGTATCGACGCCGGCAACGAGTTTGCGATGGTAGACGACGTCCTTCGTCGCCTCGGAGAGAGCGATGATTTCCGCTTCGCACGTCGAGAGCGCGTTCACTGACGCCTCCCCTCGGTCGAAGGTGGAGGCGAGACCGGAAACGGCTCGTTCATGATCTGACGACGAAAGTTGAAGAACTTGGCCGCGTTTTGAATGGGTTTGGTAAAAAAGTCCGCCGGGTTGAGGTCCGTGGGTACAAAGGGTACCTCGATCTCAAAGGCCTCGACCATGTCACGCACGTAAAAGTGGCGTCGGGTCGTATATTACAGTACCGTAGAGTTCTGCCTTCTTCCAATCTTCGTTCGATCGTTTCAGGGCCCTCTCGGCCAGACACACACCGACAAGCCCCGAAAAGGCGTGCGTGGGAGGCGCTCACACCCGATCGCTCGCGCGTCGCGCCGGCGAGGGCACCAAACGGAGGCGCATCGGCGACCGCCAGTTTGAACTTGACTTGACTTGACTTGAACATTTGCGACGATCGCTTTTTCCGAAAGATATCGAGCACGAGCTCGACAAACGAGCTGACGAGCAAACATCTCGTCTTCCCACAGCCCGCGGAAGCAGAAGTGCGTCCACAGCCATGGTACAAAACTACAAATGGTACGAGAGGCATCGCGGAGGACGCGGCGGCGTCCGGCGAAAAAACAAAGGTCCGTTGAAGTACAACAGAACGCATGCGGTGCATGCGGGCGACTCTGGGGAACGCGTTCTCGGTGCTGGCATCACTCACACTTTAAGTGTGGTCGAACCTGTGAATCTTTCCATGCTGCGAATCGAGCTCCCTATTAGCGGCGGCGATGCAAGCCGCTGCAGTGGCGCTCGCCGCTTCATTGAATTCGCGCGGTGCGCCACCTTGCGGCCCGGCGTCATTCGCAATCGTCTCCGGCTTCGACCTCTACGGCGGCGACTTGCCGGGCCAGCCCGTGTCAAAGACGCTGTCGAATGCCAGCGAGTGTGCGGCGCTATGCTGCACCGCCGCCGCTGCAGGCTGCGCGGCGTTCTCGTTGAACGCAGGCGGGCCAGGCACCAGATGGTGCTATCTCAAGGCCGCGTCCGGGTGGTCCAACGCCAGCACACCTGGCGTCGATTCGGGCGCCCTGCCTCCCGGGGCACACAACCGCACGGCCATCTGGTGGAACGCGTCGGTGCCAACCGCGCAGCGCGTTGCGGCGCTCGTGTCGGCCATGACCACGGACGAACAGATCTCGTGGTTGAACGACGCGTCGCCCGCGATTCCGCGGCTGGGGCTCCCCGCCTTCGAGTGGGAGGGCGAGGCGTCGCACGGCATCGCGTGGGCGGGTGTGGCGACGGTCTTCCCATCACCGATCGCGCTCGGCGCGGCGTTTGATGTCGAGCTCACTGCGGACGTCGGCCGCGCAATTGCGATTGAGGCGCGCGCCAAGTGGATCGACGCGCGTACGCCCGACGGCGGGAGCCCGGAATTCTACGGCCTGTCGTTCATGGTGCCCAACCTCAACGTCGCAGTGGTGCCGCAGTGGGGCCGAGCGCAGGAGACATTCGGCGAGTCCGCAACGCTCACCTCGCAGCTAGGCGCGGCCTTCATCCGCGCGCTCCAGTTCGACGACGCGTGCGAGTTCGGTTGCAGCACGTACGTCAAGATGCTCGCCGTCGCCAAGCACGTGTTTGCGTACCACATCGAGTCGTACGGCGCGGATGGCCAGTACAGGCTGAGCCACTGCTTCAACGTGACTCCCGCGGATTTCACGCAGACCTACGTCGCGCCGTTCCGCGCCGCAGCACTCGTCGGCAACGTGTCGTTCTACATGTGCGAGTACGGCGGCACGAACGGCACCAACCCGACGCGCGGCAAGCCCTCAGGCCCGGAGCCGTGGGGTGTGCCCTCGTGCCTGCACCCGCTCATGGACGCCACTCTTCGCGCGCCGCCCGAAGCGGGAGGCTTCGGGTGGTCGGGCAGCGTGATCTCGGACGAGGGCTCGATCACATTCGCGGGTCCCGGCTACCATGGGTACACGTCCTCGGTGGTGCAGGCGGCGTGCCTCGCGCTCAACGCGGGCACCGACCTCGCGCTCGGCGGCGAGTACAGCACGACGCTGCGCGAGTGCCTCGCCTCTGGCGCCGTCGCGCCCGCTCGCGTCGCGCAGGCCGCGACGCGCGTGTTCACGTCGCTCATGTCGACGGGCTGGTTCGACACGCTGGCCGCACTCGCGGAGGGCACGCTCGATCCGGTGCCCTACAACGCCGTCGCAAAGGACATAGTCGGCTCGCCAGCGCACCTGGCACTCGCAAAGCGCGCCGCCGCCGCGGGCCTCGTGCTGCTCAAGAACGAGCAGCGCGTGCTGCCGCTATCGCCCGCGGCCGTGCGTGGCGGCGTCGCGCTCATCGGCCCGGGCGCGACATTTTCGGGGACCGCGACGAGCTCGTACCTGGGCAACTACGCGGGCTGCGAGGAGGGGCCAGGCGGCACCGTGACCGACGACCCACGGTGCACGATCGTCGACCTTCGCGCTGCACTGGCCGCCGCAGCCGCTGTGGGCGGATGGCCGTCGGCATTCGCACCGGGCGTGAGCAGCGTGAACGATGCGAAGAACCAGAGCGCGCTCATTGCGGAGGCAGCAGCTGCGGCGGCCGCGGCTGATGTCGTGATCCTCGCGCTCGCTCTCGACACGTGCCAGGAGTCGTACTGCTCGGAAGGCGAGGCGAACGACCGCGCACGCGGCCACAACAGCATTGCGGCGACGCTCGACTTCCCGGGCGCGCAGCTCGAGCTCGCTGCAGCCGTGGCGGCCGCGCGCAAGCCCGGGGCGCCGCTCGTCGTCGTCGTGCTCGCTGGGAGCGTCGTCTCGTCGCCGACCGTGTACACAGCCGCGGACGCCGTGCTCCTCGCGTGGTACCCCGGCGTCAAGGGCGGAGCAGCCATCGTGGATGCACTGCTCGGCGCCCAATCGCCCGCTGGCCGGCTGCCCATGACGGTCGTGTCCGACGAGAGCGAGGTGCCCGACGTACGCGACTTTTCACTCGCCACGCCGCCCGGCCGCACGTTTGCATACTACAGCGGCACGCCCCTCTACCCGTTCGGCTTTGGTCTGAGCTTCGCAAGCTTCTCGTACAGCGGGCTGAGTGTCACCCCAGGCGTGCTCGCGCCTGGCGACGCTTCCTTCACCGCGTCTGCGACTCTCTCGCGCGCGAGCGTCGACAGCTTTCAGGGCGCCGCGGACGAGGTCGCGATGTTGTTCGCGTCGTTCACGGGCCCGCTGCCGCCGGCGGGTGGGTGCGCGTCTGTACCGCGTCTGCAGCTGCTGGCCTTCACGCGCGTCGCGAACGTGAGTGCAGGCGCGAGCGTCCCGATCAGCTTCGAGGTGACGCGTGACGCGCTCGCGCTCGTTGATGACGCGAGCTGCACGCTCGCCGTGTCCGCGGGCAGTTGGCAACTGTGGCTGGGCGGCGGGCCGCCCAGCGCCGGGGGCTACCCGGGCGGCACTGCGCCCCTCAAAGGCGGCCTTACGATAAAATGAGACGCAGCCTGTCGGCCTCTCAGGTGCTGCGATGACCCGTGTCGGCTGTGTACGGCTGGTGCGTACTATAGTATAAGTTGCCTACGAAGAGAATCCAGAACGCTGAACGTGGTGGTTGTTGCGAGCGGAGGTCGCACTTTCGAACTGCACGAGCACGCCCCAGCTTCGCTTCGAGCCAGTAAAAATATATTTCACAAACGACGGGCCGGGCCGCGGGCGGTGCCCAGACTCGATGCCCTCAGCGCGAAGAGCGATCAGGCAAGAGGCATGCGCGCGTGGCGATCAACTACGGCTGAAAGTTTTAAGAGTTTTTTAGCTGTCACCCAGTCACAGACTGTGGACACACATCTCCGTACCATTCGTCTCGCGTTCACATCCGAGATTCCGCGCGAGTTTGTACCGGGACGACCGCCTACTCACGTCGGTTTCTGTCGTACACCTGAGTACTCACCTGGTAATTCACTCTCAGATTCGCTGCCGTCCAAGTGGAAGCCATGGGGGCACGGCGGCCGCAGGGCGAGGCCGCTTGAGCGTGGGTGGCTTGAGGGTCGGTAGCGGCGCTCCGCCTTCCCTGCTCGAGCCCGTCGTGGATTCGCTGGCGGCCGCGGACGCCGCGGACACACTTCTGCCGTCGACGTTGAAGAACCCGGCGAACCCGGCGATGCGCTGCCACATTGTGAGTGTGGGAACGCTCAGTGTCTGCGTCTCCGTCTGCTCTGCGTCCTCGTCCTCGTCCTCCACCTCCTCGTCCGTGACCTCGTCCTTGTACTTGGCCTCCTCCTCCTCCTCGTCGTCGTCCTCCTCCTCCTCCTCCTCCTCCTCCTCGTCGTCGTCCGAGTACGAGCCGAATTCGTACTCGTCCTCATCCACTGATCGGTACGAGTCGTACTCGCACTCGTCCTCATCCGTGTCTTGGTACGAGCGGCACAGCATCTTGCCTCGAGCTTTCGAGGATTGGCCGGCGGCCACAGCGTCAGGCTCCTTCGCATCTTTGGCGTCAAAGGGCGCCGTGTCGGCCTCCGTCTCGGGCGCGGCGGCCGAGGCGGCGGGCGGCGCCTCCTCGTCCTCCTCGTCGTCATCGGCCTTCTCGGCGCTCTGGGGCTTCTTGGGAGCGATGGGGTCCTTGGCAGCCTTCGCCTGAGCCACCCACGGCGCCTTTTCGGCCTCGCTCATCTCTTTCCACGCCGTGCCGAGCGCCTTATTCTGCGCGAGCGCCTTATTCTGCGCGTGGACGCCGTGCATCGACGCGTATGGCTCGCTTGCGCGCACCGTTGCGGACCAGCGGTGGTACGCGCTCGGTGGCTTCTTGGGAGCGATGGGGGCCTTGGCAGCCTTCGCCTGAGCCTCCCACGGCGCCTTATCGGCCGTGCTCAGCGCCTTCCACACCGCGCCGAGCGCCTTATTCTGCGCGTGGACGCCGTGCATCGACGCGTACGGCTCGATTGCGCGCACCGTTGCGGACCAGAGTAGGTACGCGCTCCGGGGCTTCTTGGGAGCGATGGGGGCCTTGGCAGCCTTCGCCTGAGCCTCCCACGGCGCCTTATCGGCCGTGCTCAGCGCCTTCCACACCGCGCCGAGCGCCTTATTCTGCGCGTGGACGCCGTGCATCGACGCGTACGGCTCGATTGCGCGCACCGTTGCGGACCAGAGTAGGTACGCGCTCGGGGGCTTCTTGGGCTTGGAGTCGTTCTCCTTGACCGCCTCGCCCAGGGCGATCGAGCCGCCGGTGGAGACGGCGCCGCCGCCCGCCGCCTCAGCCACCGCGGCGCCCGCCGCCTTAGCCGTCGCCTCAGCCGCCAAGAGCGCCTCGGCCTCCGTGAGCGCGCGCTCGTACTCCGCCATGGCCGCTGCCGCTTCGACCGCGTAGGGCGCCTGTTGGTCCGCGCTGAGCGCCCGCCATTCATCGTGGAGCGTGCTGCTTTGTTCTACAAAGGGCAGTTCCGTGAATCGCTTCTGAAGCCGCACTGTTTTTGCCCAGTACCAGAAAGCCCTGTTGGGCAGCGGCAGTGAGCGCGCGAGCGGCCGCGCCGCAGTCGCCAGTCCAGGAGTGGCTGTGCCGCGCAGCTTCGCAGCCGGCTTCGACGCACTTTCCGCCACGTCGTCTGCGGCCTGGGAGGAGGCAGCAGTGGCAGCATCAGCCGGGGGCGGCGGCGGCTCCGTCGCAGCGCAGTCCCGCTTCTTGTCCGTCTCGGGTGCGCCGCCGCCAGACGAGGCGGCGGCGGCAGACGAGGCGGCGGCGGCAGACGAGGCGGCGGCGGCAGACGTGGAGGCGGCGGCACACGAGACAGACGCCGCGCGGCAAGCACCGAGCTCGACACCAGCCTCGCCGCTCCCAGCTCGGTCGTCGGCCGGCAGCGGCTTCGGTGGTGCTGTGTACTTGTGCATCGCGCGCAACGGTGCCGTGGGCGCGCTTGGTATGGGCATCGGCGGTGGTACGGGTGGCGCCGTCGCCGTTTGGTCCTTAGCTGCCGCTGCTGGGACGATGGGTGTCGACGAGGCGGCCGCCGGAGCACGACTCTGCGCCGGTTTTGGTGTCGATTTGGAGGCGGCGGCAGCGGCGGCGGCGGCGGCGTCCCTCGCAGAAGCTCTGGCCTCATCCGCGTCACGGTGAAAGACGAGCGCAACGACAAGCTTCTCGCGCTCCTTGGCCGGGATGACTTGCGGCGGCTTGCGCAGGATGACGACAGGGGACAGCACGTCGCCCTCTTTGAGGACGACGGCCTCGCCACGGATCATGCGCTCACCGTTCAGGAAGGTGCCGTTCAAGCTGTCGTCGCGCGCGCGCACCGTTTCGCCTTCCATTGTTAGGCACATGTGCTTGCCGCTGACTCTGATGTCAGGTACCTGGTAATCGCCCTCGTCGCGGCCAATGGTGAGGCCGCCGGCGGTGAGCACGACGAGGCCCTCTCGAGTCGGCCCGCGCCAGAACCAAACGCAGGGCGACGGCATCTTGCTCGCGGCCGCTCGGCTCGTTTCGCGCTTTCATTACACCGACCCAGGTCGAAAAAACGCTTCCCGGCTCATAGTCCTTTCACCGGGAAACTGTTTCCCGGTCCCCCATGTAATTTTACCGAAGACTTTTTTCCGAAGTCGGCGCGAAAATGGGCGCCACCCAGTCGGCCGCACCAGGGCCGGCCGCATCGGGGTCGCCGTCCGCCAACGGAGAATCCGGCCCGTCCACATCGGACGCGTCTGGGCCGTCCTCGACGGACGCGCCGGTAGGACCCGACGGTCACCGCATACGCGATCTCAACGAGGTCGTGTGGCGGCTTGAAGGTCAAGACCCGAAGTACCACGTCGGCGTCTGTACGGTCGGCGAGGGTACGCATAAGGGCATGATGCTCAACATGTACGAGGTCCCAGACGTGAAGTACGCGGTGCACGGACCCGAAGCTCTGAAGCGCGTTACCAAATTCTACATGCACCCGGACTCGCGTAAGGACTTCGAGATGATCGAGCACTGGCAGGGGAGGCGTACTCAGCACGGCCTCGCTATGCGTGATCGCATCAGGCTTAGGGAGGCGAAACTCTTCGACGGCTCTCTCAAGTGTGCCATCTGTAACTTGGCACCGTCCGCCGGCTTCGGAACCAAGTGGTTCAAGATCGACTCGAATCACGAGGAGGAGCCGTCCGAGACGGCAGAAGAACGGCTCAACTTCCAAGCGGAGAAGATCAACCGTGACAGGGCCCAGATCATCTGCACGCGTTGCGAGCAGACAAAGACGCTCCAGGCGTCGCCTTACGCGCAAGGCTCTTGTCGTCCCCGAGTTGTACGTGTCGTAAGAATCGAAGGGAGCGCAGAGTGAGTGAGTGAGTGAGAGAGTGAGAGAGTGAGTGTACCCCGTATTCTTCCACGGAGCACGGTGTGTCTGTGTCTCAATAACTCACTCTCATTACCAATCAAGTAGGTAGAAAAGTAAACCACACCGAAGGCACCACACGTACAGATTGCCATCCAAAAGGGAAAGTACTCGCTCGCTCGCTCAAAGATGTTTTAGCGACTTGTCTAAGCGGTGTCTAAGTCGTGTGCGGCGAGCTTGTACAGCCCGTGCGTGTTGCCGTCGGTCGCGTCACGGAGGCCGTGGCCCGCCATCGTGCACGTCTTGCCGGAGCCTGTCTGGCCGAATGCGAAGACCGTCGCGTGCCCGCCGCTGAAGACATGATCGAGGAGCGGGGCGAGCGTGGCGGCGTAGATGCGGTCATTGCCGTCCTCCTCGCTGAAGACGGCGCCGGCATTCGTCCGGCTGGGCGCAGGCGAGAGCGACCGCGGAGCTGGAGACCGCTGAGCCCGTCGTGCGGGTGCAGCCTTCAGCCTCGAGGGGTACTAGCATGGATTCGTGTGGAGCGATGGCGCACCGTGCTGTGCTGCTTAAGGAGCTCGGCCTCGCGCAGCGTGGCGCTGCCGCCGAACGTACAACGTCATGAGCCACCCAACAATCCCCTGGTCGTCCTGTGCCTCTCTACGCATGCCACCACCGTCACACTGTTCGGCTGGGGGAACTTGAACGGGCTCGCGCCGCCACCGGAGTGCTGCAGCTCGGCCAGCTTGTCGGCGGCGGGCTGCAGGTCGTGTGCGGCCGTCTCCCACTGGCGCTCGTACGCCTGCGCCGTCTTGAGCGCTTGCTCCTTGACCTCCGTGAGGTCGACCGCGAGGACCTCCTCGAGCCGCTCCTCGATCTCGACGATCTCGGCTTGGAGATCGT
>Ga0210242_102068_pt1 | contig 12317 bp, 13 predicted proteins | sample ChrtobMeP5a_16mM_FD_155445 | JGI IMG/M metagenome (GOLD analysis project Ga0210242, IMG submission 155445) | Chrysochromulina tobin associated microbial communities from unialgal haptophyte culture, Seattle, Washington, United States - P5a_16mM | ecosystem: Host-associated > Algae > Haptophytes >... | reverse complement strand
TGATATTCGATAGCATCGAGGTGGACCTATCAATGACCAAGACGAGGTTGAAGGCACCCGCGCATCTGGGCTGCGCGAGCGGTGATGGTGGTGTTGGTGGCGGCGAGGGCGAGGGCGGCGGCGGCGGGGGCGGGGGCGGCGGCGGCGGGGGCGGCGGCGGCGGCGGCGGCGGTGGCGGCGGTGAGGGCGGCGGCGGTGGCGGCGTCAGTGGCGTCGGGGACGAGGGCGGCGGAGGTGGCGGTGGCGGAGGTGGCGGGGTTGAGGGCGAAGGCGGCGGCGGCGGCGAAGGTGAGGGCGGTGGCGGCGGCAAGGGCGGCGGTGGCGGTGAGGGCGGAGGTGGTGGTGGCGGCGAAGGCGAGGGCGGTGGGGGCGGAGGGGAGGGAGGCGGCGAGGGTTGGGGCGGTGAGGGCGGAGGTGAAGGAGGTGGCAGCAAGGGCGGCGGGCTGGGCGGGGGTGGTGAGGGCGGGGGCGTGGGCGGCGGCGGTGGGGAGGGTGGCGGGCTCGGCCATGGCGGCGGTGGGGGTGCAAAGGGCGGCGTCCCGGGGCTCTGCCGGAAAGGGCGGACGGCGTTGAGGTAGCCATGGGCCACTCGTGTGGTGGCGGACTGGCGTAGCTCGGTCGCTTGTGTGCGTGCCAAGCCCACTCGCGCCTCCGCCGCGCGAACTGCCGCGACGGTGTTGCTCGCGCTGGCACGCGCGAGGCTCGGTGCATGCACCAGGAACCAAGCGAGGGCTAAGAACGCGAGCACGGCAAGGAGCACCGCCGCAGCCGCCCATATGTACTGACGGGCTCGCTGCAGCGCGAGCGCCAACGCGACCTTCGCGCGTTCGGCCTCATCGCGACGGCGCGCCTGCTCCGCGGCGGCAGCGGCTTCCTCGGCGGCCGATGCCGCGGCGCGGGCTGCCCGGCGCTCGCGCTCGGCGCGATGACGCGCTTGACTCTCGCTCACCATCTGGCGCAGGCTCTCGCGCGACAGCAACGGGCCTCGGAAGAGCGCCGGCGACCTCTCCGCTGGCAGTGGCGATGTCCGCGTCGCGTCGACCGTCGTCGACGATCCGCCTTGTTGGGCGCATCTTGAGGACCCAGCCTGTTCTGACGCGTGCAGCAGACTCGTGACGAGTTGCTGCCGGCGCACGGCGCGCACCGAGTCAGGCGGCACACGGCCGTTGCCGAGGCTGAGACGAGAGCTCGGGCGAGAGCTCGACCGCCCCGCGCGCTCCTTGATCGCCGTCTGTGGCGCCACCGCGTCGAGCTCACGCCTCTCCTCCGCTGACACGCCGTCGGCCGCGCGACGCGAGGACAGACGCGTACGACGCGAGCGGCTGCCTGGCGAATCGTTGCTTGCTGCCGCCGCCGCCGCAGCGGCCGTCTCGGCCGCCAAAGCCGCGGCTCTGGCAGCCTCCGCGGCGGCCGCAGCGGCCGTCGCCTCGGCCTTCACCGCCTCTGCCTCTGCTGCCACCGCTTGTGCTTCCGCCGCGCAGACGGCAGCCTCGTTGGCGGCTCGTCGCGCCTTGCGAGCCCAATCACCATCGGCCGCCATCGCAGTGGCGAAGCGTGACGCCTCCTCTGCCCGCGCGGCCGCCGCCTCCGCCTGATCGCTCACTGCTCGCGCAGCGACGGCAGCCGCCTTGGCGTTGGCAGCGGCTGCGTCGGCCTCATCCAGTCGCCGCGCTGCCTCATCGGCAGCGTCGTCAGCAGCCTTTCGCTGCGCTTCGCGGAGCGCCTTGGCGTCTTCTGTGAGTCTGCGCTCAGCCTTGGGCCGCTCGGCTGCGCGGCGCGCATTCAGCTGAGCGAGTAAGCCATCATCACCACTCGAGCTCAACGCGACCGAGGCCTCACCAGGAGGGAGAGGGCGCGATGATTTCAGCAGAGCTACTCGCTTCTCATTAATCGATCCCTGCGTCGACATGCTGGCACAGCTCGAGGCTAGCTGAGGCACCGAGGCTGCTTCCTACGCGCCTGTGCCGAGCACGCGCAATGGATCGCAGGGGGTCGGTTTGTGATTTTGGAAGCCCGCACCAAACATGTCCAAACTTCCCCAAAACGGAGGTTCCTTGCCCGAAAAGCGACGAAAAGGAAGTTCCTTTGCCCTTCCTTCGCCCCCCGCGTCGCCCGACACGTGAGCCTCCCAAAGGATACTTCTATCGGCACCCTAAAAAGGAAGTTCGCTCCGGAGCCGCGAATGGAAGGACGCTTTAGTAGCGAGGACGCTTTAAAGACGACGCGCGCCGCCAAAGACGATGGCGAGACCGACCTTGTTGGGCTGCTTCGCGCCCGAGCGAGCGGCGCAGCAGCCCTCGCTGGCTATCGGCACCAATGGGGTGGGCGCGGGCGTGGACGCGTGCGTGGACGCGTGCAGTAGCTCGCGCCTGCCGTATGCCTTCTTGCTGCCCGGGGCGTCCGGCTGCCGCTGCGCCGACGCGTACAACTCGTCCGGCTTCTTCCAGCCGGTACGCCCAGACGGCAGGTGCGAAGCGCCTCTGATACCAGGCTACGCGTGGTCGAGGTGCGAGCTAGGCGCGAGCTTTGTCATCAAGACGCGCAAAAAGGGATGGTGGGAGGCAGAGGTGAGGCTCGCGCAGTGGAAGCACGGCACGACTCTGACGCTCCATTGGGGCACGGTTCCAGCAAGTTTCCGCTCGATCTGGCATGCGACTGCACTTTCTGGCGACCCCTTCAGCGAGTGGGCTCGTGGCGGATCATGGAGCGTGCGGTTGTCCAAGTCCGACACGAACGAGAAGTACTCGTTTGTTGGGATCAAGCTGGGCGACGGTGTGCCATCGAACGCGGTTCGTGTGCCTTCGCTGTCGTGCATGATCAACTTCCCGCCACCATCGCCCCCGTACCCACCCGCCGAGCCGCCGCCGCCGCCACTTTGCGAGGCTGGCGTGTCCTTTGAGCTGCTCGCCGGGGATGAGGCCGCAGCCGTCACGGCACCTGCGGGTCGCTCAAAGCACGCGTTTGGTGCGCCGGCCTCCTCCAGTCGCTCCGGTGGCCCCGGTGGCACGGGGGCTAGCTTTGCGGCGCGCGTCGTCTTTGGCGGCGGCGAGTGGCACTCGGGTGGCTTTCACGTCTCTCTCGACTTTGGAGGGCGGCACGTGTCGCTGCTGCGTGCCGAGGGCGCCAAAGTGGTCTACCGACGCGCTGACGCCTTTACCCTCGCCGCGAGCAAGGTCAATCCGAACCCCTTTGTAGGTTTCGCACTAAGGTTCGCGGGGCAGCCGGCCACCCCTTGCCTCGGCTGCATACACCTGAACGACGCAAAATCACGCCTCACCGGATGCGCCGCGCCGCCCACGCCGCCCTCGCCCCCGGCGCCACCCATGCATCCGCCCTCGCCGCCACGCCCGCCGCCCCGACCGCCCTCCCCGCCGCCGCCACCGCCCTCGCCGCCAAGATCGCCCTCGCCGCCGTGCCCGCCGCCACCGCCGCCGCGCCCGGAGCAGTGCGACGGAACCGCCTACAGCGTTGGTGCGCCTCTCGCAGCACCGCGCGCCGCATACCGTAGCACCGCGTGCCGCATGCCGCGCACCACTGCAGCAGCACCGCGTGCCGCACATCGCAGCAGCACCGCGTGCCGCACACCGCAGCAGCACCGCGTGCTCACTCTGCTCCATGCCCGCTGCTCACCCGCGCTGGCGACCCCTTCATTGCCGACCCCTTCATTGCCGACCCCTTCATTGCCGACCCCTTCATGACGACCCCTTCATTGCCTGTGGTGCAGGCAAGCGCGTGGTCGGGGGCTTCGCCGCCTCGGTGCGGGTGGCGCGCTGGCAGCAGGGCTGGCCAGTGCATGTCGTATGGCCACGAGGGGTGCATGCCACAAGCGCGCTGCGGGCGGCCGTGTTCTCACAGACCCTCGACGAATCGAGCGATCCGGCGAGCGCCCTACCCACACAGACGTTTGTGCTTGGCCCCGACGGGAGCAGCACGCGCGCCCATGCCGGTGTCGTTGAGCTCAAGCTGGCCGTTGCCAATGACGCGCCGGGAGGTGTGGACGCGGCGATGGAGGCGCTCCCGACAATCACATGCGGTTCAGTGTGCGCGGGCGGCTACATGGCGGTGACAAAGACCTTCAGCAAGGGCATCTCGGCGAGCGTCCACCTGCCACGCTGGGAGCCTGGCGCCCTGGTCACTCTCATTTTCGGCGCCACGGCCCAGGTCACCAAGACCTTCCACGCGCGTATCGTCGCGCACGTGGAGAGGGCCACCACCTTTGCCCTCGAGGGCCACGCGCCTGCGAGCCTCTCGTTCCAATTCACTGCCGACACGAACGCGCGCTCGGCCCTTGTAGCGTGCGGCGCCTTCTCGCCGCCTCCCTCGCCTCCCTCGCCGCCCTCGGCCTCGCCGCCTCCGCCCCCGCCCGCGCCGCCGCGGCCGCCGCCACCGCCGCACCCTCCCTGGCCGCCGCCGCCGCCTCACCTGATGGCGCCAGAGCGGGTGGGAGGCGTGGTCGTTACTGCCGTGCATTGCGATCGCGCCACCATATGGCTGCGCGAGCCACGCGCGCGAGGCCAGCCGCCCACCCATTATGTCCTCGAGACGCATGCAACAAGCCATAATGGGCCACCCGCGCTCGAGACGCATGCAACCAGCCGCCCCGATGGGCGCACGACCACCAGCTTCACATGCAGCCCGCCCGCCGCAACCGCCCTCATCACATGTACGGTGCCCGGGCTGCTCCCCGCGACCGCCTACAGCCTCACTGCCGCTGCCGTCAACGCCGCCGGCACGGGGCTCGCCTCCCATCCTCTCGCCTTCACCACGCCGCCCCAGCCCGAGGGCCCCCCAGAGGCCCTGCCGCCTCCCACGCCTCTCGATGCGCCGGACTGCGAGTCCATCCGCCTCGCGCCGCCGCGCCGCCGCGCCGGCTGTGCGCCCGACGACGGCACACTCACCTTGTTCATCAAGGCGTCCGAGGGCGCGTGGTTCGCTCTTCTCGAGCAGCCCGCGCCCGTGGCGGTGTGGCGCCGCCCCAGCGCCCCCAAGGTGATCCCCCAGCCACCTGCCGCCGCCGCCACACCCGCCGCCGCCACACCCGCCGCCACCGCCGCGTCCGCGAGTGCCATCGCCCTCGCAGACGGCACGCTGCTCGTGCGCGGCCTCGAACCCTACGTTGCCTACCGATTCCGCATCGCCTCCTCCGGCGCACGCGGCGCGAGTGAGGGCGAGTCTTCGGCGCCGCTGCTCACCGACGCGCCAGAGCCGTCGTTGGTGCGCCCCCCCCGCGTGCGTGTGATCAGGTGTGATCTCCCTTGATCTCATTTGATCTCCCTCGAAGGACTTGATTGCACACTGACCCCCCTTTGCGTGCAAACAGCTCGGCCAGCGTGGCGCTCGAGTGGGACGCCATCGCCTCCGCATGCCGCCCGCAGCTGCGCTGGCGCCTCGAGGTGATTGACATTGATTGACATTGATTGACATTGATTGACATTGATTGACATTGATTGACATTGATTGACATTGATTGATTTATGATTGCCTCCCTCATCAACCCAAGTACGACGAGGAGCTGCGTGCCTCTTGATGGCCTCTGATGATCGCTGAGTGCCTCTTGATGGCCTCTGATGATCGCTGAGTGCCTCTTGATGGCCTCTGATGATTGCCTCCCTCATCAGGTCCGACGGCGAGGAGCCAGCTGGGTGCCCCTCGCCACCGACGTGCGCTTGCCCCATTACCATGCGAGCACGCTACGATGCCCGGAAGGGTGCAGCTTCCGCGTTGCGCCCGCGAATCTAGCCGGATGGGCGCTCGCTGAGATGGCCGCCGCCGCCGCCGATGATGCAGATGGTGCCTACGCAACCTCCCCCTCCTCCCCGGACGCCACGCCCTCAGCTGCCACGCCCTTTACTGCCACGCCCTCGTTGCCCCCGTTGCCGCCCGCAACGATGCGCCTCGAGCTCGCACTTTTCGGCCGCTCTGCTGCCGGGGCGACGAGCGGAGCCTCAGCTGACCTTGCCCGCGCGGTTGGCGTGCCCTTGAGCCACGTCGCCGTCGTCGAGGCACGCGGCGAGGCGGACGGTGCTGTCTATATAATCGTCGACCTGCGCGCACACGGCGGTGGCGAAGCGAATGGCGAGGGCGGTGCGGGCGGCCGTTACTCGCGGGAGGCAGCTGTGGTGACAGCGGACGCGATTGCGGACCGCCTCGTGGATGCTCTGCTCGACGAGGGCAGCACTCTCTACCGTGGCAGCGTGACGTCCGCCGTCGACCCTCGTGCGGGTGTGCAGCGACTCGACGCGGCTGGTGCGATCACGCAGCTGCTCACGCCTTCACAGCTGCGGGCGGCGAGCCGGCTGCCGGCGGCGGTGCGCGCGGCTGCGGCGGCTGCGGCGGCGAATATACGGGAGCGCGAGGCGGCGAACACGCTCGAGGCGGCACGAGTGCATCAGGCGGCGCTCATGGCGGCCGAGGCCGAGGCGGCGTGGAGGCTCGAGCACAGCGGCCTGACCAGGTGTGATCTCCCTTGATCTCATTTGATCTCCCTTGATCTCCCTTGATCTCATTTGATCTCCCTCGAGCACAGCGGCCTGACCGTGGCTTTGGAGGCCGTCGGTGCGCTGATTACGCGTACGCAACTCGGAGCGCTGGCCGTGCCAGTCGCGCTGGCCGTGCTTGGTGCGCTGGCGGGTGCGCTGGCGGCAATGCAGCGGCAGCAGCGCGTGCTCAGGGAGGCTCTCAAGCGTGTCGACTTTGTCCGCGGCGGCGTGACCGTTGCAAGCGGACACGTGGGGGTGGGCGAGGCGAGCGACACCCTTGAACTGCTCGACATGGTGGCGGAACTCGCTCACGAGTTGCTCAAGGAACCGATGGCCGATGAGGCTACCCTCCTGTGCGTCGATTCACGCGGGCGCACAAAGCCGCTGCTCGCCGAGGTCATGCTCGCGCGTCGGGCCGTCAGCCTGCGCGTCGTCCTGGATCGCCGCTGAGAGCGTTACTGTGAGCGAGCGGCCCGCGACTGCGCTCCAAACGCCCGCCTTTGACCGCAGTTGACCTGTATCTTAGGGAAGTTCCGGCGTAGGTCCGGCGCGACATCGTGGCAAGGGCCAAGGGTGTGGGACGAGTCACGAGAAAAAATTGCAAGTCTGCTCAAACACTCAAGACTCATTTGGGTATCAACGATTTTGAAATGATCCCTACATATTAAACTTGAACGAGGCACATGCCACATCGAAATACACGGCACGATACCTACATGATACATGCAAGACGACATGGATGTCCTACGTATCCATAGGAAACCCCCCGTCACCCGACCGCCCCCCCTCTCGACTCCCCCCTTCCCCCTTAGTCAACGAGTGTACGTTCCTAACCCTAGAAGCCACGTAGTATAAAAGGCAGTCCACTTGAACGAGCGCAAAGCCTCGCCTTGTCGCTCGCAACCCATCGACCCATTCATGCACCAGCATGCCACTCATATCGTCATATCGTGTACGTATGCACCATCGTGCGCCTTCGAGGGTAGCTACCATGGACGTAGCTTGTAGCTATCAGGAGATAGCTATCAGGTTATCGGCGAGGAAGGTCTTGCCGCAAATTTGCGGCGATTCCAAACGCACTTATCGTCGCACTCGGCGTCAGTAGCCTTCGTCGTGCGCAGCTCAAGTTGCAAACGCCCAACCTCCGCCTGATTAGCCTGCCGCTTCTCTTCGCTGAGGCTGTCCTCGCGTGCCTTCCCCGCCTTGGCCTGCGCACGCGCACACATGTATTCGCTTGGCAGCGGGAAGCGGCGGTCCGGCGGTAGGCAGCGAGCCATGCGCGCGTGAGCATCGCGCGGGCGGCGGCTACGGGGGCAGCGGCGGCGGCGGGCAGCAGCGGCTCACCTCGTCGCGTCGTCCCTTGAAGGCTGAGAGGTACATCTCCTGCAGCTCCACACGCGCCATGTTGCCGCGGATCCATGACCAACGGCAGGCAGGCAGCGCCCCCCGCGCGAGCACGTCCGTAAGCACCTCGACGCCGCGATCGGAGATGCGGTTGAGAGCGAGGCCCAAGTGCTCGCACACAGGCAGAGCCTTGTTGAGCGCCGCGGCTGCGAGGGCGATGGCGCCGGCATCGCCCCATCTGTTGGAATCGAGGCGGAGCGTATAAAGCTTCTTGCCTGCGCCCGCGCCCAGAGCGGCGGCGATGGCGATCACGCCAGGGTCTGCACACTCCACACGCGGGAGTGATCAGCAAGGCGGGGGCGGGGGAGATCTTCGACGGGGGTGGGGGCCTTGGGGGTGTGCGGGGCGCCGGGGGGGGGGAACGTGCAGCGCCGCCGAGGTGGAAGGCGAGGAGGGGGTGATGGTAGCTTTGCGAGCGAGGCTAGCGATCGGATGCTGCGGTGCACTCACCGCCGATCCGATTCTGACGCAGCGTGAGCGTGGAGCAATGCTTGAGAGCGCCCGCCTGCGCACGGAGGCAGCGGCGAGACGCGAGGAGCGGCGATGGCTCACATGAGACGTGAAGGCCACGCGATGGCAGGGATGCCACTGCAGCGCACCTCCATGGCCTGCGCGAGAGCACGTGCGCCCTGGTCGCCCACACGGTTGTCTACGAGGCTGACTGTCGCCAAGCACGGGAAAAGGCCACACTCCAGGTGGCCCGCCAAGTTGGCGCATGCCGCATCGTCGAAGTCACACCCTGTGGAAATGGAGGCGGTGGAAATGGGGGCGGTGAGGGAGGTGGAGATGGAGGCGGAGAGGAAGGCGGAGACGGTGGCTGTGAGGCGGTGAGCACAATTGATAGTGAGCACCGTCAGCATGTCGAGCGGCTTCGCCGAAAAAGCGCAGTCGAGAATGTCGGTCGCGGTCGCCTTGCAGCTGGACAGCGAAAGCAGGCGCCACCGGCACTGCCGGAGCCGGCTGAGCCGCTCGAAGCACGTTTTGAACCCGGGCAGGTAAGAGGGTGCCACGTCCGCACACACCTGGATGGACTCCACCTCGTGAAGCTTGTCGGCGAGCAGGATGTCGGTGGATGCAGGTCGGTTTGGATTGGTCTCATTGACGACAATGTGAGGCACGCGCCAACCCGCATCTGACGCTTTCGTTCTCGTCGACCATACGCTGATCTGCTTGTTCACTGGCGGCCTCAGCCGCCGCTGCTCGGTACAGAGCGTCTTACAGGCCATCGCGAGAGAGATGCGCCACTGATCGTCCTGAAGCAGGTTGAAAATAGGGAGGAGCAGCTCGCCAAGATCGGCGAGCGTCACGTTCGTCAGCGTGGTGCTCGAGCGAGGACGCATTCTTGTCTCGAGCGTGAAAAGTGACACCGAGACACGCACTAAAAAGTAACTTTGTTGTGCACCTTTTTTGGTAACTTTTTTGTTCACAATGAGTGGAAAAACAAGCTTAATTTGATTTCTACTGTGAAACACAAAAGCGCTCCCTCTCCGGACCCCCAAGCATGGGGGCCTCTATCGCTACATGTATGGACGGAGCGAGGTGAGTGACTTAGGTGTGACCGGGCGCGGGGCCCCCGTCTTGAGGGCCGTCTACATGTATCGGACAACACATCGTAACCGATCGTAACAGGACCACATAATCGGTGGTAGATATGGCGAGGCAACCACCTCATCACCAAAGTGTTCCGAGAGGCTCTCGGGCAGATGGACTCAAGATGCGATGAACACAGCGCGTGACCGCACCTGCGCGTACTTTATACATGTAAATGCTAGTCTCCGACAGAATAACCCCCCCAGCTGACTCCAAGATGCGCCTTGGCGTCAAGGTGTCAAGCTCGACAGCTCGACAGCTCGACAGACCTCGACAGACCTCGACAGGCCTCGACACGAGGTCTAAGACTGGGTAAAGCCGGGTTAGTGAGCCCCACTCCTTCAAGGTGAACTAGGTTGATGGACCCACTGGTCAACTACACAACTTCATGGTGGCTAGATGATGGATGTTCTGGTGGACCTTTCGTTCCACGTTCGTGCTCTTTCGTGCTCTGTTTGACCTACATGTAACATATTTATTTCTCCTCATAATTGCATTAAGGTTAACATTAAGGTTGCATTTTCTGGTCTTGAAACCACGAGATGTGGCTATGTAACCAGTGGCTAGGTAGGAAACCAGTGGCTAGGCGGGTTTTGGGTGGGTATTACAAAAATAACTGTAAAGAAACCTCGTGTGGCTGGATGTCTAGGGGTTTATAGGGGTTAGGGGCTAGGTTGTGACGTCCTGATCTGACTCCGAGTTCTTTATCCGTTTGACCTAGTTTGGTTGGTGTTTTTTTGTGTGTGGGCCCTCTAGGCCTACTGCTGTGAGAGTCAGAGTGCTTCATGCAAAATAGCAAAGCTACATGCCAGGCTCGAGCTCGATAGCACAAACTCGACAGTACATAACCGCGTACTCGACACACGACAGCCCCTCGACGCACGTCGCACGAGAATCTCGACAGAAACTCGACAGCTCGACCTCGAGTAGCTCGGCGTGTGTGCCTGTGTCCGACGTCGACGTCGCACGTCGGGATGTTAACGAGTGGACCACGAGAATTAGCGTATATGGGTCAGATTCGGAAAAATCCCTGGTATAACGTTAACGAGCACGCTCATCGGCTCTCGACACGGTCGCGCCCTCACAACCGCGACAGCCAGGGGACTCAAGAAAATCGGCTAAACGTTAAAGTACCTGATGTTGAGCTCAACAGGGTTACAACGATTCACCTATTGCGGCGATTCGCAACGCACTCATCGTCGCACTCGGCGTTAGTAGCCTTCGTCGTGAGCAGCTCAAGTTGCAAACGCCCATCCTCCGCCTGATTAGCCTGCCGCTTCTCTTCGCTGAGGCTGTCCTCGCGTGCCTTCCCCGCCTTGTCCTGCGCACGCGCACACATGTATTCGCTTGGCAGCGGGAAGCGGCGGTCCGGCGGTAGGCAGCGAGCCATGCGCGCGTGAGCATCGCGCGGGCGGCGGCTACGGGGGAAGAGGCGGCGGCGAGCAGCGACAGCTCACCTCGTCGCGTCGCCCCTTGAAGGCTGAGAGGTACATCTCCTGCAGCTCCACACGCGCCATGTTGCCGCGGATCCATGACCAACGGCAGGCAGGCAGCGCCCCCCGCGCGAGCACGTCCGTAAGCACCTCGACGCCGCGATCGGAGATGCGGTTGAGAGCGAGGCCCAAGTGCTCGCACACAGGCAGAGCCTTGTTGAGCGCCGCGGCTGCGAGGGCGATGGCGCCGGCATCGCCCCATCTGTTGGAATCGAGGCGGAGCGTATAAAGCTTCTTGCCTGCGCCCGCGCCCAGAGCGGCGGCGATGGCGATCACGCCAGGGTCTGCACACTCCACACGCGGGAGTGATCAGCAAGGCGGGGGCGGGGGAGATCTTCGACGGGGGTGGGGGCCTTGGGGGTGTGCGGGGCGCCGGGGGGGGGGAACGTGCAGCGCCGCCGAGGTGGAAGGCGAGGAGGGGGTGATGGTAGCTTTGCGAGCGAGGCTAGCGATCGGATGCTGCGGTGCACTCACCGCCGATCCGATTCTGACGCAGCGTGAGCGTGGAGCAATGCTTGAGAGCGCCCGCCTGCGCACGGAGGCAGCGGCGAGACGCGAGGAGCGGCGATGGCTCACATGAGACGTGAAGGCCACGCGATGGCAGGGATGCCACTGCAGCGCACCTCCATGGCCTGCGCGAGAGCACGTGCGCCCTGGTCGCCCACACGGTTGTCTACGAGGCTGACTGTCGCCAAGCACGGGAAAAGGCCACACTCCAGGTGGCCCGCCAAGTTGGCGCATGCCGCATCGTCGAAGTCACACCCTGTGGAAATGGAGGCGGTGGAAATGGGGGCGGTGAGGGAGGTGGAGATGGAGGCGGAGAGGAAGGCGGAGACGGTGGCTGTGAGGCGGTGAGCACAATTGATAGTGAGCACCGTCAGCATGTCGAGCGGCTTCGCCGAAAAAGCGCAGTCGAGAATGTCGGTCGCGGTCGCCTTGCAGCTGGACAGCGAAAGCAGGCGCCACCGGCACTGCCGGAGCCGGCTGAGCCGCTCGAAGCACGTTTTGAACCCGGGCAGGTAAGAGGGTGCCACGTCCGCACACACCTGGATGGACTCCACCTCGTGAAGCTTGTCGGCGAGCAGGATGTCGGTGGATGCAGGTCGGTTTGGATTGGTCTCATTGACGACAATGTGAGGCACGCGCCAACCCGCATCTGACGCTTTCGTTCTCGTCGACCATACGCTGATCTGCTTGTTCACTGGCGGCCTCAGCCGCCGCTGCTCGGTACAGAGCGTCTTACAGGCCATCGCGAGAGAGATGCGCCACTGATCGTCCTGAAGCAGGTTGAAAATAGGGAGGAGCAGCTCGCCAAGATCGGCGAGCGTCACGTTCGTCAGCGTGGTGCTCG
>Ga0210242_102059_pt1 | contig 12385 bp, 5 predicted proteins | sample ChrtobMeP5a_16mM_FD_155445 | JGI IMG/M metagenome (GOLD analysis project Ga0210242, IMG submission 155445) | Chrysochromulina tobin associated microbial communities from unialgal haptophyte culture, Seattle, Washington, United States - P5a_16mM | ecosystem: Host-associated > Algae > Haptophytes >... | reverse complement strand
TTTCGTTCGACAACGTGTTCAGCTACAAGTACGATCCGAGCGCCTGGGACCATGGATGCGTCAAGGTAACCTACAAAGACCGCCTTTCCCGGACGACCTCGAGGGACGGGAAGGAATGCGAGTGGTCGCCTTTCACGGCGGTGACCAAGGACGGAACGACACGGAATGTGACGGACGCTACGGGGGTGAGGTTTGTCGGGTGCCCCCCTCGCATCATGCAGACCGAGCCACTGCGAGAGAACTATAGGGACATGGATCAGGATGAGGAGGACGATGAGGGCGAGGGCGAGCAACCGAAGGGTGAGCGCGGTGGTGGCAAGAAGAGTGCTACTGCCACTAGCAAGAGTATCCAGAATCTGCTCACCAAGCGTCACGGAAAGGCGGATGCTGAATTATCGGAAAAGGCAAAGGCGCACTGGAACGCCTTGAAGCTTGCGTTTGACGCGGGGTTGAGGGCGGGAGCCTTGCCGGACATGCCTGCGACCTACGGCGGCATCTCCTTTGCCGGGTGCCCCCGACCGTTCCTACCCATTCTCCGAGAAATGCGACGGTTCCCGCGGCCATACATTTGCTGGGATCCATTCAGGGACGAGCCGCCCAGCTCCTGGCCTGATGCCGCCACAGCGAGAGCCGCTCAGGAGGCAAGAGGTGGGCAGCCCGCTGACATAGGAGAGCCTGAACGCCAGGGAGGTGATTCTGAAGGCGGCTTGCGCGACGCGCGCCAGTATTGCAACGTCACGGGGCTCCACTATACAAAGGGGCAGAGGACTAGTGCCTTGAGAGAGGTTACTGAGGAGGAGTGGGTTGCGGGCTTCGCCGACGTTGCCGGGAAGAACCGCAAAGAACCAGTCAAGGAAGGTTTGCTGTATCTCATGCAGCTCGCCGTCCCCGAAGGTGGCTTCAAGCTCGGATTCGCTCAGGCCGGAAAGGCACAGCTCTTTGGCCTAGAAGACGGAGACCAGCATCAAGCCAAATGGTTTGTGAAGACTGGCGAGACGACTACCTGGAGCGAGACCCCTACGTTTATCCCCTACATGATTGGACAGAAGCGATCGGTGGAATACGTCCCGTCCGAGAGCTTCTTGATGGAGGTGGACGATCGGTGGCTTACCGAGGGCACTGTCGCAGCCAAGCACACCGACGGCTTCCGGATCACCAAGGACTTCATGAAGCGGCTGCGGCGGTTGAAGGATGAGTATGCTACGGAGTTTGGAGATGATGATGACTCAGGGAGAGCACCGACGTTGCTGCCCACGGGGGATCGAGCTGCAGATGCAACGCCATCGCCCCCGGCCGGTAATAGCAAGAGGCCAGCGGACCAGGGAGGGGCGCCAAACGCTAAACGGCACGTCGCGACGGCAGCGACTCGAGCAGCACCCCACGCCGCGGAGGCTGCCGACACCCGTGCCTCGGACATCAGTGGCTCGAAGAGGACTGTAGAGGGCGGGGGCGCAGGCGCTGCCTCGAGCGCTGCCATACGGTCTCCCAAGCGACAGGCGTCAGCAGCAGCAGCACCGCCGGTGCAGCCCACTGGGGCGCTCGCAAAAAGGCCCGCGACCGCGCCCAAGGCCGCCGTGGACCTCGCTGTTCAGGAGCTCGAGGCTCTACTACCAGAACCAAGATATCGCGTCACCAAAGAAATGGGGAGCGCTGTGAGCGACAAAGAGTTCAAAGAAGACGTCAGAGCCCTCATCGAAACTGGCTTACAACCGTGCGGGATCGTGATCGCCACGAGGGACATGCGCACTAAGCTGAGTGGCCTCAAGTCGAAGAAGTGGATTGTCATCCGAGACCCGGCGGCTGCACAAGGTGATGCGTCCGTGCTAGGCTTCATCGCCTACAGCACGGAAGAGCGCTACATTCACGAGCTGCACGTTTGTGCGGATCTCCAAGGGAAGGGGGTGGGGCGAGCTCTGTTGAACGCTGCTGAGGCCGACTTGCGGTCCATGGGTCTGGACTCCAGCTATCTCACCGTGCACGTGGCCAATGCGCGTGCTCGTGCGCTCTACGAACGGCTTGGTTACCGATCGGAGCACGACCCGGCAGAGATCAAGGAAAGCTGCGGCCACGAGTGTGTGGAGCTCTGCAAGGCACTGTTTTAGAAGGAGAGCTGGTGGGACGATTTGAAATGTGACCCGCGGTCCTGCCGGCTTGAGTCATCCCATGCACCAACTGGAGGCGGCCCGGTGTCTTAAGGAGGCCACGCGTAACATGGTGGTAATGTGTATGTGTGAATGTGGTTGTCTGTGTTTTCTAACGTGGGTAATCGTAACGAATCTCTGCAGCCAAACTTCTCGCGCACTCCACACGCGGATAGCACGTGCAGCCCGCATTCTCTCGCGGAATGTCGCTCGCTCTTACTGGCCCTGACTATGTCGTATCCGAGCGCGATGGCGCTTGGGCGATGATGTTCAACGGCTTCTGCGCCAAGGAGCACGGCACGAGCGTCCTCGCGCGTCTTCACATGGACGAGTTCAATACCATCTGGAGCTTCGTGAGGCCGGTGGAGTTTTGGCCCAATCTCGAGGGGGTGCGCAAGCAGATCGAGGCTGCCGCGGAACCCAGCGACCAGCTGCTCGGGTTGAATCTGTCCATAACGGACTCGGGGAATCGCATGGTGTTCAATCGCCTCCTCTCCAACATGTCAACGGAAGTTCCGGCGATCAAAGTCCGCGAGCTCCTCGAGCGGGCGGAGAAGAAGGGCTGGCTGCACGAGCTCGCCGACCAAATCGCGGCTTGCCAGCTCATCAAGTACAGGGAGTTGCGCGCCAAGTTCTTGCCGCTGATGGCTCGCGGCGACTTTGGCAACGTGAGCCCCATCACCAAGAATGTGCTCCGCATGTTCAAAGCCAACCTCCAGCTGGGTGTCGGGTTGCGGTACCCGCGTGCGGTGCCCGCGATCCTACTCCTCGGCGAGGCGGTGAAGAAAGGCTGGGAAGAAAAGCTCGCGCAGGACGTCGCGGCAGCGGAGCAGGCGAGACGCGACGCACCCGATGACAGCGACGACGACGACCTGCCGGATATGACCTGAGCCCGAAACCAATCTCGATGGGCGCTGCATGGGCGATGACGACGTGCCGGATATGACCAGACCCCGCGCATATGCCGCCCGGAGAGCACCGGGTGTTACAGGGTGTGGGCGCGTGTGTACGTATAGAGGGTGTGACAAGTGACTCATGAACTCACACGAACGGTATACCACTCTATGACTCTAATCGCTCTCGCTGTATGTGTCAGCACAGGCTTACACGGTCCGTACCGCATCGCACGCGTCACAACGGAACGCCTTTGGTTCATTGCACACCGTACAGGCGACGCACACCCACGGGATGATCGGTAAAGCACGATCCTCCACCCTCCGCGCGGTCTCGCACGTGGCGCAGCTGCGAGCATGATCAGGGTTAACGATTGTGCAGGAGGCGCACGCCCACCCGATCGCGTATGGCAGCGACAAGGTTCCGCCAAGTTTAGGCAAGAGCGTGGTGTAGATGTCGACTGTGCCCGTCCAGTGGCCATTCACCCTGTCGCGTGTGAAGCATTGCAGCAACTCGATGAACTTGTCATGTACCCTTGACTGGCTGATTGCGGTGCCTAATTCCATCGAACTGCACTGATGGTTTGCAATCGCCTCGAGCAGAAGCTGCCTGAGCAGGGCGTGGCTCGGGCGGATGCTGCCAGAGGCCGTGGCGCTCTGCGGGCTTCGCCGCCAGCTCGGAACCACGTAGAAGCGCTCCAGCGTTACGAAGTTCGCGCGCCGGCCCTTCTGAACATTGGCGCCAGCAATATATAGCGAATCCTTAGGGAACATATATAGAGGGAACATATAACCGTTGCATATGCTACCGTTAATGCTACCGAGATCCAAGGCGCTTACATGATTTGGAACAGTACCAGCTATCTTCGCCAGTTATTAGAGTGGAGTTTTCCGCGCCGGCCTCGGTGCACATGAAGAGGGAGGAATGGACCAAATGCCCGCAGCCAGTGCATTCATGTCGGTAGTCACTCATCGCTGGCAAGCCGCATGCACCACAGTCTTCTGGGCCGATAAGCGTATGGGCACTGGCTGCGGATCGCTTTTTGCTGGCTGATGCTTTCCCCTTCGCCGGCGCAGGTACCGCTTCACCTGCCGCCCTGCCTGCCGCGCGGCCGACACCTGCTGCATGGGGCGCCGCCTCAGCTGACGCGCCGCCCTGCCCGCGTTTGGCCGTGGGCCCGCGCCCGCGCCCGCGCCCGCGCCCGCCGCGCCCTAGAGATCCATATGAGGATGCTGGCTGGCTAGCAGGAAGGGAATCACGACTGGGAAGGTTGCTTCCATCTGGTGCTGCTGTCCGAAGAGGGCGTTTCCCGGCCGCTGTACCGATATCGTCCGCCACTCCGCCGTCCGATTCCGAACCGGATGGTATGTAAGACCGATCCGAATCCGGATCCGAGTGATGGCGTCTGAACGCCGCTCCCGAGCTCGAAGAAGTCGCGGCTGCTGCTGCTGCTGCTGATTGCCCCGCTGGCGCTGTCGGTAGCCTTGGCCGTGATCCCGCGCCCGCCTCTAGCGCCGCCTCTCTCTCTTTGATGTAGTTCTGCAACTTATGCATCATCGTGGCATGCTCGCTCTTTAATAGAGCTGCGCGAGCCTCTGCGGTGGCCAGTTTGGCCGTTGCATCTGCTCTGGCTTCGGCCTCCGTGGCTTTGGCGTCTGCATACCCCTCGAGATACCCGGCTGCATATCCGGCTGTATACCCTGCATCTGGACACTCTGGATCATCGTCATCATCGAAGCCCGGGACGTCATCTACGTCCTCCAGAGTTTCATCCTGCAGCTCAGCAGCAGCCTTCTGCCTTGCTGCAGCGTGCTGCCCAGCTGGGTGAGCACCAGCTTGGGCTCGGGCAGTATCCTCACGTGCAGCCCGTCTCGCTTCGATCTGCTGCCTTGCTGCTGCCTGCTGCTCAGCTGCTGCCTGCTGCGCAGCTGCTGCCTGCTGCGCAGCTGCTTGTGCTCCTGCATCGCGGCCATCCACTAGAGCAGCATTTGCTAGAGCAGGCTCCACATCTGGAGCTGGGTGAGCACCAGCTTGGGCTCGGGCAGTAGCCTCACGTGCAGCCCGTCTCGCTTCGATCTGCGCGAAGCGCTCCGTTGCAGTCAGCATTGCGTCGCGAGGAAACTCACCAACACGGCGCAATTTTACTTGTTTCAGAAATCATCGGTATGACACAACATTCTCATACGAGTCAACTTGATTCAACTTGCTAGTAAAATCGATATATATAGTTCGAGTCGACTCACGAGTCAACTCGCAATATATAGTCCGAGTCAACTCGCGAGTCAACTCGATAAACAACTCGATTATATATAGTCCGAGTCAACTCGCGAGTCAACTCAATAGTCCGAGTCAACTCGCTTATATATAGTCCGAGTCAACTCGCGAGTCAACTCGATATATAGTCCGAGTCAACTCGATTATCCGAGTCAACTCGCGAGTCAACTCGATTATATATAGTCCGAGTTGACTCGCGAGTCAACTCGATATATAGTCCGAGTCAACTCGATTGTATATAGAGTCCGAGTCAACTCGCGAGTCAACTCGATTATATATAGTCCGAGTCAACTCGCGAGTCAACTCAATAGTCCGAGTCAACTCGATTATATATAGTCCGAGTCAACTCGCGAGTCAACTCGATATATAGTCCGAGTCAACTCGCGAGTCAACTCGATATAGAGTCCGAGTCAACTCGATATAGGTCCGAGTCAACTCGCGAGTCAACTCAATATATAGTCCGAGTCAACTCGATTATATATAGTCCGAGTCAACTCGCGAGTCAACTCGCGAGTCAACTCGATATATAAGTCCGAGTCAACTCGATATATAACTCGCGAGTCAACTCGCGAGTCAACTCAACTCGATTATATATAGTCCGAGTCAACTCGATTATATATAGTCCGAGTCAACTCGATTTAGTCCGAGTCAACTCGCGAGTCAACTCGATATATAATAAATCCGAGTCAACTCGATTTCCGAGTCAACTCGCGAGTCAACTCGCGGGTCAACTCAATATATAGTCCGAGTCAACTCGATTATATATAGTCCGAGTCAACTCAATTAGTCCGAGTCAACTCAATCTCATTTTTTCGAGTCAACTCAAACTCAATTTATCGAGTCAACTCAATCTGTGTGTCTATTAACACACACACACCTATGTCTCGATTGCCTTGCCTTGCCATGAATTGATTGGACTCGACGCCAAAGTGAGTTGACTCGCGAGTTGACTCGGTCCAATCGTTGCGAATCATGGCTGACATTTGGATCGTCGAGGCGTGCGAGTACCACAAGTTGTACAAGCCCGGCGAGAAGGCCCCCAACAATGCGCTGAGCAAGGGTAATATCTATGCGCGGCGAAACTCGCGAGAAGCATCTGCAAAGCGTCGGCCTCATTGTAAAGCGTGCTCAGGTCGCATGGAAAGGGAGATGTTGAAGGGGGTAACCTTGGAAAGCATCCACGCGCGCATCGATGAACTCGAACCAGGTGGAGAAGAGCTTCGCGCTGAGCCCCTCCAAATGGCTCGGGCCATGCCCATCAACGGTGCCGGTTCCAGCGTCGACCAGTCGCTCGCCTCGAGCAGCCTCCCATCAGCCATGGCGTTTCCCATCAACGGTGCCGGTTCCATCGCCGACCAGTCGCTCGCCTCGAGCAGCCTCCCAGCCATGGCCTTTCCCATCAACGGTGCCGGTTCCATCGCCGACCAGTCGCTCGCCTCGAGCAGCCTCCCAGTTATGGCCATACCCATCAACAGTGCCGGTGCGAGCGCCGACCATTCGCTCGACATGACAGCGGTACAGCCATCAACCGAACAGCCAACAGTCAGCCAGCCAGCAGCCAGCCAGCCAGCAAGCAGCCAGGAGAGCAGCCACGAGAGCTGCAGAGCGCAATTGGCAGAGTTGACAGCGCAGCTCACTGCTACCAAACTAGCATTCGATCAGTCTGAGGCGAACGGGAAGCTCATTGCAGAGGAAAAGGTCGCGCTGCAGGAACAACTGGATCACGCCAACTCGACGATCGAGAAGCTGATGGACTTCAACGACGAACTTGAGCAGCAGTTGGCCGCACTTGAGGCTCTGAGAGCTAACGCTCCGCCAGCCGCCGCCTTGGATCCGCCTGAGAAGGCGGCGGCCGAGAAGGCGGCGGCTGAGAAGGCGGCGGCCAAGAAGGCGGCGGCCAAGAAGGAAGCGGCCGAGGCGGAAGCGGCCGAGGCGGCGGCGGCCAAGGCGGCGGCGGCCAAGGCGCCGGCGGCCAAGAAGGCGGCGGCTGAGAAGGTGGTGGCTGAGAAGGCGGTGGCTGAGAAGGAGGTGGCTGGGAAGGCGGCGGCAGCCGCCTTGGATCCGCCAGCCGCCTCCACGACTCCGCCGCTCGCCTCGGCTTCGCTGGGCGGCGGCTTGGCTCTGCTGGCCTTTCCCATCGGCAGCAGGGTGTACGTGAAGCGCAGCAGCAAACAGGAGACAATCGCCTTCGTGAAGGAGTACGATGCAGGCAACAACGTCTACAAGCTGCAGCTGACAGGAGACGACTCAGGCAATACCAAGCAGTGCCTCGAGAAGCATATGCGCGCGGCGCCTTTGGAAGATGGTCATGCAGCAGCAACAGCCGCCTTGGGTCCGCCACAAAAACAGCCGGCGGCAGGCGGACTGGCTGCCGGCTCATCGTCGGGCGCAGACGCAAGCGACGAGCTCACCGCAGCCAAGCCACCTACTGCCAAGCCACCTGCAGCCAAGCGACCGCTGCCTTACCCCGCTCAGGCAGCCGCACCTCCCAAAAGTCCCCGACTTGTAGCATCCGCCCACCCAGTTAAGTGCTACTTTGATGGGCTGGACCTCCCCACTGGAGTATACCACTGTCATCGACCGCAGACGGCGGCGACGATGCGGCTCTGCGCCGCCCCAAACTGCATGGAAAGCCAGAGCAAATGTTCGGCCGCATCTTTTCACTTTCAGTGCTACTTCGACTACTACACCGAAAAAGAGATCGACCTCAGCAAGGATTGGAACCCATTTCGCTGCCCCGCATGCGACGACCCCGTACAGTTCGACTTACAGTGAGTTAGTAAGTAGATAGGACCACTTGCATTCCCTCCCGTCCCTCGAGGGTCGTCCGGGAAAGGCGGTCTTTGTTGGTTGACTAGGTTGACTCGGACTATGTATAAGTATATCGAGTTGACTCGCGAGTTGACTCGGACTAATTGAGTTGACTCGCGAGTTGACTCGGACTATATCGAGTTGACTCGCGAGTTGACTCGAACTATTGAGTTGACTCGGACTAATTGAGTTGACTCGCGAGTTGACTCGGACTATATATATATCGAATTATCTCAATTGAGTTGACTTGACTTCACACGATTGAAAGTTGGCGACGCGTGACAAAAATGGAATAACTCAGCCCGGCCATGCGCTTGTGTGCGCAGCTGGATGCACTGCAAGCCAGGGAAGAAGCCAATCAGCACCCCTATGGAGAAGAGGAGGAGCTCAGCCCGGCCATGCTCTTGTGTGCGCAGCTGGAAGCACTGCAAGCCAGGGAAGAAGCAGCTGCTGCTGCACAAACACCTTGCAGACAGAAAGGCAAGAAGAGGGAGAGAAGTGCAACTGGTTTCAGAGGCAAAACAACAATGCCCCAGTGGTCACCATGGTCTGCTGCTGGTGGGTGGTCGCTTGCTGGGCTACCATGGCACGAATGTGGGAGGGGAACTTCATTCGCACTGCAGATTGACCGCGTTCGTGCTGTGCTTACTCGCGATACATGGGCCTGGGATATGGACTTTGATGCAGCAGCACCGCCAGCCCCTGGGTGGTTCCATATCACACCCAGATCTGTGACAGAAGCCCAGGCCAAGCTGCTTGTTGGCAGGGCCGCTGCTTACTCCAACATGGACTACTATGCCTTGCTGCGAAACTTGGACGAACGCCGTCCTGAATCCGTGCACCCACGCGAACCCTGCATCTGGGTCTCGCATGTGGTATACTTTTGGAACATCTCCCGTGGATGGTGCTCGGCTGCGCGGTGTGGGGAGAAGTTTACGGACAGGGGCATGATCTTCACGAGCGAACGAGGCCTGAATGTGGGTGGGGACAACTCCTACTCGTTCAGCCTTGAGCGCCGACACAACGATGGATTACATCAATGGTGGAACATCATGGGCTGCATTCACGCTGGTTGCCAGATCTTCACCAACTCTCACCCCGCCAACTCCTACTCCACCCGCAGGCTTCCAGACCCAGATGATCCTCCGTTTCCCCACTGCGATGTTGACGAGGCAGGGGGTCCCACCGGGTACTGGCTGGACTTCCACGACGGAGCTCCCAGGCCGCCGTTTTCAACGGCTCCATTGTATGGAAACAGAAGACAGCGCCAGAGCATCTTGCTCGCACGCGTTCAGAAGTATATGATAGCCGAAGGTTGGGAACATAGTGTATCATGTCGGTCACCCGGCCCCTCCTGTAACTGTCCATATGGGGTGAAACGCGCCGAACTGTTTGCCGCCAATGGCGGCACTTATAAGAGGGCGCATAAGTAATGTATCAAATCCGCCGATTATGAGATGATAGAGTAGGAATTGACAGCAAAGCCAATTCGAGTAGCGTCGGAACCATCGTGCAACCACACGAGGACTTTGGGGCTCGTGCTTTCAGCTAGCACCTTGGTACCACCGCAGTCTGGCAGGAAATCCTTTGTCAGGTCAACACACCCTGCACTGACCTCACTTGGCCTCCACTCCTGCGAGATGAACTCCTCCACGTCGGCGTGGCTTGAGGCGAGCGAATACGAGAGCCCCGAGGCGAGCTCAGTCTCGAAGTCCGAGACGACACTCGGCGGCGGCGGCGCGACGGGCGCTGGGGCGGGCGTCAGCTTCGGGCGTTTTGCAGCACTCTGCTGTGCACGTGAAAGAGCCTCACGCACCTGCAGCACCAGGTGGTCACCGTCCCTAGCACCTCGAGATGAGGACGCTAGGACATTCTGGTAGCCCAAGCTCTTCAGCCACATCTCCGCCTTCAGCCTGCAAATTGCCATTGGGCAACGCAACGATTCCAGGGTTGTATGCCGAGCCGTCATCTGCTTCAAGAACTCCGCGTGCAGCGCGGTTCCGGATCCTTTTGGCATCCCGCTGCGAACCAGATAGCAATAGACGTCCTCTACCCTGGAGTGGTCATCCCAGGAGTGCCACACCACCCCCGTCAGCTGCCCTTGCTCGCGGCGGAAAAAGTACTCAGTCGGACCATAGTCGCCTCCCAACTTGGTTCCTTGGAAAGCACAGGTAGCTGACCGCATGAGGGAGTGGAGCACCGACTCACGCACGAACGTAGTCCTTGTATCTTCTGGGACCGATTGGCCGCTCTCTTCGTGCTCACGCTCATTCCGATCACGTATCAGGTCGACGAGGTCTGAGTACCAGGCGGCGGCGCTGGAAGATGGAGTTGAGCAAAGCTCATACGTCACCAAAGGCAGCGCCTCCGACGGCTGGTTACCACCAGGTTCAGGTTCCAAGAAGAAGACGGCCTTGACCACTGGCTTGGATAAGGCAGATAAGGCTTCCTGGGTCAAGGGGTACGCTTGATGAATCGCATGGCCGGGAAATACCGAAGTGTGGCCTTCGCCATCGTACACGAAGGGTCGGAAGCCGAACATCCGCATCGCCGTGACAGCCTCCGAGCACTGCACCACAGCGGTAAGACATTTCCTGCCAAGCCATGAAGTCTCAGACACGTCTTCGTGCCATGTGAATTCCACTTGCCGATCTGCAGACAAGATCAAACCGTGGAACGCCTTCAAGTATTTTTTCCATGCCGCCGGATCCGATCCCAGATGCCGCAGCACGTCCTTTAGCAAGGGCAGCAAGCCTGGGAGGCTCCTGACAAGGTCTTGAGCTTCCGTTATGCTCGCCGCGGAAAGAGTACGGATGGATTGCAACTGCGAGTCCAAGTGCACGGTGAGGCTTCCGTAGCCAAAGTAGCCACCCTGACTTTTCCCACTTCCTCCGGGCAGTATCAGGAAGCCTGATTCGTCGCGGTTCGCAGGGTCAAGCATGTACTCGGCGAAGGTCCTGGCGCTCGCCGGTGCGCATCGGCACGACCATACTCCCACATTCGCATCGAGGTAGAGTGCTGGTGTCGATGTTGGCTCCAGGCTGACAGAATATGATTCCATGATGATCTGCTGACTGAGCTTGTAAGCTGTTGGAGCCGTCACTTTGAGGTCTTGCAGAGCCTTGCTGTTCGCTTCATTGTTCGCAACCGAATGGTCGAAGCGCTCCGCCAGGGACTCGGTGGCATGCGAGCTGGAGCCAGCTTTCGAGGAGCCCGCCATCGCACACGAGAGCGAAATCTGCGAAAACTTTTCTCGCCAGTAACAGGCTTTATCGCGCGATAAAGCCTGTTACTGTCTATGCCCGCAATGCGGAAGTCTCGATTTTTAGCGGGCTCGTGACAAAAGCGCCCGTCCGCATGCGGGCGATGGCTGACGCACCTCCTTGGATGAATGCTGGTGCTTTACAGCCCGGCAGGGATTGTGAAGATTACTCTCGAGAAAAGACCGTTAAATGCTATGCCCGCAACGCGAAAACGCGAATTTTAGCGGGCTCGCGACAAGAGCGCCCGTCCACGTGCGGGCGCGATGGCTGACGCGCCTCCTTGGATGACGCTTTCAGAGATAGAAGGGGCTTTACAGCCCGGCACGGACTGTGAGGAAGCCTACTTGTACCTAGAGAAGGGCACGTCTCATTCGCGTCACCGCTTACTCATGAACATGTTGGTGCTGAATCCCGACGAGATGGTCGAGGACAAGAGGGATGAGGAGCGGACTAAGCGGATGGAGTTCTACTTCGACAAGACGAACTCATACACTCCAGAGCACCTCCAACACAAGGTGCACCTGTACAAAGCCGCGACCAATCTACAGAGAGCCGACAACGCATACATGTGTGACTTGATGGGCGTGCCATACACAGAAGACGAGGAGATGCCGGAGGCAGCAAATGATGAGGCGGAGACGGCGGGCGCCGAACCCGCCGGCGCGGGCAGCGCTGCGGCGGATGCAACCCTTCCGACTCTCTACGAATCGGAAGGAGACGACGACGACCAGGTCGAGGAAGGCAGTGCAGGCCATACACAATACACCGTCAGGGCGCACGGTCACCATGCAGAAGACGACGCTGACCAACGGTTCGCCGCTCGATACTGGGAGGACAATGCGCGCAGCCTGGCAGAGGAGAGACGCGAGGCCGCCGAGCTCGCAGCAGCGCACGGCAACGACCTCGCAGCACCGGTGCCGCCGGGCGAGCCCCCGCAGCCACCATCGAGCGCTGAGCCATCGGGCGCTGCCGGGCAGAGCATCGAGCCGCCGAGGCCACTGA